>Ga0209343_10000193_pt1 | contig 83312 bp, 88 predicted proteins | sample RifCSPlowO2_02_FD_184026 | JGI IMG/M metagenome (GOLD analysis project Ga0209343, IMG submission 184026) | Groundwater microbial communities from Rifle, Colorado - Rifle CSP2_plank lowO2_0.2 (SPAdes) (version 2) | ecosystem: Environmental > Aquatic > Deep subsurface > Groundwater | place...
AGGGGGTTACGAGGCAATTTTTACGACACCATGCGCATCACCAATGAAAAATATCGCGCGGATTTTAAGCCTATTGATCCGTATTGTGAATGTTTTACTTGCACGCACCACAGTCGCGCGTATCTTCGGCATCTTTTCAAAATCAATGAACCGCTTGCGCTTCGTCTTGCTACCATTCACAATGTGAAATTTTATCTTGATTTTATGGTGGGACTACAAAACGCAGTAGTGGAAGGCACACTCTAGCTATGGTACAATAGGACACCTATGGGGACATTTCTCCAAACCCTTCGCACGGTGCTTCTTGATGTAGTTGCGGATTTTTTCTATACCCCGGTTTGGTGGTACACGCGCGGGCTTTTAAAACAAATGCGCGCTGTTTCCGGAAGTCTTGCGGCACGCCAAGATGCGCTTGGAATTAGCGTTTGGATTAAAAACATCAGTAAGCCCATGTACGGCCAGTATGATATCGCCGGCCGTATTATTAGTTTTTTCATGCGGCTCGCGCAGATTATTGGCAGATCAATTGTGTTAATTATTTGGGCAGGGTTGCTTCTTATTTGGTTGATGATCTGGGTTTTAATTCCGGTTGGGATTGTGTATTTAATTTGGTTACAAATTCCCTCCCCTTAAGGTAAGGGGAGGTTGGAGGGGTTATGCGCGGTTCATAACTCCCCCAACCCCTCTTATCTTAAGCGGGGTGGCGTAGATAATATGGAACTTTATTTTGGCGCAAAAATCGATCGGGCAACACTTTTTGCGCAGCGTGTAGCTCGTGTTGCGCGTGCGGCAGTGGCGATACTGGTGGCCGCGTTTGGCGTGTTGGGAATTTTAGCGCTTGTATTTGAAACATGGCCAAATGTGGAACGGCTATTGGCTATTAGCTATTGGTTATTGCCAAGCAAAGCGAAATTTATTTTTGGAATTACACTGCTTGCGGATTTGTATTTAGTGGCGCGAGTATTGCGGAGTGATGAAGGGAAAGAAGATGTGCGACCCTCACCTGCCCTGCGGACATCCTCTCCCTTAGGGAGAGGGAGGGGTGAGGGGAAACGTATTGATGTTTCGCGCGCGTTGTCGCAAGATAGTGAGCGCAGGATTAAAGACGCGTATTTATTTACCAGCAGATTAAAACATGCTGAAGTACGAAATGCGCATATGTTGGCCGCGCTTCTAGGTTCTCCCGCGGTAGCGTCCTTGCTCGTGCGCCTTGAAGTTGATGGAAAGGGGTTGCAGGAAAGATTAAAGCATGTGTTACAGACGCCCTCACCTGACCTACGGCCATCCTCTCCCTTAGGGAGAGGGGAGGGTGAGGGGCAACCAATCTTTGGCGACCCTGCCAAACAAGCAGTGATTGCCGCGTATCGCGATGCGCAGACGGCGCGGGCGCAAACGCTCGGCACACACCATATTTTTTTGGAAACAATTTTGCAAAATGAAAAACTTACGGAGATTTTATTTGATCTTGGGGTTGATCAGGAAAAATTACGCAACGCGGTACGCTGGCTTGAAATTAATGATAAATTACGCGCGCGGTGGCGTAAGTTTCGCGGTGCGGCCTCGCGCAAGCCTACGGGCGCTATGAATCGCGCTATGACCGCGCTTGAGACTCGCCGGCTGGATCGTTTCTCGGACGATTTAACGCTTTTGGCCGGCCGCGGATATCTTGAACTTGTTGTTAATCGCGAAAAGGAATTTGAGGCAATTTTCCGCGTGCTGCAAGGCGAACGAAAAAGTGTATTGCTTGTAGGTCCGCATGGTGTTGGAAAAGAGACAATTCTCAATGGGATAGCAGAGCAGATGGTTGAAGAAGAAGTGCCTAAAATTATTCAAGATCGCCGATTTGTATCACTTTCGCTTCCTAAGCTTATTGCCGGCGCAACAACAAGTGAAGCAGAGCAGCGATTACTTACATGTTTAAACGATGTGGGACGATCGGGAAATGTTGTACTGGCTATTCCCAATGTGCATGAAGCAAGCGCAGGACGTGGTGCGGGCGGACTTGATTTGGCTGAAGTACTGGCAGGCGAGTTGAGCAAAGGATATTTTCTGGCGATTGCCACAACCACGCCAGAGGAATATCGCAGCCGCATTGAAGGAACCGCGCTTGGCAATGCGTTTGTTATTGTTGAAATTGCTGAGACGGATCATTCCACAACAATTCAGATTCTGGAATCCAAGGTCGGCGCGATTGAATATCAAACCAAAACTTTTTTCTCTTATAGCGCGCTTGAAAAAGCAGTCATTCTAACTGATCGCTATATAAAAGATCATTATCTTCCTGAAAAAGCTATTGATATTATCAAAGAAGCTGCACAATATACGCGCAGTCACCGCGGTGAAAAAGCTCTGGTGCGCGGAGAAGATGTGGCGGAAATTATTTCACAAAAATCGCATGTGCCGGTTACTTCGGTTACCGCAAAAGAGGCAGATAAATTGTTGCACCTTGAGAGTATTATGCATGAGCGGATAATTGGGCAAGACGAGGCAGTGAAGGCGGTTGCCGCCGCGCTTCGCCGCGCGCGCGCAGAACTTCGTACAGAAAAAAGACCAATCGCAAACTTTTTGTTCCTTGGCCCTACTGGTGTTGGAAAAACAGAAACTGCAAAAACCGTGGCGGAAGTATATTTTGGCAATGAAGAAAACATGATTCGCTTGGATATGTCTGAATACCAAGAGAAGAGCGCGGTATATCGCATAATTGGAGCGCCGGGGGAAAGCGGCGGCTTGCTTACAGAACCGGTGCGCAAAAATCCGTTTTCACTTGTGCTTTTGGATGAGCTTGAAAAAGCGCACCCGGATATTTTAAATATCTTTTTGCAAGTTCTAGATGACGGACGCGCAACCGACAGCGCCGGACGAGTTATTGATTTTACCAATGCGATTATTATCGCAACTTCCAACGCAGGATCACCATATGTTCAAGAAGAGCTCAAGAAGGGTACTGCGATTGAAGAAATTAAAAAAGGACTTTTGGAACGCGAACTTAAACAGTATTTCAGGCCGGAATTTTTGAATCGTTTTGACGCGGTGATTGTATATAAGCCGCTTACTGAAGAAGAAATTGTACAGATTGCGCGCTTGATTATCGCGAAAATCGCCAAACAGCTGGAGGCCAAAGGAATTACTTTTCGCGCAACTGATGAGGCAATTGCCGAGCTTGCGCATGCGGGATTTGATCCGCAATTTGGCGCTCGGCCGCTGAGGCGCGTTATTCAAGAGCGGGTGCAGGACGCTCTGGCAAACCTGCTTTTAACTGCCAAACTTAGCCGCCGCGATGTTGTAGTGCTGGAAAAAGGAGGCCAGTTGCGCGTAGAAAAAGCGGAGAAATTGTAATCACTTAGCACGTATCACATAGCACAAGAATATGATATGAAGAAAAAACTTGTTCCGGCTTTTCTTATACTCATGGCTTTGGCGTTTGTGTATTTGAGAGTTCAGCAGATGAGGGGGAAGCCGGAAGGAGTGGTTATGCGTGTGGGAAGCGCGCAGGTGCGCGTGGAAATCGCTGACACGGCGGAAAAACAACAACAAGGGCTTTCGGATCGCGCCACTCTTCCTGAAAATCAGGGGATGTATTTTCCAATGGTGAGCACCGCACGCCACACTTTTTGGATGAATCGCATGCATTTTCCGCTTGATATTATTTGGATTCGGGAAGAAAAGATTGTTGATATTAGTGAAAATGTGCCATATCCACTTGAGGGGGAAACTCCTATTGCGGTTTCGCCAAAAGAACCGGCTGACGCGGTACTGGAAGTCAACGCGGATTTTACGGAAAAATACAATATCAAAATAGGGGATAATGCGCGGATTTGACATTTTTTTAATACTTTGATAGTATAGCCAACTATGTCTACAATCGCAGTAATCCACACCGGAGGAAAACAATATATTGTAAAAAATGGAACTACTCTTAAAGTGGAAAAGCTAGCTGGCAATGTTGGAGATAAGCTTGCGTTTGATCGCGTTTTTTTGGTTGGCGATGAGGGCGGGGAAGTGAAAGTTGGCACACCAAATGTTTCCGGCTCAAAGGTGGAAGCCACGATTTTGGAGCAAGGCCGCGCGCCAAAAGTAATGGTCATCAAGTATAAGCGCAAAGTGCGCTACAAGAGAAAGCGCGGACACCGGCAGGAATATACAAAGGTGAAGATTGAGAAAATCGTTGCCTAATAATAAAGACCTCCGAAAATCGGAGGTCTTGTGTTTTTCACCGGTTTTGATAGGATAAGTATGGAGGTAAACCATGGCAGAAAAACCAACAAATGTCGTTGACATTGCTCGGCTGGTTGCGAGCATGGCAGGCGACTTTAAGGTCACCTGCCGAAGCATCGTCGTGAAATGTTCCCCGCCGCAAAGCCGTGCTGGTTTCATCAGTCTTGTGTGCGAAGAACTTTACGAGGGCGGCTATGAAATCGCGGTGCAGGACGAATACTACGACACGCTTGTGGAAAGCGACAAAGCGCGCCCGCGTAGTGAGATTGAGCAGGACATTGCGCGATGTTTTCCGCCAACACCCACAACAACTCAAGCGGCGCGGATTCCTGCGCCGCCTGTACTCACTCCAGCGCCTTTACCCGTTGTGCTTTCATTCGATGAGCGGGAGTTGTTTGAACGCCTCGGCGTGACGGAAAATCACGCGATTCCCATGGGGACTGCAATCACGCGCGGAATTGGCGCCGAAATTGAGCGGCTTGAAAGCCGGATTTCCATGCGCGAAAAAATTCTTGCGCTTTGCAGGCGCGGTGTTCTTGCGTACAGCGAAATCACGGAAATGGTGAGTCGCACCGCGCTTCTCGTGCAGGGGTCTGGCTTGAGTTCCGCGCCAGTACCGTCGCATTTTGAAGTAGATGCGCCTACGCCGGTTTCGCGTGAGTCGCTACCAGCACCAGTGTGCGCCGGTGTGCCAAAAGTGCAAAAGCGCAATCGGTCATGGGAGCCGCATGGCCTTGGTAAGCGGCTGGACCTGCTTTTGGTGATTTTGGCGCAGATGGCACAGAGTCGGGTTGATCGGTCCATACCGCCGATTTCTGAGATCTTTCAGCTGCTGAATCGCGAAGAGGGATTCTATAAGCCAATAAGCATACAGGCCGTGGTCGATGCCTTGATCAAGTTTCGCAGGCTTGGCTTGCTGGAGAAGCAAGAGCATGGTAATAGTATTGTCACGCCTCATGGCATTGTCGCGGCTACAGAAATTAAGGCACGGCGTCTGGTGTAGCTAAAATTGTTTGCCACGTAGGGATTTGCGGATAAAGTGCGCGCGCTACCGCCTGACATAGCAAAGCGATGGAGCTCGGGCACGGCCAAAAGTAGATTATAGTACAAAGGAGGCGCGGTTCGATCGAAGTTCGGTCGAACCGCTCATTTTTTTGACTGCGGATTAAATTTCCCGTCTCCCTTTAAGGGCGTTGATAAGAGTAACTTCGTCGGCGTATTCCAAATCTGCGCCTTGCTGAAGTCCGCGGCCAAGGCGAGTAATGCGCGGCACACGCGCTTTGAGTAATTTTGCCAAATAGAGTGAAGTTGCCTCGCCTTCAAGGTCGGGGTTTAGGGCAAGGATGATTTCTTTAATACCTTCACCCTGCCCTCTCCCTGGGGGAGAGGGAGACCGCAGGTCGGGTGAGGGGTTGTCTAGCCGGCTTAGCAGTTCTTTAATCCTCAACTGTTCCGGTGTCACGCCTTCAATAATGTTGAGCGCGCCGCCAAGTACGTGATACAAGCCGCTGTATTCGCGTGTTTCTTCAATGGCTTGAATATCTTGCGGCCGGGCGACAATGCAAAGTGTGCTCGCGTCGCGTTTGGGATCTGCGCAAATCGCGCAAGGATTTTGAAGCGATATATTAAAACAACGTGTGCATGTGCGAATGCTATCTTTAAGATCAATTAAGGCATGGCCAAAAGCGCGCAACTCATCATCCGGCTTGTTTAAAAGCGCAAATACAAAACGCGCGGCTGTGCGCGGGCCAACGCCCGGAAGTCCTCGGAAATGCTGCGTGAGACGAGTAATCGGCGGCGGGAAATTCATAGGTTTAGCAAGACCAGCGAGACCAGTAAAACCAGCAAGACCAGCTATTGCGCTGATACACGCTGTGAATGTATCCATGCGGTCAACATTTTACTTACCTCAGTGATTAAATCTTCTAATTGTTGGTAATTGTTGTTATCTATATAACCTAAATCATGAGCTAGAAGGCAATGATATCGAGTTTCTTCTAAAGAACCCTGAGCAATAGTATAGAAATGCAAACTATCGTGTACGGTATATCTGTGAAATCCTTCCACAATATTTGCCGCAATTGAAACTGCCGCTCTTCTTAGTTGTGAAGTAATTCCAAAGCGTTCTACTTCGGGGAATGATTGTGATATTTTATAAATGAACAAGACGAGGTCATGCGCTTTTTGCCAAACTCCCAATTCTTTAAAACTTTTGATGTTTGCCATAGTACTGGTCTTGCTGGTCTCGCTTATCTTGCTGGTCTTGCTCCTTAAAACGGTGTAGCCGTTTTATCCAGATTGCGGAAACTTACTTTTTGTTCATCAAAAAATAATTGCACTTGGCCGGTTGGGCCGTTGCGGTGCTTGGAAATATGTATTTCGGCAATATTGCGCTCTTCCGGAGTAAGATTTTGCTGACTCTTGTCCATGGCTTTGCGATAGATAAAAAGTACCACATCCGCGTCTTGTTCAATTGATCCGCTTTCGCGCAAATCCGCGAGTTTTGGAATGGCTGGCGAGCGGGCTTCAACTGCCCGGGAAAGTTGTGAAAGCGCAAGCACCGGAATATTCAGTTCGCGCGCGATAGATTTTAACGCGCGGGTTATTTCGGAAACTTCTTGCACGCGATTTTCAATTCTGGTGTGCGATTCCATAAGTTGTAAATAGTCAATTACTAAAAGACTCAATCCCTTTTCCATCTGCAATCGTCGCGCTTTAGTGCGAATTTCCATAATCGAAGAAGATGCCGAATCATCAATATAAAGCGGCGCTTCAGAAAGCATGCCGATAGCATGGCCAATGCGGGGGAAATCATCTTGTTCCGGTTTGTCCGACAAACGGCCGGTGCGCATGCGCCAAAGATCAACCCCGGCCTCAGCGCAGATTAAACGATCAACCAATTGCTCCTTGGACATTTCCAAACTAAATACACCAACGGGTTCTTTTTGTCGGGTGGCGACATTGCGAGCGATGTCCAAGGCAAGCGAAGTTTTTCCAATTGATGGACGAGCGGCCAAAATCACCAGATCGGATTTTTGCAGTCCGGCTAAAATATTATCAAGCTCAAAAAATCCGGTTGGCAATCCGCGCAATTTTCCTTTTTCACGGTGCAACTCATCAATGCGGTCAAAGGCCTCGGTCAAAACATCGCGAATCGGCACAAAAGTTTGCTTCAAATATTTTTGTGATACGCCAAAAAGTTTTTGCTCGGATTTGTCAAGAATATGGTCAATCTCCTCGGCCTCTTCAAATGACAGATTTGTAATTTCCGCGGCGGCGCGTTGAAGCCGGCGCAGAGTGGCTTTTTTTTGCACAATGCCGGCGTAGTGCGGAACATTTGCCGCGGTGGGCACCGCGTTGGAAAGTTCAATCAGGTAACTGCGTCCGCCAACAGTTTCAAGCTGTTTTTTTTCTTCAAGGCGGTTGCCAAGTGAAAGCAGATCAATTGGCTCGCGCTCGCGAAACAAATCCGTCATGGCCTCAAAAATCATGCGGTGGCTGTCTTTGTAAAAATCTTCCGGCGTTATTGAATCCGCGATTTTAATCATGGCGTCGCGGTCAATCAAAAGCGAACCCAAAAGCGATTGTTCGGCTTCAAGGTTTTGCGGAGGAATGCGTTCAATATTCGTACGCGACGGCATAGAGGTGATGCAAATCTACAAATCTTATGCTAATCTACGAATTGCGAATGAATTCATTTGTATTTGTAGATTGGCATGAAATTCGTATATTGGCATCATCCCTACCTTATATCCCGCAGATTATGGAGTCAAGGGGATGATCTGTGGTATAATTGTGCACATCTATTATGAAAGCATTTTTTCAAGCCACTGCGGCCATGATTGGCATGATTGTGGGGGTGGGAATATTTGCCGTGCCTTATGTTTCAGCGCAGGCCGGATTTTTGGTCGGATTATTCTGGATTGTGCTTTTAGGATTAGTTTCGCTTTTCATTAATTTGCTTTTTGGAGAGCTTGTTGCCGGAACTACGGGAAAGCATCGGCTGGCAGGGTATGCGCAGCGTTATCTAGGCAGGCCGGCCAAGAGCATTGTAACAATTTCACAAACTATCGCTTTTTGGGGTGCCCAGCTTGCTTACCTGATTGTGGGCGGAACATTTCTAAGGATTTTGTTAAATGGATATGACGGAGGAAGCGTAATGGGCTATTCTCTATGGCTTTTCGCGTTTGTAGCGATTGTCACGTTTTTCGGCTTGAGAATTTTTGGAAAAATAGAATTCTATCTTACTTGGGTGCTTATCGCGGTTATTGGCGTTATTTTTTTTGCCGGCGTACCAAATGTTGACCCGTCTAATTTTATCGGCGGCGATATTGCGAAGATTTTTTTGCCATACGGAGTTATATTGTTTGCGCTGGGCGGATCGCCGGCTATTCCGGAGATGTGGGACATAGTTCACGGAAAAAAACGCGCACTTCGCGCCGCGATAATTGCCGGCACTCTTATTTCTGTGCTGATAACCTTGCTGTTTATGCTTGTGGTTGTGGGAATTTCCGGGTCTGCAACAAGCCAAGAAGCATTTGTGGGATTGCGCGGCGCTTTGCCGCCGTTTATTATTTGGTTGGGTGCGCTTTTTGGATTTCTTGCGGTGATTACTTCATATCTGGTAATTGCTATGTATTTGAAAGAACTTTTCCAGTATGATTTTCGCTTAAAACTTTTTCCGGCGTGGCTATTCGCAGTGTGGGTTCCTTTGATTTTGTATTTTGGAGGGGCGCAGAATTTTGTGCGTGTGCTGGATATAGTCGGCAGTGTTTTCGGTGGATTTGACGCGCTGATGATTGTTTTGGTGTCGCTCGCATACGCGTATAGACGCCACGCGCCGCGCAAGAAATTAAAAACCGCGCTGGGCGCGATTATCATGGTTTTGCTCGCCATTGGAGTTATTCAAAAATTACTTAATATCTTATGATATTGATAACCACGACATGCGGATCACGCAAAGAAGCAGAAAAAATTACGCGCATGCTTTTGCATGAGAAGTTAATTGTTTGCGTAAATATGTGGCCAGTGCGCTCAATGTACTTATGGGGAAATAAAATTGAGCGGGCAGGGGAGTGGATGGTTATGTGTAAAACAAAAAACCCACTTGCCGATCGCGCGGCACGACAAATTCACAAACTCCACAGCTATAAGCTGCCAATTATTGAGCAATGGACCGTGACGCGTGTATCTAAAGGAGTAGAGAACTGGATAAGCGAATTCACACAATAGTGTTTACCAAATTCAAATTGCCATGGCAATGCGAAGTTGCGGTATGAGTATCTGTAGTTTGAAGACATTATATGATAAGGCGCAAGCGATATAAAAGAGAGCTTACTAAATTAATTCTTGAAACACTTGCGGAGAGCGCAATAGTTATTACACTTGCCGGATTTGTCGGGCCGGGCGCTCCGAAAATGCTTGCGCGTTTTGCAAAGTATAAAATTTGGTATGTGCGCACACGGCTCAAAAGTCTTCATCGGCTTAAACTCATTGAACTCAAGGAAGATCATGAAGGCAGAATTATTGCAAAGCTCGCGCCAAAGGGCAAGGCGGCGCTTGAACGAGATGAGCTTTGGAACATGCAATTAGAAAAACCGGCACGATGGGATGGTGTGTGGCGCATAGCGGCATTTGATGTGCCGACAGTCAAAAAAGTATCACGCGAATTTCTTCGTCAGCATCTTAAAGCGCTCGGATTCCGGCCGATTCAAAAAAGCGTGTTTGTGTGTCCGTATCCATGCGATAAAGAACTAGAGCGCATTTGCAAATTCTACGAAATTGACGGCCATGTGTCGCTTCTTCTTGCCCAATCGCTAGGCCAGTATGAGCGCGTTATGCGGCATTATTTTGATCTATAGCAATTTCATACTGCCATGGCAATATGAAATTGCAGGAAGTTGCCGGTGGTGTTACGCATTTTTTGCTAATTCTAAAGTATTTTTTAAAAGCATAGCTACAGTCATGGGGCCTACGCCGCCGGGGACTGGAGTAATATAGCCGGGTTTATCGCCCATAGGGCTTAGCCCTTTTTTGGACAGGGCTAAGCCCTGATCCACATCGCCGACAACTTTGCCGTCAGGTAGTGTGTTTGTTCCTACATCAATTACAATCGCGCCATCTTTAATCATATCGCCGCTCACAAAATTGGCATGGCCGCGCGCAACAATCAAAATATCAGCGGATTTAATTTGTGCGGAAATATCCGTGGTTACTTCTTTAGCGCGCAAGATAATTTGAACAAGTGCACCGCGCTTCTCCAGCAGGTATTCAAGCGGCGCGGCAAACTCCATGCGATTGGCAATTAGGACGGCCAAAAAGGGGGCGTCTCCTTTTTTGTGGGCAAAAAGGGAAACGTCCCCTTTTTGTTTTATAGCCTCATCTACCAGCGCTACGATAGCAAGAGCAACACAGGGGATAATTCGCGGTTTCCCCTCAAGAATAGCTCGTAAATTGACTTGATGAAATCCGTCCACGTCTTTGCTGGGATCAAGCGTGCTTAGAATAACGTCTTCATGGTAGATTGCAGGCAGAGGAACTTGAACTAAAATCCCGTGAATATCATCGCGGCCATTAAGCTTTCGGATTGTTTCAATGATTTCGGATTCTGGTTCTGTCCCGGAAAACACATATTTTTCAAATTTGATGCCAGCTTCAGTGCATGCTTTTTCTTTAAGCGCAACATAAAGATGCGAAGCCGGATCTTTGCCAACCAAAATAACAGCTAACCCCGGAGTCGATCCGAGGCGCGCAATCTCCTCTTTTACTTCTGCGCGAATTCGTGCGGCAAGTTTACGGCCGTCTATGATTTGCATAGGAATGCCGCTATTCTAGCGCACTCTTGACATTTTGGCAAAAATATGATAGCATTAACACAGTTCCTAAACTGGCAGACCAGTGGACTCGGCATAGTGCTGGCTCTAAGGTTGCCACAGGAGGAGGCCAACATGGCCAAAGTAGCGCTCTGCGATAGGCGTGGACCGCTCCGTGATCTGAACGACAAACTGTCAGGAGAGAAGGGAGAGGACTGGCTTATTACTCTGAAGAGGTTTCTTCGACATGAGGACCCGTGGAAGACTGAGTCGCCCTCACACAGCTGGCCCTGGGCATCGACGATCGACCTGGAGAAGATCCAGCACCGTGAGTTCAAGGTCGGGATCTGGCCGATCACGACGATTGAGCAGATGGTCGCGGCTGGTAAGTACGACTTCGTCGACCCAGCACACACGACGAATGCCTGCGGTTCTCGACGCATGCATGTTGAGAAGAGGGATGACTGGGAGTCCAACAACTGGTATCGCGTGCTTACGGACACGGTCGTGGCCTTCTGCATCGGGCATGAAGCAACACGTCTGCAGGCCATGCAGGTGCGGTGGCTCATGGGACTCAGAGAGGTCAGCATCGATCACGAGCTCATGATCGGTGCTCAACACCCGCAGGCCCAGATAGATCTCCAGCAGGTGGTCAATCTGGACAGCGTAGTCTGCGTGAATGGCGAGCAGTATGTGTCCGGTCTCTTCGGCGATGGCAACCAGCGCCAACTCGACCTCATCGAGTACAAGCGCGGGTTCTCCAAGGTCACCTGGTTCCTGGGCGTTGAGTCCACCACGGAAGGGAACTGGCAGAGCTCGTTGCCATAGGATCACCCTCGTTCTGTTTCACCTCCCGCACTGGGCAACTGGTGCGGGAGTTCTTATTTTATGATAAAATATTTTCGGCACATGATCGCCCGGGCCCGTGGTGTATATAGTTAACATTCTGTCTTTGACAAACAGCGAAGCGGGTGCGAGTCCCGCCGGGTCCATGTGCCAAACAAAAAAGTCCTCTTGCGAGGGCTTTTTGCTGACAAACAGCTTAGTCCGTGGTGTGGACTCCGTCTATTATGAGAATACCATATCCTGTTTTAGATGTCAATATTCTCGGTGTGGATATTTTATAACACGCTGAGTCCTGAATACAATGGATGCTTTTGAGTCAAGTCGCGTACAGTTGTGCGGGCGCGTGATTTGGCGTCGTCGCTTTGAGGATTTTTCAAAACTTCAGCAATCGTGCGGCCAATAATTTTCATATCATCTTCAGTAAATCCGCGGGTGGTCAAGGCCGGAGTGCCTAAGCGAATACCGCTTGGTTTGAATGGGGGATTGGGGTCATCCGGAATAAGGCTCTTGTTAGTTGTAATACCCACTTGATCCAGCAATTTTTCAGCTTCATTGCCGGGTATTCGCCATGATTTTACACAATCAATAACCATCATGTGATTATCTGTGCCATCAGTTACAAGTTTCGCACCATCAGCCATCAATGCCGTAGCTAAGGATTTGGCATTGACTAGCACTTGTTTGGCATAAGCGTGAAATTCGGGAGTAGCGGCTTCTTTTAAGCATACCGCAGTGGCAGCGATTTGATTCATATGCGGGCCTCCTTGCAATCCTGGAAAAACAGAACGGTCAAGAATAGTCGGGATGTTCTCGCGAGTATTTTCAGGAGCTTTTAGCGGGTTGGAAACAACACCGCGAGACAAGATCATGCCGCCGCGAGGACCACGCAGTGTTTTGTGCGTGGTAGTAGTAACAATATCAAAGCCGTAGTCAAAAGGATTACGCATTACATTAGCGGCTATGAGTCCGCCGATGTGCGCTACATCAGCCATGGTAATAGCGCCCACTTCATCAGCCACTTTCTTAAAATCGGTATAATCATAGTCGCGAGGATAACTGGTATATCCGCAAAGTATAATTTTTGGCTTTGTTTCTTTGGCCACGCGCATTAATTCATCAAAATCAATGCGGCCTTTTTCTTCGGGATGAGTTTTATAGCGAATAAAATTGAATAATTTCCCCATGTGGCTTACTGGCGAACCGTGGGTTAGGTGTCCACCATGACTTAAGTCCATGCCCATGATTGTGTCGCCTGGCTTCATGAATGCCAAATATACGGCCTGGTTCATTGGGCTTCCTGAAAGCGGTTGTACATTAGCATGATCACAGCGAAAAATTGTTTTAGCACGTTCTATGGTTAAGTTTTCCACTACATCAGTAAATTGATTGCCGCCATAATAACGTTTGCCCGGAAAGCCCTCGGAATATTTGTTGGTCATAACTGAGCCCAGTGCTTCCAATACCGCGCGGGAAACAAAATTTTCCGATGGAATCATTTCAAGACCGTCGCGCTGACGATTCAGTTCGTTTTCAATCGCGCCAGCGATTTCCGGGTCGTATTGTGACAAATGTGTCATAGTTGGCTAGTGTAGCACACAAGGATTGATTTGAACAAGATAATGTGATTAAATGGGGTAACACAATTCGTTCCTCCCCTTAGGATAAGGGGAGGTAGGAGGGGTTACGAACTGTGCACGATTCATAACTCACCCTACCCTCTCTTACCTTAAGAGAGGGTTATAGTGTTGTATATGCTCACGCAGGTTCAAAAAATTCACTGCATTGGAATAGGCGGGATTGGGATGTCGGCGGTGGCGGAATTTTTTCGTGCGCAAGGAAAAGAGGTTACGGGATATGATGATGCCCTCACCCCAACCCCTCTCCCTGAGGGAGAGGGCAGGGTGAGGGAAGATGCTGATCTAGTAATTTACTCTGATGCTGTGCCAGAAGATCATTCTCAGCGTGTTGAAGCACGCCGACGCGGCATTCCAGAATTATCCTATGCGCAGGCGCTTGGCGAGATAAGCCACGGCTATCGCACGATTGTGGTAACCGGCACGCATGGTAAAAGTACCACCACCGCCATGCTTGGACTTATGCTTGAGGCGGCGGGATTTGATCCATTTGTGATTGTAGGAAGCAAAGTGCCGGGATGGGAATATGGCAACCTGCGGTTGCCAAGCTCTACGTCCTACCCACTACATACTACATACTTCATAGTGGAAGGTGATGATTATCGGGATCATTTTTTGGAACTTCAGCCGTATGCTGTCGTGGTAACCAATATTGAGTACGATCACCCGGATTATTTTCGCGATTTAGAGCATACAGTGGAGAGTTTTCAAAAATTATGTGAAAAAGTGCCGGAGGATGGATTTGTAATAACCAACGCGGATGATGCCGGGTGCGTCAAATTATCCACTCAAAAACAACATTCCAACATTCTCAAGAATGTGAGAATGTTGTTGTACGGGCGCGGAAGTGAGATTTTTGGCAAGCTGAATTTGCAAGTGCCGGGTGAATTTAATCGTTACAATGCCACTGCGGCGGCAACTTGCGCGCTTGAACTTGGCGTACCACGCGATGTGGTGGAGCGTGTTGCACACGAATTTCGTGGTATATGGCGAAGGTTTGAAATTGTGGGCACATTCCGTAACCCCTCCCAACCTCCCTCGCCTCGCTTTGCGGGCGAAGCGGGCCTTACCTTAAGGGGAGGAGAATCAGTAAATGTACCCCCTCTTAAGGTAAGAGGGGGTAGGGGGAGTTATGAGTCTCGTGATAACATTTTGATTATAAGTGACTACGGCCATCACCCCACAGCAATCCGGGAAACTATGAAAGCCGCGCGGGAGTTTTATTCCAGCCGGCGGCTTGTGCTAGTGTATCAGCCGCATCAACATAGCCGGACAAAATATTTATTTCAGGATTTTGTTAAAGTGCTGAAAGATGCGGCAGATCTTGTGATCGTGTCAGAGATTTATGCGGTTCAAGGCCGCATGGAGGAGCAGGATGTGAGTTCGCAGATGATTGTTGATAAAATCCGAAATCCGTCACTGAGTGATAAGGGTGCCCATCACTCAGTGACGAGATCAGAAATACGAAATGTGATATACGGTGGTAATTTGGAGCAGACAAAACAAATGGTGCTTGAACATGTCAAGCCCAATGATGTTATAATTTTTATGGGCGCAGGAGATATTGATCAAACCGCGCGTGAACTATGCATGAAGAATTAAAAAAACTTATACCAGAGGTGAAGGAGAATGAGATACTTGCGCCGTATACCACTTTTAAGATTGGCGGGCCAGCGAGGTATTTTTTCGTGGCACATACGTCTGATGATGTGGTGAAGGCGGTACAAGCGGCGAAAGAATATGAAATTCCATTTTTCGTGCTGGGCGGCGCCAGTAATATTTTAGTGAGTGACAAAGGATTTGATGGGTTAGTGATTGTGAATAAGATTCAAGGATTTACAGCTTATGCGGAGGGAAATCGTATTTTCGTTACAGTAGGCGCAGGTGAGAGTTGGGATGAAACCGTTGCGCGTTGTGTTTCCCAAAACTGGTCAGGGATTGAATGCTTATCCGGTATTCCAGGAACGGTAGGCGCTACTCCTGTGCAAAATATTGGGGCGTATGGGCAAAGCGTTGACGCGGTGATTAAAGAAGTACGAGCAATTGATTCCAGAACATGGACAGAAGCAATATTTGATCGCGAGGCGTGTCAATTTGGATATCGAACGAGCATGTTTAAAAAAAATTCTGGACATTTTATTATTACGCAAGTGACATTTGCGCTCACGCCCGGAGGCAGACCAACACTCTCCTACCATGATCTTAAAAATTATTTTACGGAACGTCCTGCGCCAACTCTTTTAGAAATTCGTCAGGCAGTGATTGAAATTCGTGCGCGAAAGGGGTACGTGATTATGCCGGGGTACGAAAGCTATCAAACCGCGGGTTCTTTTTTTATGAATCCCATTATAACGCAAGAACAATTTCAAAAACTTAAGCCCTTAATAAAAGAATGTCCTGATCCATGGTATTGGCCGCTTCCGGATGAAAGAGTGAAAGTGTCTGCCGCGTGTCTGCTTCAAAGCGCCGGATTTCACAAGGGGTATCGTAAGGGGAACACGGGTATTTCCTTAAAACATTCGTTGTCGCTTGTGAATTTTGGCGGCGCCTCCGCACAGGAGGTTATGGCATTTGCGGAAGAGATTAAAAAAAGGGTTCAAGAGAAATTTGGGATTGCGCTTGAGGAAGAGGTGGAATTGGTAGGATTTTAATGTTATACTGTGATTTCTATGGCATTTTTAACTAAAATCTTTGGCGATCCGCATGCGAGATATGTAGCAAATCTTCAGCCGACCGTTGCGCAAATTAACGCGCTTGAGCCGCAATTCAAAAAATTATCCGATGATGAGTTGCGCGGCAAAACTGCGGAATTTCGGCATCGTTTGGAAAAAAATGAGACTGGGTTTGATGATCTTTTGCCGGAAGCATTTGCCGCAGCGCGCGAAGCCGCAGTGCGCGCGCTTGGCCAGCGGCATTTTGATGTGCAATTGCTTGGCGGTATAGTGCTGAATCGCGGAGCTATTGCAGAGATGCGCACTGGAGAAGGAAAGACGCTTGTGGCAACCGCGCCGGCATATTTAAACGCTCTGCCGGGCAAGGGTGTGCATGTGATTACGGTAAACGATTATTTGGCGCGTCGCGACGCGGTTTGGATGGGAAAAGTTTATCACGCGCTTGGCTTAAGTGTGGGATGCATAACGCATGAGAGTGCGTATCTATATGATCCACATTATCAACAGGTGGAACATGTTGACCCAGGGCTAAGCCCTGAAGATACAAAGGACTTAGCCCTAGCACGGCAAGCGGCATTCAAGGTGGAGCATGAATTTTTACGACCAGTTTCGCGCCAAGAAGCATATCTCGCCGATATTACTTATGGCACAAACAATGAGTACGGATTTGATTATTTGCGCGATAATATGGTTACGGATATTCGCGAAATGGTACAACGCGGACACAATTTCGCGATTGTTGACGAGGTTGACTCAATTTTAGTTGACGAGGCGCGCACGCCGCTTATTATTTCCGCGCCGGCAGAAGAGTCCGCGGAGCTTTATTATAAATTCGCGGATCTTACCGTGCGGTTGAAAGAAAATGACGATTACAATGTGGATGAAAAAATGCGCGCCGCAACCCTTACCGAAGGCGGAATCGCAAAGTTGGAAAAAATGCTGGGAGTAAAAAATTTATATGATGTCGGAAGCGGGGTCAGCATGGTGCATCACGCGGAGCAGGCCTTGCGCGCTCATGCTTTGTATCACCGCGACACGGAATATGTGGTCAAGGACGGGCAAGTTATTATTGTTGATGAGTTTACCGGCCGCTTAATGCCCGGACGGCGATGGTCAGAAGGATTGCATCAAGCTGTGGAGGCAAAAGAGCGCGTAAAAATTGAGCGCGAATCGCAAACGCTCGCGACCATTACATTTCAAAATTATTTTCGCATGTATCGGAAACTGGCAGGTATGACCGGAACCGCGGCAACAGAATCAGAAGAGTTTCACAAAATTTACGGATTAGAAGTAGTGGTAATTCCCACCAATAAAGTACTTCAGCGCGCAGATCTTCCGGATCGCGTGTATAAAAATGAAATAGGTAAATTTCAAGCTGTGGTGAAAGAAGTAAAAGAACGCCATATGAAGGGCCAGCCCGTGCTTATCGGTACGATTTCAATTGAAAAAAATGAAATTCTTTCGCAGCTTTTGGAACGCGAAGGCGTGCCGCATAAATTGCTCAACGCGAAAAATCACGAAAAAGAAGGGGAAACTATAGCGCAAGCCGGACATTGGGGCGCGGTAACTGTGGCAACGAACATGGCTGGCCGCGGCGTGGATATTATTTTAGGGGGGAATCCCGCGGATCCTGCCGAAGCGAAAAAAGTGCGCGAAGCCGGGGGATTGTATGTTTTGGGCACGGAGCGGCATGAGTCGCGGCGTATTGACAATCAATTGCGCGGAAGATCCGGACGGCAAGGCGATCCGGGCGCAACGCAATTTTATGTTTCGCTGGAAGATGATTTGATGCGGATTTTTGCCGGCGACCGAGTTAAGGCGCTGATGACGCGGTTTAACATTCCGGAAGATATGCCAATTGAAAGCAAACTGGTTTCGCGTTCAATTGAATCGGCGCAAAGCAAGGTTGAACAGCATAATTTTGATATTCGCAAGCACCTACTGGAGTATGATGATGTTTTGAATAAACATCGCGAAGGAATTTACAAGAAGCGGCGAGAAATTTTGCAATCTAGTGTAGACGCAGGTCTTCAGCCTGCGCTTCGTGAAAACGTGCTGAAAATGATTGAACACGAGCTTGAGCAAGTTGTACTTTTCCATACGCCGGGAGGCGGGAGTCGGGAGGAGTGGAATATTGAGGAGATTTTGGAAGTGGCGCGCACTATTTTTGCCGTGCCAAATGACATGCGTGAAAAACTGGAGCATATTCGCGGTGGAAACGGGAGCAAGTTGGAAGACACTGAAGCGCGGACAAAAATTGTGGAGATACTGATGGACGAAGCGCGACGCGCGTATGACGATGCCGAGCGCAAAATGAGCGAGACAACGCAAAATGAACAAGCCATGCGCCAGATTGAAAAAGCGCTGTGGTTACGCGCTATTGATACGCTTTGGATTGAGCATTTGGATGCCATTGAACATTTGCGGCGGGGGATTGGCCTGCGCGCTTATGGTCAGCAAGAGCCGCTTATTGCTTACAAAAAAGAAGCTTATCAGATGTTTCAGGAGCTTCAGCATTTGATTGAAAAACAAGTGGTGTATTCAATTTTCAAGGTAGGTGTTGTAACGCAGATTGCGCCATCTTTACTTGCGCGTCGCGGCATGCAAATGTCCGCCCCGGCAAAGACGATGGAGAAGGGACGTGATGATCGTAGCGCGGCACTTTATGTGCCGCCCGGCGGGGGACAAGCCCCCGCGCTACAAGGTGCTGATTCCAAAGCCCCGGCCGTGGGCTATGTTGCCGACCATCCACATGCATATGGGGCTGTGCCCACCGAAGCTTCAGCGAAGGTGGGCCGCAACGACCCTTGCCCCTGTGGAAGCGGAAAAAAGTATAAGAAGTGCCACGGGGCTTAATATGCATCAATTCCGCGGTGTCATCACCGCAATCAAGCGCGTCCATCCCTACGAAGAGATCGCACTGGACATATACCCGCTTGAAATTTAAATATGCACATGCTTAAATATGAATAATCAGCAAGTATGGAAAAACTATGAGCATGAGTCAAAAGTGGAAAAATTTTATGCTTCAGGTATTGACGGATTTCATGATTATCACAAAGGGTATTTAAATTTTGGTTATTGGACGCGCGACGGAATGACGTATGAGGAGGCGGCTGAAAATCTGGTGCGGCATGCTGGTGAATTACTTGGTCTTGGGCAGGGTAGTATACTTCTTGATGTAGGGTGCGGAATGGGTACCCAAGATATTGCGCTTTTTCGCGCTTGCAATCCAGAATCAATTGACGCGCTTGATGTAACCTGGAAGCATATTGAACGCGCGCGCATCCGTGCTTTGCGCGAAGGAGTAGGGGAAGATCGCATCCGGTTTCATCACGGTTCGGCAACAAAATTGCCATTTCCAGATAACAGTTTTACCCATCTTCTTTCAATTGAGGCCCCGGAACATTTTGATACGCGGGAAAAATTTTTTCACGAAGCATTTCGCGTGCTTAAGCCAGGCGGTGTCATGGTACTTACGGATTATGGTTTGGTCCGACCGCCGCGCAATATGTTTGAACGTGGTGCAATTGATTTTGCGCGGCGACTTTGGCAAGTTCCCAAAGCAAATATCTATGAAAATAATATATACCAGTCAAAATTGGAAGCAGCAGGATTTCAAGCGATTGCCATAGATACTATTGGAAAATATACAATTCCTGGTTACTATTTTGAACATCGCCGGCCCGAGTCTGTTGCGGAAATAAAAAAGATTCGTGGATTTTGGAAAGGAATAGTGGGCGGATACCTTATTGATGTGGGTGTATATGGTGCGTATAAATTAGGTCTTTGCGAATATCTTATTGTTTGCGCGAAAAAACCTATTATATGAAGCTCATTCTTGTTGATTTCGATGGAGTTATTGTAAATACGTTTGAGATTGCGTATAAAATTATTGCTGAGCTCAATCCTAATCCACCGACAAAAGAAGAGTATCGCGGCTTTTTTGACGGTAATATTTACAAAGCACTGGAGGAAAGTCCGGATATAGAAGAAAAAATTACTGTAAGCGAAGACGATCCATTTTTTAAACGTTTTGCGCCGCGCATTTTGGAGCAACCGCCAGTTGAAGGCATTAAAGAAGCGCTGAATGAACTTGCCGCGCGCTATCCCATGGTCATTATTTCATCAACCGTGAACGGTCCCATCAGAAATTATCTTGAAAAATATGATCTGGCGCACTATTTCAAAAAAATTTATGGTGCGGATGTGCATGCTAGCAAAACAAAAAAGATTAGGATGATTTTAGAGGAGTTTGATGCAAAACCAGAAGAATGTGTTCTTATTACTGATACGCTTGGCGATATAGACGAGGCCGCAAGGGTGGACGTGCGCTCCGTTGCCGTCACCTGGGGATATCAAAGACAGGATACACTTATAAAAGGAAATCCCGCGGCAATAATTGAACAACCCAATGAGCTTGCCATGACTTTAAATAAAATTTAATATACTATGTGCTAATATGAAAAAAATTTTTGCCACGCTATTATTTTTAACCCTTGTCGGCGCGGGATGCGGAAAAGGAACCGCGGAAATAAAAACAACTATGCCAGCTTCTCCATTGCAAACATCCAATAAAACTTATACTGCAGTATTGCACACCACTGCCGGAGACATCACGATTGCCTTAAATGATAATGCTACACCGATTACCGTGACTAATTTTGTAAAACTTTCGCGTTCAAAATTTTACGATGGCACGATATTTCACCGCGTGGTAAACGGATTTATGATTCAGGGCGGCGATCCGCGCGGAGATGGAACAGGCGGACCGGGATACCGCTTTGACGACGAACCATTTACCGGATCATACAGTCGCGGGACAGTCGCCATGGCCAATTCCGGTCCCAATACCAATGGCAGTCAATTCTTTATCATGCACGCGGATTATCCGCTTCCGCCAAATTATGTGATTTTCGGCCGCGTTGCGGAAGGCCTGGAAGCGGTAGACAAGATTGCGGAAGCGCCAGTCACTTTCAGTCCTTCGGGCGAGCGCTCCCAACCGCTTAATCCAGTGATCGTGCAGAGCATAAAAATAATTGAAAAGTAGGAATCGCGCGGCATGAGATCATAAATTATGGAAACGGTTATTTGCAAGGAACCGATCGTGGCCGTGATTGCGCTTATCAAGGACGCGCAGGGACGCGTGCTCGTACAAAAGCGCGGGCTGGATTATATTCCGGCGGCTTTTGGCATTTGGGAGTTTCCCGGAGGCGGGATTGAGTTTGGGGAAACACCGGAAGAGGCGATAAAACGCGAAGTAAAAGAGGAGATTGGATGCGAAGTGGAAATCGTGCGCCTGTTGCCGTACGCGCATACCAACACCTGGGATCGGGCGGATGATAAAAAAATTCAGGTGATTGTACTTTGCTATGAATGCCGCATTGTAAGCGGTATCCCTACTCCTTCGCATACGGAAGTAACCGAGATTAAATGGTGCACCAAAGAGGAGGCCGCGCGTTTGCACCTGATGCCGGGCAACCTAAAATACATTGAAATGGCCATTTAACCATAATCAAAGCATGAAACACAGCGACGATATTTTAAAATAAAATATGCCACTCTCCTAGTCGTGCGACTAGGAGAGTGGCTGGGCATATGAAATATTCTAAACTCGTGCGGGATAAAATACCGGAGATTATTAAGGAGAAAGGTGAGGTGTTGGTAACGCATATTGCCAGTGATGCGGAGTATGAGCAGAAATTAAAGGAAAAATTGCAGGAAGAAGTGGCGGAATTTTTGGAAGCTGAAAACCAAGAAGAAATGGCAGATGTATTGGAGGTAATAGATGCGATTTGCAATTATAGAAAATGGGTTTCGCAGGCGATTGCAAAAATAAAAGATCACAAAGCAAACGAGCGTGGTAAATTTGAAAAGCGGATTATTACAGAACTAGAAGTGACGACATTGCCAGCCAATCATCCGTATACGCGGCCACGGGTAGGGATTGGAGTGATGATTTGGAAAGACGGTAAAGTTTTGCTTGGCAAGCGCAAAAGCTCGCACGGGGATGGGGAGTATGCTTGGCCTGGCGGACATCTTGATTATATGGAATCATTCGCAGATTGCGCAAAACGAGAAGTAAAGGAAGAAACTGGAATTGCAATAAAAAATATACGCTTTTTACGCTTGCTAAATATGAAAGCATATGCGCCAAAGCACTATGTGCATGTCAGCCTTTCGGTAGATTGGGAAAGCGGCAATCCACAGGTATTAGAGCCGGATAAATGTGTGGGATGGGATTGGTATGATTTAAATAATTTGCCAACGCCACTGTTTGCAACAGTGGCGGACGATATGGAAGCTTATAGAACTGGACAGATTTATTGGGACTCATAAAATTTATCACTCTCCTAGTCGTGCCACTCTCCTAGTCGTGCGACTAGGAGAGTGGCTGGGCATATGTTATCATGAGGGATGCGAGAATGTAGTATTATTTACATCATCATATGAAAGAATTGACCAAATGTCTCAAAGCGTTGGCGAATGAGCGGCGGTTGCGCATTTTGCAAGAACTTGCCAAACATGAGCCGTTGCCAATAAACCGCGTTGCAAAACGAATCGGGTTATCCTTGAAAAGCACCTCCAAGCATATTCAGAAATTAGTAGAGTGTGATTTTATATGCCGCAAACAGTCCTCGCTTTGGATATGGTGCACGCTCAACCGTCAGCACCCGATTTTACAGTCGTTGCTTAAACATTTCAAAAAATAAAGTCAGAGTAGCGTTAGTCTCTTAGTCGCACGACTAGGAGACTAAGAAGTATATGCAAAAATTATTTATTCAAAATCGCAAAGGGCAGAAAATGGTGGTAATTGTGGAAGAAACCACGCCGCACAAAGGGTTGGCAATTATCATGCATGATCTGGGAGGATTTAAGGAGCAGCCACATGTACAAGCAATGGCTGAGACATTTTTAGAGTACGGCTACACCGCAGTGCGTTTTGATACTACCAATACTTTTGGAGAAAGTGACGGAAATTATAAATTAGCCACAACCACAAATTACTATGAAGATTTGGAGGATGTTATTGCCTGGGCGCGTACACAGCCGTGGTATCAGGAGACATTTGTACTTGTAGGCCATAGTTTAGGCGGACTTTGTATAGCATTATATGCGGAGCGACATCCTGAAAAAGTGAAAGCCCTAGCACCGATTTCCACGGTGGTGTCCGGCGCGTTGAGTATGGAAGGGCATGAAAAGCATGAAGAGTGGCGAAAATGGAAAGAAACAGGGTGGCGTGAAGAAATCAGTAAATCAACCGGAAAAGTAAAACGTCTACCATGGTCGCATATGGAAGATCGGCTAAGATATGATCTGATGCCAGAAGTTCATAAACTTACCATGCTGGTGCTTTTAATTGTGGGCGAGTATGATGATTCCACACCGCCTGAGCATCAACAGATTCTGTATGAAGCTCTGCCCGGCCCTAAAGAGCTCCACCTCATTTCCGGAGCGCCACACACCCTCCGCGCCAATGAGCATTTGGAAGAGTTGAAGAGTGTTATCTCACGTTGGTTGGAGCACATTTAATATTCTGAAAATACAGGGCAAAAAAGGTAACACCAAGAAAACTTGACAAAAAGTTCCATAGTTCCAAGTATGGAACTTTTTGCTCAAAACCGAAGTGCATGGTATACTTGTCAATAACGTGAAAACGTCAATAACGTGACTTTACCCCCCCTCTTCTTTTATGGCAAAATTTACTCCCCGGCAAAAACTTGAAAAAGAAGCACAGCAAAGGGTGTTGCTCGAACTCTGTCAATCCATGGTGATGGTCAAAAATCTTAAGGAGTCGGCCAGAGTGCTTGGTGATTTACTATCAGAGCCAGAGCTGCGCATGGTAGCAAAACGGCTGCAGATCGCAAAGCAACTACTCAAAGGCAAAAAGTACGAACAGATTCGGCAAGAACTCAAGGTGAGTCAGCAAACTATCGCGCGCGTGAATTTATGGTTGCAGCAAGCCGGGGAAGGTTTGCGGATGGTTATGGCACGTGGTCTTGCCAAGGAGGACATGGCTGTGCCACTTTGGCAGCCACCTGCTCATGCTGGTGAGATGTGGGGAAGTTGGGCACACCTGAAACGCCGCTATCCGCTTTATTTCTGGCCGCAAGGTATTCTTGAGGAAATTGCGCGCGCGGCGAATAACCGTCAACGGAAGCGAATGCTGGAGACCCTGAAGATTTTGCGTGGATCCGGGAAAGGCAAACGCGAAGTGTTTCGCTATCTTGAAGCACTATTTCGCGTGGAACGTACCAGCCCCCGCAAACCGCAGCAACTTGAAAAAGAAATGCAACTTGGCAAAGTCAAACAAAAAGTTCCATAGTTCCAAGTATGGAACTTTTTGTTTAGTTTGAGGATTTGGGGATTAGATATGTTAAGGAGTAAAATTTAATATGGGGAGTAGATTTGAAATCACAACCGAGAATATTCATCAGTTTTTGCGGAGGTTTGTGCAGCCGAAGCTGAGTTTTGTGATTGAGGAAATTTTAAAGCGGGATGAGGTGAGATAATCTATTCGTAGTTCCTAGTCAAAAGAGTTCTATGCGTTGGTTTTTTAGCGTGAAAAGGCCTTTGTATATTTTGGATGCTTCGCTTTTGTGCGATGGAGATCTTCATGAACTTGGAGAGGTGCTTGGCGTACCCTACAGTCGTACTTTTTTATTGATGGAAGATGGCGAGGCAAGTTTTTATGTGCTCACTTCTGAAGTGAAACGCCAGACAAAAGTTTTAGTTTCTAATCGCACAGCCGCGGCCTGCATTCTTGCAGAACTTCCTCGGTATCAGCGCAACGTGCGGCGCGCACTTAAAGATCTCACTCGTGCTACAAAGAAGAACATGTCTCTCGTTGTACCTTTTGAGAATTTTGCCCGAGCATACCGGCTTTTTACTACTTATCGGGTGATTACCCGTATCATCGGGTATGAGCATGAGCTACCTCGCGCTTTTCTTTGGAAAGTTGGCAAACTGCGCCTGGATTTCAAAAATTCCTGGACAGAGATTCGCAGTGAACTTGAAAAAGTTTGGGAAACACTGGCAAGAAAATATCATGTACCTAAAGAAGCAATAAAATCCTTGACTGCTCAGGAATTTTTAGAGGGGCTCCGGACAAAGAATTTTCAGAAAGCAGTAAAACTGCATAAAGAACGGCAAAAGCGAACCGTGGTATATAGAGATGCAAGAGGGGAGCGTATCTTAACCGATAAGAAAGCAGACCAGTTTATTCAAAAGGAGCTTGGCAGGTTGCGAGTGAGGGAAGTCCGCGAATTACGTGGTACAATCGCATGCCGCGGTACTGCACGGGGATCAGTGAAAATAATTTCCAATCCAAAGGGGGTGAGGGTGCGAGAGAGGTTTATTCTTGTAACGTCAATGACGACTCCCGAGTTTGTTCCACTCCTGAAATATGCCGACGCGATTGTTACTGATGAGGGCGGGCTTACCTCGCATGCCGCAATTATTTCGCGCGAGATGAAGATACCGTGTGTAATTGGGACGAGGTTTGCGACAAGAGTTTTAAAAAATGGTGATCGAGTGGAGGTGGATGCGGAGAGGGGGGTTGTGAAGAAATTGTGAAACAGGTAGCACTTTCATATATGAAAGTGCTGGGAAAATAATACGGCCCCGGGTGCGCGCAGTGCGCACGCCGGAGCCGAAACAGGTGAACTGTGCGGTGAGACTACTCTCGGGGAACCTCCTTCCAAATCGTGTTCGTGTCGATCTTGAAGATGCAGTACGGAAGGAGCGACTTGTCCAGGGCGTCGATCGTCTCTCCATTGGAGAGTGGACAGAATCTCCGTTGTGCCACCCAGCGCGCGCAAGCGACGAGTGGCCGGTGAGTGAAGACCCAGATCGTCCCTTCCTGCGCACTCGTAAGCGCGCGGATGGTCCAGAAGCTGGTCCCGAACCACTGTAGCCACTGCCGATCTGTGGAAGGCGGGCCGTAGATGACCAATCCGTCCGGCCGCGCATTGGGGTGATTCGGGTCCACATCCCCGGAGTCGGGCTGAGCCAGCGTGTTCAGCGAAACCACGAGCACGCCGCCTTTGTGATGCTGGCCAAAGCGTTCGATCGCCGGTGCGGCGGTTTGCATGCACCGGAGCTTGGGCGAGTGGAAGATCATGGTCGGCGATCCGAATGCCTTTTGCAGATCGTCGGTCAGCCGTACCGCTCCCTCCTTTGCCTTGTTGGAAAGCGGCGGGTCTGCGGGGTCGAACGCGTCTCCGAAGCGTTCGCGTCCCTCGGCAACGGACATCTTCGTCAGGTGCGGAATCCAAATTTGTCTCACGGCTTCCTCCTCTAGTAAGAACGGCGTTAGCCGTTCGGTTGTACTGCCAATTCCAGGACTAACATGCTATAATACAGCAAAATAAGCACGCTGTCAAGACTAGGTAAAGTATGAACATGGGATATCAAAAAGTAGGGCGGTGGTATTTGATTCGCAAAGTGGAGTTTTTTCCGTTTGATATATTTTTGGTGAATGCGGGATATGTGCGCGGAAAAAATTCAGCTTTGCGGTGGCGATTTCGGAATACCTTATTTTATTATATCAATGGATTTGAATATTCACTCCGCGGCGTTGCCGATCTTAAGGGATTAAAAATATTCTTGGAAAAAAATTTCAATCCGCATTTTGTTAAGCAAGTGGGAAAAGCGATTCGATCTGCGGCAGATGATCTACTCTCAATTACCCAAAATACATTCTCAAGCAGAGCAAATTTAGAGCAAAACATTGATAAATTTTATCAAGCATGGGGCACATTTTGTGCAGTTTTCCAAACTCCTGAATTGGCGGAGATGGTGGGGGTGCAGAAAAATAAACATCTTATTTACCGGTTTGGCTTAGACAGGGATTATGCCGCGCGGCAACTTGCTAAATTGGAGCCAATGTATCGCTTACGATTAGGACCATTACTAGGGATACCAGTGGGCGATGCTATGAAACTTTTACCCAGCGAGGTTCAAGCAGTACTTTTGACAAAGACGTTTCCCAAAGATTTTAAACAACGGAAAACCTGTGCGCTTTTAACTCTTAATGGCAAGACTCGCGTATATTGGAATCGTGAAGCGGACCGTATATTTGCCAAAGAATTTTTGCGTTTTCAAGCTACAGATCAGTTTTGCGAATTCAAAGGTCAAACTGTTTATTCCGGAAAAGTAAAGGGAAAGGCATATGTGGCGTTTAATGCGGAAGATTTTAAGCGCATCCCGCGTGGCGCAATACTGGTATGTTCTATGACGCGCTATACCATCGTGCCATATCTGAAACGCGTGCGAGCAATCGTAACTGATCAGGGCGGTGTAACTTGCCATGCCGCAATTATGGCGCGCGAGCTAAAGGTGCCAACTGTTGTTGGTCTTAAAACTGCAACGGAGCAATTAAAAACCGGTGATCGGTTGGAGGTAGATGCGGAGCAAGGGATTGTGAGGCGGCTTGCGTGATTTTAAGAGGTAGTGTATATTGGGCACAATAATTGTAGCCGCCGGTCTTCAGCCGGCGAATTGCGCAGGCTAAAGACCTGCGACTACCATTGAAGCGAATTGCGCAGGCTAAAGACCTGCGACTACCATTGAAGATTATGTTTAAAAGGTTGTGGAAAGGGATGGTTAATCCAAGTCCGCGCGGGAGAGTGCGCCGGGCCTTATTTTTTGTTATTTTGCTCGCTCTTTTAACTGGGCTCTTGGTATATCCCAAACCCTGGAATGTGGCGGCGGATAAGGTGAATGGGTGGATTGAGCGTGTGCCGCACACTAATGTATGGGGCCTTCGACAAGCTCAGGCCCTGCGTGTGGGGCATTATCCTGAGCGGCCGTTTAGACTTGGTCTTGATCTTCAGGGTGGCGCGCACTTGGTTTATGAAGCGGATGTATTAAAAATTGATTCAAGCGAGCGTGACAGTGCAGTAGAGGGCGTGCGCGATGTGATTGAGCGGCGAGTGAACGCGTTTGGAGTAGCCGAGCCGTTGGTGCAAACCGCGCGAACCGGAGATTCATGGCGTGTGGTAGTTGAGCTTGCGGGAGTCAAAGATATAAAGGCCGCAATCAAGCAAATTGGAGAAACGCCGGTTTTGGAATTTAAAGAAGAATCCACGCCCGAGCCGACTCGCGAACTGACCATTGATGAAAAGCGCGATCTTGAGCAATACAATAAGGAGGCAAAAAAGCGCGTGGATGAAGTGAAGAAAACATTGCTTTCCGAAACTGAAGTTGATTTTATGGCGCTGGCTAAAAAATATTCGGATGATATTACGACCAGAGATTTTGGCGGAAGCATTGGATTTATTACGGGTGCCAGCGCTTATCCAGAGCTTTGGGCTTGGGCAGATAAAAATGGCGCGGGCAAGATAACTATTGATCCTATTTTGACTAGTGAGGGATGGAATTTTGTTCAAGTAAGATCATTTGAAGATAAGGGTAAAGAAGTGCATGCTCAGCATCTGCTGATTTGTTTCCGCGGCGCTGATCGTTGCGAGCGCGATACTTCCAAGGATGAGGCGCGCAAGAAAATCGAAGAATTAAAAGCACAGGCCACGCCGGATAATTTTGAAAAACTCACGCGTGAAAACTCTACCGAGCCGGGTGCGGCAGAGCGCAGTGGTGATTTGGGGTGGTTTGGTAAGGGTATGATGGTTAAGCCGTTTGAAGACGTTATATTTGCCATGCAAAATGGAACGATTTCTGATGTAGTTGAAACGCAATTCGGTTTTCATCTCATTTATAAAATAGAGGAACGCCCGCTTAAAGCGTATAATGTTAATCGCGTGCTTATTAAGGAAAAGACCGAGGCGGATTATCTGCCTCCGCCCACGCCATGGAAAAATACAGGACTTTCCGGAAAACACTTAGTGCGTGCTCTGTTGCAATTTGATCAAAATACCAATACTCCAGAAGTCGGTCTTGAGTTTAATGATGAGGGAAAGAAATTATTTTCGGATATTACTACTAAAAATCTTGGAAAATTAGTTGCGATTTTCCTTGATGGCGAGCCGATTTCTGTTCCGCGCGTACAAAGCGCGATTACTGACGGGAAAGCAGTTATTACCGGAAATTTTACGGTAAAAGAGGCAAAAATTTTGGTGCAACGGCTAAATGCCGGCGCGCTTCCTGTACCTATTAATTTGATTTCTCAGCAGACAGTTGGTGCGACGCTTGGGCAAGCATCGATTCAAGCATCACTTAAAGCCGGGCTTATTGGATTTGCGCTGGTAGCTATTTTCATGATTTTGTATTATCGCTTTGCCGGAGTTCTTGCGGTGCTTGCGCTCATAATCTATAGTACAATCGTACTCGCGCTTTTTAAATTGATTCCCGTGACACTTACGCTTTCGGGCATTGCAGGATTTATTTTATCTATCGGGATGGCGGTTGATGCCAATGTTTTGCAGTTTGAACGCCTTAAAGAAGAGTTGCGCAGTGGAAAAGGATTACAGAGCGCGATTGAAGACGCATTTAAGCGGGCTTGGCCGTCTATTCGCGATAGCCATTTGACTACGCTTTTCGGAGCGCTTATCTTATTCTGGTTTTCCACCAGTTTGGTAAAAGGATTTGGACTAACGCTTTCGGTTGGCGTAATTGTATCGCTTTTTTCCGCAATTACAGTAACACGCGTACTTCTCCGTATCGTAGCTCCACATGTGAGACGATCATGGTGGTACGGCACTCGCGTAAAAAGATAATATGCAGATTATCGCAAACAGAAAAATCTGGTTTATATTCTCAGGCGCGCTTATCGTGCTGTCATTGATCGCACTTTTTGTTTGGGGTCTTAAGCCGAGTATTGATTTTACTGGCGGATCTCTTTTAGAGGTGCAATTTAAAAATCTGCCGTCCAATGAAGAGGTGTCCGGCATATTTACCAGCATAAATCTGGAGGCCCCTTCAATTCAGAGCGCGGACAATTCTACATTGGTGTTGCGTTTTCAGCCGGTCAAGGAAGGTGAGCATCAAGATCTTGTATTTCAGCTTAAGGAAAAATTCGGAGAAGTAACTGAAGTGCGTTTTGATTCCATCGGCCCCACAGTTGGCCGTGAGCTTTTCCGCCGCGCGCTTTTGTCAGTTATTCTGGTAACCCTCATGATCTTATTTTATATTGCGTGGTCATTCCGGCATGTGTCACGGCCGGTTCCCGCGCTGGTGTACGCCGGCATTGTGATCATTGCGTTTTTGCATGACGTACTCATCCCGCTTGGGCTGTTTGCGTATCTTGGACATTTTAGAGGATGGGAGGTTGGGAGTCCATTTATTGCCGCAGTGCTTACCATTTTGGGATATTCAATTTCCGATACCATTGTGGTGCTTGACCGCGTGCGCGAAAACGTGCGCAAACTCAAGGGTACTTTTGAAGAAATTGTTGAAGCATCGGTGCACCAAACAATTAGTCGCTCGATTAATACATCGGTTACGACCACGCTCGCGCTTTTTGCGATTTTTCTTTTTGGCGGCCCGTCACTGCAAAGTTTTGCGCTTGCCCTTATTGTAGGTATTGCGGTTGGAACTTATTCATCCATATTTATTGCCGCGCCGTTTTTGGTAACCTGGTATAATCTGAGAAGAAGATAGTGATATCCCGCTTTGTAACGTTTTGAAGCGCGTACGTCATTGTATGTGCTTCTTTTTTGTGCTATACTGGATAACTATGATCCAGATTGGCCCGCTGACTCTTGATTTTACCCCGCTTTTGGCGGCCGCGGCGCAGTCGCCACTGCACGGCATGTGGTATTTGTTTATTCATGGAGCTTGGATTCCCATGGTTATCGCGATTTTTGCGGGATTTAAGTGGATGTGGATACTGCATATTACCCTTAAGGCGGCTGGGGAATATAAGTGGGTGCTGCTAGCAGTTGATGTTCCAGCTGAGAATATTCAAACGCTTAAGGCAGTGGAAAATGTTTTAGCCCATCTGGCTGGCGCGCATGATAAGCCGGATTTAATACAGAAATACATTACCGGGTTTTCCCAGCCCTATTTCAGCTTGGAAATCGTAAGCACCGAGGGGCACATACAATTTTATATTTACACTACAACTAAAACGCGCGATCTTGTTGAGTCTGCTATTTACGCGCAATACCCAAGTGCCGAAATTAGAGAAGCGGAAGATTACGCGCAGTGGTTTCCCAATCAATATCCAAATCCGGAGTGGCAATTATGGGGAACTGAATGGAAACTGGTTCAGCCACAAGCATATCCCATTCGCACCTATGAAGAGTTTCATGATGAAACCGCGGAGGAAGCCACCTTTAAGGATCCAATGGCGGCGCTTCTTGAAACATTTAGTTCTCTGCGCCAAGGTGAATTTGCCGGGTTGCAGATTATTATTACTCCTATCGCGTCTCATAGCTGGCAGGATAAAAGTTATCATTTGATTGAAAAACTTGCCGGAATTCCTTCAGAACATAAGACAACATTGTTTGATAAAATAATGCGCGTTCCCGGACTTATTGGAGAGATGGTAATTGACGCGTTTATGCCGGGAGATCCCGCGCATGACGCGCACGCCAAAGAATCATTGCCATCCAAGATGCTGTATTTAACTCCGGGGGAAAGGGAAATTATTGAGGAAATTGAGCACAAGGCGGCAAAAATTGGATTTCACACAAAAATACGGGGGATTTATGTAGCGCCCCATGATATAATGAATCGGCCAAAAGTCGCCTGGGGAATGGTTGGCGCCATGAAACAGGTCAATACAGAAGATCTCAATGCCTTAAAGCCGGATACGAAAAAAATCGGCACGCACGCGCATTATCTTTTTAAGGAACAGCGCAAAAATTGGAAACGCAGAAAAATTGTCCGCGCCTACAAAGCGCGCAGTAATTGGCGAGGACATATTGGGTATGTTCTCAATATTGAAGAGCTGGCCACGCTTTGGCATTTCCCAATTGCGGAGGCGGTAAAAGCGCCGCTTATTAAGAAAGCCGAGAGTAAGCGCGCGGAGCCACCCCGCGAACTTCCAATGGGCGGCGTAGCCGGCCGGCATGGCGGCGGCGTGCATACTCCATCGCCGAAAGAATTGCCGGCTGAGGAAACGCCCGAGAACTTACCGATTGGATAAAACTATGATGCCAATGTACGAATTTCATGCCAATCTACAAATAACAAATAATTCATTCGCAATTCGTAGATTAGCATAAGATTTGTAGATTTGCATCACAGCATTGCACCTATGCCCATTGCTTACAACCACAATCACGACGAAGAAATCAATTTTTTTGCCATGACAAATTTTCGCAATCAACAGCGGAAATTTGGAATAAAGACCGATGATCGGCGCCGGCATGTTTATATGCTGGGAAAAACCGGCATGGGAAAAACTACTGTGCTTGAAAATATGATTGTAAATGATATTAATGCCGGGCATGGGGTTGCGGTTGTAGATCCTCACGGTGATATGGGTGAAAAATTATTGGACTATATTCCGTCCAATCGCATTAATGATATTGTGTATTTTAATCCGGCAGATCATGAATATCCGGTTGCGTTTAATGTACTTGAGGCTGTAAACCCCTTGCACAAGCATTTAGTAGCCCAAGGACTCATGGGGGTATTTAAGAAAATTTGGCCGGATGTGTGGAGCGCGCGCATGGAGCATATTTTAAATAATTGCATTTTGGCCTTGCTTGATTATCCGGGTTCAACGCTTTTGGGCATTAATCGCTTGCTGGTTGACAAAAATTTCCGCCGCCGCGTGATTGCGAAAATTCGCGATCCAATCGTGAAAGCATTTTGGGTGGATGAATACCAGGCCTGGGAGATGAAGTTTCGCACGGAGGCAATTCAGCCAATTCAAAATAAAGTCGGGCAATTTTTGTCAGCCTCAATTATCCGCAATATCGTCGCGCAGGTGAAGTCAACAATTAACATGCGCGAGATTATGGATGGCGGAAAAATTTTGATAATGAATCTTTCAAAAGGACGGCTTGGTGAAGACACCTCGCGACTTTTGGGAGGAATGCTGATTACAAAAATACAGCTTGCGGCAATGGAACGAGTTGATATGCCGGAATCCGAGCGGAGAGATTTTTATCTATATGTTGACGAATTTCAAAATTTTGCCACAGAAAGTTTTGCCAATATTTTGTCGGAAGCGCGCAAATACCGTCTCAATCTTATTATCGCCCACCAATATATTGGACAATTAGTTACAGACATATCAACAAAAGTGCGCGATGCCGTATTTGGAAACGTGGGAACTATGATTATATTTCGCATTGGCGCTGAGGACGCGGAGTTTCTTGAAAAAGAATTTACGCCGCGTTTATTGCCGGAAGATTTGGTTAATCTGACAAAATACGATATTTATCTTAAGCTGATGATTGATGGCGTAACATCAAATCCATTTTCAGCAACAACAATGGCGCCTATCGCGCAATTTCAAGCTAATCGCGACAAAATCATCCGCGTATCGCGCGAACGTTATGCCCAGCCAGCCGCGCTGGTGGAAGAAAAAGTTTTGCGGTGGACTGGGATGGGGGAGGTGGAGGAGGAAGGGGAAGGAGATGCGCGCCAGGGCGGTGGGGGCTTACGGATACAAGGGTCCTCTTTCGGGCCGCCTAAAACAGCGGCCCTGCAGACGCTCCCAAAATCCTTCAGCCCCACCGTCTCGGCGCGCGTAGGAGAAGGAAATGAAGCGGGCCTGCGGGTCTCCTCCGTGGGGTCCCGTCAGCCCTTCCTTGAGGAAAAGGAAATAAAAGAGATAAAACCGATTTCGCTTCAAGAGGCAATGCAGAAAAAACCAGTGCTTATCAAGCTTGGTCCCCGCCCCGAAGGGGCGAGGCTCGCTCCACATAGTGGAGCGGCACAGCCAAGACCATCACAGCCACAAGGGCAAAGACCACCATTTCAGCGGCCGCCACAGCAAAGACCGCTCCAGCCACAACAACCCCGCCAAACTTTCCCTCCGCAACGGCAAAAGTTAGGCGGGCAAAGGCCGCAACAGCCCGAGCCGCAACCGTCAGGACAACCTACGCCGCTCAAACTTGGCGAGGTGGTGAAATTTGATGATAAAAAATGAGATACTTACTTTTTCTAAGCATTATTTTGTTGTTTGGCGGCGGATGCGCAAAAACTATGCCACAAGGAGAAAAAATAACATTTCAAACATCTGATGGTGTTATGATTGTTGGTACCTATGTTAATGCAGGAGAGAGCGCGCCGCAGGCCTTGCTTTTGCACATGATGCCGGCCACGAAAGAAAGTTATGCCGCCTTTGCGGAAAAGTTGCGTGCGGCTGGAATTTCCAGTTTAGCAATTGATTTTCGCGGGCATGGGGAGAGCGTGAAAAAGTCGACAGACAACAGCCTGCCTGCCGGCAAGGCAGGTTCACAGTTCACAGTGTTGGATTATCAGAATTTTACAGATGCTGAGCAACAGGCGAAGATATTGGATGTGCGCGCGGCAGTTGATTGGCTTGTTAAAAAGTATAGTGCGCATAAAAATAAGATTGCTCTTGTGGGCGCGTCCATTGGAGCAAATCTCGCGCTGCAATATCTGATGGAAAATCCTGAAGTGCCGGTAGCCGTTTTACTTTCGCCCGGCCTGGATTATCGCGGGATAAAAATAGAGCCACTAGCGCGCGTGTTAAAACTTAATCAGGCATTGTATCTTGCGGCATCGGCAGATGATCCCGAATCATTTTCTGCAATTGCCAAACTTGCGCAAGTGACTCCCGCAAAGCATATAACAAAAGAATTTCAGCACGCTGGGCATGGTACAACTATGTTTGAGAACGAACCGGAATTTATGGATGAAGTGGCAAAATGGATAGAGCAACAGATTAAATAATGGCGTAAATACGGAAAATTTTCTCAACAAGCCCTTGACAAAAGGGCGTTTTTGTAGTATCTTATATAGTTCACTGTTGGCGTAGCCGTGCGCCAAGGTGTGATCTTTAAAATTCACGGCAAATTGAAAGGAAAGGTGCGCCATGGCCGAGATGGAAGTTCTGGCGAAGACTGCGACCTTGACGAGATTTTCCGCGCGCGACGCGGCATGCCTGCTGACCTACGACTACCTGTACCAGCGCATGCCGTCGCTCACTCAGCTTGCGTTCTACTGCGGCGCGGATGGGTCGTACAGCTGCGCGATTGCGGACTGCACGGCAACCGGCAATACGAATTGCAAGCAGGATGCCATGGTCACGGTGGGGCCGTTCGTGCTGTGCCACAGCCACGGTCGCGAGGTCTTGAAGATCGGCCGGTACGAGTTCGGACTTGGCGACGAGTTCAAGTTCTACTACCTGTTCAAGACCCTGCACAACGCCGGCGTGGCCGATGACAGAGCGGCGGAGAACCCCGATTCCAAGCGGACGCAGGGCGTGGCCCGCGAGATGGAAACGCGGCAGGAGCGCCTGCCCAAGGCGCGGGAGCTGGGCAACCGGCTGGCCGAGAAGTTCGTGCGGCAGAAGGAAGAGGCGGCGGCGCAGAAGACCGCGGAGCAGACCGCGCAAACGCCGACCAGGCCGGTCACTCTTGCGCCTGCCACGGTGGTGCCGGAGGAGTACGCCGGCAAGAGCAAGAAGGAGCTCATGAAGCTCGCCAAGACCCTTAACGAGTCCTTCGCGGCCGGGTTCGTGGACGAGTCCGCGTACCAAACCAAGAAGGCCGCGATCGAGCGCGCGCTCAAGGTTCTCGCCATCCGCGCGATGGAAGAAGCAATCCATGCGAAGAAGCTGGAGCTCGGGATCGCGGAGCCGATCACGTCGGCGGTCAAGCTGATGCCGGATTTGCCCGTGCCAAAGCTCGAGCTCATCAAGGGTGGGGCGGGGAGCGTGCCGGCGAGGAAGGCCGAGCCCATCACGGTCGCCTGCAACATGGCCAAGGAGGTCAAGGGCAACCCCAGCGAGCGGCTCTCCGAGATTCCAAAGTTCAGAAACGAGGAGCTCGGTAGCGCGGAGGATTGTTTCGCGATTCTCGGAACCACAAAGGGTCGCTACGACGACCTTCTCGCGGCGCACAGCGATTTGGACACGCCGGACTCCGAGTTGCACCAGCACGACAGCGTGGCACGCAAGCAGGCCAAGGCGTTGGCCAAGAGCTGCCTGCTCCATGGGCCGGAGTTCAAGACGCTCGGCTACCTGCGCTACAAGGTGATCGAGCACATCAAGGCCAAGTGGCCCGAGGCCTGGCAGGCAGGCAAAGCACATGTGAAAAACGGCGCGAAGGGATCGCTCCGGTGCGCGGACTGCGGTGCGTCCGTTTCCAAGCTCTTCGACAAGGAGAGCGGCGCGCCGGATCAACTCGTGGGCGTGTGCGGCGGGTGTCGGAAGCGGCACAAGAACGCGATGACGCGTGCCAGGCGGGAAGGCAAGCGCGGGCAGAAGGCGGCGGAAAACCGCGCTCAGCGCTCGGCCATGAAGTCCAACGAGGGCTCTGGTCTCCTCGGCCAGTCGTACCGCAAGAAGGGCGGCAAGAAGTAAGTACCCCGCCAAGATTTTCTTCGGAAAACCTAGGCGGGCAAGCCCCGGAGCAGGGTCAAGCTCCAAGGCCGCGAGGACTGCAAACTCGCGGCTCTTTTAATTGCAAAAATTTCGTTTTTGAATTATACTGAATTGTAGCCGCCGGTCTTTAGCCGGCATTGGTTGCGCAACCTAAAGAGTTGCGGCTACATTTAATTGAGATATGGAAAAGCCAAAGAAAATTCTAGTCTTAATGTCCGGCGGGGTGGATTCTTCGGTTTGCGCGGCATTGCTAAAACAAGCCGGTCACGAGGTGGCCGGGGTTTATTTGAAATTGTGGGAACCGTCCGACACTGAGTCATTGCCCGCGGCGCAACACAAAGACTCAGTGTCATTAGGCGATCCGTGCTGGGCTAGGGAGATGCAAGATGCGGCGCGGGTGGCAGCGCATTTGGGCATTCCATTTACAGTTTGGGATGTTACACAGGAATATAAAGAGCGCGTGCTTAAAAATTTTTACAGCGAATACGCGGCCGGGCGGACTCCAAATCCGGATGTGCTTTGCAATTCTGAAATTAAATTTGGCATTGGACTTACGAAAGCACTTGCGGCTGGATATGATTATGTGGCCACTGGGCATTATGCACAATTGAGTTCACAGTCATCAGTTCACAGTTCACAGTATGAATTGTATGCGGCAGTGGATAAGAATAAAGATCAGAGTTATTTTTTGTGGCAATTGACGCAGGAGCAACTTAAGCACATAATGTTTCCCATTGGTGAGTATACCAAGCCACAAGTGCGAGAGATGGCAAAAAAGTTTGGCTTGCATAATGCAGGGAAGAAAGACAGCCAAGGCGTTTGTTTTTTGGGAAAAATTAAGTTAAAGGAATTTTTGTACGGCGGAAGTGGCCAGGTCACTGCCGCAGGCGCAACCCGTGACCTGGCCACAAGGAGCCGTCAATCCGGACCTATTGTGGATGTGCATGGAAATCTCTTGGGCTACCATGATGGTCTTGCGCATTTTACTATTGGCCAGCGGCAAGGCACAAAACTCGGCGGAAACGGGCCATATTTTGTGGTAGAAAAAGATTTGGTGCACAATACCTTGGTCGTGGCCAATGAAAAAGATGAACCGGATTATCGAGCGGTTGAGTGTACTATACGAAATGTAAATTGGATAGGAGAATACCCTGAAAGTGGCAGAAAACTTATGGCACGCGTGCGTTATCGCGCCCTCCTCACTTCTGTAAATGTACACTTTCATACTATAGTGTATGAAAGTGCATGCCGTGTGATATTTGATGAACCAGCACGCGCGGTTGCACTGGGGCAATCTATTGTGTTTTATGATGGAGATAATTTGATTGGTGGAGGTATAATCCGCGTAGCGGATTTCCCCGCGGCTTGCCGCGGGATCCCTGGAGGAAGGTCTGGAAACCCTCGGTTTCCAGAGGTATACTGGCGGCATGGCCCTCATCCGCACTCATCACAATGCCTATGACACGCACTACCACATTGTCTTTCCCGTCAAATACCGCAAAGCCCTGCTTCAAGATGAGATCCCGCTCGCGATTAGCACAATCGCGCAGGAAATCGCCCAAAGATATGACATTGAGTTTGAAAAGATTGGCACTGATCTCAACCACATCCACCTCCTGGCTTCATTCCCCCCCAAACTCAGCGGTTCAGAGGTGGTGCGGATCTTCAAGAGTATCACCGCCCGAGAACTCTTCAAGCGATTTCCTGCGCTCAAGAAAGACCTCTGGGGAGGGGAGTTCTGGAGCGATGGCTTCTATCTTTCCACGGTCAGCGAGCGGGGCAATTGGAAGGTGGTTGAGCAGTATGTGGCAAGCCAGGGAAAGACAATGGATACCCCGCCTCAGCTTCGTTTATTCACCTAGGGCCATGCCGTTGGTCATACCCCGCGGCTTGCCGCGGGGTTGTTGATTTGATAGCACAAAGATATTATGTCAGGCGCAGAAATTCGCACACGTTTCCTAACATTTTTTAAGGAGCGCGGGCATGTTATCGTGCCTTCGTCTTCGCTTTTGCCGGATGATCCGTCCGTGCTTTTGACTACTGCGGGAATGCAGCAGTTTAAAAAATACTATGTTGGGCTGGCAGATCCAATGCGTGATTTTGGTTCAAAAAATGCTACTTCAGTGCAGAAGGCCTTTCGCACCTCGGATATTGATGAGATAGGGGATGAGGCGCATCTGACATTTTTTGAAATGCTGGGCAATTTTTCCTTTGGCGGATATTTTAAAAAAGAAGCGATTGCCTGGGCGCATGAGTTCATTACCAAAGAAATGGGATTGCCAATTTCATGTGTGACGATATTTGAAGGTGAGGAAACCATTGGCGTGCCAAAGGATACTGAATCGCGGGACATTTGGAAAGCACTTGATCCTAGGATTAAGATAGTGGAGCAGGGGATGGAGGATGTATTTTGGGGGCCAACCGGATCTTCCGGGCCATGCGGACCAACTACCGAAATCTATTGCAAAAATGCCGCCGGGGAAGATATTGAGGTGTGGAATATCGTATTCAATCAGTTTTTCTTCAATGGTTCGCGTGAGGAACTATTACAAAAAGATGTAGTCGCCGGTCTTCAGCCGGCGGACAATACGGAACGCAGGCTAAAGCCTGCGACTACCAAGAAATTACAGAAGATTGCGATCCCCGGAGTAGATACGGGTATGGGCTTGGAGCGATTGGCAATGATTGCGCAAAAGGTTGCCACAATTTTTGATACGGATTTGTTTAGGCCGTTGATTGGAATGATAGTGTCGCCCTCACCTGCTCCGATCGGGGTCGGAGCACCCTCTCCCCGCAGTACTGCGGGGAGAGGGGAGGGTGAGGGAGAGATCAGCATGCGCTCTATTCGCATCATTGTTGACCATTTGCGTGGCGCGGTTTTTCTTATGGCCGACGGCGTGCGGCCTTCAAATGTTGAGCAAGGATATGTTTTAAGACGGGTAATTCGCCGCGCCATTCGACATGCCTCGCTTTTAAAATTGCCCCATGGTTTGCTTGCGCAACTTATTGGAAAGGTAGTTGATCTTTATGGCGCGGCATATCCGGAACTTGTGCGTGAGCGCAATAATATTTTGGCCGCGTTTGATGATGAAGAGAGAAAATTCGCGCGCACGATTGAACGGGGAATGGCGGAATTTGAGAAAATTGTGCATAACGCCCCCTCACATGGCCTACGGCCATCCTCTCCCCGAGGGAGAGGGGAGGGTGAGGGTCAACCGGGAGTTATCTCCGGGATTAATGCCTTTCACCTTTACGACACTTATGGTTTTCCGCTTGAGCTTACGGTTGAAATGGCTCACGAACGCGGGCTTAAGGTAGATGAAGAGGGATTTAAAAAGGCATTTGAAGAACATCAAGAAAAAAGTCGAGCAGGAATAACAGGAAAATTTGGCGGACATGGACTTATATTGGATACAGGAGAGCTTAAAGCCGCCAATGAGGTAGAAGTAAAAATTGTAACGCGCCTGCATACCGCAACACATATGCTCCACAAAGCGCTGCGCGGGGTGCTTGGTTTACATGTGCGCCAGCAAGGATCAGATATTACGGCGCAGCGTTTGAGGTTTGATTTTACGCATCCGAAGAAGTTGAGCGAATTAGAGATTAAGCAGATTAGCGAATTAGTTAATGAGAAGATTAAAGAGGATTTGCCGGTAACTTCAAAGGAAGAAACATACGAAGAGGCGATTGCGGAGGGCGCGTTGGCGTTTTTTAAACAAAAATATCCGCCGCGCGTGAAAGTATACTCGGTGGGCAATTTTAGTAAAGAAATTTGCGGCGGTCCGCATGTAACACATTCCGGAGAGATCGGGCATTTCAAAATCGTGAAAGAAGAATCAAGCGCCGCCGGCGTTCGTCGCATTCGGGCAGTAGTGGAATAATTAAAAAACGCCTGCCCCGACCACAGGCTGATGGTCGGAGAAGGCGATGTGCGTGTGCCCACGGAATGCCCTCTGGTGGAGGAACTTTTTTGCGCAGGTCATCACAACACACTCAGAACCTTACTCACTTTATGGCTGATGTGCTCAGATGTTTCCGCACACCTTAGTTGAGCGGCCTTCTTTAAGACGCGCGCCGCAAGTGCGCACGCCCAACACGCCGTGGCGCAGGCCTGGACTTTTTAGGGTCCAGCTGTTACCGGTCGGACTTATAGTTTGGAGTGCCTACTGCCCAGACTGCCACGCTGTGGTAAGGGTACCGAAAAGATCAGACTATTTGCGGCAAAAGATAGTATATGCGCAGACTTGTATTTTGTCAACACTGCGTCATTTGACGGGTACGCCTGGTATGGTATGCTGTTCTAATTAGATTATATTGCATGGAACAAACAGGACAAACCGCAACACCTTCTCCCAAAGACTTTATCATAACTGATGGGGTTGTTGAGGAGCTTTTGCCAGCCGCTAAATTCCGCGTGAAACTACTCAATGGACAGGAAATTTTAGCGCATTTGGCAGGGAAATTGCGGCTTCATCACATTCGAATATTGCCTGGGGACAAGGTAAAGCTGGAAATTAGTCCGTACGATCTAACAAAAGGGCGCATTACCTATAGGTATTAGTGGGGTGTGTTGACACATTTTAGGGGATTTGATAGACTAGAGTCAACTACAAAAATGGCTGAATTACACGATTTTGGGCAGTACTTCGAAACCACAGACATTGAAACACAGATACCACAGATAAATATTTAATTTCTGTGAGATCTGTGGATTTTTTATTCTGTGATTTTGCATTCTTATGAAGGTTCAAGCATCAGTAAAGCCACGTTGTAAAGATTGTAAAATGGTAAAGCGCCAGCGCCGATTGTTTGTGATTTGCAAGAATCCGCGCCATAAGCAGCGGCAAGGATAAATATGATACGAATCAACGAATGAACTGGCGAATCAACAAATATGCGAATTCGTATATTCGAAGATTCGCATAACATTTGTAGATTCGTATCACACTTATATGGCAATTCGCATCGCAGGAGTAGTACTTCCAGAAAAACAACTTGAGGTCTCGCTGACCTATATTTATGGCATTGGAGTCCCGCTTGCAAAAAAAATTCTGAGTCAGACAAAAATTGATTTGAGAAAGAAGCCAAAAGATTTAAGCGAACAAGAAGTTGCGGTGCTGCGCGAGACCATTGAAAAACAGTATCGGGTGGAGGGTGAGTTGCGCCGTGATGTCGGAAGCAATATTAAGCGCCTCAAAGAGATTGGTACGTGGCGCGGGATGCGCCATACGCGTCGGCTTCCGATTCATGGCCGCACCAAGACGAATTCACGCACAACTCGCGGAAACGTGCGCAAGACTATGGGAAGCGGACGCAAATCCGCGGCGGAAAAAACATAGTCTACGGATCTACTGATTTGCTACGGATTCTACGGATCTGTAGTATCAGTAGCCCATCCGTAGATTAGTAGTAATATTATGTCGGAAGAAATTACACAAGAAAAAATTACACCGGTGAAGAAAGTGACCCGCACAAAAGAAAAATTGCGGCGGCAGGTTCCGCGTGGTCGCGCCTACATTCAAGCAACTTATAATAATACGATTGTGACAATCACGGATTTAAATGGCGATGTGCTGGCCTGGTCCTCAGCTGGGCACATGGGTTTCTCGGGACCCAAAAAAGCAACGCCATATGCCGCCGCGCAGATCGTGCGCGAGGTAGCGCAAAAAGCCCAACCGTATGGAGTGCGTGAAGTATATGTATTTGTGAATGGGCTTGGAAGTGGACGCGAGTCAGCAGTGCGAACGCTCAATGCCGCAGGATTTCAAATTTTGGCAATAAAAGATATTACTCCGATTCCACATAACGGACCTCGCGCTCCAAAGCCGAGACGTGTATAAGATATGAGAATTACACTTGGACCAAAAGAGAAAAAAGAACGCCGGATGGGCGAGCGCCTTGGGCTTAAAGGCGATCGCTGTGCCGGACCAAAATGTGCCGCGGTGCGCCGCGCATATCCTCCGGGCGTGCATGGCCCGGCAGGAGGCCGCAGTAGGCTTACCAGCTTTGGATTACAGCTTCGTGAAAAACAGAAAGCCCGCTTGATATACGGTCTTGCGGAGCGGCAATTTCGAAATTATGTCACAAAAGCAACCGCAAAGCGCGGTGATACGGGATTGTTTCTAGGGCGACTTTTAGAATTGCGGTTGAATAATGTTGTATATCGCTTGGGATTTGCGCGTTCACGCGGTGAGGCGCGGCAGCATGTGTCGCACGGTCATTTTTTGGTGAACGGCAAAAAAGTAAACGTGCCTTCCTACCAGGTGCGTGTTGGCGATACGATTGAGGTGCGTCCAAAGAGCACGGGAAATAAATTTTTTAAAGAAGCAATCTTACCGCGACTTGAAAAACATGATCTTCAAAAATGGTTAACATTTGATCCAGCAGAACTTAAAGGACGGGTCATTGCTTTGCCGGAGGAGGATGACATTCCACAAAATTTCAATCGCAAAATGATTATTGAGTTTTATTCGCGCTAATCTTTAAATATACTCAAATATGGAGCAACTTTTGCTTCCCACCCACGTAGAAGTTATAAAAGATAAGGATCCGCGCAAGGCAACTCTTGTGGTTGAGCCGTGTCATCCTGGTTATGGAACAACTGTTGGAAACGCGCTTCGCCGCGTACTTTTATCGTCTCTTCCGGGCGCAGCTGTTACGGCTATAAAAATTCACGGCACGGATCATGAATTTGGAGCAGTGCCAAACGTAAAAGAAGATGTGGTACAGATCATTTTGAATATTAAGCAACTCCGGCTCAAAGTATTTTCTGCAGAACCTGTACGGCTTACACTTACAGCTGACGGCGAGCGTGAAGTAACTGCAGCCGATATCGCGCCAAACGCGGATGTTGAGATTTCAAATCCAGATCTTCATATTGCAACACTGACCAACAAAGATGGGAAATTTTCCATGGAACTTTTTGTGCGACAAGGGCGCGGATATGTGCCGATTGAGGAGCGCGATGAAGAGAAAAAAGAGATTGGCGTAATTGCAATTGACTCAGTATTTACTCCAATGCGCAGCGTTGGATATCGGGTAGAAGATGTGCGCGTTGGACAAAAAACAAACTATGATAAATTAATGCTGTCCATTGAAACCGACGGCACTATTGATCCTGCGGGGGCCGTAAGCCAGGCAACCCAGATTTTGCTTGATCACTTTAATTTAGTTAAAGGAATGGAAGTGACTGGCGGCGCTGGCAAGAAGCGCGCAAAGAAGGCAGAGAAAGAGGAGCCCGAAGCGGCAAATGAGTCAGCGATAACCGAGACAGCAGTCTAGCATATGCGGCATCGAAAGAAAGGATACACACTTGATAGAAGAAAAGGAGCGCGTAAGGCGTTACTACGCGGGCTTGTTACGAATTTAGTATTGTACGAAAAGATGAACACCACAAAGGCCAAAGCAAAAGCAATTCGTCCAATCGTGGAGCATTTAGTAACAGTTGGAAAGCGCACTGATCTTGCGGCGAAGAGATATGTTGCCGCACGTATTTTTACTTCCGGCGCGCGCAGAAAATTATTTGAAGTTCTTGGCGCTCGCTATAAGGAGAGGCCCGGCGGTTATTTAAGGATTATCCCACTCAAACGCCGCGCTGGCGATGCGGCTGAAATGGTGAGGATTGAATTCGTGTGATAAGAACTATATGACCGATAAGACCAATAGAAAAACGCACAATATTGACGCAACTGACAAAATTGTCGGCCGGCTTGCAACGCGTATAGCGCTTTTGCTTTCCGGCAAAGGCAAGCGTACGTATGCGCCAAATGTTGATGGCGGAGATTATGTTGTAGTTAGCAATATAAAAAATATCAAAACTTCCGGCGCAAAAATAGACCAAAAAGAGTACAAGCATTTTAGCGGATATCCGGGTGGGCTTAAAAAAACTAAGTGGAGCATTATGCTTGCAACCAATCCCAAAAAGCTTCTTTGGCTCTCGGTCTATCGGATGCTACCTAAAAATCGACTACGAAAAGATCGTATAAGGCGACTTACTATTGAATAATATTATGACAGAGACAGCAATCCAAACTCCAAAAAAACCGCGCGGACGGCCCGCCGGAGTCGAGGCTCGCCCAAGAGGGCGGCCGCGAAAAGTTGTAATGCCGGGAAGTACGCCGGCGGCAAAAGCCGCGCCAAAGCGTATACGCGCAGTTGCCCCCGCAAAGGTGGAAATGCCAATATCCGCAGCGCATCCGGCAAAAGCGGTAACCCCGCTCAACTATATTTTTACTGTAGGGCGGCGCAAGCGTGCGGTTGCGAAGGTTTTCTTTTATCGCGATGGAAAAGGCGAAGTGGAGATCAATGGCAAGCCGCTTGAGGTATATTTTCCATCTGAGCTTTTACAGCAAACTGTTTTGGCCGCGCTTAACCAATCTCCATTTCGCAATTCCGTGCGCGTAGTGGTAAAGGTAAGCGGTGGTGGAATTCCCGGTCAAGCCGTGGCAGTTCAGCACGGAATCACGCGTGCGCTTATAAAACTTGATGAAACACTTCGTCCTATTTTTCGCGCTCGCGGATTTTTGACTCGCGATTCGCGCGAGAAAGAAAGAAAAAAGCCTGGTTTGAAAAAAGCCCGCAAAGCCCCGCAGTGGCAGAAGCGCTAAGCGCGAAACCACAGATTTAATCGCACAGATAGCACAGATCGTTATAAAATCCGTGTGATCTGTGGTATAATAATCTGTGGTTTTGTATTTATGCTATCAGTTGCTCGCAATACATTCTACTTGACTTCCGCGCTCATTGGACAGAAAATGCTGTCCTTTGTTTATTTTACTCTACTGGCGCGATTTTTAGGCGCAGAAATGATTGGAAAGTACACTTTTGCGCTTGCATTTACGACAATTTTTTCGATCATAACAGACCTTGGACTGACCCCGGTTCTTATACGCGAAGTTGCACGCGCAAGGGATCGTGCTCAGGAATATATACGGACTGTGCTTGGCATAAAGTTTGCCCTTACGCTTGTTGCATACGGAGGCGTGATTATAAGCGCAAAATTGCTTGGCCATTCGCCACTAACCCTTGAACTCATTGCCATTGCTGGGGTTGTAATGTTACTTGATGCGTTTCATCTTACATTCTACAGCGTTTTGCGTGGCATGCAAATACTCAAGTATGAATCAGTCGGGATGGTTGTTGGTCAGGGAATTACTCTTACGCTTGGTATCTGCGCGCTTGTATTACATTTGCCACTCCACGCGTTTCTTGCGTCGCTTGCGTTTGGCAGCGCGTGGAATGTTATTTTTTCTTTGCGAATTCTGCGCCGTCATGGAATTTCCCTTGCGCCGCGAATTGAAGGAAAAATAGCGCGCACTCTTGCGCGCGTGGCCATTCCATTCGCGCTTTCCGGAATTTTTGTAAAAGTATATTCGTATATTGATACTGTGCTCCTGCAAAGCATGAAAGGGGATTTGGTTGTGGGCTGGTATAGCGTGCCCTATAAAATTACCTATGCATTCCAATTTTTGCCGCTCGCGCTTTCCGCGGCAGTGTACCCCGCACTTTCGGCCGCGTGGCATGATGATAAGGAGCGGATGAGGTGGATTTTTGAAAAAGCATTGCGGTATAGCATTCTTCTTTCCTTGCCGATTGCGTTTGGTATTGCCGCGCTTGCCCCGGAAATTATCCTCACGATTTATGGCGCTGATTTTGCAAATTCAATTTTGCCGCTTGAAATTTCTATTTTCGGATTGGTATTTATCTTTTTGTATTTTCCAGTTGGGGCACTGCTTAATGCCACTGATCGGCAAACGGTTAATACGACATTTATGGGGTTGACAATGGCGCTAAATATTATAATGAATCTCTTGCTTATTCCAAAGTATGGCGCGGTTGGCGCCTCAATTGCCGCAGTCTCAACCAATGCGTTTCTTTGGTTTGGAACCATGCTTTGGTCAATGCGCACTGCAAAACCTTCTGGATATGTTGCACGCACTTTGGCAAAAGCGCTCATTGCTGTCATGATTATGTCTACCGCAGTACTTACGCTTAAGCAAATCATATTTTGGCCGCTTACCATACTTATTGGTGGAGTAGTATATGGCGGAGTGCTCTATGCTCTGCGCGCTCTTACTGTCGAAGATCTGCACACATTTACCAAACTATTTCGCAAGCAACCAGCAACATCAATAGAAACAAATATATGAAAATGCGATTTTGGATAGGGGTAGCATTGATTGCGATTGCGGCAGGACTTTTGGCATATCGGGGCAGAATCGTTGGATATGTGGCGGAGAAAGTGGCGCAGAGGAAGTTGCCCGAGGCGGTGACGTATGAGGAAGTAGCGGCAACAAGTGACGACAATTTCCTTCTGCGGAACTCGCCTCCGCCAGAGGCGGACCGTGCTCGTCGCCCACTGCCTGAAGCGACCTCGGCTCCTCGCACTGGCTCAGACAGTCCTCGTACGGAAATTGTGTCACCCATTGCCGCCACGGAGGTAAAAAACGAAGAAAATGAATTACCCGCGGAATTTAATCTTGCCGTGCCGTTTACGAGCCAAGCACCATTTGCAAACTGGGATGCTGTGCACGAGGATGCTTGTGAAGAGGCTTCAATTATTATGTTGGATGCGTTTTATCGCGGGAGAACTTTGACTACACAATCGGCGGATGATGAAATATATGCGATTGTGGATTGGGAAACAAATATGCTTGGACACTGGGAAGATACGACAGCAGAAGAGACAGCGCAGATTTTACGGGAGCGATATGGATATGTAAATGTGCGGTTAGTGGAAAATCCAACTATTGAAATGATAAAGCGTGAAGTGGCACAAGGGCGTCCAGTGATTTTGCCTGCCGCAGGACAACTGCTTGGGAATCGTTATTTCCGCCAGCCCGGGCCGGTATATCATATGCTGGTTATCCGCGGATGGACTAAAGATGGTATGATTATCACCAATGATCCGGGTACAAAACGTGGAGAAGGATTTTTGTACAAACCCGAAGTGCTTTTGAATGCCATTCATGACTGGACCGGATCCGATGCAACAATGACGCAAGGGAGACAGGTAATGATTGTAGCAGAGAAATAATATATGGAATTGCAAGTTGGCGTTAAAGTATTACTCAAAAATCCGGATGGAAAGTTTTTGCTCATCCGGCGATCTTCTGACAAATATCCAGAGGTCGGGGCAAAATGGGATATTGTTGGCGGGCGGATTGAGCCGGGTTCGCCGCTTTTGGATAATTTGAAGCGGGAGATAAAGGAGGAAGTAGGTCTAGATTTGGTTGATGATACACGTCTTATTGCTGCACAGGACATTCTTCGAGTGCCGGGCCGACACGTGGTGCGGCTTACGTATGTTGGGGCAATTGATGGCGAGCCAGTGCTTGATGGCGACCATACTGAATATAAATGGTTCACACGCGAAGAGATGCGAGCATTTTCACGCGAGCAGTTGGATAGTTATTTTAAAGAGTTGCTTGACAGCGGAGTTTTATGAAAAAAATTTTGCTCATTACGTTGGAGTATTCGCCGCAGAAGGGTGGGGTGGCGTCGTATTATGCCGGGCTGGTGGGGGAATTGGAGAGGCAGGGGTATGAAGTGAAGGTAATTACAAATACTCGTAACCCCTCCCAACCTCCCCTTAAGGTAAGGGGAGGAGAATTATTGGGATGGTTTTGGCCGCGGTGGTTAATTGGTTATTTTACCGTGCGTAAGGCAATTAAAAAAGAAAAGCCGGATATTGTGCTTGCCGGACATATTCTTCCGCTTGGAACAATCGCTTATTTATTGCGAAAGCAAGTGCCCTACGGAGTATTTTTGCATGGTCTTGATTTACTGCGCCCTCAAAAGTCATGGCGCAAACGCAAGCTGGGCCAGAAGATTTTAGAAAGCGCAAAACTTATAATCGTAAATAGCGAGTACACTAAAGCACTCGTAACAAATATGTCGGACACCTTAAAACTCACGATCGTGAAGAATCGTGTGCCGGTAATTGTAGTATATCCATGTCCGAATATGGAGGCAGAGGTGAAACAAGAAGAAGTTGAGGCACTGCGGAGGAAGTTGGGACTGACTGGAAAAAAAGTGTTGCTTACGCTTGGGCGGGTGGTGGAGCGCAAGGGGCATGATATGGTATTGCGTGCCATGCCGGAAATTTTACAGCATGTACCTGAGGTGGTATATGTGGTGGCCGGCGGTGGGCCGAATTTGGGAAGGTTGCAGAAGATGGTTGGGCAGCCCTCACCTCAATCCTCTCCCATGAAGGGAGAGGAAGGAAAACAATTTCCCTCGCCCCTTGTGGGAGAGGGAAGCCGAAGGCCGGGTGAGGGGTTGCAACCATATGTTCGGTTTGTAGGCGTGGTGCCCGCCGAGGAACGGCCGGCATATTATGCGCTGTGTGATTTATTTGTGATGCCATCGCGGCAGATCAAAACGGATGTGGAGGGATTTGGACTTGCATTTTTAGAAGCCGCGGTTTTTGGAAAGCCATCAGTTGGCGGCGCAAGTGGAGGGCAGGGCGAAGCAATCCTTGATGGCAAGACGGGTGCGCTGGTAGATCCCAGCGATCCCTCTGCTTTGGCACGTATTGCCGTGCAATTATTGCGCAATGACGCACTGCGTGCAGAACTTGGCCAGAACGCCAAAGCGCGGGCAATGTATGAGTTTAGGTGGGAGAAGCAAATTGAGAAATTTATCAACGCACTTTCCTCCCCTTAGGTCCGACGTTTCAGTCGGACTCCGTACCGTAGCGTCGGAGATAAGGGGAGGTTGGGAAGGGTGACGATTTATGCTAAAATAAGGGAAGTTTGCCGGCCTGTTGATAAAAAGAGTTGACCAGAATCAGGCGGCGGGGTATACTAGCTAAATTTTCAAAATTATGGATGATGCGAAGGCAAATGCGGACAACCCCTCACCCCAGCCCTCTCCCACACGGGGAGAGGTAGTAAATCGCGTTCCCTCGCCCTCTATGGGAGAGGGTGGCCGTAGGCCGGATGAGGGTAACACTTGGAGCGCGCTGTCGCTGGCATGGGAGCTGGGGTATACTATTGCGGTGCCGATTGTGGTATTTGCGCTGGGCGGACGGTGGCTGGATAGACGATTTGACACCAGTCCATGGCTGTTACTCACAGGTATATTTATCTCAATTCCAATTAGTACCGCAATAATTTATATAAAGATGATGAAGATCATAAATAAGTAAATCATGCGAGACAAGTAAATCAAGTGAATCAAGCTGCTTGACTTGCCTGATTTACCTGCTTTACTTGATTTACCACAATGCAATGAACATATCCTTAGCCGCGGAACCACTATTCCATATCGGAACATTTCCATTTACCAACACGCTGATTATGGCCTGGGTGGTGATTGCGGTTATTTTGCTGTTGGTGTTTTTAATTCGCCGAAAATTTTCCATGATCCCAAAAGGGTTGCAGAATTTTTTTGAGTCAATTTTTGAATTTGCGCTCAATATGATGGATAGCGTAACTGGCAACCGCGCGCTTTCTTATAAATTTTTTCCGGTAGTCATGACCATTTTTATTTTTGTGTTTTTTTCAAATTTGATTGAAATAGTGCCCGGGCTTGGCACAATAGGCCTTTGGGAAGCACATGAGGGGAAAACGATACTGGTGCCATTTATTCGATCTTCTTCGGCGGATCTTAATGTTACACTGGCTATTGCGCTTGTTTCAGTGCTCGCAACTCAGATTCTTGGGATTGCCGCGCTTGGTTTTTTCAAGTATGCGGGAAAGTTTATTGTGCCGCCATGGAAATCGCCTTATGTTGTCGGAACCTTTGTTGGGCTTCTTGAACTTGTGGCAGAAGTTGCAAAGATTGTTTCCTTCTCATTTAGGTTGTTTGGTAATATCTTTGCCGGAGAAGTTTTGTTGACAGTTGCGCTATTTCTGGTACCATATATTGTACCGTTGCCATTTCTGTTTTTGGAGATTTTCGTAGGACTGGTGCAGGCAGTGGTATTTTCAATGTTGACGCTTGTTTTCATGAAAATGGCAGTAACTGAACATGAAGAACACGCGCATTAGTATGTAGTATGTAGGACGTAGTTTGTAGTGAATTAGGTTCTAGGTACTAAATACTAAAAACAGCCGAAGGCCGACGTTAAATAAATTATCACCGTCGTGAGCCGTACGCTGAAAGGTCAAACATATGCCAGAACAAGAAGTAGCACAGGGACTTTTGTCCAATCTTGCGGCGGTAAAATCTATAGCTGCGGCATTTGCGATCGCAATTGGGGCGATCGGGCCTGCGCTTGCTATCGGCAAGCTTGCCGGCAAGGCAATGGAGGCGATTGGTCGCAATCCGGAAGCGGCGTCAAAAGTGCAAACCGCAATGATCTTGGCGATCGCCTTTACCGAGGCAATCGCGATTTACGCGTTGGTAGTGGCCCTCGTGATTAAATTTGCCTAGAAGGTGGGGGACGGTCGTCCCCCGACGACAGCTCGCGCAAAAACCGTGCTCGGTTTTCCCAGCGTGAAAACCGGCACTTGTGCTCAGTCTTGCTCTTCCGTCTACGGCGGAAACCGTGCCCGCGAGACTTCCGCAACATTTTTGCGGCGACCTATCGCCGTAGGACGACTTATAAGAAAATAAAAATATAAAATATGGAACTATTCACAAATCTCGGAATTGATTGGCGGCTGCTTATCGCCCAGCTTGTAAATTTTACGATTTTGCTCGCAGTGCTTTATAAATTTTTGTACAAGCCAGTTTTGAAATTGCTTCATGATCGTTCACAGAAAATTGAACAAGGTATAAAAAATGCCGAAAATGTGGAAGTTCGGCTGAAAGAAGTTGCGGCGCTTTATGAAACTAAAACACGCGAAGCGCGCGCGGAAGCAGCTAAAATTCTGGAAGCCACCAAAAAAGAAGCCGACACAATGAAAGCCGAGCTGGCTGTGCAGGCGCAGAAGGAGGCGGAAAAGATTGTGTCCTCCGGGCGCGCGCGTTTGACCGTGGAAAAGGAGAAGATTATGCATGAAGCCGAGCATGAATTGGCGGATTTGGTGGCGCAGGCAACAGAACATGTGCTTGGAAGTGTGTTAACCCCTGAGATGGATAGAAAGTTGATTGATGAGGCAGTGAAAAAAGTACGCATGGGGAGAGCATAAATTATAATGCCAATATACAAATGTCATTCAAATCTACAAATACGAATTCGCAATTTGTAGATTGGCATAAGATTCGTAGATTTGCATTATCATATTGCAATTTATGAGAATATCACCAAAACAATACGCGCAGCTTTTGTATGAGATGACCAAAGATGAAAAAGGTGTCGGACTGACAAAAGTTGTAAAAACTTTTATTCAACTTTTGATAAAAAATCGTGCTTTGCATACTATGCCGCGCATTGAGCGTATGTATAAGGATTATTATAATGTGCAAGAAAAAGTAGTAGATGTGGAAGTTACCGCAGCGCGTGAAGTCGCGAAAAAAGTTATGATTGATATCGGCAAGCAATTAGGAGAAAAAAATATTGAAATGAAAGTTTGCGAGGATGAAAAATTGCTGGGAGGCGCGCGCATTAAAGTGGGTGATTATATGATTGACGATACGTTAAAGGCAAGATTAACACGATTAAAATTAGATTTGACATCAACTAAAAATTGAACACGAATAACACTAAATTTTTCGTGCGATTCGTGTCGAAAAATTCGTGGATGACAATATTCAATTACTATGTCCGATAAGTCAACAGTTATTGAAACACTTAAAAAGCAAATCCAAGAATTTAAAAGCGAGGCGAAAATGGAGCATGTGGGAGACGTCCTTGAAGTAGGGGATGGTATCGCGCGCATTTCCGGTCTTTCCGAAGTCATGGCCTCGGAGATGTTAGATTTTGGAAATAATATTTACGGCGTGGCGCTCAACCTTGAAGAAGGCATGATCGGCGCCATGATTTTAGGCGACTATACGCATATTAAAGAAGGCGACACGGTAAAAAGCACTGGCAAAGTATTTTCAATCCCGGTAGGCGATGCGTTTGTGGGTCGTGCAGTTGATCCTCTTGGCCGTCCGCTTGATGGCAAGGGCGTAATCAAGTCGTCCACAAGCTCTCCGGTTGAAAAAATCGCGCCCGGAGTTATTTATCGCGCGCCGGTAAATACCCCGTTGCAGACCGGCATTAAAGCCATTGATTCCATGATTCCGGTTGGCCGCGGACAGCGCGAACTTATTATTGGCGATCGGCAAGTGGGAAAAACTGCCGTAGCGATTGATGCGATTATCAATCAAAAAGGCCAGGATGTGGTTTGTATCTATGTAGCCATTGGTCAGAAAGAATCCAAAGTGGCGAAAATCGTGGCGAAACTGGAAGAGGCGGGTGCTATGGAACACACCATTGTGGTAGTGTCCGGCGCGTCAGCTCCGGCCGCGCTTTCTTTTATTGCACCGTACGCTGGATGCGCACTGGGCGAATATTTTATGGACAAAGGCAAAGATGCACTGATTGTTTATGATGATCTTTCCAAGCATGCGTGGGCTTATCGTCAGATTTCGCTCTTGCTTCGCCGACCGCCGGGACGCGAGGCCTATCCGGGTGATATTTTTTACTTGCACTCGCGCCTTTTGGAGCGCGCGGCCAAGGTATCCAAGGAAAAAGGCGGGGGATCGCTTACTGCGCTTCCGATTATTGAAACGCAAGCCGGAGATGTGTCGGCTTACATTCCGACCAATGTCATTTCAATTACGGATGGACAAATTTATCTGGAAACGGATTTATTTTATCGTGGTATTCGGCCGGCGCTGAATGTTGGACTTTCTGTATCTCGTGTCGGCGGCGCGGCGCAAATTAAAGCCATGAAAAAAGTGGCCGGACGACTGCGGCTTGATCTGGCGCAATTTCGCGAGCTTGAAGCGTTTGCGCAATTCGCATCCGAGCTTGATCCGCAAACCCGCGCGCAAATTGAACGCGGCCGACGACTTGTGGAAATTCTGAAACAGTTGCAATACGCGCCTTTGGCGGTAGAAAATCAAGTGGCAATCTTGTACGCGGCAGTAAATGGCCACCTTGATGATGTACCAGTGGAAAAAGTCGCGGATTTTGAAGAGCGTTTTCATAAATACTTTGCCACAGCGCGTAAAGATGTAATTCAAGCGATTCATAAAGCGAAAGAATTGACAGCGGATGTGGAAAAAAAGTTAAAAGGGGCGATTGAGGAGTTTAAGAAAATATGATACGAATCAGCGAATGCGTGACGAATCTACGAAAATACGAATTTGTAGATTCGCATATTTGTTGATTCGCATATAATTTGTAGATTCGTATCATACTATAATATGGCTGTATCAACTCGAATCATCAAACGACGAATCAAATCCATTGGCAACACGAAAAAAATTACCAAAGCTATGGAGTTGGTTTCGGCGTCTAAAATGCGGCGGGCAGTTTCCGCTACTTTGGGCACGCGGCCGTACGCATCGCTTGGGTGGGAAACAGTTGCAGAGCTGGCCAAGGTTACAGATTCTAGCCATCACGCGCTTTTGCGCCAGCCGGAAAAAATGGAACGGGTGCTCGCGGTACTTGTTTCGTCTGATCGCGGACTTTGCGGCGGCTTTAACGCGCAGATGGCAAAGAAGGTGGCGGAGTTTGTGAAACACATCGTCCCCCCACCTCAATCCTCCCCCACAAGGGGGGAGGAAGCAACAATTAGTGCCCCTCCCCTGGTGGGAGGGGTTGGGGGAGGGGGACAACTCGCAATTGATTTTGTCACCATTGGCAAAAAAGGGACTGATCTTGCTCGGCGTCTGGGATGGAATATCGTGGCCACCTTTAATAATTTGAGCAACAACCCTACTATTCTTGATGTGCGGCCAGTTGCACAGCTTGCGATTAGTGATTTTGTGGCAGGTAAATACGACGCGGTCTATCTTGCGTATACGGATTTTATTTCGTCCATCCGGCAAGTACCGAATATGAAACAACTGTTGCCATTGACAAAGGATATGATGTTGGGGGAAGTGAAAGGAATCCATAACCCTCCCCAACCCTCCCTTACCTCCGACGCCCTGCGGGGTCGGAGTCCGACCGAAGCGTCGGACTTAAGGGAGGGAGAAAAAGCAAATACCCCCCTTAAGATAAGGGGGGCTAGGGGGGTTATGAATTATGAGTATATTTTTGAACCCACACCAGAGGTTGTACTTAATGACATGCTCCCGCGACTGGTGGAAGTACAAGTATATCAAGCAATTCTGGAATCCTCTGCATCAGAACATTCCGCGCGCATGGTGGCCATGAAAAACGCCTCGGACGCCGCGCGCGACATGATTGATGATTTAACTTTTACCTTTAACCAAGCCCGCCAGTCGGCCATTACGCGCGAGATCGCTGAGATCAGCGCCGGCAAAGCGGCGTTGGAATAGGACTTGACAGTGTATAAGATAGTATATACAATATAAATATGAGGGTTTTCCGAATGCCATCAGAGTTTGAATGGGATAAAGGGAATAAGGGCAAGAATTGGTTGAAGCATCGAGTATCCGATGCGGAATGCGAGGAAGTATTTTTTGACCATACTAAAAAGCTTGCAAAGGATATATTCCACTGCGATCAAGAGGAGCGCTACATACTTATTGGAAAGACAAAAATTGGACGAGTATTATTCGTAGTATTTACTATGCGGAAACATAAGGTGCGTATCATCTCTGCCCGTAATCTAAATCGTAAAGAGCAATACCTATATGAAGAAACAACTTAATGTTCCTAAATTCCGCAATGAAGCGCAAGAGCGCGCCTTTTGGGCAAAAGCAAATTTGGCCGAATTTTTTGAGGCCAGTGATTTTGAGCATGCCTCATTTTCCAATCTCAAACCGTCATCACACGCGATCTCACTGCGCATTCCTGACTATCTGCTTTTGCGCATCAAGGAGCATGCCAATGAACTTAATGTGCCATACCAATCGCTGATTAAAAAGTATATTGCACAGGGAGTATTAAAAGAATCATAAACCAAGCCCGCCAGTCGGCAATTACCCGCGAGATCGCGGAAATTTCCGCCGGCAAAGCGGCGTTGGAATAAGATTTGACTTTTAGCACCTGGATGATAAAGTATACGTATATGCCACACACCACAGTAAAATCTAAAAATTACAGCGCATTTCTGCGACTTGATACTCGTAAGTATGTTGATCAGTATGTAGTTATGATCGGCGGGAAAGTGGTAAGGGCAGGAAAAGATATTGAGCGACTTTTGAAAGAGGTGCGTAAAGTATATCCCAATAAGCTGCCGTTTGTCGCAAAAGTGCCAAAACGTGGCGTGCTGGTACTTTTTGGTGTATGATCGTGTATCGTTATAAGCGCGGAGATGATGGCACATTGCGGCCAGTGGCAGATGTAATACTGGCCATTGGGAAGCAGCAAGTTGAGGTTTCTTTTTATATTGATTCTGGTGCTGATATTACACTCATTCCTTTGCAATTTGGCCGTGCGCTCGGATTCAAACATGCGCAAAATGAAATTAAAGAAATCCATGGAGTCAGCGGTGCTGGCGTTCCCTATGTGGAACGAAAGGTAAAAATGAAATTTGGTGCGCAGTGGTATCTGGTTACTATTGCCTGGGCATTGATTGAAGAAGTCCCGCCACTGCTTGGGCGACGTGATATATTTCCTGAATTTCGGATTACCTTTGATGAAACTCGTCGCCGGATTGAATTTCGAGAGGCGGTGTAAGTTATGAATGATAAACTAAGAATTAAGAAGCATGAGTTTTGGTCATTATCCGGTTCGCTTCAGTCAAAGGTGAAACTTACGGATGCTCAACTAAAGCGTGCCCGAAAAATGCTTGAAAAACAGTGGGCGGAAATTTCCGCCGGTAAGGCGGGATTGGAATAATTATATGCCAGAACGTGGAAGTGACCAGTCACAATTTGATGAGGAAAGTGCCAATGCATATAAAGAATTACCCAGAGATGTGTCAGCGATAGTGGTGTTAAATAAGAAGAAACAACCAATTCCACATCGACAAGGAACACCAGGGGAGGTGCAAAATGGATTTTCTTTCTATCAATTAGTGCTAAGGAAAGAAGGAGCACCTTTAGAAGCACATTATGTAACGTCCCGAATAGGAGAGCAACCAGTGCTGGAAGCGGTGTCAGAGTCACAGTATAAAGCATGGGGCAAAAGAAAAATGATTGCACGTCCGATACGATATATTTGGTCAGAAGAAAAGGGATTGTGGAGCATAGTTGAAACAAAACAGGAATGATTAAATGATAATGGAGATAATATTCTATGAATACAGGAACAATTAAACAAATTATCGGGCCAGTGGTGGATGTGGAGTTTGAAGGCGCGCTCCCCAATATATTAAATGCGTTGGTGGTGGAAAGCCCCTCACCTCAATCCTCTCCCACAAGGGGAGAGGAAGCAAAACACAATCCCTCTCCCGCGGCTGGGAGAGGGGAGGGTGAGGGCAGATTAGTTCTTGAAGTTGCTCAGCATCTTGGCGCAAATACTGTGCGCACGGTGTCCATGGGCTCTACTGATGGACTTCGACGTGGCACAAAAGTTACCGACACTGGCGCGCCGATAACGGTGGCGGTAGGAAAAGAGACCCTTGGCCGCATGTTCAATGTAATAGGCGAAGCAATTGATGGCGGACCAGAGGCAAAATCAAAAACGCGCTATCCAATTCACCGTAAAGCCCCGGCCTTTTCCGAGCAGTCCACTAAAACCGAAATTTTTGAAACCGGTATCAAAGTTATTGATTTGATCTGCCCATTCGTAAAAGGCGGAAAAATCGGACTGTTTGGCGGAGCTGGTGTGGGAAAAACCGTGGTCGTTATGGAACTTATCCATAATATCGCAACCGTGCACGGCGGGGTTTCTGTTTTTGCCGGAGTAGGGGAACGCACGCGTGAAGGAAATCAATTGTATCTGGAAATGAAAGAGTCTGGCGTTATTGATAAGACCGCCATGGTGTTTGGACAAATGAATGAGCCGCCGGGCGCTCGAGCGCGAGTGGCACTGACTGGCCTTACTCTTGCTGAGTATTTCCGTGATGAAGGACAAGATACACTTTTGTTCGTGGATAACATTTTCCGCTTTACACAAGCCGGATCTGAAGTGTCCGCTCTGCTTGGTCGTATTCCCTCTGCAGTAGGTTATCAACCGACTTTAGCCACAGAAATGGGTGAACTTCAAGAGCGCATTACCTCAACTACTAAGGGTTCTATTACTTCGGTGCAAGCCGTGTATGTGCCGGCAGACGATTTGACTGATCCGGCGCCAGCAACAACTTTCGCGCACTTGGACTCAACTGTGGTGCTCGCGCGTTCACTTGCTGAACTTGGTATTTATCCGGCAGTGGATCCGTTGGACTCAACCTCCACGATTTTGGATCCGCAAGTAGTGGGCAAAGAACATTACGAAGTGGCGCGTGGAGTGCAAAAAGTGCTTCAACGCTATAAGGACTTGCAGGATATTATCGCCATTTTGGGTATGGAAGAATTGTCCGAAGAAGATAAGCGTACCGTAAGTCGCGCGCGCAAGATTCAAAAATTCTTGTCCCAGCCGTTTTTCGTGGCTGAAGCATTTACTGGTCAAGCCGGAAAATATGTATCGTTGAAAGATACTGTGCGCGGATTCAAAGCAATTCTTGATGGACAATATGACAGCGTGCCGGAACAGAGTTTCTATATGAAGGGGGGAATAGAGGAGGTAAAGTAGCCCGCTGATATTGAGCGCTGATAACGCTGATATGATAATTGAAAGGAGGATATATCGCGATAATTTGGACTATCCAGAAAGTGAACTTACCGAGATGTTAATTGGCCTAGCGTTTCAAATGTACAACCGGCTTGGGTATGGGTATCAGGAAAAGTATTACCATCGAGCATACTCAGAGTTGCTTAATGGAGCTGGTTTATCCTATAGACGAGAACAAATGGCGATTATCCAGTTTGGACAGAAGAAGATTGGGAGATATTTTATTGACTTTCTAGTAAAAAATTCAGTAGTGGTGGAATTTAAGGTAGCGAACGATTTCTATCTCCAACACGCAAAGCAAGTACTCGGTTATCTTAAAGCAATCGGTTGCAAAGTAGGTTTACTTGTACTTATCACGAAGAGTGGAATCAAAGTAAAACGCATTGTGAATACAAAATCAGCGCAATCAGCGAAGTAAATCAGCGGACTATGATTACATTTGAAATCGCCACACCAGAGCGGATTGTGTACAAGGATACAGTGGATAGTTTAACGTTGCCTACAAAAGACGGGGAGATTACGGTTTTGACAAATCATATTCCCTTGGTGTCAGCACTTCAACCGGGTGCGATAACAGTGCGCAAAGGCGGGCAAGAAATTTATATGGCAACTTCCGGCGGATTTATTGAGGTACAACCGGGCAATCGCGTGGTGGTGCTGGCAGATACTGCGGAGCGCGCGGAAGAATTGACACTTGCGGCAATTGAAAAAGCGCGAGCTGATGCGGAAAAAGTACTTAAAGAAAAACGTGTGCTTGACGAAGAATCCTTTGCGCTTGCCGCGGCGGCGTTAGAGCGCGAACTTGCGCGTCTTAAAGTCGCGCGTAAGCGCCATCATCGCGGCGGTCCGACCATTTCCAGTACTGAAACCGGGCAAGAATAACTGATTTATGCCGAATTATTGCGCCGCATGCTATCCCAATAAAGTCCACTCGCACCGAGGGATTTACCTCGGTGATTTTGTTGATATTTTGCTTGGCGGATTCTGGAGCAATAAACCGCGGTCGCAACTTCCGCGTTTTCCTTGGTGGTTTTCCGTAACGCATGGTTGGTACAAGCTGATGGAGCTTTGCCATATTGTGCACTTTAGTGAGCAGTTTGATAAAAAAGATCACTATCCGCGCAGTTGGTCTATAATTGAGGCGGCAAAGCGGTGCGGCATCCCGATTGAGTCTGTGCGTATTTTAGGGCGAGTCTCAACTTATTACCGCGCAAAATTTGGAAGCAAGCACTACTACTTTGACGCTTTGCCAAGTCGTTTTTTGCATTTTCGTTTAGATGAGAAAGCGTATGTGAAGAAAAAACTTCTTAAGCACGGCTTTCCCGCATCGGAGGGAAAAATGTTTTGGAGCAAATTTCATGCTTTGCATTACGGCAAAAAACTGGGATTTCCGCTTGCGGTAAAGCCGGCGCGCGGAACGCATGCTTATCATGTGACTGCGCCGGTGCAAAATGAAGAAGAATTGCGGAAAGCAATCGCGCTTGCCAAACAATATCAGCCAAGGTTTATTGTGGAGCGATATTGCGTAGGCCAGCTTTACCGCGTGTCAGTTATAAATTTCAATCAAGTTTATACCGCGCGCCGCGAAGCGCCAAATGTTTTAGGCGATGGCTTACATACTGTGCGTGAATTGATTGAGCTGAAAAATACGGATCCGCGCCGGGGCGATACTGGACAAAAAGATACAACTTTGCACAAAATTCCGCTACCCTCACCTGGTCTACGGCCATCCTCTCCCTTAGGGAGAGGGGAGGGTGAGGGGGCAATGACCACAACTGATGTCGCGCTTGCCCATGCGGGACTTACGCCAGGGTATACTCCTCTTAAAGGTGAGAAAATTGTCCTTCACAGCAAAATCTCTATCGGTTCCGGCGGCGACATTTACGAAGAAACGCCAAAACTTCATCCGGAAAATCGGGAAATGTTTCGGCGAGCGGCACGGTTGTTTGGAGCGGATCTGGTTGGGTTTGATGTAATTGCGGATGATTTGAGTCGGCCATATACGGATCAGCAATGCGGAATTATTGAAGCCAATTCAATTCCTATGATTGATTTTCACCATTATCCGGCGCAAGGCATACCGCAAGATGCCGCCGGCGCGCTTTGGGATGCGATTTTGGCGGACAAACGTGTGCGTTATTTATACCCGGTCATGCTGCCTCAGCGCTCATTCTGGACGCGTTTTGTCTGGCATTTTTTGGATGTAGTTGTACCGCATGCGCGGGATTTTCTTTTACGGTTTAGAATGGTGCGAAAATTAACCAGCCGCCAACGCTTTCCAGCCGGATGGCTAAAGCCGGATATTGCGCCCGAGACTGCGATAGCGCATCTTAAAATGCAAGGTTTTGAAGTGGTGCGTCCGGAATGGATTGATTATGGCGAGATTACAGGGTTGCGCAAATTACTTGATCATGAAAAGCAATGCCATATAAGATTTTTTGACGACGGCGAAGTGCGGGCGCATGTGGAGTACGCGCCGGAAGCCAGGCCGATAGCGCATTTGCTGGAGCAAGGACTTCACGCGGCCAACGACATGGTACACAATTTTTTGCATCAATATATTGAACTTCACCATGATTCACAGGCGGATTGACCTGTGGATAAGTAAGGAGTACACTTAAATAATAACGAAAGGAGGTGACCGTATGGATCACAAATTAAATTTCACGCGCGTTGGATGGACGGTTTCCGTTTTTGCGATAGTTATGCATGTGATTGCTATGGTGCGCATGGCAACGCTCACTGGTCAGGCGCGCGCGTTTATGGAGCAACTTGCCGGGCTTGGGCATCCGGGGTTTTCAATGTTGAATGTATCCGGCGCAGTTATTATGCTGGCTGAGGCGTTTGTTTACGGTTGGGTACTTTCCGCAATTTTTGTCTTGCTCTATAACGCATTCATGTCAAAAGGGCAGTAGAATTAAAATATAGAATATTCGCAATATGAATGGAAAATTTGTTCAGTGGATTTTGCGTATTGCCGTGGCTGGAGAATTCCTCGGCCATGGAGTATTTGCGCTTCAGCAAAAAGCGGGCTGGATTAAGTATTTTGAAGCCGTGGGGTTTTCCGCGGATCAGGCGCTCACTCTTATGCCGCTGATTGGCATTATGGATCTTTTGGTGGCGCTTATTGTGCTTGCGCGTCCGATTCGTATAGCGCTTTTATGGGCGGCAGTTTGGGGTTTTTGGACCGCGCTTCTTCGCCCGATTGCAGGAGAGCCGGTTTGGGATTTTGTAGAACGATGGGCTAACTGGGGCGCGCCGCTTGCGCTCTTGCTCATGCTTGGCTGGCCAAAGTCGTTTAAGGAGTGGTGGCGGTAAATTGTAAATTTTTGTGGCTAGGTCACAAGGAAGCCCCGTGGCCTAGCCAAGATTGACATGAAATGTAATTGTTGATATTATCGGATAATATGCGAAAAGTCATTGGCATACTATTGCTTTCTAGCTTTATTGGGATTGCGGTGTTTGGTTTTATCGCAATGGGGCATACTTTAACGCATGGTGGTTGTATTGCATCTGCCGCGCAGGGCATGAATGGATGCATGGAACAGGGCACCGGTACAGGATCAGTATTTTTTCATCTGAAGATATTTAAGTCATTTTCTCAGGCATTAATTACGAGCGCACTTTTGGCCTTGATCGCCAGTTTTATTTTGCTCGGACGCGTAATGTACTTTAACGCAAACGAGATAGACACTACAAAAGGCCAAAGCATTTCATTTTTTACGATTATGAATGCGCAAATATGGATGCGCGCACGCGGACGTTTTACACGCTGGCTCGCGCTTCACGAGTCAAGTGAAAATTATGCACCACAATGGGTGCATGGCATTGAATTTGTAGCCGCCGGTCTTTAGCCGGCGCAGACGCAGCCTAAAGAGCTGCGACTACAGAGATTAGAAAAGGATCATGCACCCAAATAACCGGGTGTATTATTATTTATTTGGACAGAATATGAAACTCTCAACAAAATTAGCTATCAAAAAACATAAAAGCAAGATATTGGGCGCGGGCGTGCTTGTGCTAGCGATTTGGCTGTTAGTTTGGTCAGCAACCCCGCCCTCTGAAACAGCATCGCAGGAGACCGCAAATGCCAATGTTGGAATGCTTGTCGCGGACGAGCCGTCATTTGATTTTGGCACAATTTCCATGGCCGCGGGAAAAGTAACGCACATATTCAAAGTAAAAAACACCAGTGCGGATCCGGTTATTGTAAAGAAGATGTATACTTCTTGCATGTGCACAACCGCCTCAATGATGAAGGACGGGCAAACTTACGGTCCGTTTGGCATGCCCGGACACGGAGTTGTTCCCAGCATTGATCAAACATTAAATTCTGGTCAGGAAGTTGAAATTGCGGTTACTTTTGATCCGTCGGCGCATGGGCCGGCCGGAGTGGGCAAAATAAGCCGCGTGGTCTATCTTGATAATAACGCCGGCAAGCCGTTTGAACTTAAATTTTCCGCATTTGTTACGCCTTAAAAATTGTGAAGGGCTAAGCCCTACTGTAGGACTTAGCCCTGAAAATTATGAAATACAAAAAACTCATTACGCTTATTGCAGTTGCTGTTTTACTCTTTAGCGCGGTTGCCATACTCCAATCACAAAACATTGGCACAACCGCGCTGTGGAAAATGAGCAATAGCGGCCAATGGATGTTTCCGCTGGTTACCGTGGCGGCACTCATTGACAGTATTAATCCGTGCGCGTTTTCCGTGCTTTTGCTTACTATTGCGTTTCTTTTAAGCATTGGAAAATTGCGCTCGGGAATATGGAAAATCGGCGGTGTGTATATTCTTGGATTATTCACTGTATATATTGCAATTGGCCTGGGACTTTTGCATGCGTTGCACATCTTCAATACCCCGCACTTTATGGCAAAAGTAGGGGCCGGGCTTCTGGTTGTGCTGGGCGGAATAAATCTTATCAATGAATTCTTCCCGCGCTTCCCGATTAAGCTCAAAATTCCGCACGCGGCACATCACAAAATGGCGATACTCATGGAAAAAGGATCAATTCCAACCGCGTTTGTGCTGGGTGTGTTGGTTGGGTTATGCGAGTTTCCTTGCACCGGTGGGCCGTACCTGATGGTACTCGGGCTTTTACATGATAAAGCAACATATGCGAAAGGTCTGGCGTATTTACTATATTACAATATTCTTTTTGTCCTGCCGCTTGTGATTATTCTTGGTATTGCCGCGGATAAAAGTTTGATTGGTAAAATGCAATCCTGGCAACAGCAGGAGCGCAGGGGTATGCGGCTTTGGGGAGGTATAGCGATGATAATTCTTGGCATAATATTTTTCCTTCTTTAATCATATGATAATCGCAGTTATCTCTATTATAGTTATTACCGGCATTGCTTGGGGAATAAGTCAATTATTGCCGTATAAGATTTGCCCGGTTTGCGCCGGGGTTTCCGGCACATGGCTTGTGCTTGGCGCTCTTATGCTTGCCGGGCGATTACCAGAGGCAACTTATCTTTTGCCTATTGCTATACTTATGGGTGGATCGGTTGTTGGCATTGGTTATCAAGGCGAAAAATCATATCGTTGGCCCGCGCAAAATCCGGTTATCTGGAAATTGATTGTGATGAGCATTGGTTTTCCGCTGGTGTATAATGTAGTACTGCGCTTGAACTGGAGCGTGTGGTTTGGCGAATTGATTGCTCTTTGTCTGCTGATGTATGCGTTTTTTGTACGCAAGGCAAAACCGGAACCGCATACCCCGCATCGCAGTGATGATTCGGATGTACAGAAAATTGAAAAAGGATTGGAAAAATGTTGCTAGTATGAGAAAATATCTATACGGAATAATCGCGCTTACTGTAATAATTAGCGGGGGAGTGTGGCTGGAAAGTCTTTCGTCAAACGATGCTCCCAGTCCGCTTGATCCGTTTGCGCAGTGTTTAGCGGAAAAGGAAGTTGCCATGTACGGCGCGGATTGGTGTCCGCACTGCCAAAAGGAGAAAAAAGAGTTTGGCAGTGCGTTCAAATACGTGCCCTATGTGGAATGTCCGCAAAATCCCAAAAAATGTCTGGATATGGGAGTGGATGGTTATCCAACATGGATATTTAAAGATGGGCGCAAACTGGTAGGGGAACAGGGTCTGGAAAAACTTGCCCGTGAAAGCGGATGCGTACTGCCGAATGAAGAATTGTAGTCGCAGGTCTTTAGCCTGCGCAATGGTAGCGCGGCACTTTACCTGCCTTGCCGGCAGGCAGGTGTGCCGCTTGGCGGGGCATAAAACCCCGCGCTACGGGTAAATGATAATATGCGGTATCGCGCAATTATATTTGGAGTTATTGGCACCAGCGCACTTCTGACAGTCTACTTTATTGTGCTGTCACAAATATCCGGCTGGGCATACACAAAAGCGCAGTTTTCCTTGAACTGGTATTGGATTATTACGCTTGCTGTGGGATTTGGCGTGCAGGTTGGGCTTTTCAGTTACGCGCGCGCGTTGCACAAAGCGCGGATGTCCGGGAAAATGTTGGGAGTTACCGGCACTACCTCCGGCGGCGCAATGCTTGCCTGTTGCACGCATTATCTTGTAAATGTACTGCCAATTTTGGGAGTAACCGGACTTGTAACATTTGTCGGGCAATATCAAACTTGGATTTTCGCGGTTGGTGTTGTATTTAATCTGGCCGGAATCGGGTATCTAATTAAGTCACTAAGAGCAGGGAGTCACCCAGTGCTGTCGTACGCGACAACACTGGGTGACGGATTCCGTCACTGAGAGATGTCAATTCTGACAGCTCTCAGTGACGTAAGAATATGGTCATCAAAATTGAAAAATCATTATTATACACGGTGCTGGGAGTAATTACCGCCGGGGCTGTTCTTTTTGTGGTTGCGCGCAAAGATACAGTGACCGCTTTAACACCATCTTCGTCACGGAGTGGTGGGAGCCAAAATCACTCAGTGACGGCAAATTCGCCCACGAAAGAAAACAGCGAAGGCGATGTGACAGTGAGCGTAACGCCGCAGAATATCGGACCAAGCGCACCAATATGGAAATTTGAAATTGCTATAAATACTCACACAGTGGATATGAGCGCGTTTAATCCGCAAACGCAGATTGTGTTGGAAGACGCCGCGGGAAAAGATACTGTGCCAAATAATATTGTGCCGGAAGGGAGTGGACACCATCAAACCCTTAAAGTTTCATTTGCAAAGGTCGAAGGTCCATGGAAGCTCATTGTGCGCGACATTGCCGGTATTCCGGCACGCGAGTTTTCATGGTAAGTGTCACTCAGTGCCGTGCGAAGTACAACACTGCGTGACGGATTCCGTCACTGAGAGATGTCAATGCTGACAGCTCTCAGTGACAAATACATATATGATGATATTATATTGGGTTTTAGGCATTGGGCTTGTGGTTTGGATCGTAAAGGAAATTACGCGTAAACAATCAAATCACAATCCAGAAGGTCATGGAGATACTTCACATAATACGAAAGACAAGGAAGATCATAGTTGCTGTCATTAATGCGTCATTGGTGTATAATATATGGAGTTACTACCAGAAAGGAGGTGGGAATATGACTTTCAATAAAAATCAGGCGGGTTTGACACTGGGCACGCTTTTTGGACTTATGCATCTGTTATGGGTTGTAGTGGTTGGATTAGGAATGGGCCAGAGTCTTGCAAACTATTGGCATGCAAAACATTTCTTGACTGATGGGCATGTACTTGGCCAATTTCAGTTAGGTATGGCAGTTGTGGGGGTGATCTTAGCGTGGATTAGCGGTTATGCAGTAGGATGGGTTTTTGCCGCGCTTTGGAATTGGTTTGGAGCAAGAGTGCGCTAAGGGTATGCGATGGAAACTTGGGTTTGGCGCGCGTATTTACAATTGGTATGGAAAACACGCGCTGGTTTATGCGGCAGGTTCATGGTTGGTGTTTTTGGGAAAAGAACAAAAATTGCGCCAGCGTGCTGTTGAGGCGATGGGAATCAAGAAAGGTGACACTGTACTTGATCTTGCCTGCGGTAATGGAAAAAATTTTGCGCTACTGGAAAATGCAGTTGGTGCAGAAGGCCAAATCATTGCCTTTGATTATAGTGTAGGTATGCTGGATGCGGCGCGCTCTCGCACAAACGCGCATAACTGGCACAACATTGAATTTGCACAAGGCGATGCGGCAAAGTTGAATTTACCAGCCAACCGGCTTGATGGGGCGCTATGTACTTTAGGATTGAGCGCAATGCCAGATCATGAATCAGCTATTTTGCGTGTAGCTACGGCACTGAAAGATGGTGCGCGATTTGCAGTACTAGATGCCAAAAAGTTTGATGGATTTTGGCGTATATTTAATCCATTGTTGCGTTTTTTATTTGTGTACACGACCAATTGGGATTATCGTAAAAATATACCATTGACGCTTAACAAAGTATTTGGCAATGCGCGGATTGATTCTTTCAATAGTGGAAGTATTTTTATTGCAGTGAGTCAGAAATCATAATACGATTTGTATACAAAGCTAAACTTTGTACAGTTATTAAAGGTATGAAAATAGGCATAATCCTACAGTCCAACAATCCAGAGCATGTTTGGAATGCGCTGCGATATAGTATAGCGTTGTTGAAAGCCGGCCATGCGGTGACTATTATGCTTTTTAATGAAGGAGTAGAGCTTGAAGATATTGAAGATACTGAAGTATTTGATTTGCGCGCTAAACTTCAAGAATTCAAGGCACAGGGCGGAGTTATGCGTGCGTGCAAAACCTGTTTGCATGCTCGCGATAAACAGGAAAGCAAAGTCTGTCCGGTGGGTACGATGGAAGATTTAGTGCGGTTAACTGAGGAAAGTGATAAAATAGTTACCCTTTGCTAAGTAACAAACTGTATGATGAGCATTAAAGTTGCAATTCTTGGCGCGGGGAATATGGGCACTGCGCTCGCGCAAATTTTGGCAAAGCGCGGCCATCGTGTTGCGCTTTGGGATTATCAACCACGAACTATTGAAATAATGACACGAACCCGAAAAAATGAGGAGTTTTTACCCGGCATTAAATTGTCAAAGCGCGTTGCGCCGGAAGCAAGCATGCAAAATGCGATTGAGGGAGCGCGACTTATAATTATTGCCTGCGCCTCGCCGTATATTCGCGCAACAACCAAGCACCTTGCGCATTGCCTTGGGAGCCCCCCTCTTAAGATAAGAGGGGATGGGGGAGTTATGACTGGTCCCATTATCGCCCATGTTGCCAAAGGCCTGGAGGAGAAAACATTTTTAACCATGCACGAAGTTGTGCAATCTGAACTTCCTCCGGCGTTTCGTAAAAATGTGGTTACAATTTCCGGGCCATCTATCGCGAGCGAATTAGTACGCGACATTCCTACTGCTGTCGTGGCCGCAAGTCAAAATAAGCAAGCGTCGGGATTTGTGCAATCAGCATTTAATTCCCCAACTTTTAAAGTCGCGCTTTCCACGGATTATCGCGGGGTTAGCGTGTGCGGCGCGCTGAAAAATGTCTATGCCATCGCGCTGGGAATGTGCGATGGTTATACACGAAATAACACGAAAAACGGCCTGCGGCCGGATACAAAAGATCACGAAAGAGGTTTGCCAATGAATATGAAGGCATTCATGTTGACTGTTGCGCTTCATGAAATGGAAAAGGTTGTGAGTGCTTTGGGTGGAAAGCGTGAAACCGTATATGGACTTGCCGGCATTGGCGATATGATCGTAACCGGTTTTGGAAATGGCCGCAACCGCGCGTTAGGGGAGCGCATTTGCAAAGACGGGCATTGCAAGTTTATTTGGCAAAAAGATACGCCAACTGTTGAAGGCGTGGCGGCGACAAAAGCATTTTATGAACTAACGCGTCACAAAAAACTTGCCACGCCACTTATCAATCTGGTGTACCGCGTGCTTTATAAATCCGCCGACCCTTGCGTCTCCATCACCAAATTTTTCGCAACAGTTAAGCTATAACTAAAAAACCCTAATCATCCCCACTCTGTGCCATTTCACGATTGCGCAATTGCGCAATCGTGAAATGGCCTGGACTCACAACAAGCCGTTTGTGGACTGCACCGTCAACAACACAAATGAGGCCGAAACGGCCTCTTGATTATCCACAGCTGGGGGGGTTGACGGGGATATAATTAGTTATCGGATGTAATTAAAAGCTTTGTTTTGCGAAGCAAAACTATAATTTGGGGGCTATTTTAAAAATAATTTCAATCGTTTTTATCAATCGTTAGTTGTTTACCTCGATAATCAACAGTAGTTTTTTCTTCACTTATGCTAAAGCCAAACATTTCTGCCTCGCCAATCAGCGGTTTTTCCGGGTCGCCCACTAATTGTCTAAAATTTTCAATAGTTACATCCTTACCGCCACTGGCTAAATAGGTTACAACTGCGTCTAAATCCCACTGATGTCCTACTCCGCCAATAACTATTGGCCTATCTGTATGTTTGCCCGCAAACTCTCTTAATCTTCTCAAACTTTCCAAATAATCTTTTGCCACCTGTGTTGGGTTTGGTCCTTGAATTTCTCTTCCATCTTTAGTGGTTAGGACTCCTTGATTCTCCAACCAATCAAGACCAGCCAGTGTGTGATCGTTGTTGTATTTCCTTAAAATTTCGCTGAAGTATTCGGTTTTTTTTCCGCCCTTAGTCGTCCAGCGGTCATTAAATCTATAAGCAAAACCCTTGAGTTGAACAGGAAAAGTTATGACTATCTTTTTTCCCGGTTCTTCATTTCTCAAATAGTCGGTTACTTGTTGAAGGACATCTTCATAATCCGGCGTCTTTGCTGTATTGTTTTTAATTTGTTCAAGAGATCTGTCGTAATCTTGTCCGGCAGTTTCTGTAGCTCGTTTTTTATTTGATGCTTTAATTAATTCATCTATATTTTTTTTCGTCACAACTTCAATTTCTTCGTTATTTGCCTGTCCATAAATTACCTCATCCAGGGCGTCGCCATAAATTTCCCCTGTTTGTGCCGTGCGTGCTTGGTCAGAAGCCCCGCCAATAAATATAACTGCTCCTTCCGGTGCACTTTTAATTAATTCCAATATCTTGTCTTTTGCCGTATCTTTTGACTGTTCTACACCTTCAATTGTGAGACTAGGATATTCTTTTGAAGCACGCAGGGGATCGTGCCGTTCTGATTGTGCGTGGCGAGTTAAAAAGTTTACTTCATTTTTTGTCATAAATTTAAAATTTTTATTTCAACTTAATTAAATTAAGTTGAGTATCTATGGTAACTATTTGACCGTTTTTTAATATTTTTGTAGCATGTTTTGTTGCAACTATGCAAGGCTTCTTGAATTCGCGCGCCACAATAGCGGTATGGCTTAACACCCCACCTGCATCAGTTATGATAGCGATGCATTTTTCTACGGCTGGCATCATCCATGTGCCAACTGTGGGCGCTACCAAAACTTCTCCTTTTTTGAAGCTTGCAAGATCTTCTTTTTTATGAATAATTTTTACTGGCCCAACGGCCTGTCCATGGTATACTGGCAAACCTTTCAATTCAGCGTTTATTGTTGAATTTTTTTCCGGATCAAAAATTTTAGATATTGATTCGCCGGAGATAATTTGAACCTCGTTTTTTTGTTGTAGGAATACATATCCAGATTTTCTCTCTTCAATCATATTATCAAAATTTTTCTCGGGATTGTTCAATTGTTCAATAATTTCCCAACACGCAACCTGTCTTAAATCGGAAAATTTTAAATTTAGTTTCCGTGCACATTTTATATACATCGGCCTCATTTGAAAAAAAATCTCGCTAATTAATTCGCGACGATACGTTCTCACCCAAGCGTTTTTTTGCATGACTTTGATTAACAAATGATCATGAGCGGGTAGCTTGACCGTTCGCCATGCTTGAGCGGCTATTTTTTTTAATTCAATCTCTTTGCGTTTTGCCTGTTTCAATTCATCAGCCAAATTTGATTTTTCACTCAATTTTTTAATTTCTGTTAGTATCTTTTCTTTTGTATATAAATCGTCTATTGGGCTGTATAGCGCCACCCAGCCAAATTTATTCAAATATTTTTTGATCCCGTGGTCGATTGAATTTTTTTGCTGTAATTTTAGCGCAAGTGCAAGGCGTTCTACATATTCCCGACTCAACCTGCTTGGTTGAGTTGGTATGACCAATTTTGTGTATAACGATACCGGATCACTGGTGTGGTTTTTTAGCGATGCTATAATTTTTTCTGATGCTACTTTTTCTAAGATCTCAGAGACAAAAAAAGCCTGCGGAATAAGACTATAGATTACTTCTATAAATTCTGAGCATATTTTCTTAAAGCTGCCGTCTGAAATTTTACTAAAGTTCGTCTTTTTATGTTTTTTTAAAAATTGCTCGCATTTCTTGAGCTGTTTAACGCAATGGTTGGTAACCTTTAATGCATACTTGGACAATTTATCTTTTTTTTCTAACAACAAATGAGTAGTGCTATCTATGTCTTGTTGGTCAAAGTATATTCTGCCGTCGCTAAAAACCAGTTGGTTGCTAATACCAAAGTTGATTCCTATTTTTTTGAAATATTTTTTTTCATAACCTTTGGTATAAAATGACTCAAGAGCGATGTCGATATCACGTTCTTTCACCTTGACCCACTTGACATTTTTAATCCAACTATATTCAACTGTTTTAGCAGCCATATTTTTTTATTATTTTTATAATGCCACTGTCCGCGTCTACACGTATTTTATCACCATCATGAAAAATAAATGACGCAAGTTGTGTCCCAACTATGCACGGAATTTTTAATTCACGCGCGGATATGGCCGCATGGCACAATATTCCGCCAGCATCCGTCACAACAGCGGAAGCCTTGTTCATGATCGGCAAAAACTCCGGACGGGTCATGCCTGTTATTAGAATATCGCCTTTACTGAAAGTGCCGACTTTGTGCGGGTCAGGTACTATTCTCGCTATCCCGATTGCTGTTCCGCTATATGCGGAAACACCTTTAATTTCTCTTTTACCTTGAATGGATTTGCGAAATATTATTTTTTCAAAGTTTTTTGTTTGTTTCCCGGTTGCTATAATTTCTTTGGCATTTTCAAAATACAATACACTGGACTCGAAACGGGTTTGCAGAATTTTTTCTTTTGGCAACTTATTCGTTTGTAAATAGATTTCAAATTCCGATTGAGTAAGGCAAGTTAGGTAATCGGAATTATACTTTTCTTTTTTGCCTATTTTCTTCATAACACCGCGAAAGAAGCTCTCGGTATCGCTGTATACATGTTCAGAATAAAGGCGCGCGTCTTTAAAATAGGGGAGCAATTTACTCAAAATAGTTGCGGAAAAATAATCGATTGGTTTTTTGATGGCGTTGTGAAAGGAAATGTGTCTGTCAAAAGCAACAAGAAATTTTTGATATTCGGCGCATGAGGGAATTGTGCCGTGCAATTTTTTCATTATTTTAGTTATTACATCCGTATTACGTTTCAATTCCTGACACCATGCAATCGCGATTTTGTTATCTTTTGTTGCCCGTTTTGCCAAAGTGTTGCCAAGTTTGTCTAATTCTCTTTTTATTAAATAAAAAGAGATAGTTCCTTTATTATGCACAAATAGGGAATGATCAAAACCAACACCAAGTTCACGTTCAAGCGACGTCTTGTATTGTTTTCCCCAGTATGAAGCTGAAATAAAAGTAAAAGATCCAGCCCATCTTTTTACCCACTCTTTTTTTTCAATCAATTTTACAACATTTTTTGTCATGTTTCGGTCAAATTATTTTTAAAATAGCCCCCAAATTATATATCCGCGAAGCGGATAAAAACTTTTAATTATTTCCGCGGAACTACTATTATCCGCAGGGGTGGGGATTAGCCCTTAACCATGCTATAATAAGTGTGGATAATGTGTAATCGGTACCCCTTATGGATACATCATATCAGACGGGTGGATGTACTACAAGATTAACTTATGACACAGTGCCATTTCACGATTGCGCAATTGCGCAATCGTGAAATCAAGCAGTAGGGGAAAAGTACGGTTCGTGCTATAATTAATGAATATGGCAAACGCATCAAAACATACAGTAAAGAAACACGCGCTCATCTATAAGATGCTGGGCAATCCTAAGCGGTTGGAGATTTTGTATCGCTTGTGCGAGGGGGAGTGCTCGCTTAAGGAGTTGGAAGAAATGCTTGGCGCGCGTAAGACCAATGCAGTACAGCATCTTGGGCTTATGCGTTTGGCCGGTATAGTGCGCGTGCGGTACCTGAATAACCAAGCGTTGTATTCTATTATTGATCCGCGCATTGTCGCGCATCGGAAAATGCTGGAGTTGCTAGATTTATAAAATGCGCACATTTGCGCGCCGCTAGATCATTTCACGATTGCGCAATCGTGAAATGGCACAAAGTGGCATAGAAAATAGAATGTGAAATTTTAGAACTATGAGGAAATATGTTTTAGCATTGGATTTGGGGACTACGGGGAATCGAGCGATTTTGTTTGATCATGACGGGAAAGCAGTGGCTTCGGCTTATCGCGAGTTTCGCCAATATTATCCCAAGCCCGGGTGGGTGGAGCATGATGCGGAAGAGATTTGGCGCGGAGTGCTTTATGTAACGCGCGCGGCAGTGAAAAAAGCGCGTATTAAGCCGGCGCAAATCGCGGCCATCGGTATCACTAATCAGCGCGAAACAACAGTGGTGTGGAACGGCCGCACAGGCAAGCCGGTGTATCGCGCGATTGTATGGCAGGATCGGCGCACTGCGGATGTATGTGAGCAATTGAAGCATGCAGGGAAGGAATCAATGATTAGACAGAAAACTGGGCTGGTATTGGATCCGTATTTTTCTGCGACAAAGTTGAGTTGGATTTTAAAGAATGTGGTTCGTAACCCCTCCCACCCCTCCTTAATCCTCCCCTCGGGCAGGGGAGGAAAAATCTTCTCTCCCCCTCTTGGAGGGGGAGTTAGAGGGGGTGAATTAAAATTTGGTACGATTGATAGCTGGGTACTTTGGAATCTAACCGGTGGAAAAATGCATGCCACAGATGTGTCCAATGCCTCGCGTACAATGTTGTTTAATATCCACACGCGTCAGTGGGATGATGAGCTGTTAAAGCTGTTTAAAGTGCCGCGAGAAATTTTGCCGCAAGTTTTGCCATCCAGCAATGAGTTTGGCACACTTGATTCAAATATTTTAGGCGCGCCAATTCCAATAACCGGTATGTGCGGGGATCAGCAAGCCGCGCTTTTTGGCCAAACTTGTTTTAACCGCGGCGATTTGAAAATTACTTATGGCACTGGCGCGTTTCTTTTGCTTAATGTTGGCAAAAAACCAATAATTCCAAAGGAGCCGCTAATTGCCACTATTGCTTGGCAAATCGGAAATGAAATAACCTACGCGCTGGAGGGGAGTGTGTTTTCCTGTGGGGCGGCAATTAATTGGTTGCAAAATAATCTTGGAATTATTAAAAATGGGCCGGACGCGGATAAATTAGCTAGTTGCGTTTCGGACAGCGGTGGCGTTACTGTTGTACCGGCATTTTCCGGCTTGGGCGCGCCATATTGGGATCCACAAGCGCGCGGAGTGATTTCCGGTTTAACACAGCATACTCGCAAGGAGCGCATTGTGTATGCCACACTTGAAGCAATCGCGCATCAAGTTGCGGATGTTATTGATGTTTTGCATAAAGAAGCGCGGTATATTATACTTCAAAAAGTCAAAGCTGATGGGGGAGTGGCAAAAAGTGATCTGGTACTACAGTCACAAGCGGATTTTTCGCGCGTGCGCATTCATCGCAGTGCGCAAACGGAAAGTACCGCGCTTGGCGCCGCAATGCTTGCCGGACTGGCGGTAAAATTTTGGAAAATATCCGAATTGCAACATATTACAAACACGGCGCGAGTATTCACGCCAATAATGAATAAAATCGCGCGCGATCAAAAGCGATCGCAATGGATAAAAGCTGTTGCGTGTTCGCGCAATAAAAATATATGAAATTAAATATACCCAAAGGAACAAAGTGTGAGTTTTGCGGAATGCTCGCGGAATACGCGGAAAAAGACGCGGCTGGCGCTCTGCATTATTATTGTTCGCATCATATTCCACGGGGTGCGAATAACGAATCGCAAGCGAATTTACGAATTTCGAATTCGCAGTTTCGCAAATTCGGGTCAAATTCGCAATTCGCATCCGTTGACAAGCATGCGGGGCATAGTGTGAACATGTTTAAAACGCGATTTTGGATTTGTTTTGCATTAACTTTACCGGTTCTTGCGTATGCAGAGGTCGTACAGCGTCTATTCCGATTTAGCCTTCCGGAATTTCCCGGTCATGAATATGTCACGCTTGCGCTGGCCAGTATTATTTTCTTTTATGGCGGTTGGGTGTTTATCAAGGGCGCGCTGGCTGAACTTAAACATCGCCTGCCCGGCATGATGACATTAATTGCGCTTGCAATTGCAACTGCATATGTATATAGCGTAATAGCGGTATTTGTACCGGTTGGCGAGCCACTTTTTTGGGAAATCGCTACGCTTATAACTATCATGCTTTTGGGACATTGGATTGAAATGGCCGCGGTAGGTCACGCCAGCGGCGCGCTTCGCGAGCTTGCAAAATTATTGCCGGATACAGCGGAAAGAATTACACCCTCACCCGGCCTACGGCCACCCTCTCCCGGTGCGGGAGAGGGGACATCTGCCCAATTCCCCTCTCCCCTAGGGAGAGGGGAGGGTGAGGGAATTGAAATAGTGCCAGTGAGTACGTTGCGGATAGGGGATCTGGTCCTGGTTCGTCCCGGAGCAAAAGTGCCGGCTGATGGCGAAATTGTTGAAGGAATTTCGGCAGTTAATGAATCCATGATTACCGGCGAATCAAAACCGGTTGATAAAAAACCGGGCAGTCAGGTGATTGCTGGAACAGTAAATGGCGAAGGCGTGCTTAAAGTGCGCGTGACAAAAGTAGGGGAACAAACCGCGCTGGCCGGAATTATGCGTCTTGTTGCGCAAGCTCAGGCCTCACGTTCACGCACGCAAGTTCTTGCGGATAAAGCCGCGCTTGCGCTTACTGTGATTGCGGTAACAGTTGGCGCGATTACCGCGTTTGCGTGGCTTTATTTGGACGCGGGGATTGCAGTAGCGCTTACACGCGTTGTTGCCGTGCTTGTTATTGCGTGCCCGCATGCTTTGGGAGTGGCAGTTCCGCTTGTCTCCTCAATTTCAACCACGCTTTCTGCGCGCAGTGGCGTGCTGGTGCGTGAAAAATTAGCGCTTGAACTTGCACGCAAAATTGATATGGTGCTTTTTGATAAAACTGGAACACTTACGAAAGGGGAATATGGAGTGACGGATATAATGGTGCAAGGAGCGACAGGGCTAAGCCCTGAACTCGCAGAGGGCTTAGCCCTTAATATTTTGGCGCTTGCGGCGGCAGTGGAGTCCGGATCAGAGCATCCAGTAGCCAAGGCAATTGTAAAAGCGGCACAGGCGCGTGGCGTAGCCATGCCAAAAGCGACGGATGTTAAAGCTTTGCCCGGTCGCGGCGTAATGGGAAAAGTTGATAATCAAGAAATCATGATCGGAGGGGAAAGTTTAATTCAGGAACTGGGCGCGCAAATTCCAAGTGATATCGCTTCATCTGCGCAAACTGCGGCGGCACAAGGCAAAACTGTCGTGTATATCATTGCCCCATCACCTCAATCCTCTCCCACACGGGGAGAGGAAGTAAGACACAATCCCTCGCCCGCGGCTGGGAGAGGGGAGGGTGAGGGGAAAATTCTAGCCGCATTTGGAGTTGCCGATATTATTCGCGAAGAATCGCGCGAGGCCGTCAAGGCGCTCCATAACATGGGAGTAAAGGTTGCAATGGTAACCGGTGATGCAAAACCAGTGGCGCAGTGGGTTGCAAAGGAAATAGGAATAGATGAGTATTTTGCGCAAGTTTTGCCAGCGCAAAAAGTTGAAAAAGTGCAAGAATTACAAAAGCGCGGCATGCGTGTGGCCATGGTAGGGGACGGAATTAATGACGCGCCAGCGCTAACCGCGGCAGATGTGGGAATTGCGATTGGCGCGGGTACGGATGTGGCAATAGAATCTGCCGGGATTATTTTAATTAAAAATGATCCGCGCGATATTGTGCGCATTATTAAATTGGCACGCGCGACTTATCGCAAAATGGTGCAAAATTTAATTTGGGCAACTGGCTACAATGCCTTTGCTATTCCAGCCGCGGCCGGCGCGTTTGCCGCCTGGGGCATTATTCTTTCCCCAGCACTGGGTGCCATATTTATGTCGCTTTCCACTGTAATCGTTGCCTTCAACGCCCAACTCTTGCGTCGTCTGCGATTGTAAAAATAGACGCGAAAAGGGTCCGATACCAATACTATGACAAACCAATAAACTGGAGTATATTGGTATGTTATAAATAAGAACTATGATTTCAAAGAAAACAGAAATGTTGTTGCGACAATATTCTACAATAATGCGACAGCTCCGTATCCAGGGGATTATTCGTTCCAGTAATAATCCGGTGGCAGATTTGGGTGAATATGTCGCATGTGAAGTTTTAGAGCTCAAGCGAGCCCCAATGAATGCAAGGGGCTACGATGCGATTGGGAAAGATGGAAAAAGATACGAAGTTAAATCAAGGAGACATACTCCTGAAAACTCAACATCTCAAATGGGGATGATTAGAGATCTCCAGAAGAAGCAATTCGATTTTTTGATTATTGTTTTATTCGCAGAGGATTTTACATTGAAGGAAGTTTGGAAGGTGCCACACGCAGTCGTGAAAAAGTATGCAAAGTATAAAAAATACTCAAACGCGCATATTCTAATATTTTCGGGGGCCATACTTGATGATCGAAAAGTAAAGAAAGTATACCCAGCGCGTGTATACAAATGATGCAGAAAAAGAAGAATACCTCCCTGGTACTATATTAAAATTCATACCTACAAACTGGAGTTTGTAGGTATGAGTGTGCTATACTGTGATATATGGGAAAGCAGATAAAAACATCAAAACAGATGGAGCGGCATCTGAAGGGTATGGCGAATCATTATCGAATTGAAATTCTTTTGCTTATTGCGTCACGTGATAAACTGACCCTTGAGGATATTATTGATACTCTGGGCGCAAATGCGAAAACAATCGGAGAGCATACGCGCCGCTTGCATCATGCCGGATTGGTAAACAAAAAATATCGCGGCAAATTTGTAGAACACTCGCTTTCACCATACGGAAAAATATTTGTCCGTTTCCTGCAGTTATTCCAAACAACATAATTCCATCATATAAATTCATACTAACAAACTGGAGTTTGTAAGTATGATGATTTAGTGCCACCTTTTGTTGAGATTAAAGCATAGTTATTGCGGCGCTGCGCTTCTAAAATATAAGCGACCCCGCAGGCGCGCGTGGCCGGGGGTCGTCTAGGAGCGGCTGGGGGGTCATTGTGGTGCATATGTATCGAGAAGTACTACACGATTCGCAACCTCGCGAAGTGTGCGGGAAAGCGCATGACGAGTTGATACAACAACCGTGTAAATTCCGCGCTGTTTTGCGCGGCTGAGGAGATCCTGAAATGCGCGATCTCCGGTGTAGAGTACGATGGTCTTGACCCCGGTACTTGTTGGAGCGGCAAGGAGGTGATTGATATGCCTTTGGATGTGAGAATCCGGCATCCCGCTTCTTCGGTACTCCCCACCTTTTACTTGGCGAATGCTCGGTGGTACGGTGATAACCGTCCAGCCGTTCACGCGCATGGAATTTATCCAACCGTGTCCTCGCATTGATCGCGTTGAGCGGTCGATACCAGCGGTGCTGAAGTAGCAGAGGGCTGCATCTTTTTGAGCCACACCGCTGATCTCGCAGAGAATCGCGGTGATGCGCTGGGGATCAAAGCGATTGGGAAGTTCCGCAAGAGCGTAGGAGAGATTGTCGCCGTCGACGGCGACAATCGCGCTGATTTTCGGCATTGTCGTCTCCTTTCTTGGCAACACTAAAACTACCATATTTACAAGCTTATGTCAATGGGCTATGATGCGAGCAGAATATGTTATCTCCTGTTGATGAAATAAAAGCAAGACTGGATCTAGTGGATTTTGTTGGCACCTATGTGCAATTAAAGCGCGCCGGTGCCAATTTTAAGGCAAACTGCCCATTTCATCAGGAAAAAACGCCGTCATTTATGGTTTCCAAGCCAAAGCAGATTTGGCATTGTTTTGGTTGTAATGAGGGCGGCGATATTTTTAAATTTATCATGAAAATAGAGGGGTTGGATTTTCCAGAGGCGCTAAAAATTCTCGCGGACAAAGCTGGTGTTACGCTTCCAAAATATGACGCGCGCGCGCAAAGTCAGCGCAATACACTTTTGGAAATTGTAAAAACCGCGGCCGAATTTTACGCGACGCAGTTCAATTCGCCGCGCGGCCAAGTGGCGCAAGAATATTTGGCAAAACGAGGATTATCAGATGTGATCATTAAACAATTTGGTCTTGGTTATGCGCCAGATTCATGGGACACGCTTGCCACAGCGCTTCGCGACAAATTTAAGGCAGAAGATGTTTTTGCCGCCGGACTTTTGATTCGCAGTGAACGCAATCAAGGATTTTATGATCGTTTTCGTCATCGTATCATGTTTCCAATTCGCGATGTACATGGCAATTCCGTTGGATTTACAAGCCGCTTGCTTGATGAGACACGCGCGGCCGCCTCCGAAGGAGGCGAGCCTCGCCCATCGCAATGGGCGGGAGGGAAATATGTGAATACGCCGGAGACGATGATTTATAATAAAGGGCGTGTGCTATATGGTCTTGATCTTGCGCGGCAAGAAATTCGCGCGCGGGATTACGCAGTGATCGTTGAGGGGAATATGGATGTTATTGCCTGCCATCAATTCGGTATGGTTAACGTCATTGCAGCATCCGGTACCGCACTTACGCTTGATCAAGCGCGCTTGCTTAAACGCTACACGAATAATCTCATGATATCATTTGATGCTGATGCGGCCGGGGAGCATGCGGCTAAGCGCGGAATTGATGTAGCTCTTTTAGAAGGCATACGCATTAAAGTAATTACGATTCCGGAGGGATGTGGAAAAGACGCGGATGAGTGTGTGCGAAAAAATATTAAGGCCTGGGAAGGCGCCGTACGCGGCGCGCAGGAAATCATGGAATATCACCTTCAGCAGGCGCAAAAGAAATTTAATGTGGCTACCGCGCAAGGACGGTCACAGTTTGTCCATACTCTGCTCACGGAGCTTATAAAACTCCCAGATGCAATTGAACAAGATTTCTGGATAAAGCGGATTGCTGAGATTTTAAGCGTGGAAGAGAAATTGATAAGGGAACAAATGAGAAAAATTCATAACCCCACCAGAATTCCCTCACCTGGCCTCCAGCCATCCTCTCCCTTAGGGAGAGGGCAGGGTGAGGGTGCGCGTTCCCGTACCGAACTTATTGCGGAACGTCTTCTCGCGTTATTTTTTACTGCCCCATCATACGCGGAAGAGATAATTTCTACGATTCTTCCGGAAATGCTCAGTCCGGTACTAAATCAGACTCTTTACACGCAATTGGTTGCGTGTTATACTGCATATAATTCAATGGGGTCCGCCACGGCGGACGCTAATTTTGGCCAATTTTGGCACACTTGGTCTCCGACTCAGGTCGGAGCCACCGAAATTTTATCCACAGCCGATGTTCTTGAGCTTTTTGGAGACAAAGAGTTTGAGGGCTGGGATAATGCTCAATATAAGCGTGAAGCGCAATTTCTCATACAAGAGTTGCGGCGCGAATATTCAAAAACGCGTCGTTTAGAGCTTGCCCAAGCAATGCGCCGCGCTGAAAAAGAAGGGGATCAAGCGCGCGTGCAAGAGCTTACGCGTGAGTTTGCCTTGTTAGATTAAATTTTTTAATTTCATCAATGTCTGAAAAAAAGAAAACAAAAGTAAAAAAGTCCGCGAAGAAAATAGCCAGGAAGCGTTCTTTTAAAAAGGTAAAATCAATTCCGCCCCCTCCGGAGGCGCTGGAGGCGCTCTTCAAGAAAGGGCGCATGCGAGGGTTTATTACTGAAAATGAGATTCTCTATACCTTTACGGACCTTGAGGATTACCCGGATGAGTATGAGCAATTTTTAGATTTACTTGATCGGCAGGGAATTGTGATCGCGGAAACGCGTGAAACGCTCCTTGGCGCGCGTCCAGCGCATGAAAAGACACTTGAAAAAGTGCGCGCGGCTCCCGCAAGGAAGATTACAGTGCCTGAGACTGGAGAATTTTCCGCTGATTCTGTACAGATGTATTTGCGCGAGATTGGAAAAATTTCTTTGCTTACTCCGGAGGAGGAACTCTCACTTGCAAAACGCAAGGAACGGGATGATAAAGAGGCGGAACAACGGCTTATTGAGGCAAACCTTCGCCTTGTAGTTTCGATTGCGAAGAAATTTGTGGGAAAGAGTTTGTCGCTTTTGGATTTAATTCAAGAAGGCAATGTAGGACTTTTCCGCGCCGTTAAGAAATTTGAGTTTCGCAAAGGGTATAAGTTTTCCACATACGCGACTTGGTGGATTAGACAAGCAATTACCCGCGCGCTTGCGGATCAGTCGCGCACAATTCGCATTCCGGTGCACATGGTGGAAACCATTAATCGTTTTCAAACCGTGGAACGCCAGCTGATTCAGGATTTGGGACGCGAACCGCTTCCTGAAGAAATTGCGGCGGAAATGGGCGAGACATTGGAAAAAATAAATTACATTATTAAAATTTCACAAGATACAGTTTCACTGGAAACTTCGGTTGGAGATGATGAAGAAGATTCTACGCTTCTGGACTTCATTGAGGATATTCGAACAGTGGCGCCGGATCGCGCCGCGGCACAGCAATTATTGCGCGAGTATGTTCGCGATGCGATTAAGGATTTAAGCGCTCGTGAACAGAAGATTCTTGAAATGCGATTTGGGCTTATGGATGGCGTAACACATACGCTTGAAGAGGTTGGGCGGGAGTTTGATGTAACTCGCGAGCGCATTCGTCAAATTGAGGCAAAAGCGCTGGACAAGATCCGCGCGCACACGGCTATTGAAAAATTGAGGGATTACTAGTAAAGTTATGATGTCTTAAAAAGCATTATTAGAATTGGCGTATAAACTCCGGGGTAGCGCAGCGGTAGCGCAGAGGACTGTTAATCCTTTGGTCGAGGGTTCGAATCCCTCCCCCGGAGCTTATAAGCTGATTTTAATGAAGATAACGGTAGCGTCCCGCGGACGCGGGATTGCTTCTGGGGTTCCGCCGCCGCAATCCTACTGTGGACACATTAGAAAAAATAGCCAAAGCCCTCGGTGTGTCGACGGCAGAATTGTTTAAATAAATACTATGAAAAAAAATTTAATCATTCCGCTAGTTTTGAGTTTTTTCATTGGAGGATTTTTTATTTATGAAAATTTTGGCGGAAAAATTATTGGAAATGAAAAATGTGGAGACCTAACTAGAGATGAAACTTGGGAAGGGGAAGTTCGTGTTACTTGCAGTGTAAATGTTTTAGAGGAAGCTACTTTAACGATACTTCCTGGGACAATTATAAAATTCAAGCATGATAGAAATTATAAAACTTTTGAAAGAGCAGGCTTGTTCGTTCGTGGAACAATAATAGCAAAAGGAACTTTTGAAAAACAAATTTGGTTTACTTCCGATGCCCCAGATCCTATAAATGGAGATTGGATGGGAATAACCGTTTTCAATTCCAAGAAATCCGTTTTTGATTATGTCATCGTTGAATTTGCTGAAATAGCGATTACACAATTTGATTCTTCTGTATCCGTCACTAATTCTATTATACGTTGGATAAATTCTGAAGGATTATACGCAGAACGTTCAACCCCTATTATTAAAAATAATACACTTTACGGCAATGCTTATCATGATATTGCGCTTGAACAATACAATAAAGATGCCGTTATCTCAAACAATTATTTCAAAGGTGGTCATCACGGAGTGCATTTTGAGAAGAGCACTGGGATAGTTAAAAATAATTTTTTTGAAAATTATCGCGTTTTGAAAACAGACGATCCAGAGTTTACAATTAGTGCAGGTATGGAATCGCAGATTATTATTGAGGACAATAAGTTCCAAAATGTGGGGAAAAATCTTTTCGCTATTGATGCTAGTGTAAAGAGTACGCTCAACAATAATCAAATAGTCAGTGGCAAACAACCCCCCGTTTTTGATTACCAAGACATTAAGAATTTTGAACTTAATTATATTCCTGGTGATGAAGGAGACAAATTCCCATATATTTATGCCGAAGAAGATGAAACACGCAAGGTAATTAAAAAGATTGGGAAGGATCTTTACTTCGGATGGTCGTTGGCATATGCTGATGGGTATCTTTATAGATTTAGTTTAGGGCATGGTGAAGTTGGAGAAGATCTTGATTTTATTAAAATTAATCCAAATACTGAAGTTGTAGAAAGATTCGGGAATAACGACATTATTAGCCCGCGCGGTTTAGCTTATGACGGAGAATATTTTTATATTAATGATGGTAGCTTAAAAAAGATTTTTAAGTTTAAATTAAAAGAAAATGCAAAACCAGGAGATTTTATTGTAATGGTTGATAGCTTTGATATTCCTGATGCAGAAAAAGGCGGGACTGCCGGCTTGACTTCTGATGGTGAGTTTCTTTATTTAGTAAGCAGAACCGGCGATAAAATATGGACCTTGGACAAAAGTGGAAAAGTTGTCGGGAATATTCCTTTTTTTACTCCCGGTGGTTCTATTACCTATGCCGATGGTTATTTCTGGGTTTATGCAGGTTGTCGTAAAGGGTTATGCAAAATCACAAAGGAAGGCGAACTGGTTGGTGAAATATATCCGGCTGCCAAGGATCCTTGGGCTTTGGCCTGGGACGGAAAATACTTGTGGACATTGTACAGAACTAGCGAAACATGGAATGATCCTAAAATATTTCAAGTTGAAATCCTAGACGACTCATTATGATAACGAAGAACATAAATAAAATATAATTGGGGCGGCGCATTTCGCAAAACGAAATACGAAATTCGGTGGCGGCGGAACCCCAGA
>Ga0209343_10000196_pt1 | contig 82899 bp, 80 predicted proteins | sample RifCSPlowO2_02_FD_184026 | JGI IMG/M metagenome (GOLD analysis project Ga0209343, IMG submission 184026) | Groundwater microbial communities from Rifle, Colorado - Rifle CSP2_plank lowO2_0.2 (SPAdes) (version 2) | ecosystem: Environmental > Aquatic > Deep subsurface > Groundwater | place...
CCTGCTGAAAGATATATATTCTTTGATTAATATTTTTAATTCCTCAAATCTCTTTTCACTAAAACATTCTAATTTCCTTAATCCTTTTATCTTAAATAGGGGGTCACGATGTACCTGGGCTAGAACAAATTTTTATTTTTTTTGTTTTTGTCAAGTCAAAGTAGGAATGTATTAGAGAAAAGAGTTTTTGTTTGACAGTAAGGTTTGATTAAATTATAATCTTTTTGCAAGCGGGAGTAACTCAGCGGTAGAGTGTCACCTTGCCAAGGTGAAAGTCGCGGGTTCAAATCCCGTCTCCCGCTCCATTTTTAGCCACAGACTTTCACTGACTGAATAAAAGTGTCAGAGCAAAAAAACTTTGACACTATGACACTTTGACTCTTTGATATTTTTTAAAGTCTGTGTATGTCAGTGGCTCATAGTGGCGCCGTAGCCAAGTGGTAAGGCAGAGGTCTGCAAAACCTTTATTCCCCGGTTCAAATCCGGGCGGCGCCTCCATGTATAAGTTCATGTACCAGAATTTAAAAGTCAAGCCAATTTTTTTATTTGACATTAATTTTTCAGACATCTATAATTCATTCCATAGAAAGCAATTTTCTATTTACTGGTCTAATCCTCATAATGTTCAGTGTTGTCATTGAGCAATGAATATTAAGATAAAGAAAAAACTTATAGACTTATTCAGGGTTGATAAAGAACTTATCATTGTATTTCTGCTTGTTGTCGTTACAGGTATAATATTTTTCTTTGTCTCGAATCAGAGGGCTTTTTTAAATTTCTTTTACCTGCCTGTACTTGTTGGGGCATATTTTTTTGGAAAAAGATATGCAACGCATTCTGCAATTTTTTCTATTATTCTTATTTCGGTCATTGCCTATTTTTATCCGGAAACATTCACCTATTCCCTTGATTCAAATTTTAACAAGTGGTTTGATATTCTGATATGGTCGGGTTTTCTCATGACTACAGGATATTTCACGGGACTTCTCTATGAGAAAAAAGAAAGTGCGAGAAAAAATATTGAGAGGACATATAAGGGGATTTTGGAAATGCTTTCTCTGATGGTAGATTCAGTTGACCAGTATACTCACAGTCATTCATACAGGGTATCTGCCATTTCAGCTATAATTGCAGAGGAAATGAAATACGATGAAGAAACAATTGAAAATATCCGCCTTGCCGGTCTTCTCCATGATTTGGGAAAATTAGGTGTAAGTAATGAAATACTTCAGAGCATCAATAAACTGACAGATGATGAAATAAAGAATATGAGGTCTCACGCAGACCGTGGTGCTGAAATGCTGGTGCCAGTTGGTGGCAAGGTTTTTGAAATTCTCCCCATTATCATCTATCATCATGAGCGTCACGATGGAACCGGTTACCATCTCATGGCTGGTAAAGACATACCTCCGGGAGCAAGGGTTATTTCTGTTGCAGATGTATATGACGCACTGATTTCAGATCGTCCTTACCGTAAGGCATTTACTCCCTTAAAAGCAAAGGAAGAAATAATATTAAATGCAAATACACAGTTTGACCCTCTTGTAGTGAGGGCATTTGAATCTGTTTTCCATAAGTTTGAAACAGGTATTGATATCCCTACCAGTGACTTCGCATGGAATATAAAATTTTATTAATTATATTCATAATTCCATCTCTTTAAGTGCCTTCACACCTAATATCATTGGGATAATGGTTGTGGCAATAGAGAGGATAAATATCAGCACATAAGAGACATATATCTCTATGCCGCCAATATTATAAAACAGAAATTTTTTGTAGAAATGAACATATACAGGCCTTGACTCCAGTATTACAATAGCCCCAATAAATATAAAACTCATTATCATGTAAATAATTCCACCCGTGCTTATGGCTACCTCTGCTACATTTTCATATTTTAAAACAGGGTATATCGCCCCCATTCCTATTCCCATCCCAACCAATCCTGCAGTTATAAGGCATATTGAAATTACAGATAGCATCATTATATAGCTGTCAACATCTAAAAATATGTTTGATATTACTACCAATATTTCAGCAAGTATCAAAAGCGGAATAAAATAAAACCAGAATTTTTCCCAGAGAAATCTTTTGAAGTCTATTGGTGATGTATAAATTGTCCAGAAATATCTCCCTTCAAGGCTTATAGCAGTAAAGACAAATCTTACAGCAATGGCCGAAAGGACGACACCTGCCAACCCATGATTTAAAACAGAGGTAAAGTTTTTCAAGAACAGGCTGTCAAGGGGAAGATTTCTTATATTGAATATGTAAATAATCACAAGGGCACCTAACATGAAAAGCTGTGACCACTGGGCAGCATCTCTGAAGAATAGCTTTATATCCTTCATAAGGAGTGTCTTTTGCATAGGAGATAATCTCATGAGCAATTCCCCCATAATTTTATAAAGAAGGGAGTCTCCCCTTTTTTTGCTATTTGAAGAAGATTCATGAGCAGATGTCCAGCCTGTATGATATATCTTATTTGCAGTTACAACTGCTAATATAAACAGGAGGAGGGATGTTAAAATTAGATATAAAATATAAAGGACAGAAGAACCCATTATATTGTTAGCACCGCTTATCACTGCCTTTGCCGCCCATGTACTGGGAAGGAAGGAATAGTCAGGGACCTTTAGTCCTTCAACAAACTGGATTATTACATCGTCAGACACATCCTTTCCAAGAAGGACTTCTGGTTTGAGAAATCTGAAAAACATAACCAGTCCTGCACCGAAGACAAGCCCGAGTAAGGTCATCACCTGATAGGTCTTCTTCGCAGGAAAAAACCTCATAAGAATCATTGTAATCAGAATACCGATACCAGCAGGTACAATAAGAAAGGGCAGTAAAATCGGAAGAAGAATCAGATAATAATATAAAGAGGCTTCATATACTACTCCATAGGCTGCAAATATTGGGAGACCGAATATCAGAATCATCCACGAACTGTTCATTGTGGTTTGCATAAACTTTGAAACGAAGACATTTGCTATACTGAATGGAGAGGACATTAAAAGCTCAAGGTCAGAAGATAGATACATGGTGGAGATAGCTGTTATGGTATTTGAGAATAAAAGCATGGAAAAGAATGTAAGAAATACGATACTTAAAAGCTGAGTGATGAGCAAATCACCAACATCAAGGGGTAATTTCTGAAGGTAACTTATTATACGATAGAAAAACAGATAATCGCCAGAGATGAATAAAAGAAAAATTATGGATAGTATGGAAAACTTAAAAATCTTCTCTCTTAAACCATATATAATACTATTATAGATTATGGTTGAACGGAGTCTGAGTATTTGAAGGATTTGCTGCATTACCTTAATTTCTGACTTACAATTTCTTCAATCCTTAATATTTCTATCTCTTCCTGCTGACTTGCCGGCATATCTCTCAATATAGCCCTGCCCTTGTTAATCTCATCCTCTCCTATTATGATTGTATATTTTACGCCGGCTCTGTCCGCCTTTCTTAATTGACTCTTGAGACTGCTGTTTTCATAATCTCTTTCAACTCTGATTCCTTTCAGTCTCAAAGTATCTATCAATTCAAATGCCTTTTCCCCAGCCTTTTCCCCGACAGTTGCTATAAAAATTTGAGGAGATATTCTAATATAATTTTTATCTTCCATAAGTGATGCGGTTCTATCTATCCCAATAGCAAATCCAAATGCAGGTGTGGGAGGTCCTCCAAATTCTTCTATCAATTTATCATACCTCCCTCCACCTGCGATTGTATTCTGTGCACCAAGCTTTTTTGATACAATCTCAAAGGCAGTCTTTGTGTAATAATCAAGACCCCTTACGAGTTTTGGATTTTCAGTATGAGGAATATTTAATTTATCTAAATAACGGAGGGTGGAATCAAAATGACTTTTACAATTTTCGCACATATAAGACTCAATTGTTGGTGACTCTTTTGTTGCTTCATGACAGTTGGCACTTTTACAGTCAAATATTCTCAAAGGATTTCTCTCGAATCTCCTCTGGCAGTCTTCACAGAGCATGTTTTTCCTGTCCTTCAAGAATTCTAAAAGTGCCTTCCTGAATTTTGGTCTGCATTCATCGCATCCAAGGCTGTTTATTTGAAGTTCCAGATCTTTAAGACCAAGTCTCTCAAAATATCTTATGAGCATACCTATACTCTCTGCATCCATTTCAGGATTTTCCGTACCAAAGACCTCTGCCCCGATTTGATAAAACTGTCTGTATCGTCCTGCTTGAGGTCTTTCACACCTAAACATCGGACCCATGTAATAGAGCTTCACTACAGATGGAGGGTTGTATAGATTATGCTCCACATATGCCCTTACAACAGAGGCAGTTCCTTCAGGTCTCAATGTTAGGCTATCACCACTGCCATTGGTAAATGTATACATCTCTTTTTCTACAATATCAGTAGTTTCACCAATACTCCTTGTAAAAACTACAGTCTTTTCAAAGATAGGTATCCTTATCTCTGAAAAGCCATAACACTCAAACACCTCTCTGGCAGTCATTTCCATAAACTGCCATTTTTCTGTCTCACCCGGCAGAATATCCTTTACCCCTTTTATTGCCTGATATTTGATTGTCATGGATTTACAATTTTCAGCTTTTTTAAGTTTACCCCTTCCATGTGTTTAATTTATAACCTATAGGAAAAGGGCAGTCAATTGAAATCTACCCTTTGTAATCTACTCTTTCACATCCTTTCTTAAATACCATCCTCTCCAGATAAAATATATGGCAGGATAGACGAGGAGTTCCATTATGCCGGATGTGATTACACCTCCAACCATCGGTGCAGCAATTCTCTTCATTGTCTCTGACCCAGTGCCATGACCCCACATGATTGGAAGTAGACCGGCAATAATGGTAATAATCGTCATGAGTTTTGGGCGGACCCTTTTTACAGCGCCGTGATATATTGCCTCTTTTAAATCCCCTATTGTATTCATCAATCCCCTCTTCTTATAATCTTCATAGGCAAGGTCAAGATAGAGTAGCATGACAACACCTGTTTCTGCATCAAGTCCTGCAAGGGCAATGATTCCCACCCATACAGCAACACTCAGATTGTAACCGAGCAGGTAAATATACCAGAGGGCTCCTACAAGGGAAAATGGAACGGCAAGAAGGACGATAATCGTCTTTGAAACAGCCTTTGTGTTCAGGTAGATGAGGAAAAAGATAATCATGAGTGTGAGGGGAACAACTAACTTAAGCCTCTCCGCTGCCCTCACCATATATTCATATTGTCCACTCCAGACAATACTGTATCCGACAGGAATTTTTACCTTTTCTGCTACAACCTTCTTTGCTCTCTCTACATAGGTTCCTACATCTATATCCTTTATATCAATATAAATCCATGCATTTAGTCTTGCATCCTCGCTTTTGAGAGAATCTGGTCCTGTGGTTATTTTTATATCGGCTACCTGTGTAATGGGGATATGCTCACCTCGCGGCGTAGGAATCAGCACCCTCTGAAGTTTAGTCATATCATCCCTAAATTCCCTACCGTATCGCAGGTTTACAGGGTATCTCTCAAGTCCTTCAACTGTTGTAGTTATATTCATACCACCAATAGCAGAGAGAATTACATCCTGTATATCATCTACTGTAAGCCCATAGCGAGCTGCCTCCTCTCTTTTTATAGTGTAATCAAAATAATACCCCTGCCCTGTTCTTTCTGCATATACAGATAGTGTCCCCGGCACATCCCTTATGACCGCTTCTATTTCTCTTCCTATATCCTCAAGTATCTTTAAGTCATCCCCCATCACCTTTATTCCTACAGGTGTCTTGATACCGGTTGACAGCATATCCACTCTGGTCTTTATGGGCATAGTCCATGCATTGGTTAATCCGGGGAATTTTATGGCAGCATCCATTTCCTTCACCAGCTTATCAGGGGTTATCCCAGGTCTCCATTCAGATTCAGGTTTGAGTGTAATTACAGTCTCCACCATCATTAATGGTGCGGGGTCTGTGGCTGTCTCAGCCCTTCCTATTTTACCAAGGACATGATGAACCTCTGGAAAAGTTCTTATAATCTTGTCTGTCTGCTGAAGAATTTCCTTCGCTTTTGTTATGGATATACCGGGGAGTGTAGTCGGCATATAGAGTAAATCCCCTTCATAAAGGGGCGGCATGAACTCAGAGCCTAAATTTTTTAGGGGTATGGCAATGGTAGTCATAATAACAACTGCTAAGATAACGGTGAGATATTTGAACCGGACAGTCAGGTGCAAAAAGGGTGAATAGAGAAACATGGATAGACGATTTATAGGATTTCTTGATTCAGGGGTTATCCTTCCCCTGATAAGATACCCCATGAGAACAGGGACAATCGTAATAGCGAGGATTGCCGCTGCCCCCATTGCATATGTCTTAGTAAATGCAAGGGGTTTGAATAACCTCCCCTCCTGTGCCTGTAGTGTAAATATTGGGATAAAAGAGACTGTGATAACAAGAAGGGAGAAGAACAAAGGCGGTCCAACCTCTTTTGCTGCCTCTGTTATAATCTGCCAGTGGTCTTTCTTTTCTTTAGCCTCTTCATTATGCTCAATATGCTTATGTGCATTCTCTATCATAATGATAGCAGCATCAACCATTGCACCAATGGCGATGGCAATACCACTGAGGGACATGATATTGGCATTTATCCCTTGATACTTCATAATAATGAAAGAGATAAGAATTGCCACTGGAAGGGTGAATATGGCAACAAAAGCAGAACGGAAGTGTAAAAGGAAGACCATACAGACGAGGGAAACAACCACACTTTCTTCAAGGAGTTTCTCCTTCAGAGTAGCAATAGCCCTCTCTATAAGCCCTGAACGGTCATATACAGGGACAATCTCAACACCCTCTGGCAGACCCTTTTTTAAGTCTTCCAGCTTCTTTTTTACATTATTTATAACCTCAAGGGCATTCTGCCCATATCTCATTACAATTATTCCACCTGCCACCTCCCCTTCTCCATTTAACTCCAGCAAACCCCTTCGTAGCTCAGGACCAAGATGGACATATGCCATATCCCTTAATAATATTGGTGTCCCGTTCTTATCTACACCTACAGGAATACTTTTTATATCATCCACTGTCTTTATATAGCCGAGACCTCTCACCATGTATTCCCTTTCAGCCATCTCAATCACGCTGCCACCCACATCCCTGTTGCTCCTCTCAATAGCCATCTTTATCTTTTCTAAGGGGATGTTGTAGGCAATAAGCTTATTAGGGTCAATCTCCACCTGATACTGCCTTACATAGCCACCAATACTTGCCACCTCAGCTACTCCGTCTATAGCTTGGAGCTGATACCTGAGATACCAATCCTGCAGGCTCCTTAATTTTGACAGGTCATGTCTCCCTGTCTTATCTATTAGTGCATATTCATATATCCATCCGACACCTGTAGCATCCGGACCCAATCTTGGGGTAACACCCTTTGGCAGCCGGGCTGAAACATAATTCAGATACTCCAACACCCTGCTCCTTGCCCAGTATATATCCGTACCGTCTTCAAAAATGATATAAACAAATGAATAGCCAAAGAAGGAATAACCCCTGACTACCTTTGAATATGGCACGCCCAACATGGTCGTTGTTAAAGGATATGTAAGCTGATCTTCTACAACCTGTGGTGTCTGCTCAGGATATTCTGTAAAGACTATCACCTGAACATCGGACAAATCGGGGATTGCATCAACGGGGGTATTTCGTAAGGAATGTATGCCCCATCCAATGGCAACAGCCGTAAAGAGGATTACTATGAATTTATTTTTTACTGAAAGTTCAATTATTTTTTCAAGCATAGAAATAAAAAGTTCATAAAGTTCGTAAAGTTATAAAGTCCAATAACTTTTTCCTTTATAAACTTTAGGAACTTTCTACTTTAAAACTTTAGTGTTTATGTTCCATTGCCGGCATTTCATGTCCCTCATGTTTTGGTGCTGTCATTTGATGTTCTTGATGTTCTGGTGCCTTGGTGCTCTGGTGCTCTGGTGTCCTGGTGCTCTGTCCTCTCATCTTCTCCACAGCCTCTCCGAGTTTGCTTTCCGAATCAATGAGGAATTGGGCAGATGTTACGACATCTTCCCCCGCCTTCACACCTTCCAATATCTGCAGATAACCATCTCCGGTATCAACACCCACCTTTACATCCCTCGGTTCAAATACCCCTTCACCTTTTGAGACGATTATTATATCCCTCACACCTGAGCGTATCACCGCCTCTGCCGGGACAAGTATGGCACTCTCTGCTATCTTTGATTCAAGCTTTACATTTGCATACATATCAGGCTTTAATTCCCAGTCGGGGTTATCAAACTCCATACGAACTTTTACAGTCCTTGTCTCAGCCTGAAGATAGGGATAAATATATGTAACAACCCCCCTGTATACCTTGCCGGGGAAATAGGACAGAGTTATCTCTGCCGTCTGGCCTACTTTTACCCACGGCACTTCATATTCGTATATATCTGCATATACCCATATTTTTGATATATCTGCAATAACATAGAGATGGGTATCAGGTGTGATAAACATACCCTGAAGCAGATTTTTCTGAACTACAATTCCATGAACCGGGGAATGTATATGGAGTGTCTTTTTTGGTTTTTTCGTTTCCTCAAGCTCCTTTATTTGATGTTCAGCAACATCAAAGAGCTGAAGCCTCTTCCTTGCGGATTCAAGCAGAGACTCGGCACCGCTTGTAACACCTTCCACTTTGCTATCCTTCAGTGATTTTGCATATTCAATCGCCAGTAGATACTCCTGTTGTGCCGATACAAGTTCGGGACTATAAACCTCTAACAGCACATCTTCTTTGTTAACTTCCTTGCCTGTGAAATCAATATATAGTTTCTCAACCCATCCCTGTATCTTTGTGTGTATATGTGTAACCTTTCTCTCATCATAGTCAATTCTGCCAACAGTCCTTATGGTTCTGCGAAGAGGTTTCATTATACCCTTACCTGTCCTCACACCAATACTCTGAACTGTTGTTGGATCAATCTTTACAGTCCCCGGTATAACACCATCTTCATCCTCATATACAGGTACCATATCCATACCCATAGGGGATTTACCTGGTTTATCAGATTTAAAACCAGGCATCATCGGGTCTGTCCAGTAAAGTATCTTTCTCTCTTTCCCCCGATTACTAACTTCGGGGGCAGGCTTCCCTTCTATCTCTTGGGGTGTTGTAACTTCATGTTCTTTATGTTCACCCTTGATATATGGGATTATATCTTCACGATAAAAGAACCCAATACCTATGACTACAGCCAATATTATGAATCCCGAAAACTTTATTAATTCTTTCATCTTACTGCGTTCAGACATTTAAACCTCCCAACTAAGCAACGAGTAACGAGCAATGAGCAATGAGTTTTTTTAGTCGTTACTCATTGCTCAGCACTCATTGCTCATTACTTATTAAAATAGCCTCTTCCCCACTACTGCCTCAAGTTCTGCTAATTTCTTTTCATAGTCCGTGAGAACCTTCTCGTATTGAATCTGATAATTAAAGAGCGTAATCTGGTTATCAAGGAGTGTAAGAAAATCAATCTTATTCACCTGATACCCTGCCAAAGCAGAGCTTAGAGACTGAGTTGCCTGTGGTATTATCCCGGTTGAAAACAGCTCTATCAATTTTCTCCCCTTCTCTTCCTCTGCCATAATCTCCTTTATCTTTAGAAAAATATCATTTTTCGCTGCATTGTATCGCTGCATTGCTGCACTTATATTATAAGATTCTTCAACCACCTTCTTATCCTGCTTTGTCTTATACCAGAGGGGAACATTCAAAGAGAATTTCCCTGATACAGAATTCATATTATTCTTTTCCTGCCCCAGACTTAAACCCACATCAAAATTAGGATAATATTCAAGCTTCGCAAGATTGTAAGCAGCCCTATATCTCTCTATCATCTTTTCCAGCCCTTTAAGAAGGGGACGATTCTCGACAGATGTAGATTGTAATTCTTCAATAGTAAATCTAAATTCACTTTTCTTTATATCTCCTGGCTTTCCTATCGGCGACTGAGGGAGGCGGTTCATAAGTATATTAAGCCTTGCCTCTGCTGACTGCCTCTCCCTTTCAAACCTTATAAGCTCATCAATGATTTTAGAAAGCTCTACCTGTGCCTTGAGCACATCCTGCTGAAGCCCCATGCCTACAGAATATTTGGCCTCTGCAATCTTAACAAAATCCCGTAATGATAGCTTATTTCTCTCGGTTATCTCTATTGCCTTATATACAAAATAGAGGTCATAGAATGCATCCTTGACCATCTGTATAAGTTTTACCTCCATATCCCTATATTCATCTTCTGCTGCCTCTGCCTCTTTTTGTGCCAGCTCTATTTTTAAGGAAAGCTTTCCTGGATAAGGAAGGCTCTGCATTACTGTAATCTCCTTCATTGGCTCATTCGCCGACAGGGTATTCATTGGAACCCTTAATAAACCTATTTCAAGCTTGGGGTCATCCAGTGTCCCCATCTGGCTCGGAATCTCCTTAAATGCATTTGCTCTTGATATTGCAGCAAAGAGGTCAGGGTTATTCTTAAGTGCCTCATTGATAAGCTGCTGGAGGTCTAAGGTCTGAACATTCTCAGCAAAAGCAACGGCAGTAAGCAGTAAGCAATGAGCAATGAGTAATGAGCAATGAGCAATTTTACTGCCTACTGCATACTGCCTACTGCATACTTTATCTTGCATTCTTCATCTCCTTAAAATGGATAACTTAACAAAACAGATAGCCTCATACCTGCACCCATAATTGGTATATTAGAATTTGATATTTCTATGTCGGTTATATGATTGCCAAGGCTCACAGATGGGGTTGCCAACCATTTACTATCTTTAAATGAAAATGTATACCCTGCTTCTGCATGAGGAAAGACAAGATAGCTCCTCTTTTCCTCACCCATATATTTTGCATAGATGCCCATGAGATCAATACCTCCACCGAGCCATCCACCCTCAGGTGCTGTATAAGTAATGTATCTCCTGTAACTAAAACCACTACCATAGGCATCCCATTTCCAGCTTTCTGTATTAGAATGCCAGAAGACACCTCTTAATGCCCATGCACTCTTTTCATTTATATTCTGTTGATACTCCAATCTTGCCATTCCAAACACTGCACCAAGCAAATCAATATTTATAAGCCTGTCTTTAGACAGGCTCGTAATATCATTCTCTGCAAAAGCTGATTGTCCTGCCATTGAAGCAAAACATACAAATACCATTATAAGTAAACGGTAAAAACCTTTTTCTGAACGACTTTTTAAAATTTCTAAGGTTTTTACCGGTTTATCAAATTTATTCATTTTTCACCCACCATTTTTTCAAAGTAGTTAATACTTTCCTTACTATCCCATTCCCTCGCTCCTACTGCCCTATTTATCAGGAATCCTTTCGGGTCTATTAGATATGTTGATGGGATACCCATTACACCGTATGCGGCAGCAACTTCACTATCCTTATCTAATAGGATAGTAAATGTAAGTTTATTTTCTGCTACAAATCTCTTAACAAGTTTATGACCGCCCTTATCTATGGAGACTGCCAGCATTGCAAAATTTTTTTTTGATTTAAGCTTTTGATAGAGTATCTCCATAGACGGCATCTCATCTATACATGGACCACACCATGTTGCCCAGAAGTTTAAAAAAATATATTTACCTTTTAAATTCTTCAAATTAACCTTATTGCCCTCCAATGTCATAAGGGTAAAATCAGGGGCAGGTATTTTTTCTTCAGCATGTAAATCTCTTATTCCTATTGCAATAAGGAACAGTACATAAATCAATACAATATTTTTAGACTTCATCTTTTATTTCCTACCTTTCCCATTTTTTTTATTAACTTTTTCTGATGCTGTTTTAGCTTCCTCTAATTTTTCTTTTAAAACTTTTAACAAGTCATTTTTTTTAATTATATTTTTCTGTATATATGCCTGTGTATATTTTATTGTGCCTATATCTATTAAGATACCAGAAACAATTTCCTTTTCTTTCTCCAGATTTTGCTCAACAAACTCTATATCAACCTTTAATTCACCACCAAAATCTTTTTTTATGTTATCCAGCAATCTTTTTTTCTCTGACAAATCTCTGTTCAGCAAATCCCTTGTCATCCTTAAAGCTATTTGGTTCTGTCCCCATGATACAATATCCTTGTCTCTGCTTATCTCCTTTTCAAGAAATGAAATCTCTTCCTCAATGGTGGAGATTTTATTTTCGATATCTTCTAAAGATTTCTCATTCCACTTCTGTGGAGAGGATTGAGGTGATGGTTCTGAATACAAAATATCTGAGTTAAAACCTATGGAGATAAGGATTGAAATTAATATTATTTTTTTCATATGTTCTTACCCTCCTGTCATTCCATTATATGGGCAGTGGATGTTATTGCTCCATTAAATATAAGTCCAATAAATATCAAGATTGATATAATTAAAATCACCATAGAAATCTTCCTTTTGAATGGATTCCGCTCCTCACCTCTGTTAATAAATGGTATCAAAAATAGGAAGAGAGAGATAATGGCTGGAGCGATTATAAGAAAAGGCATCCAGATATTCTCAAGGGAATAGAGCCAGAGGAACATCCAGGGAGGCTTGGTAACCTCAATCCCTGCTACTGCTTCAGAGCCAAGAGGAGGCTCTATCGTAAGAGAGAGAAGAAGGATGAGCAGCAATACTCCCATCCCATATAAACCAAGTCTTTTCAGATGCTCAACAAATAAAATCTTCGCACCTTCTCCTTCCCTTTGCCGCGGGAGTGAAGATAAGCCATGAATTTTTATAAGAAAGAAATGTAATAGCATTAAAAATACAAGTATCAACGGTAAAAGTGAAATGTGAAGCGCATATAATCTCCCAAGCATGGAAACACTTTTGGTTAGCCCTTCACCAAGCCATATCCCTATTGCTCCTAATTTATCTACAATCCAAAGATGATGTTCCAATGCCTCTACTGCCTCCTGATCCCATTTCAATACAGTCCCTGTAAATATCAACCCAAAATAGACCAGTAATAGCAATACCCCGACAGTCCAATTAAATTCTCTTGGCTTTTTATATGAGGCGGTAACAAAAACTCTAATCATATGTAAAATAACACTAACCGTCACTACCTGAACCGCCCAAAAGTGAATACCCCTTACAAACCAGCCGAGTAACAGAGTCTCAGCTATATAATGAACACTCCTGTTGGCTTGCTCTGGGGTAGGATTATAAAATTGCGAAAGGATTATGCCACTCGCAAAAAGAATAATAATGCTGACCAGAGTAATCCCACCCAGAGAGTAAAAGATACTATTTGAATGGGCTGGAACCTCATAATAAAGGGCTCCAATTCCAACTCTTTCCCTGAAGTCTTTAAGAATTTTTCTCATATACGGATTATTGTAATAAAAAAGATGGTAGCTACAACTCCTGTGAAGAAGGCCGCATACCAGAACCCTTTTTTATCAGTAGATACACTCCTGTAGAAACCAACATCCGGTTCTATATGTTTTACCTCTGTTTCAATATCTGGTTCTGTTTTTACTTCCCCATGCCCCACATGCCCTTCTTCCCGAAATGTCTTATCTGATTCCGTTGTTACAGGAGCTTTAATGACTTCTTCCTTTCTGGTATCTGAATGCTTTTTATTGCTATGGGCATAGAGAGGGCTATTTATTAACAGAACAAGTCCAGCTAAAAATAGAATAAATATTCCTATCCATTTGTGCCTAAAAAATAACCTCATATCAACTCCTAATGACCCCTTAATTTATTATATATTTTAACGGATTCCTTTTAAATTCCTCCATACAAGTTTCTGAGCAAAAGAAATACACCTTTCCCTGATAAACCTTTTGAAAGCTAATATTGTTTCTGCTTCATCATATCCATTCCACCACCAGAGCCGCCATGCATACCTCCACTTCCCATCTCATGACCGCCTCTTGAAGTCCCATGTTCCGTTCCACCCATGTGTCCACCTCTGGTGCTGGGGTCATGTCCCATTGTTCCGCGACCCATCATACCACCCTCCATCATCTGCTTATGCATATCCGATAACTGCTGACGCATCTGCTTCATCTGCCCATGTATCCGGTTCATTCTCTCATGTATCTTTGCCATATCTTCATTACTCATGCCAGCATGAGAATCCTCCATCATTTTATCCATGTTCTTCATTTCATCCTGCATCTCTACCATCATCTTACCCATGTCTTCTAATTTTTCAGACATCTGATGAGGCATGATATTTGCGCTGGTTTTACTCTCTTCCTTTTTCTGGGCTGATGAAAAGCCATAAGAACCTGCTACAAAAATAACAGCAAAGAGAAAAATCAGTATATTCTTTTTCATTTATGACTCACCTCCTTTCTCATCTTGCTTATAACTTTCATAAAAAGTGATGCCGTAAAGATATTTTCCAATCTCATTAACTTTATTGAATCCGACTTCCAAAATAAGTTCAGGAATTCTTCCCTCTACCCCATCTTCTATAGGCTCAAACAGGCTAAATAACCTGGATAAGATACGGTCAACAATGTAAGGACGGGGGGGACCGAAATCTATAAGCAGCATTCTACCCCCTGGTTTTAACACACGCAGGCACTCTTTTAAAGATGCAAGTCTATTATCCTTCTGAAGATGGTGAAAAACCAAGGAGGACAAAACAACATTAAAAGAGCTATTTTCAAAGTGCATATTATTCATTGCTCCCCTGTGCAATGGAATATTGAAATTATTCTTTTGAGTTTTTTTGTAGGCAATTTGTAATGCCTTCTCATCAGGGTCGAGTCCTTCTGCAACCACTGATGGATATATTTCCTTTAACATGATAAGCAAAGTTCCAGTCCCGCAACCTGCATCTAAAATTCTTTCTGTTCCAGAAAGGTTTAAATGTTTAATAATTCTATGTCTGAATCCTTTACCAAACCCCAATAATATACACCCTATATCATAAAAGGGTGTCAGGAAGTTCCAGTGTGCAGGTGGGATATAATTTTCAGTTTTTTCCATTAGAACTATTTCCATCAAATCCTCCATGAATCAAAGATATATTTAAATCTTAAAAATATATAATTTTTCTTAAAATCCTGATTTACATCATTGGAATCATTAAACAGATAACTATATTGACAGAAAATTTTTGCTGATTTATCAATCTCATAGCTTAGCTCACTATATATCCTGGTATAACTATCCTTTCTCAGACTTGAATCCACCCACCAGTTATCAAAATTTAATAGCTGATATTGATAAATAAAATTCAATCCTGCTTTTTTAGAAAAATGATGCCATACACCAATGGATATATTCTGGCTGGTATAATCGTAAGAATCATTGTTAGATGAGTTTTTCTTATATGAATATCCTCCACCTATAGTTGTCCTCTCGCTTATCCCATGCAGCATAAACATGGATACCTCTGTCAGTTTATCTTTTTGTTTATCACCGCCTGTCTGAATAGTTCTGTCAGGGAAATCTATATCTGAAAAGCCATAGGAATGTATCATCATAGTTTTGCCCATTAAGTATTTTATAGATGGTAAAACTGCTGTTCTTCTATAGTTGTAAAGGGAGACTACTGAGTCATTGAATATCTCACCCTCACCTGATAATTCTATAGAAAGCCTATCTGTAAAATAATGCTCATAGGCAGCATATCCGAAATTGTCAGTAAAATTTCCATTCATTCCCATAAAAAATCGCTGAAAGGTATAAGAGTAAGCCCCTGAGATAATATCCTGCTCTGATAGATTTGCATCAAAATCTATCCCCGGTCTGATTAAAAAGAGTCCATCCCTTGATACATCCTTTGATAGAAAATCAATGTTATCATCGTTTCCCACACCTTCTGTTAGAGAAGGAGTAAGATTTACTGCATAAACAGAACTATTTAATGTTACTAAAATAAAGGCTATAGATATAACTTTTCGCATTATTCATCAGGCTGTGAAGATGCTATTTTTATTATCTCTTTCTCATCTACATCTCCTACAACTATGCAAAATACTCCGTCCTTTTTCCAGTGTGCAAAATTAAGATTATTTAATTTGCCTAATTGTATCATCTTCTTTTTTGTAATTTCCTCTTTAGCCTGAAAATATGAAAGTATCCTCTTTCCATCACCCATAACCATATGGGCAACAGTAACACCTTTTATATTGCATACATCTCCTTTTATAAATTTGAACCCTTCAGGAAAATAGGTCGGGATAAATGCCTTAACACCCATAGAATTTTCTATCTTCTGACTTAATTCATGTTCTGTCTTGCATAAATAATCCATGTGGCCTTCGCTCATGCATCTCTGATGTTCAAGAATATATAGTTTTAGGGGGGAAGATGTGGTATCCGATGTAGCAATGAAAATAAATAATAATAATGAGGCAGCGAGTGCCATACCTCTGTAAATAATACCGCTACCTCTATTCATAATACTAATTTTATTTGATATTATAGCCCTTTCCTGTTTCCATGTTTTTGATATGAGAGGATATATTCTTTGACTCTTTTCAGAATAATTCTCTGCACCCAAGATAAAAACTTTATTTAAAATATTTTTTTGGGTCTCGCGGGATGCTGTTTTTGGCAACATAGATTTTAGGGATTGCCGGATAGCCTGGAGCATTTTATATTCTCTTTCACAGAAATTGCACGAACTGATGTGCCTCTTTACCTCATCCGATTCTAAAGGGGTTAGTTCATTATCAATATATCCAGACAGCTTATCTCTTAATTCCTCACATACATTCATATTAAACCTCTAATCCTATTAAAATGTTTTATATTTAAAACAATCTATATCCCCAGAAGGTTCCCAAAATTTTAAGAAATTTAGTTGAAGTGATATCTCCGGGTGGAAGAGGAGTTATAGACTGATATGTTTTCCTATGTCAGGATTTGGGATAGAGGACAAGGGCGTTAATGTATGGTATATTTATTTCAGGGTTTATCTTTCATTGACAATATCATCATCTGACATCTCACTTCTTTTTCTTTCTTCCTCTATTATCCTCTGCTCCAGAGCATCCATCATCTTTTTTTCTTCAACCGAAAGTCTCTTCTTCATATCAATGATAAGTTCCTTTTCCGCATTCTCCATCTTTTTCTGAAAAGACATTAATCTTCTGGACTTCTCGTTTTTTATTTCCTCATCAATATCCTTAAATTTATTTGTTTTCTCCTCTCCAATTTTTCTGAGCAGGTCTTCCCTTGCTACTTGCTCCTCTTCCATCAGCTTCTTTTTTAACTTTTCCAGTTCCTTTGATTCTACAGTTTTAATTTTATCCTCCATTTCGGAAAGTTTTAGTTCTGGTAATTCAAATGCTTCATACTGTCTGTCCCGCCTTTCTTCTAATAAATCCATCAACTTTGAAGCAATATTGTGAATAAGTATAGAAGTTTTACTTTCCGGGGATGTCATTATAAAAGGTTTCATATCTTCCAGAGAATTTCTTACATCATTATTATCAGAGATATATCCAAGATATTCCAGTTTAAGATTAAGATTTTTTCTTACCATGGTTACAATATCATTCCCAATATTTATATCTTCTGTATCTTTAACCATATTCAAGATAAGATGTGGTTGAAAATCTTTGATTATTGTATCTAATGTAGTATGAGCTGTTTTATCAATTTGCCCTAAACTATCCCTTATGTCTTCCATTGTCCTAATCTGTCCACTATTCCGGGGTTCCTTTGCAATATTTAACAAATTCACTATTTCATCATTATCAGAGAAGGTATTTTCAAGTTTTTTAAAAATGATGTTTTTAAGATAAGTGTAGGTATTGGTAACAGAGGTAACCTCCGGGGTGCTGATGATTATGCTGCAGTCCGCAATGGTAAAAAAATCAATTGTATTAAAATTCATAGAAGGGCCTAAATCCAGTATCACATAATCAGAGTTTAACATCTGGATATTTTTAATGAAATTATTCTTAAATGCGAAGGACATGCTGGTTGTTGCCGGGAGCCCTCCAGCATTGCTGATTAGTTTAAGACATTCAATGTCAGTATCTGTTGTGATTTCCGTGAGGGCATTTTTCTTTCGTGATGCAAAATCATTTAGATTCAAGGAGGGCGACCTGATTCCAAATATAGCATGTTGATTTGGTATTTCAAAGCTGGCATCAATAAGAATAACCTTTCGTTTTGAAAGGGCTAAAGAAATGGCTAAATTTGCACCGATAATGCTCTTTCCAACACCACCCTTTCCGCTGCTTATTACAATTATGTTCTTTTTTTTATCTTGAGACATATTGTTTTTAAGATTGTATCAAATTCAAAAAGGAATTTTTTTTACTACGGCTAAACTTACAGCCTCTGCTACTTCTTCAAAAGTTACTGGTGTTGCCCTCATTGCCTCTACGGCAACTGTAGCCTGCCCGGAGGCTTCCCATACAATGTTTCCTGTAAGGGTATCCCATAATTGAAGCGAGAGTTTAACTGTAGTTTCTCTTGTTGAAATAATGGACAAGCCGAGGGCTGAGAGTCTTATAGTGGTTGTTTCTACAAAGGATAGTAATCTCGGTTGGGCTATATACTGAACCTCAAGCGCATCCCCTATTTTTTTAAGGTAGTTTTTATTGAGTATTCCGGTAACATCATAATAATTTAACATAGAGGCATAGATGTCTGTCAGGGCAGCATTATTGATGCTGTTTATTGTCTCTCTTGACGATATAATTACTATCTCTGGTTTTTCTTTTCTGAATGCCTTTTCTATTATATCTGATACCCCTACCCTATATTCAGAAAGACCTCTCTCTCTTGAAACTGCAGTCGTAAGAAACCCGATACGGGAGTTACCTATATCTTTCAAAAGCGGAGAACGATAAAATTCATTTGCAGTTATGTTGGCTTGTTTAAACGGACCGCTACAACCTCCGGCAGAGGTTAGAAATAAAATAAGAGAGTAAATAAGTGCATTTATTCTAATTTTTTCCATATACCATTTTCATCAAAAGAAAATATACCTGATAGTTTTAAATTATTATCCTTACATATTCCTCTTACCTTTTCTCTGTCATTGCTGTCGAATTCCAATGCCATACTGCATTCAGAGGTAATAGAACGCGGCTTAATAATTGTTCTGAAATTTATGTCTCCTTTTATTAAAAATTTCTCTGCCCTGAGGGTTTCATGTGTGCTTATGAATAACGCTATATCCCTTTCCATCATGGGAAGAATTTATCGTATTTTCTAAACTCAAGTTGTAATTTTTATTTATAATATGTTATTCTATTCAAGGCTAACGAATTAAAACTCTTTGGCCCTTAACTCTTTAAACTTAAACTTTCAGGGGCAGTAGCTCAGCTGGGAGAGCGCTTCGTTCGCAACGAAGAGGTCGGCGGTTCAATCCCGCTCTGCTCCACCAGAAAACACAGTGAATAGTGAACAGTGATTAGTAAACAGTAAGCAGTGGTTTGGTAGTTACTATTCACTGTTAACTGATTACTTTTTTTAACATGGGCGGTTAACTCAGCGGTAGAGTGCCATCCTCACACGGTGGAAGTCGCAGGTTCAAACCCTGTACCGCCCACCATAATAATCGACAATTCAATCTATAATCCTCTCTCCTATAACAATTTTGTTTTATTTCAGTTTCTATATAAATAAACATTAAATAAGGTATTTTATGAAAAATGTGGCAAGTCCGAGGAACGAAATAAAACCGATACAGTCTGTTAGAGTTGTAAGGAAGATTGATGAGGCAACGGCAGGGTCTATCTTAAGCCATTTTAAAACCAGCGGAATAATTATTCCAAAGAAGTTTGCAATGAATAGATTTATAATCATGGCAAGTCCTATGACTATCCCTAACATATAGTTACCCTTCCAGTAATATGCGACTAACGCCATGATGGCGCCTGTTGCGATACCATTAAGCAATCCCGCTATTGTACTGTTTAAAAGTGCCTTTTTTGCATTGCCGAAATCAAGCTCGCCAAGTGCAATACCTCTTACAGTTACTGCCAGAGCCTGGGTCCCTGCGTTGCCTCCCATGCCAGCTACAATAGGCATGAACATTGCCAATATCACCATAGCCTGAAGCGTATCCTGAAATAACCCTACAACAGATGCCGCAAGAATTGCAGTGGCAAGATTTATTACAAGCCACGGCAGTCGTATTCTGACAGATCTTAATGGAGGGTCCATAATCTTTTCATCCTGATATATACCTGCCATATGCAGCATATCTTCAGATGCCTCTTCTATCAGCACATCTACAATATCATCTATGAGTATCCTTCCCATTAGTCTGTCTTCCTTATCTACAACAGCCAGAGATACTAAGTCATATTTTTTAAATACTCTCGCTACCTCTTCCTGGTCTGTATGGACATTTACAGAAATGATATGCCTGTCCATTACCCTTGATATAGGCGTCTCAGGTTTTATAAGTAACAGTTTTCTTACAGGCATAACTCCAACCAATTGCCTGTTTTTATCTATGATAAATGTGTCATGTATATTGCCAATTTCTTCTGATATTGCCATAAATTGAATTATGGCATCCTCTACAAGTACTTCTTCACGAACAGACAGCAGTTCGGTATGCATAATACCGCCGGCAGTGTCTTCGGAATATTTCAGTAATTTCTGAACCTCTGCAGAATCCTTCCACGGAAGATTTTCAAGAATTTTTTCAGCATTATCTTGAGGGAGGTCTGCTATCAGGTCTGCAGCCTTGTCAGAATCCATCACTCCTACAATATCCACGAGCCTCTCTCTGTTTATATCCTCTAAAATCTGTTCCCTTGAGCGGTCATCAATTTCAACTATAACTCTGGAGGCAACTTCAGCATGAAGGAGATTGAAGATTTCCCTCTTCTTATCCTCATCGAGGGTCTTTATAATATCTGCAATATCAGCGGGATGAAGTCCTGTGATATACTCCTTTATATACTCCCTCTCTCCCCCTTTTATTAAGTCATCAATATTTATTAAGTTACGATTGAATTCATTCATAGATATTCTACGAGAAATAAGGGTTGTCCATATTCCACAGGTTCACTATCGTTTATAAAAATATCTATCATTCTGCACTTAGTTTCTGCCTTTATTTCATTTTTAATTCTCATTGTTTCTATGATACCTATGATTTGTCCTTTTTCTACAATTACACCTTTTTCTACAAAAGGCTTTGTTTCAGCAGAGGGTTTTATGCTGAAAATACCAACCATGGGAGAGAGGATTTCTGAATATCTTTTCTCCGCCTCTTCTGATATGTGGTTAATGGTATTGGGTTTCTGATTTGCATGTTTATGGATAATGGGTGGGGTTTTTGGACTCTGTTTTATTTTTATCTTTCTGCCATCCTTTTCCCATTCAAATTCGGATAGACAGCTCGAAGATACAAGCTTAAATATAGAGGAAAGTTCTTTGTATTTGTCTTCATTGCTCTTGCCTCTTGCCTCTTGCCTCTTGCCTCTTGCCTTTACTTTATCTCTCTTCCTAAAGAATTCTAATGCAATTTCAGGAAAAAGGGCATATGTGATAACATCTTCATCTTTTTTCATTAATCCCATTCCATTTAACTCTATCTTTGCTTTATCCATAACAGGTTCCAGCAGGTCTGCAGGTCTGCATTTTATAGGTTCTTCATCACCAATAATCATCTTACGAATCTCATCTTTTATCGGTGCGGGTGATTTCCCATAATAACCCCGTACATAATTTTTTACCTCGTTAGGAACAACTTTATATCTCTTGCCTGTGATAATATTCATAACTGCCTGTGTTCCAACAATTTGACTGGTAGGTGTTACAAGTGGCGGCCATCCAAGTTCTTCCCTCACCCTTGGAATTTCAAGAAGAACATCCTCAAATTTATTCAGGGCATTTTGCTGTTCCAATTGAACTATTAGATTGGATGCCATCCCACCCGGTATCTGATGCTCTATAACAGAGACATCTATAAGGGTCTGTCTGCTTCTCTGGAGACATCTCTTCTCTGCTATCTTTTCAAAATACTCAGATATTGCATGGAGTGCCTCCATTTTTAAACCTGTAGCATATTCAGTATTCCTCAATATCGCAATAAATGTCTCTACAGGGGGTTGAGAAGTATAAAGTGCCAAGGATGCTGCGGCACAATCTATTATATCTACCCCTGCCTCAATTGCCTTTAAATATGTGGCAACAGCCATTCCGCTGCTGCTGTGGCAGTGAATCTGGAGCGGGATTTTAATCTCACTCTTTAATGCAGAGACCAGCTCATAAGCTACATAGGGGGTAAGGATTCCAGCCATATCTTTTGTATTAAGACTGTCTATCCCCATATCAACCTGTCTCTTTGCACATTCTATATACATTTCTATAGTATGGACAGGACTTCTGGTATAACATACCGTTCCCTGTGCATGCCCCCCTTCCCTCTTTATAAATTTTATTGCCTTTTCTATATTCCTTACATCATTTAATGCGTCAAAAACTCGGAATATATCTATGCCTGCAGCTACAGCTTTTATTATAAAAGCCTCTAAAAGGTCATCAGGATAATTTTTATAACCCACAATGTTCTGTCCTCTGAGGAGCATCTGAAGAGGTGTTTTCTTTATTTTTCCTTTGATTTTATAAAGTCTTTCCCATGGGTCTTCATTTAGAAACCTCAGCGCTACATCAAATGTGGCCCCCCCCCATACCTCTATTGAGTTGTATCCCACTTCATCAATCTTCTCTGCAATCGGGAGTATATCTTCAATATGCATCCTTGTTGCCCACAAAGATTGATGGGCATCTCTCAATGTCGTATCAGTAATTCTTATTGGTCTATTCACTTTTTCCATAAAATTATTAAACAATGAGTGACAAGCAATGAGTTTTATTTACTCATTACTCGTTGCTCATTGCTTATTTATCTATTCCAGTTCACCCTTACGAACTTATCATCTTCTGACCATTTGTACTCCAATTCACCGGAATATGCCTTGTAAACAGCCTTTCCAATTTTTTGAGCCAGCTTCTCATTGGTTGTCTGAATATTTATCCTTCCCTTATTCTTATTAATACTCATAATCCTCTCCAAGGGATTATCCCTGAGACTCCTCTCCCCTTCATTTCTGACAAGATTCAAAATCTCATCTTCATGATTTTTCAGGAAACCACCTCCTAATGTAACAACGCCGCTTGGGAAATTATCTTCAATCTTCAGACATGCAGGACAGGTAACTATACGGGCAGTCTTTTTCTTAATATTAGTTTTATACAACTCCTCATCAATGAACCACTTTTTCTCCTTGTATATTGCATGACAGCCTTTACAGATTGACACCCCATGTCTGCTACCCTTTGGTAAATAAGGGTCATTTACCTTAACAAAATGTTTTAACTTATCTCCTTTAATATACTGAATATCCTTTTTTTTCATTTAACCCCCCTCTCCCTAACTCTATAACTCTTTCTATCCTTAACTCTTTTTCTTCGTTATTTCATGTTTTGTTTTTTTTGAGCCGTGATAGAACCTCTTCTTCAATACCTCCTTATTTTTTTTGATATCTTTATTCTTATAAACTTTTAAGACATCCTCCTCTATATTATAAGTATTTTTAACTATATCATCCTTTTCATTTTCGCCCACAAATAAAGTCTCCTTTCTTATTAACTTATATTTTAAACTCACAACTAACTACTAAAACAGTTGTTGGTTGTAAGTTGTTTGTCAATTAGTAAATATAAGAAAATATTGATATGGCAAAAAATAATAATCAGCCTCCAATTTAAAACCTGCCTTTAAAATCTCCCCCATTATTTTATCCTTTGAAATTCTAATATTAAGAGGGGGACCAACCGGCGTATCTACAACATGAAAATCCACAATAGCCAGTCTTCCATTTTTTTTCAAAACCTTTTTCAGTATTTTAAGATAATTGTCCCTCCCTTCAATATGATGATAGGTATCACATATAAAAATCAGGTCAATAGAGGATTCTAACAGGAGAGGGTCATCTGACTTTGATAGTATCGTCTTTATATTATTGAGCCTCTCCTTCTTTGCCCTTTTTTCTATATATTCTATCATCTCATTTTCAATATCAACTGCATAAATCCTTCCACTATCCCCTACCCTTTTTGATAATAGGACAGAGAAATATCCAGACCCTGCACCTATATCAGCTATAACATCACCATCCCTTATTGCAAGATAGTCAACAACCTTTTTCGGCTTTTGCCACTCAGCCCTGTCAGGGCTTTCCATCCTCTGGATATATTCATTTATAGATTTAAAAGGGTGGTGTTTATGATGTATTTCTTCTGCGTCAACACCGCTTAAAATAGGCGAAAGGCTGGTGATGAGTAAAAGTAATCTGAAAAATTTTATAAAATGTATAAACATCTCATGCAGCTCCTTTTTATTTTTTAATATATCTTTTAGAAAAGTAAAAATAAACTTAAATATTATTTGAGATGTTAATTTTATACTATCGGTAAAATGTAAAAGTTGTCAAGGGAAAACCTTGAAATAGGCTTATTATCTTAATCAGCGGAGAGAATCACTTCATAGGAATACCAAACCTTTCTTTAAGCCTATTTATATCCACATTTTCGGTAAAGAGTGCAAGATATCTGTTTATCTTCTTTTTGTCTTCAAAGTCAAGGGTTATAACCGCCTTATCAAGTTTTTCAATTGTAGAATAAGTATCAAGATTAACAATTATTATTGGAATACCTTTTTCCTCAGCCTTTCCTAATACTACACTATTGGGATGCCTCCCGCCTGTAAGTATTATCCCCTTTGTGGATGTCTCCATTGCTGCAATCTGAAGGTCTGCTCTGTCACCTCCTGTGATAAGTATCTTGTTATTTATCCTCCTGAAGTAATTTATAGCTAATTCCAAATCCATTGCACCGATTACATAATTTGTTGCAAGTTCATCCAGCTTGTCTTTGCAACATATAACCTCTCCTGCTACCAGTTCACATGCCTTTCTTAAGCTGATAGCTCCCAAAAACCTATCTTCCGGAATAACTCCATATACAGGTATCCCATTGTTTTCAAGGAAAGGTATTACAACATCTTTTAGGTAATTTATCTTTTCCGGCATTACCTGCGTAATTATAACCCCCTGCAGTCTGTCATTAAGTGTCTCTTTTATAAACATTAAATTGTCAATAAATATCACATCACTAACAAATCTATCAACAAGAAGAACCTTTACATCCAAAACCTTTGATAGAGTTAAACCATTGGCACCAACTATGCTGCCGTCAAAAAGACTATTACCGCCTTTTACAATAACAATGTCTTTACCCAAGGATAATTTTTTATAGGCATCTTCTATCTTTTTTAAAAATCCCTCCTCTTTTCTGTTAAGTATTTTGAATATTGTATCCTGATTCAGAATTACAGGACATATCATGTCATAGGGGTCCTTCAATTCAAGGACATTCTTCATGAGATGTACGTCATGGTCTGTGAGTATCCTATTAACAATCATGGGCTGAATACCAACAGGTTTAAAGTATCCTATATTTAATCCATCTTTTTTAAATAAGAGTCCCAATGCCCAGGCTGACAGGCTCTTTCCTGACTTTACACCAATTGAATTTATAAATATTGAATTCATACATCCTCCTTTAATCTAAATCTGCTGTCTATTGCTACAACTCCTTTTCCCTCTGGTCTTACTATTAAGGGATTTATCTCTCCTTCCAGAATTTCTGGAAAATCCACAGAGAGGTGTGAAAATCTTATTATTGCATCCTCAAGGGATTTCAGGTCGCTCCCAATCTCTCCCCTTACACCTTTGAGAAGGGGATAGGATTTTATCTCCGAAACCATTGTATTCGCCTCAAATTTATTTACAGGACATAATCTGAAAGATACATCTTTTAATACCTCTACATATATGCCTCCAAGCCCAAACATGAGCATTGGCCCAAAAGACATATCCCTTGTAAAACCTATTATTACTTCTTTACCATCTGTAACCATTTCCTGAATAGAAACACCTTTAATAAATGCATTTGTCATATATTTTTTTACATTTGAAATTATCTCTTCAAAGGCATTCTTTACCTCTTCCTTATCCCTTAGCTTTACAGCAACCCCTCCAACATCGGTTTTGTGAAGGATTTCCGGTGATACAACTTTCATTACTATCGGATAACCTATCTCTTCGGCACAGGCAATTGCCTCTTCAGAATTTCTTGCAAAGGCATTCTTTGGCAGTGCAAAACCATACGAGAGGAGTATATTCTTTGAATCTTCATAACCCATAGCAAATATCCGTTTTTTCAAATAGTTATTTAATATTTCCTTAGTTGTTTCTTTTATAATTTTACTCTCACTTACATCTTCTTCTTTTATTCTCCCAGTCTCCTTTTTACGGCAAGCCATTATCTCAAAACACCTTACAGATTTTTCAGGAAAGAAGAGATTTGGAATAGCATTTTTCTCCAAGAAATCTACCCCTCCTTTTACTGTCTCTTTTCCCATAAATGATGTAATTAAGGTTTTTCCATATTTTCGTGAAGTATCAATAACTGCCTTAGCTGTCCCTATCGGGTCTGTCATCTCCTGAGGGGTAAGTATTACGAGTATGCCATCTACCCCTTCATCTTCAGCCACTATCGTCAGGGCAGTATTATATCTTTTTGCATCTGCATCACCAACCACATCTACCGGGTTGTATATGGAACATATAGGCGGTAGTAACTCCCTCAATTTTTTTATGGTATTGCTGCTAAAGGCTGCTATTTTGACTGACGACATTTCACAGGCATCCGCAGCAATGATACCAGGTCCACCGGCATTAGTTATTATGGCAAGCCTATTCTCCTTTGGAAGGGGTTGACATGAAAATACCCTTGCATAATTCAGGAGTTCTTCAATTGTATTTGCCCTGATAATGGAAGACTTTATAAAGGCAGCCTTAAACACTTTTTCCATGCCTGCCAGTGTTCCCGTATGAGAAGATACAGCCCTTGCACCTGCGTCAGAATTTCCTGATTTAAGGATGATAATAGGTTTTCTCTTTGATACCTCCATGCTTACAGACAGAAATTCCACTCCATCCTTGACCCCCTCTATGTAACCCGCAATAACATCTGTATCAGGGTCATCCCCAAGAAATTTTAAAACCTCTGTTTCTGTGATATCCGCCTTATTACCCAGACTTACCATCTTTGAAAAACCAATATTCCCTCCAGCCGCATAATCAATAATAGAAGTAAGAATTGCACCAGACTGGGATAAAACAGAAATATTTCCTTTTGGCGGGAGTCTTGCGGCAAAAGTAGCATTAAGCCCTATTGAGGTATTTACTATGCCCACACAATTTGGTCCGATTATTCTTATACCGTATTTCCTTGCCTTCTCCATTAATTCCCTTTCCAGTTTGGCTCCTTCCGGACCTATCTCCTTAAACCCTGCTGATATTACTACCATTGAGTTAATACCTGCCTTTCCACAGGATTCAATAGATTCAAGTATCGCCCGGGGGGATATTATCATGATGCATAAATCTATCTTATCTTTTATATCACTGATAGAAGCGTAGGCAGGAAGCCCGAAGATTTTCTTTGACTTAGGATTCACAGGGAAGATTTTACCGGTAAATCCAAAATCTATTATATTTTTTATAACCGCACAGCCGACCTTCCCTTTTGATTCTGAGGCGCCTACAACTGCCACAGATTCGGGATTAAAAAAATTTTTAAGCATAGCAGAAATATACAACTTTTATTCTGGAGATGCAAATTAAGATATTTTTTTCATTGAAATATTATACTAAATCATGTTAAATAGATTCTGGTGAAAAAAATATCATTTTTCATCGCACACTAAATAGAAACAAAATGTTAGACTATTTTTCAACTCTCTGGATAATTGAAGTTTTTAGAAAAGGAGGGATAGTAATGTATCCCATCCTCCTATGTTCTGTATTTGCTTTGACAATTATAACGGAAAGGCTCTTTTCCCTGAGAAAAAAGAGGGTAATACATCCGGAAATCCTTCAGGAAATAAGAAAATACTGGTATGGCAAAGAAATAGATAAAGCTATTACAATATGTCAGAATACTGATATTGCCATGTCGCGCATATTAAAGGCAGGACTTTTAAGATTCAATTATGGAATATTAGAAATAGAAAGGGCGATTGAAGGTGCCGGAAATCATGAGGCAACACTATTGACTGCAAACCTGCGGGGTCTTGGTGTAATTGCCAATTTAGCTCCACTGCTTGGTCTTCTTGGAACGGTAACAGGGATGATAAAAGCCTTCGGTGCAATTGCTGAAAAAGGCACAGGAAATCCCAGTATTGTAGCCAGTGGAATCGCCGAGGCATTGATAACAACTGCAGCAGGACTTATTGTGGGTATACCAGCGTTAACTGTTTATTATTATCTTAAGGGGAAGGTGGATAGATTGGTATTTGATATGGAGGAGATATCCTTGAAATTTCTGGAAGAACTGGCCCAAAGAAGAGGACACATGCCACCAGAACACAAGAGCACCAGTAAAGACGCATCGTAAGTATAGTGACTGGTGTCTTGGTATCTTCAAAAGTTAATATGCAATTCAGAAAAAGAGATGAAGAGGATTATAGTATCCCGTTAACCTCACTTATAGATGTAGTATTCCTGCTTCTTATTTTTTTTATGGTCTCTACGGTGTTTATAGATTTTACAAAAAAAATGGATATAGAACTTCCGGAATCAAAAATATCTGATTTGCCACTGGATAGAAAGAGTTTTGAGATAGAGATGATGCTGGATAAAAAAATATATCTTGACGGAGAGGAAGTTGCAATAGAAAAACTGGAATCAAGATTAAAGAACCTCTCAGAGAAGGTAACGAAAAAAGCAGCCATTATAAAGGCTGACCGTGGACTGCCTTATGGTGAAGTAATTAAGGTAATGGGTATATGCAAGGCTGTTAGGATAATGGATATAGATGTTGCAGTTAAGTAGCATTGTTTGTTATTGTTTCTAATGCAGATAAATTTTTTATCCATATTTTTCCTCTCTGCGATGTAATAACCCCCTTTTTCTTGAATTTGCTTAATACCCTTATAGAAGTTTCCACGGTAGTTCCAATCATATCTGCCAGTTCCTGTCTTGTTATGGAAATTGGGATATTTTCTTCAGATGTCTGCTCCCTGAATAATTTCAGAAGCATCTTGGCAATTCTTATTTCTACTTTTTCTACAGCCATAGTTTGCATAATTTCATGAGCTGTTACGAGTCTTTTACCCATTGTTTTTGCAATGGATGATGTCAGACCGGCAAATTTTTTTTCGAGGTCAAGATAATGATTTTTTGATAATTTCAGTATTATGCTCGGTTCACCTGCAATAGCAGAAGCCGGAAATGGATTTCCAGAAAGCAGAGGCACTGCACCAAAGATTTCACCGGAAGGTATGATATCTATAATTATATCTTTGCCAGAAAATGAATGTTTAATTATCTTTACTCTTCCCTGATATACAAGATACAGGTAGTTACATAGCTCGCCTTCATAAAATATATATTCATCTTTGTTGTAATTCTCCTCAATGAATAATCTTGAAAGTTTATCTATTTCATGATGTGGAAAAGATTCTAATATTGATAAGCCTTTTAGAAAGGATTTTTTATCCATTTTTTACCAGTTTTTATGCGTAAAATATATCATAATTTATATCAAAAACATATATATTTTATTTATAGCAAGACTAAAATTCCCTTTGGTGATATTAAAATTTAGTTTATACTATCTTAAATTGTTAAGAATAATCAAATAGCCAATATGATAGTATGAAGTTTAAAAGTTCAGCAATATCCAAACAGTTAATTTTTGATTTTAATGCAACACCAAGATTTACCTTTGATAACTTTCTTGTCTGTGATGAAAATGAGATAGCCCATAAGACATCGCTTTATGTCAGCAAGAACCCCTTTGAAGGAATTAATCCTCTATATATCTGTGGAGGTGAGGGGACAGGTAAAACTCACCTTTTAAATGCTATGGGAAATTCAATCAAATCAGCTATGCCCCACCTAAATCTCCTATATGTATCATCATCTGATATATTGGAACGGTATAATAATACGCTTTCTTACGAAGAAATTATTATTATATCCAAGGAATATAAAAAAGTTGATATATTAATGATTGACGACATACACCTTATCAACAACAGAGAAACAATTCAGGAACAGGTATTTCATATTTATAATGAATTGCTCTCAAAGGGTAAAAGAGTTATAGTAGCCGGCAGAAGGTCTCCTGAACAGATAACAGGATTGAATGATTATTTAAAATCGAGATTTTTGTCAGGAATGATTATAGCGATAAAATCAAACAAGGATACAATCAAAAAAAGCATATTAAAAAAGATGGCATTAGATGAGAATCTAATCATATCCGAGGCATCAGTAGAATATATACTGAATCACTTCAATCGCGAAATAAGTGAGCTTCATAAAGTCATTCAAGAGATAAATACCTATTCTATGACTAACAAGAGGAAGGTTACTCCTGAATTAATAAAAGAGGCGATAAGCCTTTCTAAAGGACTTCATCAATGATATGAATGAAAATTCAAATAGATTTTTCCTTAGAAAAAAATTAAATTTACCCCCTCTATATATATTTGTTAAAAGCCTACTTTATGGTTATACCAGCATAACCTACTACCTGCTCATAATCTCCACTTACCTCTCCCGAGGTCATGTATTTGATTAATTTTGCCTTTTTTGCACCGAGATTTTTACAGGCAATAAGAACTGCAGTTGTTGGGGCAATCCCACACATTGATATATTATTCCTCTTGACAGTATCGAAAAGCCCCTTCGGATTCAGCTCCAATATCTGCTCAATTGCCATCTTATCTTTTAAACTTGCCGATTCATGAGGTTCGTAATGAGTCATATCAGTACTTGCCACAATCAATGTATGTTTATTGAATATCTTAACTGCCTTTGATATTGCCATTCCCACATCTTCACATATCTTATAATCTATAGTCATCATGGTAATTGGAACTATTTCAAAGTCTTTTTTGATATATTGGAGGAACGGTATCTGAACTTCCAGAGAATGTTCATGAATATGTCCTATATTATCAGCCTTTATATATCTGGAATTGGATATAATTGCCCCTGATAATTCGTTATTGATTCTTACCCTTCCATCAGGTATCTCCCACTCTCCTGAAGCCATAAGAGATACCGTTTCTCCAAGCCCTGTGTGATTTGGACCCACTATAACTACAACATCCGGAATGTTTATGCTTGAATAAACGGCACCTGCTACTGCACCTGAGTATATATAACCTGCATGAGGAGATACAACTCCCAAGACATCATTTTTTTCCATAGATTCAATCATAAATTCCCTTATCTGTCTTTTTAAAGCATCAGGTGAGGAAGGATAAAATCTTCCTGCTACTGCCGGTCTTCTTATCATAAAACCTCCTATGTTTTAAAATGTTCTTGCGAATAAAAAAGTTTTCTGTTAAATTTTACATTATGAAAAAAACAGATTATCTCCACGATATATGCTTATAATATTATCCCTAACTCTGACTTTGTCAAATCTGTCGGGAAGATAGCTACCTATTACATAAGAAAGATAGAGATACCAATTGCGGGAGAAATATTTGAAAACGGGAATGGGTAAACGGCATCTTCAGAATCGTTTGAAACGTTTCCTATCTCTAACGGGGCGTGGCGCAGCCTGGTAGCGCACCTGAATGGGGTTCAGGTGGTCGGAGGTTCAAATCCTCTCGCCCCGACCATAAAATTTCAATAGATGTTATCTTCTATAAATTTTATCACTCCTAAGTTATTTTTGTTCTATCTATTTTTTTGTTGCAGTAGTCTGCAATTAATGACATAATAAATTAACCTTCCATTATTTATATATTCCCTAAAAATATTTTGGCGGAAGATAAAAATCTGATTTTCTGATTAGATGGGAGATTGTTATTTCTGAATTACCATATATCCAATTGATGTAAGGGTTACAAAATACAGGAATAGGTTTTTAGAAGGGATAAGTAAGTATGCATGTAAATAAAATAAGAAATATAGGGATAATTGCACATGTAGACCATGGCAAAACAACTCTGGTTGATGCCATGCTGAGGCAGTCAGGAGTTTTCCGGGAAAATGAACAGGTTATTGAGAGGGTTATGGACAGTAATGAACTTGAGAGAGAGCGGGGTATTACTATATTTTCTAAGAACGCCTCTATCTTTTATAAAGATTTCAAAATAAATATTGTTGATACACCAGGACACGCCGATTTTGGCGGAGAGGTAGAGAGGATACTTAGAATGGTGGATGGAGTTTTACTTTTGGTTGATGCATGTGATGGGCCAATGCCGCAGACCCGATTTGTATTGAAAAAATCTCTTGAGCTTGACCTTAAGCCTGTAGTAGTAATCAACAAGATAGATAGGTCAGAGGCAAGACCTGAACAGGTCTTAAATGGGATATTTGACCTCTTTGTCAATCTGGATGCGAACGATGACCAGCTTGATTTTCCTGTTGTATATACCTCTGCAAAACATGGAATAGCTATGTTGAATATGGAAGATAAGGGCAGGGATATAAAACCACTCTTTGAAACAATTATAAGATATGTACCACCACCGCCAGGTGATGGCAAATCTCCTTTTCAAATGCTTGTTACAACAATAGATTACAATAATTATCTGGGGAGGATTGCAATCGGGAAGATAGCCAGTGGAGTTGTAAGAACAGGAGACCAAATAATACTTGTAAGGAAAGATGGAAGTGTTGAATCAGGGAAGATATTAAAACTTCTGGGTTATCATGGATTGAAACAGATTGAAATTGATGAGACTATATATGGAGATATTGTAGCAATTGCAGGCTTAAAAGATGTAGATATTGGAGATACTATATCAGATGTATCATATCCTCTCCCACTACCATATACGAAGATTGATGAACCTACTCTATCTATAAACCTTATGGTCAATACAAGTCCTTTTGCTGGTCAGGATGGAAAATTTGTAACCTCAAGACAATTGAGAGAAAGGCTTTTAAAGGAACTGAAAAGTAATGTCAGTCTAAAAATAGAAGAGATGGAAGGTGGTGATACATTTAAAATATGCGGAAGAGGAGAACTTCATCTCGGCATACTCATAGAAACTATGAGGAGGGAGGGATATGAATTTCAGGTGTCAAAACCAGAGGTAATATTAAAAAAAGAAAATGGAATTGTTATGGAGCCTGTAGAATGGCTCATTATTGATGTGGAAGAGGATCATTTAGGAAAGATAATAGAGAAATTAGGACAGAGAAGAGGAGAGATGAAAAATATGATTCCCCTTGGGAGAGGTGTAAAACGATTAGAATATACAGTTCCTGCAAGAGGATTGCTAGGGTTTAGGTCAGAACTTATGACTGAAACAAAAGGTACAGCAATTATGCACCACTCATTTCATGGATATGCTCCTTACCGTGGTGAAATATCCTACAGGGTGAATGGTGTTCTCATCGCAATGGAAAATGGAATCTCTACAACTTATGCATTAAATAATCTTCAGGAGAGGGGTAAACTCTTTATTGATTCAGCTACTGATGTATATGAAGGCATGATAATCGGAGAAAATGCCAGAGAAGGAGACATGGTGGTAAACCCCTGCAAAGGGAAAAAACTTACAAATGTAAGGGCAGCAGGGTCAGATGACACAATAAAAATAACTCCACCTGTTAAAATGAGTCTGGAACAGGCATTGGAATATATTGAAGAAGACGAACTCGTAGAGATAACCCCCCAAAATATTCGTCTTAGAAAAAAGTATCTGTCCGCAAGTGAAAGAAAAAGGAAAGAGAGAGTCGCTTAAATTTTAACGATAGACACCTATAGAATTATTAACAAAAATTGTTGATACCTTGTGGAAAACCTCTTCCAATATGTTATTCTTGCTAATAATTTTTCAAAATGCTTAAATTTTAATCAAACCACAACACTCAATATATCAATATTATATGATAACCTTTTGATTTTTTTACAATTTCTCTTGAATGATAATTTTACCCCAAAGAACATTTCAACAAAATAAAGGAAATCCTTTTCTATTTCTTAATTTTTATTTATATTATTGCTTCCTTTTAGCATTAAAATCACGATGATAAAAAACAGTAAAACTGCTTGAATTATCAGAAGTATTGCATCAATTATTCTGCCATGTTTCAGGACTATTGCACTTATACCCATAGATGCTGAAAGAAGATATATAAACAATACAGTCTGTCTCTTGCTCAGCCCTAAATTTGACAGACGATGATGAAGGTGATCTTTTCCAACAAAACCTATCCATTCCTTAAATGTCTTCACCTTACCTGTTGCAATTCTGGAAATTGTAATATATGTCATATCAAATATTAATACACTTAATATAAGGGTAGGCATACTGTATGCCTTTACAGGCTCATTTGTTGCCCATCCCATCATTACCGTAAGACTTGAAACCATAAACCCCATAAAAGTGCTTCCGGTATCCCCAAGAAAAATAGATGCAGGATGACTATATCTAAAATTGTATGGTAAAAACCCAAGTGAACTTCCTAAAATGGCTATTGAGAGAAACATTACATAATTCTGACCTGTTTGTATAGCAACTATGCTTATATAAAATAATGAAATGGCTGTCAATCCTGTTGCAAGTCCATCCATTCCATCTATAAAATTCATCGCATTTGTTATCCCTATTATCCACAGATATGTAATCAATATTTCAAGGATATCACCCCACCATACAGGAGGCATAAAACTTAAGATAACACCATAATACATCATTATTGATGCAGCGATTATCTGCATAAGGAGTTTTATTTTTGCAGACAACCCAAAAATATCATCCGTAAAACCTGTGAGCATAACTATTGTTGAAGCAATAGCAACACCTTTCAATTCTAGTGAAAATTGAAAATTATAAATCACTACCGATGCAAAGGCGATATATACAGCTAACCCTCCCAGCCGTGGTGTGGGGAATTGGTGGATTTTCCTTTCATCCGGTTTATCAACAACCCCTATTTTAAGTGCCAGTAACCTCACGAGGGGGGTTGTGAAATATGACACCAAAAAGGAGAGGGATAAAATGTAAAACCATTTAATCTCTGTAATTTTAGAGAAAAGCCCTGTCTTAGAAAAAAGGAGTGCAAAAAATATAAATACAGGTATCAGATAAAGAAAGAAAATTTTTACAAGTCTATTCAATTTTTATCCTCCACCATTTTTCAGCAACCTTGAGTATTTTCTTTACTTCATCATTACTAAGAGAAGGATATATAGGGATTGATATTAATTCATTCCATACCCTATCAGTTTCAGGGAAACCACCCCCCCATTTATCCCCCCCTTGCGAAGGGGGGGATGGAGGGGGGGTAAGATACCTATGGATTGGTTTGAACACAGGTCGCATACATTTTACACCATTATCCTCAAAAAACTTTAAATCCTCCTCCAATCCCACCTTCATCCCCCCTTTTGTAAAGGGGGACAGAGGGGGATTTCTTCTTATTACATACCTAAAATATATATGTTCACTTTCTGGATAGACTTTCGGAATTGCTATCCCCAAATTAGAAAATCTATTATTGTATAAATTGGCAATCTCCCTCCTCCTTGATATAAATGAATCAAGCCTCTTTAATTGAGAAATCCCAAGGGCAGCCTGCATATCTGTCATCTTATAGTTGTATCTTATTATATAATTAGCCTTATGGTCGTATTCCCTCAAATCCCTGATATTTTCTAATATTTTATCTGAATTTGAGACAACCATCCCCCCTTCACCTGTTGTCATCACCTTTGTAGCATAAAAAGAAAATATTGCACAATGACCAAAGCTTCCTGCTTTCTTATCTTTATATGAAGCCCCTACAGACTGGGCACAGTCTTCAATAACAGGGATGCCGATACTTAATATATCTTTAATATCGGCAGGGAGTCCAAAAATATGTGGGACGATAACAGCCCTCGTCTTCTTCGTCAATTTTTTTTTCAAATCTGCGGGAGAAATATTATATGAATCAGGATTTATATCTATAAGCAATGGCCTTGCCCCTGTATAGTTAACGGCATTAAGGAGGGCAGGACAGATGTAGCTTGGAATGGCAACATCATCCCCCTCTTTTATACCAAGTGCTATAAGTGATAGGTGAAGAGCAGCGGTGCCAGAATTTACAGCTACTCCACCTTTAACACCAATATACCTTGCCATATCAGATTCAAATCTTTCTACAACTTTTCCCTGAGAGACATAACCCGAATTTATCACATCAACTACTGCTAAGGCTTCTTCTTTATTTAAAGTAGGTTTTGAGTGGGGAATCATACAAAAAAGTAATATGAACTTTATAACTATTTATAGTTTCATCTGTGCTTCTGCATCCATATTGTAGAAAACATCTCCATTTTTATCCTTTATAAATCTATGGTGCCCTGCACATGCAATCATTGCAGCATTGTCCGTACATAGGACAGGGCTTGGGTAATACACGGTGATACCTTCTTCAATCCCCCTTTTCTGCATACTATCTCTCAAAAGTTTATTTGATGCAACACCGCCGGCTATTACAATAGTTTTTACATTATACATTTTTGCTGCTAAAAATGCCTTATTAATTAACACATCCACTACTGCCTGCTGAAAACTTGCTGATATATCAGGTAAAGACATTACTGATGTTGAGTAGGGTGGAATGAAACCATCAATATAATTTTTTAGTGCTGTCTTCACGCCGCTGAAGCTGAAATCAAGAGAGTCTTTGTCCATATATGCCCTCGGAAAATTTATTGATAACGGATTCCCGCCAATGGCAGCCTTCTCAATGGCAGGGCCGCCGGGATACCCCAGTTTAAGCATCTTTGAAGCCTTATCAAATGCCTCACCTGCCGCATCATCCCTGCTCCTTCCGAGTGCCTTATATTTCCCGAAACCCTCAACCAGATAAAGTTCTGTATGCCCACCTGAAACGAGGAGGGAGATAAATGGAAAAGATATATCAGGCTTTTCCAAAAAAATGGATAAGATATGACCCTCCAGGTGATTTATGCCAATTAGGGGTTTTTTCAGTACATAGGCAATCGCCTTTGCAGTTGAAAGACCAACAAGGAGGGCTACTATAAGACCAGGTCCTCTGGTTACAGCAAAAAGGTCTATATCATTAATATTAATCCCTGCCTTATTCAGTGCCTCCTTTATGACAGGGCTTATATTCTCAATATGCCTGCGGCAGGCAAGCTCAGGGACAACACCGCCATATCTATTATGTATCTCATGCTGTGAAGCGATAATATTTGATTTAATTTTAATGCCGTGTTCACGAGAAACCTCTACTACTGCCGCCGCAGTCTCATCACACGAAGTCTCAATTCCGAGGATTAACATATTAGTCTAAAAGTCTAAGAGTTGTTTTCACTTTTAGTCTTTTAGACTCTTAGACTGAATTTCAATTCACCAACTCTGAAACCGGTACTATCTCTATACCTTTTTCCTTTATCACAGCAACCATTTTCTGGAGGGCTGAAAGGGTCTGGTGGTGTGGATGTCCTATTCCTATTGCCGAACCATTTTTCTGGGATAAATTTATTAATTTCTCTATCTGCCCTTTTATATACTCTTCATCTTCTATGTTATCAAGGAACACATTACGACGGGCAGTCTTAACTCCAGACTTCTTAGCTGTCTGGTATCCCATGGACTTTGGGGTTGTAAAACTATCAATAAAAAAGAGATTTTTGTTTTTCAGGATTTCCATGACATATTTTGTATATTGCCCATTTTCCGTAAATTTAGAACCCATATGATTATTTACACCGACTATGTGTGGTATTGAAGATATGTAATCTGTAATTAAGATATTAATATCATCCTTATCCATTTTATCTGTCAGTTGTTTTAAAAAGGGGGGTTCAGCTATATCTCCATGCGGTTCCATAGGCAGATGCAGGAGGACATCTCTTCCTTTAAATCCTGCCTCATCGGCAATTGTTTTTGAAAATTTCAGATTGGGTAGAATAGAAAAGGATATAGAAGCATCTATATCAAGAAAAGCCTTTGCAATTTCCTTATTCCATCCGAGGTCGTCTATTATAATTGCTACTTTCTTTACATCCGATTTTAAATTGTCTCTTGATACTATGGAATTTTCTAATTCAAGGGGTATCCTGTCATAAACTTCATACCTAAATTCCCTATTTTTGTTTCCATTCTGTTTGTATAATACTATCCCCAGACTGACCAATAAAATAATTATTATGGTAAAGATTATGGTCCATAGTTTATAAAAACCTGATTTTTTCATGAACCAATAAAAAAGCTCAGGGCAAGGAGTTCAGAATTTTAAACTCTGAGCCACTAACTCTTATTTGGTGCCTCCTTTTGTCTGCTTAAACAGGTTCCAGCTTTTCAGAAGTGATACCGCCCTTTCCAGTTGCGGGTCTTCCTCTCCTGTCTTTCCTTTTATCTCAACAGGCTGTTTCTTTTCACCTTCGGGTGTTCCCTCATCACCTTTAAGGTGATTTTTAAGGTCCTTTTCTCTTACAATAGTTGGTGATTCTGGATGTCCTGTTGTAGTCTTGGCTGTCAAAACAGGCTCCTCAACGATTATATCCGGTGCAATCCCCTTACCCTGAATTAATCTCCCTTTAGGTGTGTAATATTTTGCAGTAGTAAGCCTCAGGGCAGAGCCATCACTCAAAGGTATTATAGTCTGAACAGAACCCTTTCCAAAGGTTGTTGTTCCAACTACAACAGCCCTCTTTAAATCCTGAAGGGCACCTGCTACTATCTCTGATGCACTGGCACTGCCGGCATTTACAAGGACAATCATTGGAAAATCAAGATAGGGATTTCTACCACTGGAAGAAAATTTTAGATTTTGTTCCTCTCTCTTCCCTTTTATATAAACAACTAACTGCCCCTTTTCAAGAAATCTATTACAAACCTCTACTGCCTGATTGAGAAGTCCGCCGGGGTCGTTTCTCAAGTCAAGAATTAATCCGATTATAGGGTTTTTTGTAACAGATTTTAAAGCAGCATCCAGTTCTTCGGAAGTGTTTTTCGTAAAACTCTTTATCTTTATATATCCAACTGTTTCATCCATAATCTGGTATTTTACACTTTTTACTTTTATGATATCCCTTACAATTTCGAAATCCTTTGGTTCTTCAAACCCATCCCTCATAATTGTAATGATAACCTTTGTCCCCTCCTTGCCCCTCATCTTCTTCACCGCTTCCATTATACTCATGTCTTTTGTTGATTCCCCGCCTATCTTCAGCACCTTATCATTAGGCTTCAATCCTGCCCTATCTGCTGGTGTATCCTCAATAGGGGCAACCACAGTAAGGATTTCATTTTTTATTGTTATCTCTATACCAAGTCCGCCAAATTCTCCTTCAGTCTCTACCTGAACCTCTTTAAAGATATCCGGTGTCATATAAGAACTGTGTGGGTCAAGCGTCCTCAACATACCCTTGATGCTACCATTAATGAGGTCTTCAGATTTCACATCCTCAACGTAATTTGCTTCTATCAGAGATAATACTTCGGTGAAAACCTTCAGATTATCGTATGTACCACTTACTGCCAGTACATTTTTTGCCTTGTCACTACCAAGAAAAATTCCGGCAGAAATAAATAAGGTTATAATAACTACTACAATTCTCCATTTTATCGTCTTTAACATCTTCCCTCCCTTTAAATAGAATTATATTATAACTCTTTACCGATGTGCTATCTTATGAGGCATAAGCCAGACAAGAGGGTCTTCAGGTTTACCCCTTTGTCTTATTTCAAAATAGAGGGTATACCCGTTAATTGAATCTGTATCCCCCACCTTCCCTATTATGTCTCCAGCCTCTACCCTTTCACCTACGCTCATCTCTATTTCATCCAGATGTCCGTATAGCGAGTAATAACCTTCACCGTGGTCTATTATTATTAGTTTACCATATCCTCTAAACCAGTCAGCAAAAATAATATCACCGGCGTGAATTGTTTTTACAGCAATACCCGGAAAAGAATCTATCTCAATTCCATTATTAAAAATATAGGTATTAAATTTTGGTTCCCTTACCTTTCCATAATTGGCTATGGTATTGCCTGTAATTGGCCATGGAAGAGAGCCTCTCTTTAAAGCAAAGTCTCCTGTTCCTTTGGGAGGTAAAACAGTGCTTACCTCTTTTCTCTTTTTTTCCAACATTTCAATAAGTCCCATTAATTGCTGTGATGAATCTTCCAGTTCTTCCTTTATACGCTCATAAACAACCCTCTTCTCCTTTATCTCACCGAGAAGTCTTTCTTTCCCCCTTTTTTCTATTTTCATTTTTCCTTTCTTTTTTGATACTTCTTCCTTAAGTATCCTGACCTCCTCCTCAGATTTAGATAGGGTTAACCCGTATCTTTCCAAATCTTTTTGTTCTTTAAAAAAGATTTCTACGATTTTAGAATCATGTTCTGCTATCTTCTCCATATATTTTATTTTTTGAATAAAATCAGTAAAATTATTTGCAGACAGGGCAATCTTTAAATATGTCAGATTCCCTTCTTTATATAAAGCCCTTAGCCTATCATGAAGGAGTCTTTTCTGCCTGTTCATCTTAGATTCTGATTCTTTTTCCTTTGTCTCTATTCCCTCTCTCCTGTTCTGAATCTCTGATAATTCTAAGTTGTAAACCATAAATTCCTTTTCTGCTATTTTTAAACTGCGATTTAAGATATTTAATTTAGAGAGGACAGAATCCTCCTCCTTTTTTACTGTTGATACCTTTGTCTTCTGTTTATTAATCTTATCCTCTATTTCATTAAGCTGACGCTTTTCCATTTCTATTTGCCGTGTCAACTTGTCAATATTATCGGCATATGCAATAGGGAGAATTAAGAAATTAGAAACCAGAAAAAAGAATACAGAAAATGATAAATAACCTCTTGATATCTTGCATCCTGCATCTTGTTTACCATTCCTTAATATTCTCATGTTCTTACCTTTAATATCCTTCCCAGAGAGATTAGACTGCCGATGAAGCCAAGAAATATACCTGAAACAACCAACCATATTATACCATTAGATGGAATAAATAATATATCAGAAAACCCGAATACAAATATTACTGAAGGGCTTAATTTACTCACGATTATCTCGTAGCCTATAAACAATAACATAATTGATATTATGGTCCCGGTAAATCCCTGAATCATCCCCTCTATAATAAATGGACCTTTGATGAAATGATTGGTAGCTCCTACCAACTTCATAATCTCTATCTCGTCCAGACGAGAGTAAACGGATAACTTTATGGTATTAGAAATGATAAAAAGCAAACCCATTGCGAGAACCCCGCCTACCGCACCCATTCCCAATTTAAAGAAAACCATAAATGTTTCAAATCTGTCAATCCACTCCCTGCCGTATTCAACCTCTTCAACCCCTTCTACCCCAGCTAATCCATTTGCTATCCTCCCCATATCATCTAATGTCCTAAACCCCTCTTTGACTTCTATTATAAAAGAGGCAGGTATGGGATTGGAGTCGAGACCATCAAGTATTGCCTTTTTATCCATCAATTTATTTTTGAAATTAATCAGTGCATCCTCTTTTGATACATAGGATACTTTCTCAATCTCTTTATAAAAGGCAATATTTCTCCGAAGATGTTCTATCTGCGATTGAGATATATTATCTTTAAGATATACTATGACTTTTATTTTACCTCCCAGGTCAATAGCCATTTTTTGAAGGTTTATGAAGATAAGAAAAAATATGCCAAAAAGGGTCATGGAAATTGCTATTGTCCCTATGGTAATAGCATTTAACCCTTTATTGACACGGATACTGGTGAGTGCCTCCTGAAAGGCATAAACTATACTACGAAAAATATTCACAATATTTATAAAAAATCTACAGGTTAATAACTGGCAAGCCATTTCCCCTATACTTTTCTATAGAATATTAATCACTTCAGATAAAGTCAATATTTTTTTAACGATTTAATAGTAGATTTAAAAATATTATCCTGAAAAAAACTTGCAATTTAAAAATCTCTGTGATATTTTAGTTTTAGAAAGCGAGGAATTTAGACCTGAAATCGTAAGCCTTCAATATTGAAAATAAGGAAAAGATTTCAATGTCAGAAAGTGGGTTTACTTGGAGAAGTTACCCACTTTTTTTATTTTGAAATATACTTAAACTTTATAGATTTTTGCCATCAAAAGTAAATGCAACAAATTAATGTAACAACTGCAGTAGAAAATCTGGTAAAGCCAATAGTAGAGTCAGAAGGGATGGAACTGGTTGATGTGGAATATAAGAAAGAAGGTAAAACATGGTATCTGAGGATATTTATTGATAAAAATGCCGGAGTTACACTTGATGACTGTCAGAATATCAGTTATCAGATAGAAAAACTGTTAGATGTGGAGGATATAATTTCTGATTCCTATACACTTGAAGTTTCATCACCGGGTATTGAAAGACCATTAAAAAAAATATCTGATTATAATAGGTTTAAAAACAGATTAGTGAAAATATTTTTGTATTCTCCGATTAATAATAAAAAGATTATAATTGGCAAAATTTTAGATACTGCTGATGAACTGATATCTATTGAAGAAGTTGAAAGTAGAGATATGATAAAAATTTTGTTTAAGGATATTGCAAAAGCACATTTGAAAAGTGAATTTTGACTAATTCACACTAAAAAATAACATTTTTCAGTATCAACTAACTGTGAAAAAGGAATTAGAATGAATTTAGTCAATATAATAAATCAGATAGGAAAGGAAAAGGGTATAGAAAAAGAGCGGCTCATAGAGGCCTTAAAGGCTGCTGTTGTCTCTGCATGCAGGAAGAGAATGGGTCTTGTTGAAGATTTAGAAATTACATTCAATAAAGATAGCGGCGAGATAGAGTTATTCATCAAAAAGAAGGTGGTGGATAAGGTGGTTGAAATAGAAAAAGAGATAACATTGAAGGACACGGTTACGATAAAGAAAGATGCAAAACTGGGTGATATTGTAATGGTCTCCTACAATGTCGGAGATTTGGGTAGAATTGCTGCACAGGCTGCAAAACAGGTTATTCTCCAGAAAGTTAGAGATGCCGAGAAGGAGTCTGTATTCAGCGGGTATAAAGATAAAAAAGGGCAATTAATCAGCGGTATGGTTTCAAGGGAAGACAGAGGGGATATAATTGTTGATATTGGAAAGACAGAAGGTATAATTTACGGGAGGGAACAATCTTTCAGGGAAACCTTCAAGAGGGGCGATAGACTGATGGCTTATGTTATTGATGTAAAGAAAAACTCGAGGGGTCCACAGATTGTATTATCCCGAACACATCCCGGACTTTTGATTAAACTTTTTGAAAGGGAGGTTCCTGAGATAGCCGATGCTACTGTCGAAATAAAGGGTGCAGCGAGGGACCCTGGCGGAAGGTCAAAGATAGCAGTATATTCTCACAGGAAGGATGTTGATGCTGTTGGTGCATGCGTGGGTATGAGAGGAATTAGAGTTCAATCTATTGTTCAGGAACTTAGAGGTGAAAAGATAGATATAGTTGAATGGTCTGATGACCCTGGAACATATGCTAAAAACGCCTTAAGTCCTGCGAAGATATCAAAAGTCAGCGTAAATGCACAAGATAAATCAATGGATGTTATTGTCCCAGATGACCAATTATCGCTTGCTATAGGAAAGAGAGGACAGAATGTAAAGTTAGCTGTGAAACTCTTGCGTTGGAAGATAAATATAAAAAGCGTGAGTGAATATAAAAAGGAAGTGGAAGCAGCAAAAGAGAAACTCTTAATCAAGAAAGAAGAATCAGAAATTGGCGAGGGTGAGATATCTGGAGATGGCGGGGAAATAGCAAGGATTGATGAAACCGAATAAAGGGGGTGGTTTTTCTGGCAAATATAAGGGTTTATGAATTGGCAAATCAGCTTGGCATAAAAAGCAAGGAATTGATTGAAGAACTCAAAAAACAAGGGGTAATTGTAAAGACCCACTCTAGTTCTCTTGATGAAGAAACTGCCCTTCTTATAAAGGCAATACTTACATCTCCAAAGAAAAAAGAGCCGACTCCTCAACCTGTGGAAGAAAAGGTACCACCGGCAGAGGTTAAAATAGTCCCCGAAAAAAAGGTTGAAGAAAAAGTAATAGAATCAAAGGTTGTAAAACCTGATGAGATTAAGGAGAAAGAAAAGATAAAGATTGGTGAGGCAATAACTATAAAGGAGTTGTCAGAGAAAATAAATATTCCTGCAAAGGAAATTATAAAAAAATTAATGGGAATAGGGGTAATGACAACTGTAAATCAGGTTATTGACTCTAAATCTGCCATATCGGTAGCAAAAGACTTTGGTATAGAGGTAGAGGTAATCAGTAAGGTGGAAGAAATTTCTGCCGAAGAAGAAGAAAAAGAGGGGCTAATCCCCCGTCCCCCCATTGTTACCATAATGGGTCATGTGGACCATGGCAAGACATCTCTCTTAGATGCAATAAGACAAACTAATGTTGCGGCAAAAGAGTCAGGTGAGATAACACAGCATATTGGTGCATATGAAGTGGATGTAGATAAAGGCAAGATAGTCTTTCTCGATACACCAGGACATGAGGCATTTACCGCTATGAGGGCAAGGGGGACAAAGGTTACAGATATTGTAGTCCTTGTAGTAGCAGCAGATGATGGCGTTATGCCTCAAACTATTGAAGCAATAAATCATGCTGAAGCTGCCGGTGGTGTGCCAATAATAGTAGCTATAAATAAAATAGATAAGCCAAATGCTAACCCTGATAAAGTTAGACAGGAACTGGCAAAGTTAAATCCACATCTCCTTCCAGAGGAATGGGGGGGGAAGACAATATATGTAAATGTTTCTGCCAAGAAAAAGATAGGAATTGAAGAGCTTCTCGAGATGATAATTCTTCAGGCTGAAATTATGGAGCTTAAAGCGAATCCACTAAAACCAGCAAAGGGAATAGTTGTTGAATCTAAGTTAGACAGGGGAAGGGGGCCAGTAGTTACAGTTCTCATCCAGAAGGGAACCCTGAAGGTGGGCGACCCATTCGTAGCAGGTCAATACTTCGGCAGGGTAAGGGCGCTGATAAATGACAGAGGAATAAAAGTTAAAGAGGCTGCACCGTCAATACCTGTGGAAGTATTGGGGCTTTCAGGTGTTCCTCAAGCAGGTGACTCTTTTCAGGTTGTTCCGGATGAAAAAAGTGCAAGACAGATTGCTTTATTGAGAAGTCAAAAACGCAGAGAAGAAGGTCTCGGAATAAAAATGAGGGTAACCCTTGAGGGCCTTTATAAACAGATAAATGAGGGGGTAGTAAAAGAACTTAACATTATTATAAAGGCAGATGTTCATGGGTCTATTCAGGCATTAGTTGACTCATTTGAAAAACTTGGAACCAAAGATGTAAAAATAAAAATAATACATGGAGCTGTAGGAGGAATTACAGAGACTGATGTTATGCTGGCTGCTGCGTCCAATGCAATAATTATAGGATTTAATGTAAAACCGACTGACAAGGCGTCTGAGGTGGCTGAAAAAGAGCAGGTAGAATTAAAATTATATTCAATAATATATAATACAATTGCCGATGTAAAGGCTGCCATGGAGGGTATGCTGGAGCCAACTCTTGTAGAAAAAGTTATGGGAAAGGCTGAAGTTAGACAGTTGTTTGCTATACCTAAAATGGGAGTTATAGCAGGTTGTTTTGTTCTTGATGGTGTAATACAGAGAAATGCTGATGCAAAACTAATACGGGATAGTGTAATTGTATACCAGGGAAAGATAGGTTCATTGAGGAGATTTAAGGAAGATGTAAAAGAGGTGCAGGCAGGTTACGAATGTGGAATTGGAATAGAAAAATTTCAGGATGTAAAGATTGGAGATATTATTGAACCCTTCTTTTTAGATAAAATCGCAAAAAAGTTATAGTTACCATGGTTGTAGGAATTTGAATAAAAAGAGGCATTTAAATAGTATACTTAATAAAGTAGTGGATTTTATTGATGCAATGCATACAGCCGAAATGGTGGGCTATAATATAGAAATTTATTGAAAGATGTACTTCAAAAGGTCGGACAGGGTTGCTGAACTGATACGGGAAGAAGTCTCCAAAATGATTGTGAGAGAAATAAAGGACCCCAGGATAGGTTTTGTTACCTTGACTCATATTGAACTTTCCGATGACCTTCGCAATGCCAAAATATTTGTTAGTATTATGGGAAATGAAGATGATAAGAAAAATACCATAAAGGGACTGGAAAGTGCATCAGGATTTATAAGGCGAGAGTTAAGAAAAAGATTAAGATTAAGAATTATTCCTGATATAATTTTCAGGATAGATACCTCAATCGAGCACGGAGAAAAGATAGCAAGGCTGCTGGCTGAACTGAAAAACGAGGAAAGTGTCAAAGATTAACTTACAACGGATACCAATAAATAATTGTTATAAGTTGCAGGTTTTAAGTTGTGAGTTAGATTTTTTATGGATGGTATTCTTAATATAAATAAACCCAGAGGGATAACATCACACGATGTGGTTTCCATAGTTAGAAGAACTATCGGAGAAAACAAGATAGGACATACAGGGACATTAGACCCGATAGCTACCGGTATTTTGTTGCTCTGTATTGGCAGGGCTACTAAACTTTCAAGACTTCTTACAGGCTGCAAAAAAACATATATCGCAGAGATGAGATTGGGGATAAAAACAGATACGCAGGATGCAACTGGTAATATTATTTCTGCTTGCAGCACTTATAGTATAGATGAAATGGAGATGTTGAAAATATTTTCAGGATTTACGGGAGACATTGAACAGATACCACCTATGTATTCTGCTGTAAAATATAAAGGAGAAAGACTTTATAAAATGGCAAGAAGAGGGATAACGGTGGAAAGAAAGGCAAAGAAGGTGCATATATATTCCATGAAGCTAATCAGTGCAAATCATGAATTTGTAAAATTTGAAGTGGAGGCATCACCTGGGACATATATAAGAACCCTCTGTGAACAAATAGGAGATGAACTTGGCTGCGGTGGTCATATGTTTAATCTTCAGAGAATCAGGATAGGTAATTTCCAAATAAGCGATTCACTTCCACTTGATGTGGTAGAGGTATTATATAAAGAAGGAAGACTAAAGGATGCGGTAATTCCCATGCATTGTGTAAATTGACTCAGATTTTTCCAATTGCTCAATCAAAGGGGAGAATAAATAGACTCTCTGGTTTTATTTGCTTTACAAGATAAATACTTTGTGTTATAAAAAATTGAAATAATAGAAGGAGGAGAACAATAGATGGCATTAGAAAAAGAGTCAAAACAGGCGATAATCGGCAAGTTTAGATTGCATGAAAAAGATACCGGCTCAACGGAGGTTCAGATTGCACTCTTAAATGAGAGAATAAATTACCTTACAGAGCATTTTAAACTTCATAAGAAAGACCATCATTCAAGAAGGGGATTGCTTAAATTGGTCAATCAGAGGAGAAGGCTTATTGATTATTTAAAGGTAAAAGATATTGACAGATGTAATAAAATTAAAGATATTCTTAAAATCAGATAAAGGTTTTAGAAGGAGGTAAAAAAAGATATTGAATTTACAACAGGTTGAACTTGGTATAAATGGTAATAAACTTTCCATTGAAACGGGAGTGATAGCAAAACAGGCAAATGGTTCTGCCTTAGTTAGATATGGTGATACAGTTATAATTGCCACAGCTGTAGCATCAAAGGAGCCAAAGGAAGGAATAGATTTTTTACCTCTGACTGTAGATTACAGGGAAAAATTTTACTCTGCAGGAAAAATACCGGGTGGCTTTTTTAAAAGGGAAGGGAAACCATCTGAAAGAGAGGTGCTGATTTCAAGGCTTATAGATAGACCCTTGCGTCCCCTTTTCCCCGAAGGTTTTACCAATGAAATACAAATAATATGTTTCGTCCTCTCAGCCGACCAGAAATATGACCCCGATATCTTATCTATAATAGGTGCATCGGCGGCATTAACTGTTTCAGACATACCACTAACCAATCCCGTTGGTGCGGTAAGGGTTGGAAGGGTTGACGGCAAGTTGATGATAAATCCTTCCTATGAGGAAATAGAGAAAAGCGATGTCAATATAGTCATTGCAGGGACAAGAGAATCTATAGTAATGGTGGAAGGTGGTGCAAAGGAAATTCCAGAGTCTATAATTATAGATGCCCTTGTTTATGGTCACGAGGAAATAAAAAAGATTGTTGATATTCAGCTGGAGCTGCAAAAGAAAGTAAACGAGGAAAAATTTAAAGTGGTTGATATTGTCAGCGGGAAGAGTGACATCATAAAAACAGTAAGGGAATTCGCTGGCAGAAGACTTGAAGAGGCAGTGGTAATAAAGGGCAAAAAAGAGAGGCAATCAAGAATAGATGAAATACTGAAAGACACCTTAGACCATCTAAAGGGCAATGAAGAAAACAAAGACCTTGGGGCTGATATAAAGAATGCCTTTGAGCATCTTGAAAGTGACACAGTCAGAAGGCTGATAACAGAAAAAGGTATCAGGATAGATGGCAGAAGGCTGAAAGATATAAGACCAATTGATATAAAGATTGGTATATTGCCGAGGACACACGGTTCAGCTATTTTTACACGAGGAGAAACTCAGGCGCTTGTTGTTGCAACACTTGGGACATCAGTTGATAAACAGCGACTTGACAATCTGCAGGGCAAGACATCAAAGGGTTTTATGCTTCATTACAACTTCCCCCCATTTTCTGTAGGAGAGGTAAAATTCACAGGCTCTCCGGGAAGAAGAGAGATAGGTCACGGTGCACTGGCTGAAAGGGCAGTCCTTCCAATCCTTCCGGATGACGAGGTATTTCCATATACAATAAGGATAGTTTCAGATATTTTGGAATCTAATGGTTCATCATCAATGGCTACAGTATGTGGTGCTTCCCTGTCATTGATGGATGCCGGAGTTCCGATTAAATCACCTGTTGCAGGTATAGCTATGGGTCTTATAAAAGAGGGAGATAATATATGCATACTCTCCGACATACTTGGAACGGAAGACCATCTCGGCGATATGGATTTTAAAGTAGCAGGAACATCAAATGGGATTACTGCTATACAGATGGATATCAAGATGACAGGTGTTACGAAGGAGATTATGGAGATGGCTTTGGAACAAGCAAGGGAGGGAAGGCTTCATGTTCTAAAGGAAATGGAAAAGGTAATAGCCCAGCCAAAGTCAAATCTCTCAATTTATGCACCGAGAATTGTAACCATGCAGATAAAGAGTGAGAAGGTAAAGGATGTCATTGGCCCCGGCGGAAAGGTTATAAGGGGTATTATTAAGGAGACAGGTGTAAATATTGATATTGAAGATGATGGAACCATATCTATAGCCTCACCTGATGAAAATGCTGTTAATAAGGCAGTGGATATAATAAAAGAGATTACACAGGAGGTTGAGGTTGGCAGGATATATATGGGTAAGGTAAGGAAGATTATGGACTTTGGTGCCTTTGTTGAGATATTTCCAGGAACAGATGGACTTGTTCATATCTCTCAACTTACAGACAGACGGGTAACCAATGTATATGATGAAGTAAAAGAGGGAGAGGAGATGCTCGTCAAGGTGTTGGAAGTAGATAGACAGGGAAAGATAAGACTGAGCCGTAAAGATGCACTTCGTGAAGGAGATGACAAAGAAAAGGACAGCAGAGGGGATATATCAAAAGGCAGTTTTAGATAATGGTATAAGAATTGTCACGGAAAAAATCCCCTATCTAAGGTCGGTTTCAATAGGCATCTGGATAAATAGTGGTTCAAGGGATGAGGATGATATTAACAGCGGAATATCCCATTTTCTTGAACACCTCGCATTTAAAGGCACTGTAAAGAGGAGTGCAAAACAGATTGCTTTTGAAGTAGACTCTATTGGCGGGCAGATAGATGCCTTTACAAGCAGGGAATATACCTGCTATTCAGCAAAAGTTCTTGATGAACACCTCCCGATTGCGATTGACCTGCTTTCAGATATACTTTTAAATTCTACCTATAAACCATCCGATATAGAAAAGGAAAGACAGGTAATACTGGAAGAAATTAAGTTTGTTGAGGATAACCCCACAGACTATATATATGACCTTCTCTATCAGTGTATCTGGTCAGAACACCCTCTCGGCCGCTCTATTCTTGGAAATGTTGAATCAATTAAAAAGATTGGAAGGGATGAAGTAATTGCCCATCTTGATAAACACTATCTCCCAAGAAACATGATAATAGCAGCGGCGGGAAATATTGACGAGGATAAACTGAGGAAAATACTGGAAAGGTCCTTCGGTAATTTAAAAAGAAATGGACCAAACCAGAGACAGCCCCCCCCTGAAATCAAGAAAAATCTCATTATTAAAGAAAGGGAGTTGGAGCAGATTCATTTTTGTCTGGGAACAAAAGGACTCAAAAGTACCGATGATAACAGATACAACGGATACATATTGAATACAATACTCGGTGGCAGTATGAGTTCAAGACTTTTCCAAAAGATAAGGGAGGACTGCGGATTGGCTTATTCAATACATTCTTTTATATCTCCCTATGCCGATACAGGTCTCCTCGGAATATATGCTGGAACCAGTCCAGCCTTTTTTAACAAGGTTCTCAAAATGTCTCTTGAGGAATTAAAAATCCTGAGAAATGTAAAGGTTTCCGATAATGAAATAAAGAGGGCAAAAGACCAATTAAAGGGAAACCTCATACTTTCTCTGGAGAGCTCAACCAGCAGGATGAATCAGTTGGCAAAGCAGGAAATATATTTTGGCAGATATTTTTCCATGGATGAGATAATTGCTGAAATAGAAAAGGTTAGAGGGGATAATATTCAATCTCTGGCAGAGAAACTACTTGAAGACTCATTCTTTAATCTTGCCATTCTCGGACCTGTTAAAAAGGGAGAAATCTCGGTGGATTTACTCCAATGAATTGACTACTATTTGATTTAGTGGTCGGGGCGAGTGGATTTGAACCACCGACCTTCTGGTCCCGAACCAGACGCTCTGCCAGGCTGAGCCACGCCCCGGATTAAAATTCATTTTTCACTTTTTAAATGCATTTTTTGGGTTAAAGCCTTGCACGGAACAGATGGTCAACCATAACGATTGACATCATTGCCTCTGCTACAGGGACAATGCGGGGACAGATGCATGGGTCATGACGGCCTCCCACCTTTATCTCTATTTCTTTACCATAGTTATCAATTGTTTTCTGTGTCCTGAATATGGATGCAGTGGGTTTTACAGCGATTCTTACAACAATATCATCACCATTGGAAATACCCCCCAATATTCCACCAGCGTTATTAGTTCTGAATGCAACCCTTTTATCTTTAATATACATCTCATCGTTGTTTTGAGAACCGAATAAAAGGGCTGATTTAAATCCTGACCCGATTTCCACTCCTTTTACTGCACCTATACTCATCAACGCCTTTGCGATATCAGCATTGAGTTTATCAAAGACAGGTTCACCAAGACCGGGTGGGACACCTATGGTTATGATTTCTACTATACCACCAATTGAATCGCCTCTTTTCTTAACCTCTCTTATTTTTTTAATCATCTTTTGAGCGGTATTTTTATCAGGACACCTGACATCATTTTTCTCTATCTCATTAAAGTCAATAGCAGAGGCTGTAATATTACCAATCTGTTTTGTATAGCCTATGACCTTTATATCTTTTGCCTGCAGGACTTTTTTTGCTATTGCACCGGCTGCAACCCTTCCAACAGTTTCCCTGCCGCTTGCCCTTCCTCCCCCGAGATAATCCCTGATACCATATTTTGCAAAGTATGTATAATCTGCATGACCGGGTCTGAAGACATTCTTGATATTTTCATATTTGGTTGAGTCTGCATCTACATTTCTTATTAACAATGAAATTGGAGTACCGGTCGTTTTTCCATTAAAGACACCTGACAGAATATTTACCCTATCAGGTTCCTTTCGGGGAGAGGTAACCTCGCTATTTCCGGGCATCCTTCTGTCCAACTCAATTTGGATATCTTCTTCTTTTAAATTAAGCATGGCAGGACAGCCATCTATTATAACGCCAAGGGCAGGGCCATGGGATTCCCCCCATGTTGTAATTTTGAACAATTTCCCAAAACTATTACCGGACATTTCTTTTATCCAACTCCTTCATTATGTTGCCAAGCGTATCTTCTGCACTCTTTGAATTATTTACTATAATATCTGCAAGTTTTCTATAACCTGGTATCCTTTCACCATACAGTCCATCAAAATATACTCGGGGATTTGAACTATCAAAGAATGCAGGAACCCCATTTTTTAATATCCTTTCATATAGCATATCAGATTCAACATGAAGATATATTGTTATATCGTCCACCAATTTTTTGTAAATATTTTCATCTGTAAAGATAGTCCCGCCACCCAGAGATATAACACAATTCTTAAGATTTTGCATCTTTTCCAACGCCTTCTTCTCTAAATTCCTGAAGTATTCATTACCATGTTTCTCATAAATTTCTCTAAAGCGGAGATTTTCTCCTGTCTCCTGCAAATAGATTGATTCTATTATTAAATCAATATCATGGAATTTCATTTTAAGTCTTTTTGCAAGTATCTTCCCGATGAGTGTCTTCCCACATCCCTTAAAACCTATAATAATAATATTCATAATAAAACCCAAGACTAAAATCAGTTTCAGTCATGTTAACACCACCCTGACATCTACTGCCATTACGCCTTTTTCATAGACCAGAAGGGGATTTATTTCTATTTCCCTTATTTTTTCAAGTTTTATTAATATCTCTGACAGCTTCATAATGGTGGATATCAGATTTTCCATATCAACAGGATTTGAGCCTCTGAATCCACTTAGGAGCGGATAGCCCTTTACCTCCTTTATCATCTCAATCGCCTCATTTTTGTCAAGAGGGGCAAGCCTATAAGATACATCCTTTAATAGCTCTACTGCTATACCACCTAATCCGAACATAACAGTAGGACCGAATTGTGGGTCTCTTAGTCCGCCAATTATAACTTCTACTCCTTTTGGAGACATCTCTTCTAAAAGGAAGCCGTCTATTCTTGGAGTCGGCATTTTATGGGAAATATTCTTTACCATCTTAGTCCATGCATTATTTAGTTCTTTAATATTCTTTATATCTGTAACTACTCCACCTGCTTCACTCTTATGGAGGATATCCTGTGATACTACTTTTAAGACATAGGGAGTGGTAAGTTTTTTTGCCTCTGCTTCAATATCTTTTTTCTTTTTAATCAAAACTGATATGGGTATAGATATACCCCATGCAGAAATCAGCGCCTTTGCCTCCGGCTCAAGGAGGGATTGCCTGCCGGCAGTTAATGCACCGTTGATTATTTTTTCTATCTCCTGTTTATTCATATCCGAAAATTTCCCTCATCTTTTTTAAACTTTATCAAGCTTACAGAAATATTTATAAGGTGTCAATTACTACATGGCTAAAAATTTGTCTTTGACTTTTTTTGGAAGGAGTAGTAGAGTATGTTTTAAGATATAAAAATGGCACTAAAACTTTATAAGGCAAAGAGAATATGAAAGAATCATTAAGGTATTTAAATAATGCAAAGGAGATACTGAGAAGGACTCCAATAGAAGACAACATCTATGCGGATATTAAACCTGTTCAAGAGGCTTGCAGCACAGCTTATCTTGCAGTATTAAAGGCAATAGATGAATACCTGCTCAAAAAGGGTTTAACTAAAAAAGAATTACCACAGTCTATAGATGCCTATAGAAACGCATTAAAAAAGCATCTTGCCGTTCATAATGGTAAGCTTACAAAAGAATTTGAAGTTCTTTACGATGAATTACATATAGCAGGGTATTACAGGGGATTGCATCTGAATGCAAATATAATAAAAGAAATCTTCAAGGCTGCCAGAGCATTCATAGAGAAGATTGGATAAAGGTGGAAAAATAATATGTCAGAGGCTATCAGATATTTTAATAATGCAAAGGAGATATTAAGCAAGGCTAAGATTGAGGATAATATCTATACGGACTCAAAACCTGTTAGAGAGGCTTGTGGAACGGCTTATCTGGCTTGAGGCAATAAATGAGTATCTCATCGAAAAGAAAGGCTTGACAAAGAAAGAACTTCCAAAGTCAATAGATTCGTATAGAGAGGCATTAAAAAAACATATAGCTATTCATAATGGTAAATTGATGAGGGAGTTTGAAGCACTTTACGACCAACTTCATATCGCAGGATACTACAGAGGACTTTTAAGATATACAGATGCAGTCAAAGATACTTTTAAGGCAGTAAAGACATTTATTGATAAGATTAAGTAAACCTTCTTGACTATATGATTATAATTTGATATTTTACTTGCAAATGGCAACGACAATATCGATACCAATAGAAATTTTTGAAATCCTTGAGCGGAAGCTTGGTAGAGAGGATGCCAAAGAGGTAATCAAGGTAATAGAAAAGAGCCTTGAGACCATAGATGCAAAGGCTGAGGAGGCAAAGACAGAGGTTAAAAGGCTGTCAGAGGATTTAGCCCTTCAGAAAAAGCTCGAATTAAAAGATGAGCTAACAAAAGAGCTTGCCACAAAGTCAGATATACTTCTTGTCCGTCAAGAGATGCAGACTATCAAAGTAGAGCTTGAAGGAAAAATAGAGAGTCTTAATACAAAACTCAATTTCCTCATTTTCCTTATGATTATAGCCCTTACTTTGATGAATCCGGTAATGGCTGATATAATAAAAAGTTTTTTGAAGTAACTTTATGAAAATTACTTTATGGCATCCACATTGCGAAGACAGACAGACAGACAGACAGACAGACAGATTTAACCCATCCTATAAATTTATCTCATCTTAATCCTCTCCCCACTTTTATCCTAAACATAAAATTCCTCAAAGGCTCAGGTTTTACATGACTACGCTAATTGCGAAAAACAGCGACCATTAAAATGAAGGCTTTAGCAATAAATAGTCGTTGTCCCTAATTCAGGTAAGCATTTTCATTTTCAAAAGTTGGATAGTAGTGATTTTTGCATATAAATTAAAAGGAGGTTTGTTATGCTGCCGAAAGGTGTGTTATCAAAGATTGGTGGAGTTTTATCACTCATTTCTCTTTTGTTTCTGCCTTTAGTAAGAGGGTGTCAAGTCTCTGTAACTGGGTTTGATGTGCTGAAGACTGGAGGTGTGGGACCTGGAATTAAGCTGATGCTTATTATTTCTATAGTTTGTGCTATTGTGGTTTTCTTTTTAAAAACCGCAATTCCATTTTTCATTACAGGAGGCGGAGGGATTGGCGGGTTATTGGGAGCTTATACCATAGCAAGGCAGGAAATTCCGCTTGAGATAGAAATAGGGACAATTTTATCAATTATTGGTTTCGGATTGGTTTTGGCAGAGGGTTTTCTATTGCAAAGTCAGAAAGGGGAAGGTGGAGGGCAAGATACTCACAATTCAAAAGGAGGGATATAAAAATGAAAAGATTATTTGGAATGTTGTTTCTTTTAGCAGCCATTTTTTTATAAATGCAGCAGAGGCAAAGTCACTGAAGAAAGGGGAGGTTTATAGCTTGCTGAATGGGAGAGATACTATAGAAGTTATCTCAGGCAGTGAATTGGAGATAACTAAAGAAAATCAGACATTTGTTGCCGAGTATGACTTTAAAGGGGATAAACTGCGTGTAGTAGTGAATGCTTTGGGGACAAAGATGGTGCAATACTATCTGCTGACAAAGGAAGGGCTGAAGGATGAGAAATCAGGGGAGATTTACTATTCTAAAGCAGAATTAGCTGCATTAGAGGAACAGAGGAGAAGAGAAGAAGAAAAGAGGATGGTCTTTGTAAAAGGCGGGTGTTTTCAGATGGGGGATACATTTGGAGATGGAGAGGCTGATGAAAAACCTGTCCATGAAGTATGTGTAGATGATTTTTATATGGGGAAATATGAGGTTACACAAAAAGAGTGGCAAAGTATAATGGGAAACAACCCATCACATTTCAAGAACTGCGATACCTGCCCTGTTGAGAATGTCAGTTGGAATGATGTTCAATATTTTATAAGGAAGCTGAATGAAAAGACAAAAAACAACCCCCAAGCCCCCTTTGTTAAGGGGGAATTTAGACTCCCCACAGAAGCGGAATGGGAATATGCAGCGAGAAGTGGCGGGAAGAACGAGAAATGGGCAGGCACAAGCAATGAATCAGAGCTTGGAGGTTATGCGTGGTATGATAAAAACTCAGAAATAAAGACACATCCTGTAGGTCAAAAAGCGCCAAACGGTCTTGGCATATATGACATGAGCGGAAATATATGGGAATGGGTGCAGGATTGGTATGATGAGAATTACTATAAGAGCAGTCCGAGGGATAATCCTAAAGGAGCAAGTAGCGGTCTGTTCCGTGTCTTGCGCGGCGGTTCGTGGCTTAACAGTGCGAGGCTCATGCGCGCAGCGAGTCGTAACGGGTACCTTCCCGACTACCCCAGCGCCTACCGTGGGTTTCGGGTGGCCGTTTTCTCCGGTCGCCAGTAAGTTTTTCTGATTTCTGAGGTTCTGGTATTCTGAATTCTGGTGTTAAAAAAAATTTTTTATTTAGGGTTGTCCTGTGTTCAAACAATTGCCAATTTTTGTAAAAACATTTGATATCCTTAAATGGTTAATAAAGACAACAGAAAAATTTCCAAAAAGCCAGAGATTTTTTATAGCCAAAAGGATAAACGATGCTATTTTTGACTTTTATGAAATTCTCGTGGAAGCGGCAGTTAAAAAAGATTACAATTTAAGAGAGTTGCTTAAAGATGCGGACGCAAAACTCATAAAATTAAGGCATTATGTAAGATTGGCAATGGAATTGGGTTATTTAAGTTTCAAGCAATATGAGTATGCCATAAAAGAAATGGAGGAGATTGGAAGATTGCTTGGAGGTTGGATGAAAAAAAGACCTTCTTAAAGGGGCAGGGGCATTTAGCTGACCGTGTCTTGCGCGGCGGTTCGTGGAATAACAATGCGAGGAACATGCGCGCAGCGAATCGTAACAGGAACAATCCCGACAACCGCAACAACAACAATGGGTTTCGGGTGGCCGTTTTCTCCGGTCGCCAGTCACTCCCCTTGTCAGAATGTCTGTAATTTACGGATTACAGGCCATTATATAAGGGAGATACATTCACCTACGACAATCATCTGGGATTTACCCTTTTGCCAGTCAATTCCAATGCGGTTTGCCTCAGCTATGCTCAAGATAGTGAAGGTTGCTCCAGAATCAACAAAAACCCAGACCCAATGGTCAAGAATAGTAATGGGGATTATGGGCATCAGGTAGCCTTTATAAAGGGTGTAAGGGAATTCTACAATAGGCATGCCATATCCTCTTCACGGGGGACTCGGAGAACAGATGGCATCTTGTCAGGCTCAATTTTTCGGGCTTTTTCTTCAACTTCTTTACCAGAGTCACCGACAGCGACCAGTGTTTCATTCACAACTGCGACATATTTACCAGCGTATTTGGTTACAAGCTCGCTGAAATGTTCAACAATCCATAAGTTATCCTTATCCATTTGTATATACCTCGGAAATGACAAAAATCTTATATTTAAAATGTATCATATAAATAGTCTTTTGTCAAAAACAGAGGGAGGGGAATATTCCATAGAGGGAGTTGCGAAATGGCAAAAATACGCTAAAATGTCATGCTGAATTTATTGAAACTAACTATTACAGAATTATGATTAGAATCAAAAGGGTTATCAAAAACTATCTGCCTTTCACCTTACTGCTTTTAATAACTGGATGTGCATCATTACCATTTTTTACTAATCAAGCAAAATCAGAAATTTCAGAAGGCGGGAAGATACCCCTGAAAGCAGCGGTACTATGGCAGTATGGAAAAGGTTTAAATGCTTATGCTACTTTTGATAAAACCCCGATTCTTTTAGATAAGTTAATTAAAGAGTCTCCCGAGAATGAGTACCTGAAGATAATCAAAAAAGATCTCAATAAAGGTTATGAAATTGATTGGGATTTTCTCTGGGCTTTGAAGGATGGTCTTCCACATCTCTTCAATGAAGTAAAATTCATCAATGTTTCGCCCTCCATGTATGACAGTGGTAAATTGACTTTACCAAAAGGAACACAATTGGTAATTATTGTAGAAGATGTTAAAGGTCGTTTAACCGATTTTCAGGACAATGGAGGAAATGGAAGTTCTGAGATAGAATATAAATTTGTTATTAAAACTCCATCAGGTAAGACCCGTTATGAGTATCACGGGAGAGGAAGCGATAATTTTGAGAAAGATATCTATAAAGATTTACCTATGCCTATTGGATTCGACTTTACTTATCATATGAGTTATGGCATGTCTCTGAATAGGACAATACGCAGTTCTATAATTGATTTTGCAAAGGTAATAAAATCAGACGAAACCATGATATCGTATGTAAATGAGGCAAAGGCAGAGATGGAGATGAAGGCATCCCCCTCTGATTTAGTAACTGATGTGAGATTTGATGACAGCAGATCAATTATTCCAAATAATATACTTGATGCTGTTGAAGAAGCCAACCTCATTGTAACAATAAGAAATCAGGGTAAAGGACCGGGATATGGTGTAAAACTCATTATCTCCACAGATAATCCCTCTATAGAGTTTAGCAAGATGGAGGATGTGGGAGAGATACCGCCGAATGGGAGTAGAGAAATAGTTATACCTGTAAGGGGAAAATTAGATATATCCGGCGGTAAACAGTCAATCTTAATAGAGACTATGGAAAAGCGTGGTTATGATGCAAAGAGGGTTGTTATGTATGTGCCGACAGCAAGGCTTGAAAGACCACAGCTTGAAATAGTATCTACCGAAATTGCCGATGGGGATACAGGGATGGCAAAGGGGAATGGGAATGGAATCCCTGAAAGCGGAGAAACCATAGAGCTTACGGCATTCATCAAGAATCAGGGTGAAGGGAAGGCAATCGGGGTCAATCTGAATGGAAAGGACATAACAACCGCTATTCAATGGGTCAGGGATTCTACACTTGTAGGGACTATTTCACAGGGAGAGATTGCAAAGACAAAGTTAGCTTTTAGCATCCCGAGGAATTTTGATGCAAAGGAGATTTCAGCAAATCTAAAGGTCAGTGATATGAGGGGTGTCAGCAATGCAGAAAAGAGAATAGCCCTTGCTTATGCAAAGAGGTCTCCGGATATTCAGTATGCTTATCGCATATTATCAAAGGGTAGTGAGGTTAAAACAATTACAAATGGCGGGGAGTATGAGATTGAGTTGACTGTAAGTAATAAGGGGCAGATTAGTGCGAGGGGTGTTATGGCTGCCATAAATCCCCCCATCCCCCCTTTGACAAAGGGGGGTGGGGGGGATTAAATCTTTCCCGTGGAAGAATAGATTTAGGAGATGTGAAGGAGCAGACTACTGCGCCAGCCCAAAGAATTAACTTTTCAGTCCCAAGGACTTATGCCGATAAAAGTGTGCCTGTAAACCTTGAAATCTCACAAGCTGATTTTTCATCTATTAAAGGCTCTATCGAGATTCCTGTTGATGTAAAGAGACCAGGACTTAAATATACTGCAAACCTCTTAAGTAAGAACAGGGGAAATATTCTTGAGCAGGGTGAGGGCGCTATCCTTGAGGTGCAAATCTTAAATGAAGGTAATCTTTCTGCTGAAGGGGTTAGACTTAAGATTGAGAGTAAGGATGAGAACCTTAAGATTATAGGGCAGGCAGAGGCAATTGCCGGGAAGATACCTGCCAGTTCAAGGAGTGAGATAATAAAGTTTCAGGTTTCAACATTGAGAAGGATTAAGGTTGGGGATTCGTCCTTAAATATAGCCATCACACAGGATGATTTCTCGCCTGTTCTTTCACCGTATGCACTTAGGATAATGGAGGAGGGGGCGGAAATTTTCGATGTAGCCTCTGAAGATAGGAAAGGAACAAGGGTATCGGGAGGCAAACCTGCCCCTGTTATCAATCTTAAAACAGCCCAAAATATCGTCCAGACCAGTGATGAGACTTTCCGCCTTGCCTTTGAGGTAATAGATAATAGAAATATAGAGACTGTGCGGGTTGAGGTAAATGGCGTATTAATCCCCCTCGATGAAAAGGCAGGGTTGACACTACTGCCATCTATGAAAAAGGAGATAATGAAGAATATCCCTCTAAGAGATGGAGAGAACAGGATTGTCATAACTGCTTACGACTCTGATAATATACCAGCAAGAAAGGAATTTTCAGTTAATAGAACCCCCGAGGAGGATGTTGATACCCCGCCGGTAACCAGCCTTAATAATTCTGATGCTGTGGCTGTTGTGATAGGCATCTCAAGATATGAAGATAAGGATATACCACCTGTTGATTATGCAAAGAGGGATGCCGAGACGGTAAGGGAATATCTCATCAAGACACTCGGATTTAAGGAAAAGAATATTGCAGAGTTCTACGATGAGAAGGCAACAGCTACAAAATTAAAGAGCTATTTCAATACACTTAAGAACCGTGTCGTCTCCGGGAAATCGGATGTCTTTGTCTTTTACAGCGGACATGGTGTCCCTGAAAGCGGCGAGGCATATTTTGCCCCATACGACCTTGTCCCTTATGATATTAAGACCACAGGTTATGCAATGAAAGACCTCTATAAGCAGATGGAGGATATAAAGGCAAAGAGCATTACAATAGTTATTGATGCCTGCTTCAGTGGTAAATCAGAGGGGGATACTCCGGTTATAAAGAGTGCAAGTCCTATATTTTTTGATGTTTCCAATCCATTACTAAAGGTCAAGAACAGTGTTGTTTTAACATCATCTACAGGGAAACAAATCTCAAGCTGGTATCACAAGAAACGGCATGGGCTTTTTACCTATTATTTTCTGAAGGGCTTAAGGAGTAAGGCGGATGGAGATAATGATGGAAGGATAACTGTCCATGAGCTGTCTGCGTATGTCGGTAAGAATGTCTCTGAACAGGCGAGGGTTTTATATAACCGTGAGCAGACGCCAGAGGTAATTGGGGATAAGGATGCAGTGGTAGTGAGGTTTAAATGAAGATATTGTTTCTATCAATAGTTTTATGTGCCTCTTTATCTTTTGCCATTGACATCCCTGAAGTCAGAGATGTCAATGGCTTTGCTGCCGAAAAGAGAGATATACAGGTTATTGAATCTGTCGGAGAGGCAATACTCGGTGATGACACAACACCTGCACAGGCAAAGGCAATGGCATTAAATAATGCAAGGAGGTCTGCCATCGAAGAGGCATCTGGTGTTGTTATTCATGGCTCAACCGTTGTGTATAACTATCAACTGATAAGCGACCTTGTTAAAGCATCCACAAGGGGGCTGATTGTAAAAGAGGAGATTCTGATAGATGATATAAAGAAAGAGGGGAAGCAGATAGTATATGGGACAAAGATAAGGGTGCATGTAAAGCCTCTGGAGTATCAAAGAGATGGAAGCTTAAAGATATTAAAGGCTGAGGTTAATAGATATGGCTCAACCTCAAAGGGGAGCGTCTTTCAGAATGGCGATGAGATTCAAATCAAGGTGAAGGCTAATAAGGAGGGCTATATAAATGTCTTTGGCATAAGTCAGGATGGCATGGTAACGAAACTTTATCCAAATGAATATTTTAAGGCAGAGGTCATATCACCGGAGATGGAATTTATATTCCCGGATGAAAGACAGAGAGGGCTTGGGCTGAAATTAAAGGTAAGAACCCCAAAAAATCTAAGCAGGACAGTAGAAACTATACTGATTGTGGCAACAAAGGAAAGGATGGATTTTTTATCTGATAAAAAGGCTGATGAGGTTACAATCACAGACCTTATGAAAGAGCTTTCTGAAATTGACTCATCTTCATGGACTGAGGAAGCGATAGGATATGAAATAAGCCGTTAAAATATTCCTCTACCAGTCAGTATTGCAGCAGCCCGTACAGCACTCTCAGGCGAAGAAAATACAGGCATACCTTTTCCCTCAAATAAACTATTTATTCTTTTTGTAAATTTTCCGCCAGGACTACAGATAACAATTGGTATATTTTGCTTTGTCTTAAATTCTCTCAACTTATCCACAAGTCCTTCTGTAAGCTGAGGAGGTCCCCATAATATCGCCATGATAACAATATCAAATCCATTTTTTAAACCTTCCTCAAGTGCAGTGATGTAATATTCATCTGTAACACTGCCTGTCAGGTCTATTGGATTACCTACAGCACAAAAAGGAGGGAGTTTAGATAAAAGGCGTTTTTTTATCTCTTCAGAAAGCCCTGTAACTTCAAGCCCTGAGTTATCACAGGCATCTGTTATCCTTACGCCAATGCCGCCACCATCTGTTATAATCAAAATCCTTTTCCCTTTGACCTGACTATGAATATTTAGAATCCTGCAGGCATCCTTAAATCCTTCATACCCATCCACCTCTATTATCCCTGCCTTTTTAAATGCTGCACTGTATATCTCATACCTCCCTGTCATTGCACCTGTATGCGATTTTGCAGCATGGACACCCGCATCTCTCCTGCCGACCTTTACTGTAATAACAGGTTTTTTTCTTGTGCAGCGGGATGCAGCTTCTACAAATCTCCTTCCGTCATTTACAGATTCTATGTATAAAGCAACGACCTTTGTTTCCTCATCATCTGTCAGAAATTCAAGACAATCAGACTCGTTAACATCAATTCTATTCCCGTAATTTATAACCCTCGCAACCCCAACGTCCTCGGATGCCAGCTCATCCATAATTGTTGCTGCAAATGAGCCGCTCTGGGAAATGATAGAGATGCCGCCTCTAATGGGTCTTTTTATTCTATCCCCTCGTATAAAGAAGCTATCTATCTTAGACACTGTATCGTATATACCCATACAGTTTGGTCCCATAATCCTGATACTATTTTTTTCTGCAATCTCTTTTATCCCTTCCTCCAATCTCTTTCCCTCATCTCCAATCTCTTTAAAACCGGAACTGATGATTATCGCACCCCTGACCTTTTTACCAGCACTTTTAAGTGAGTCTGCTACTACCGGGGCAGGGAGGACAATTACAGCTATATCAATATTGTCGTTTGTTTCAGTTATGGATTTGTAGCACCTGAGGTTGTTTATAGATGAATATTTTGGATTTACAGGATAGATAGCTCCTGGAAAGCCTGCTTTTTTCAGATTCTCAAGTATGACATAGGATAGTTTTCCCGGTATGGGTGATACCCCAATAACTGCAATGGATTTAGGATTGAAGAAGAAGCTTATATCTTGCTTTTTCTTAAGCATAGAGGTTTTCAAATTATACTATATGTTACCAGATTTTTACACTTTTCATTTTACACAGAAAAGAGTATAGTTATGGACAAAACCATGCCACAAAGACACCAAGACACGAAGATTAAGAATTTATTTTTTTAATATACAAGGAAATTATAAAATCTTTAGCAACTAATGAACACAAATTAAGACTAATTCTTTAAAACCTTTTCTTTAATTCGTAAATATTCGTGCAAATTCGTGGCTAAAATTAGATTTTTGTTCTTCTTTGTGTCTTTGCGTCTTGGTGGCTATATAATTTTCTTATTAGGGACAAAATGACCAAAACAATATTGATAGTGATAGTATTTTTAATATTTGCGAATAAAAATCTTTCAGCAAAAGAGACAGAAACAGTTGCTAAAAAATCTACTTTAATAGTAGAGGAGCTTTTGTATGATAAAGGTTCTGATAAGATAGATGTTTCAAAATATCCAAAGGTGATGCAGGAGGCATATAAGGTTTTTGCATCAAAATGCTCAAAGTGTCATACACTGGCAAGGCCGATAAATTCTCCATATACCATACCAGAGGAGTGGGAGAGATATGTAAAGATGATGATGAGGAAACCTGGCTCGGGGATTGATCCTAAATCGGCAAAGACTATTTATGAGTTTCTTAAGTATGATTCTCAGGTTAGAAAGAAAGGACTTTACGAAAGAAAACTCAGAGAGAGGAGAAAATGAATCTCTTTTCTAAAACTTTTAAGCCCGGCGGTCCAAGGTTGGTTTTGGTTGTATTCTCAGTTCTGGGAGGACTTTTCTGCGTATATGGTTATCTTACAATTCGTTCGTTGCTATGGTCGCCGTCATTCTATATAAAAAATTATGACTCTGAGAAATCAAAGGTTGTTATTTCTGATATAACCTCTCCGGAGGAAAATCAAATTAACTATGAAGGTTTATCAGATGTTGAAAAAGGCAGGTTTCTCTTCAATCACAGAGGTTGTATAATCTGCCATGGTAAGGATGCCAAAGGCGGTGTCAGAAATCCTAATTCACAATCTGGGGAAGAGATACCTGCATTGGTTTATGTAAAAGAGGGATATACAAAAGAGGAGTTGATTGAAAGGATTAAGGGTGGTATTCCTGTAGTTGCAAAAAAGGACACTGATAAATCAGAACCCCCAATCAACATGCCGCCATGGAAGGATAAATTGACCGATGAAGAGATTGGTAATATAGTGGATTATCTTTTCAGCATATATCCGAAGGAAGAGGCGTAGAATGGTGAGAAGGTTATTTTTGATTCTTATAGTGGTTTTCGTTATCTATTATTTTTCTATAAAACCACCAGAAATTAAACAGCCTCTCAATTTCAACCATAAGTCCCATACAGATTTACTCATTGAATGCATTGCATGTCATAGAAATGCTGAGGAGCAGAGAGATGCAGGGATTCCGAATATAGAGACTTGCAGCTTATGTCATAATCCTGAAAATACACCATTGTGGAATATTACATCACATAGTTTAAAGGGATATATTGCTGAAAAAAGGCAAATACCATGGGAAAGGATATACAGAGTAAAAGACCATACCCTCTTTTCTCACAGGAGACACACAGGGATTGCCAGGATTGATTGCAGGGTTTGTCATGGGGCTGTAACAGAAATGACTGAATCCATAATCAGACCATTTATAGAATTTTCTAAGCAGAGAGGGATGAATAATTGTGTTGACTGTCATAAAAAAGAAAAGGTTGTTACTGATTGCCTGATGTGTCATAGGTAGGAGAGTCAAGTGGAAATAAGCCGTAGAGGATTTTTTAAGGTATCTGCAGCAGCTTCCTTTGGTGTTGGATTGGCACATTCAAAGGAGATAATCCTGCCAAAGATAGATGAGTCAATTGAAAGGGAGTTAACCAATTTTTTACCAGAAGAATGGATACCTTCAGTTTGCGGATTGTGCCGGGCAGGCTGCGGTATGTTAGTCAGGAAGGTAAACGGAAAAGTTACAGGGGTTAAAGGGAATAGAAGAAACGAGATAAGCAAGGGTGCGCTATGTCCAAAGGGTTTTGCAAGTTTACAATATCAATTTCATCCACAGAGGATTTATTCACCCCTTATAAGGAAGGGAGAAGGCGGTAGTCCTGATTCATTTCAGAATATCCCCTGGTCTCAAGCCTTTGATTTGATACTGGAGAGATTAATCAAACTAAGGACAACAAACAGGACCCACTCACTTATAATTTTTTCACGGAGAAAGGGTGAATTAGAATGGTCTATGGCGAGACATTTTGCCGATGTATATGGCACCCCTAATTTGATTGAATATGATATGCCTAACGATTGCCTGCTATCTGAGGCAATTTATAAAACCTCAGGAGTTAAAGGTGATTTGAGTTTTGATTTCTCTTCAGCAAATCTAATTGTCTCCTTTGGTAATGATTGGTTACAGACATATAGAGATTTTGTATCTGCAAATCGCGGTTATGCCCTGTCAAAGACATCCCAGCCGGATGTCAGGTCAAAGATTATCCAGATTGAACCACGCTATTCTATAACTGCAATGAAGTCTGATAGATGGATTAGATGTAATCCTGCAGCAGAGGGCATGGCAGCGTTAGGGGTGGTATTTTATATGATAAGCAGTGGTAATTATGATACTGAATTTGCCAATGATTACATTGAGAATTTTGATGATTTAAAGGAATCTATCTCAAGGATTAACTTTGATAGAATCTTAGAAATTACCGGTATTTCAGAAGGGGAATTTCGTTATCTTACCAGGGAACTTGCATCAGCAAAACCTGCGATAGCAATAGGTAGAAGGACAGATCTATTTTCCCAGGGCTTAATCCTTTTGATTAATATCCTTACAGGAAGTTTTAATCAACTCGGAGGTGCCTGGATCATTCCGGATGATGATGCACTTGAGTTCAATAAATCTCTTGACCCGACTGCAAGGTCGGGTCTTTCTAAGGTCTCTTTAAGTAAAAACAGTTTAAATATGATAAAGGTTTTAGAAAGGATTATTGAAAAAGATCCATACAGGGTTGAGGCCGCTTTTTTTTGTAATGTCAATCCAGTTTATAATTATCCTGGATTAGGAGTTGATGCCATTGAAAAAATTCCATTCAGTGTAACCTTCAGCAACTTTCTTGATGAAACTGCCCTGTATTCAGATATCGTTCTGCCAATTACCACATTTTTTGAGGAATATGAAGTAAAGATAAATTATTCCCTTGAGGCAAACAGAATAATCTCTACCTGCAAACCCCTTATCCTGAATAGGGATGTTATGAGTACCGCAGATATTTTTCTTACACTGGGTAAAAATATTAAAGAGGTCCAGAATAATTTTCTATGGGATAACTCTAAAGAGATATATGAAGATTATGTCAGGAAGACCTTTGATTCCGCCCCTGAAATAAGGGCAAGATTAGAAGGTTATAATGAATTTGAAAAATCTGCACGCAGTGAAGGGGTTTTAATCCCGCGACGGGAGATTAAAATTGATAAACTTGATTTTAGATTTTTAAAAGATATAAATCTGGATAGAGTAAAGGTCAACAGAGATACACTTAAGTTGATAATCTATTTTCCGAGTGGATTTAATGATTTTGAGGGCTGTCAGATGCCGTATCTGTTGGATACCATCGGTTCACATCTTAATTCTGTATGGGAGTTTTTTGTTGAGGTGAATCCATTCACTGCAGAAAAATACAATCTTAAAGGAGAATCCATTGTCTATATTGAAAATCAGGATGGTAAAAAAATCAGGGCAAGGGTAAAGATATTTAATGGAATTATGGATAATGTTATCGCTGCCCCTGCAGGACTTGGAAGGTCGGGAGAATTCGGCATTACAAAGGGGATAGGTGACAATCCTTTAAAACTCATCCCTAAGATTTTTTCAGAATTTGTCTTTCCTGTTTTTGGATTCAGTGAGGTAAGGATTATAAATGCCTAAATTTGGAATGGTAATAGATTTAGAAAAATGCACTGCCTGCCAGGCATGTGTTGTTGCATGTGCAGTTGAAAATAATCTGCCGCCAGGAAATATAAATGATGCACAGATGAACAGGATTATTCGGTGGCTTAAAATTTTACCCATTTCTGATGCAAAGAGCGGAATATTCAAAATGACCCTGATTCCCTTTACCTGCCAGCAATGCAGCAGGCCGCCATGTACATATGTCTGTCCTGTAAGTGCAACTTACAAAAACCCTGATGGAATTATAGCGCAGGTTTACTGGCGTTGCATTGGCTGCAGGTATTGTGTCAATGCCTGTCCTTATACAATCAAATTCTTTAACTGGTATGAACCTGAAAATCCTTATAAAGAAAATGCAAATCCCGATGTTTTTATGAGGGAGAAGGGGGTTACTGAAAAATGCCTTTTTTGCCATCACAGACTTCAAAGGGCAAAGGAGGCTGCAAAATATGAAAATAGGGAGATTGGTTCTGACGAATACCAACCTGCCTGTGTTGAGGCATGTCCCGCCAGGGCTATTGTTTTTGGTGATATGGAGGATGTACAATCAAAGGTGGTTGAGTTATCACACTCGACAAGGGCATTCAGATTCCTTGAGGAGCTGGGAACTTCTCCAAATATTACATACCTGAAGGAGGTAAAATGACAACCGAAGGGCAGATTCAAAGGATTGAATCAAAGGTTCTGCAGTCAATAATCATAAAACCCTCAATCGGTTATAAAATTTTTATACTGGGTTGCGGTTTTTTTGTCTGTCTTGGCCTTTTTTTCTGGATAAAACAGATTGCGTTGGGATTAGGGGTTACGGGGTTAAATACTCCGGTATTCTGGGGAGTTTATATAGTTAATTTTGTCTTCTTTATCGGGATTTCCCATGCAGGTACCCTGATATCATCCATCTTAAGAATTACAGATACACAATGGCGCACCCCTTTTACAAGGATGGCAGAAGCGATTACAGTATTCAGTCTCCCCTTTGGCGTTGGTTCTGTAGTAATTGATTTAGGAAGACCTGATAGACTCTTGCATACGTTGAATTTTCCGCACCTGACAAGCCCAATAATCTGGGATGTACTGTCTATCTCAACATATTTGATTACAAGCTGCCTGTACTTTTATCTTGCATTGGTCCCCGATATAGCCTTATGCAGAGATATACTAAAGACTGTATCACCATTTAAACAGAAGGTGTATAAGACCCTGTCTTTAGGATGGCAGGGGACTCCAAAGGATTGGAAGACACTGAATAAGATTCTTACAGGGATGAGTATATTTCTTTTCGCCCTGGTGATATCAGTGCATACTAATGTATCCTTTGTATTTGGTATGACGCTGAAGCCTGGCTGGCATACAGCAGTAATTGGGCCTTACTTTGTATTAGGTGCGATATACTCAGGAGTGGCAACAATTATAGTCGTAATGGCGATATTGCGAAGGGTTTACTCCCTGGAAGAAATAATAACTCAAGACCACTTTCAGAAAATTGGAAAATTTCTGCTTACCTTATGCTGCTTCTGGTTTTATTTTACCGTTGTTGAGGTCTTGACAACATTTTATGGTGGTGAAGCTGCACATATGATTGTCTTTAAGGCAAAATTTTTTGAAGAGTATGCATTCATCTTCTGGCTGATGCTTGTATTTAATTTTATTATCCCCTTTGCTGTTCTATCAAACTTTTTTTCATTAATTAAACTCAGGTCTATACAAAATATGGTTATTGTCTCAATAATAATAGATATTGGGATGTGGATTGAGAGATATTCAATTATTGTCCCATCAGGTGCAAGACCTTACCTGCCTTGGCAAACCGGTCACTATCTGCCAACACTTACAGAATGGTCAATTACATTGATGTTATTATTTGGATTTTTTTTATTACTTGGGGTTTTTATAAAATTCTTTCCAATAATTACACTATGGGAGTTGAAAGAATCTTTTCATATCCAAAAAGATTGACAGCTATTTTTGGGTTTGCCTTTTTCTTTTTATAAGGGTATATTTTAGCCATGCGTCCTGTCTATATAATATCAGGCGGTATAACAAAATTTGCCAAGGCACATCCTGAAAAGGATTTCAGGCTTATGGTCAAAGAGTCATTTGACTATGCCATGGCAGATGTGCCTGATCTTACCAGAGATATGATAGACGGGAGCATCTGCTCCTATTTCTCAGACCACTTCACAAGGCAGCTCAAGGCAGGGGCAATGGTTCAGGATTACCTTGGACTCTGCCCTAAACCATCTAAGAGGATTGAGGGTGGAGGCGCTACAGGGGGGCTATGTCTTCAGGCAGGATGGGAGGCTATTACATCGGGAAGGATGGAGGTATGCGTTGCCTTTGGCTTTGAGACAATGAGCAGGGTCAATACATGGAAGGGGAATGAGTTTATTGCCCATGCCTCTGATACAAATTTTGATTACCCTGTGGGGGGCTTCTACACAGGCTATTACGCCATGATGGTTCAGAGGCATATATATGAGTTCGGGACAACAGTGGAGCAGATGGCAATGGTTGCTATAAAGAATCATAAGAATGCCCTTTACAATTCCTATGCCCAGAGCCCAATGGAGCTGACTATTAAAGATGTCCGCTCATCACCTATGGTTGCAACACCCCTCACAATACTTGATTGCTGTCAGATGTCTGATGGTGCAGCAGTGGCAATACTATGCTCTGAAAAGATGGCTGAGAAGCTGTGCAAAAAACCTGTAAAGATTACAGGGGTTGGATGCGGGACAGACTCTATGAGGATGGCAGACAGACCACACGGAAAGGTAATCCTTCTGCCTCACGAGTCTAAAGAAGACTATAAAAATTTGAAATATCCCGGAGTTCACTCCTTCAGAGGCGGAAGGATGGCTGCAAAATTGGCATATGAGATGGCAGGGATTAAAGACCCCAGAGAAGACCTTGATTTCATCGAGCTTCATGACGCATACTCATCTTCAGAGATTCAGACCTATGAGGATATTGGACTCTGTAAATATGGAGAAGGGGGCAGATTTGTTGAGGCAGGTTACCCTTTTATGCCCAATGTTAATTATGGATTAAAATTTTCAAAAAGGAAGGGTAGGAATATCCCTGTTAATCCATCAGGTGGACTCCTTGCCTGCGGTCATCCAGTAGGTGCTACTGGGCTTATGCAGGCAGTCTTTGCTTTCTGGCAGATTCAGGGGAGTATAAAAAAACATTTGGGTAAAGATACACTTCAGATTAAAGACGCAAGAAGGGGCTTAATCCACAGCCACGCAGGGACAGGAACATATATAACCGTGAGTATAATGGAGAGGATGTAAAGAGAGGAATGTTTAAACCCAAATTACGCAAGGTTGGTAGCCGCAACCTTTAGGTTGCGTGTATTTATTGAGTATTCAATTTACATTTAAGATTTTTGCCATACCTTAATTTGAAATATGATATATTACTGCATCAACCTATATAGTGAGGGATGGGAATATGGAAGTATATAAGGCATACGGTAGAACAGATGTAGCGTATAGAAGGGATATACAACCAGTAAAAGAAATTATGGCAAAAATCTTGCTGGGGGACTGCAAAAAAGTCTTAAAAACATTGGAGGACAACTCCGTTGATCTTATTGTAACCTCACCGCCTTATGCCGATAGCAGGTCTGCCACCTATGGTGGAATAAAGCCGGATAAGTATGTCGAATGGTTCTTGTCTATCACCGCTGAACTTCTTCGTGTTTTAAAACCTTCTGGAACTTTTATCTTGAACATCAAAGAAAAAGTCGTTGACGGCGAAAGACATACCTACGTAATAGAATTAATTCTTGAAATGAGGAAACAAGGGTGGTTGTGGACAGAGGAATTTATCTGGCACAAGAAAAATTGCTATCCAGGTAAATGGTCCAATAGGTTCAGAGACTCTTGGGAAAGGCTTCTACAATTCAACAAAAGCAAGCAATTTAATATGTATCAAGAAGAAGTTATGGTTCCAGTGGGGGATTGGGCAAAAACAAGGTTAAAAAACCTAAGCGAAACCGATTTGAAGCGAGATAATTCAAGGGTTGGCAGCGGTTTCGGGAAAAAAATAGCAAACTGGATTGGCAGGGACAAGGCGTATCCGACCAACGTCCTTCGCTTGGCACAGGCGAATTGAGGGGCAATGAGTTACGAAAGTAAAATGTACGAACAGTTTGCTATGCCAACGCGGGAACAGGTTGAACAGGCGTTGCTTCGTGCGTTACTCAAACATGGTGGAGTCATCAAAGAGTTTGGCGTTGGACAGGAAATCGTTGATGAGATAGCAAATGACTTTGGCCTAACAGAGCATCAACGCTCCGCTTTCTTGCAAACTGTCTATCGTAAAGAAGATCGTGTTAAAAAATCGCTCCTCTGGCATAGATTGCTTTTTAGGGCAGCCGATTCTTTGGCAAGAGAGAAGCTGGTTTCACGGCCTACACAGACTTTCCATCTCACAAATAAAAAAGAATGGATGCTTACGGAAAAAGGCTTCGATGAAGCATTAAACCTCTCGAAGATACCTACTGAGAGAAAGAGCTTTTTACCAACCAAGTCTTACGAAGTTCAGAAAATTGTAAACAAGCTTAGCTCCGCTCCAAGACCCGAAGATTATAATCCATTTGATAGGGAAAAGAAAGTCATCAAAGTCACTACAGAAGCTGCCTTACGAACGAGGGGGTTTCGTCAAGCAGTTATAGAAGCATATCTTTGCAAATGCGCTATTTGCGGAATGAAGCTCAATTCACCCGATTTTTTATCATGGGAGGTTGAAGCTGCCCATATTGTACCCCATAGCTTTCAGGGGCGTGATGATATTTGGAATGGATTAGCATTGTGTCACTTACATCATTGGGCTTTCGACGTTGGCTGGTTGAGTTTGCTCGATGATTACACAATTCAGGTTTCATCACAAATTCATTCTTTGCCGTCAGATTTTGGAAGGCTTGGGGATTATGAATTTCTCAGAGCATTCTCGATCAAAAAGACAAGAATACTTTTGCCGGATAGAAGTGAAATCCATCCGCATCATAATGCAATTAGATGGCATCGTCAAAATATTTTCCATGATTGACTTTTCGGGAGGATTACAATGAAAAATGACAGCAACGAAAAAATAGTTTACTCGATTAATATTGCTGATATTCAAGAAGTGGCTAATCAAGTTCTTGAACGTGATCTCACCACGGAAGAGGTTACCTTAGTTGAAGACTCGATTGGTGATTACTTAGACTGGTTTCAAGCGATAGAGAATTCAATTAACGAACATGTAAAATAGCTGCAAAATCTTGAGACACTTAAATTAGATAAGATACTAAAAAGGAAGAACCCTTATCTATTCAAGGCCAAGAACATATTGACGGCACAGGACTTGGTAAAGGTACTTTTAGATGCGCATCTATCATCACAAGAAGAAAGTATCTTTGGAGACTTTCTTGAAGGGCTTGTGAGATATATCTGTGGGGCGGTTTACGGAGGTACAAAATCCTCAGCAGAAGGAATTGATTTAGAGTTCAGCAAAGACAGCATTAATTACATTATTTCGATAAAATCTGGTCCAAATTGGGGCAACAGTAGACAAATCAAAAAAATGAAGGATGACTTTCTCAAAACGATACGAATCCTAAAAACAAATAACCCCAGGATGCATGTTGTTGCGGTGAATGGCTGTTGTTATGGAAAAGATAATAAACCCGAAAAAGGAAACTATCAAAAGCTTTGCGGCCAGCGGTTTTGGGAGTTTATTTCAGGAGATGAAACGCTATACACCGGCATAATAGAACCATTAGGACATAAGGCCAAACAGCGAAATGACAGGTTCACCGAATCATATGCTCAGATAATAAACAAGTTCACTCACCAGTTCATGAACGATTTCTGTGTTGATGGGAAAATCAACTGGGAGAAATTGGTCAGATTCAATTCCTGCAAGTAATCAGAATACAAATACAGCATTATATAGGCAAACGCATAACAAGTCGCTCAAGACGGATGTGGCAGAAAACCGCCACACCGCTTAGCTTAATCATTATCTACAGTTTAGGTAATCTATGCAAGCCGTTATTGGTTGTTAAGAGGGGTTGAACATCATGAAAAAAGACATTAAGCTTCCGGAAACAGAGGAAGGGACAATCTTATTCAATATTGACCCTATTATCATAAAATATCACTATGAGATTGACTATGTCCACTCCTATGCACAGGATTCACCATTCTTTGCAGGGCTCACAAAAAAGAAGCTCCTCGGAAGCAGATGCACTAAATGCGGCTATACCTATGCTACACCGAGAGGGCACTGCATGGAGTGCGGGACAAAGACTGAATGGTTTGAGCTTCCATTAGAGGGTAGGGTTCATACCTTTACTACATGCTATTTTGGGAGCGAGGCATTTTTAAAGGAGACTCCATTTACATTAATCCTCGTAGAGTTTGATGGTATTAATACATTGTTCCTATCAAGACTGATTGGTGTAAAGCCTGATGGGGTTCACCCCGTTAGAAGTTTACATACAAAAGATGATAAAAGAATCACTCAGTCAGAGAAACCTCGTAATCTAACTTCTAACGGGGTAAAGATAGGGATGAAGGTAAGGGCGAGGTTTTTAAGAAACTGTAAGTTCAAACCTACGGATGTCTATTTTGTTCCTGTATCAAGTCCATAAGATTTAGCCACAGATTTTCACTGACTAAGTCAAAACGGTTCAAACAGTTTAAACAGTTTAAACGGATTAAACGGTTTTAAATGTCTGTGTAAGTCTGTGGCAAAAAAGGGTATTTTAGATGGAATTTGAATTAACAGAGGAGCAGAAGATGCTCCAGCAGACAGTGAGGGATTTCTCTCAAAAGGTGATAGCCCCGGGTGCAAGGGAGCGGGATTCAAAGGGGGAGTTCCCACGAGAGCTATTTAAGGTGATAGCAGGGATGGGCATCATGGGGATGATCATTCCTGAAGAGTATGATGGTGCAGGTCTGGATTATATCAGCTACTCTATTGTCCTGGAGGAGCTTGCGAGGATAGATGGGGCGATAGCACTATCAGTTTCTGCACACAACTCGCTTTGCACCAACCATATCTATTCCTTTGGGACAGAGGAACAACGGAAGAGATTTGTTATTCCACTGGCAGGAGGAGAAAAACTCGGTGCATGGGGATTAACAGAACCAAGTTCCGGAAGTGATGCAGCCGCTCTTCAGACTACGGCAGTTCTAAAGGGGAATAAGTGGGTATTGAATGGGGAGAAGGCTCTCATCACACATGGCTCAGTGGCAGATACTTATGTAATAATGGCATCCACAGATAGAAAGAAAGGTAAGAAGGGTATCTCTGCCTTTATAGTAGAGAGGGGGACTCCCGGTTTCAAAATAGGTAAGGTGGAGGATAAACTTGGAATGAGGGGGAGTGATACTGCCTCTCTAATCTTTGAGGAGTGCATCCTACCGGAGGAAAGCCTTCTGGGAAAAGTAAATGAAGGATTTATAGATGCCTTGAAGATTTTAGAAGGTGGAAGAATAGGTATGGGTGCCATTGCCCTTGGAATAGGCAGGGGGGCATTGGAAGAGAGCCTGAGGTATGCGAAGGAGAGAAGACAATTCGGTCAACCCATTGTTAGTTTTCAGGCAATCCAGTTGATGTTCGCTGACATGGCTACAGAACTGGATGCTGCAAGATTATTAGTTTACCATGCAGCCTTCCTGAAGGAGCAGGGATTGAGATACACAAAGGAGGCATCCATGGCGAAGCTTTTTGCCTCAGAGGCGGGGATGAGGGCAACCATGAAGGCGATTCAGATACATGGCGGCTATGGCTATACTAAAGAATTTCCTGTGGAGAGATACTTCAGGGATGCAAAACTTTGTGAGATTGGCGAGGGGACTTCAGAGATTCAGAGAATGGTCATTGTAAAGGAACTGTTGAAATAAATTTAGCCACAGACTTTCACTGACTAAGTCAAAACGGTTCAAACAGTTTAAACAGTTTAAACGGATTAAACGGTTTTAAATGTCTGTGTAAGTCCGTGGCAAAGGTATTACTTTTGAAGTTGAGGAAGGATTGTTTCATAGAAGTCCAGCGATTCTGGATTAATCAGGGCATCTCTGTTAGTGACCGCTCTGCCGTGCAATATATTAGAGACCGCACTTTCAACCTTCTTCATATTGAATGTGTAGGGAATATCAGTCACCTCAATGATTAAGTCAGGGACATGCCTATAAGATGCCTCGTCACGCAAAGCCCTTTTAATCTTATTTTTCAAATCCCCTGTTAATTTAAAACCCTGTGCGAGTTTAATAAAGAGGATAATACGCTGGTCTCCTTTCCAATCCTGTCCTACAACTAAGCTGTCAGCAATTTCTTCAAATCTCTCCATTATATTATATATTTCAGCGGAACCGATGCGTATTCCAGAAGGCTTTAATGTGAAATCAGAGCGGCCTAAAAAGGTTATTCCACCTGTGTCGCTATGAATTATAATCCAGTCGCCGTGCCGCCAGACATTGGGAAAAGTATTAAAGTAAGCATCTCTATATTTTTTACCATCAGGGTCGTTCCAGAAATAAAGAGGCATGGAAGGAGAGGGGGCTTCACAAACGAGTTCTCCCTCCTTATCAACTACAGAATTGCCCCTTTCATCATATGCCTTCATCTTCATTCCTAAGGCTGGACCCTGCAATTCTCCAGCATATACAGGCTGGATTGGAGTTCCGGCAGCAAAACATCCATTAATATCTGTGCCGCCTGATATAGAATTAAGGTACAGAGCTCCTTTGATTTCACGGTAAACATATTCAAATCCTTCCCTTGAAAGGGGTGAACCAGTCTGAGAGATTTCGCGTAGAGATGACAGGTCATAAAGTTCTCCGGGCTTAGCCCCTATACTTTTTAGATAATTGATATAACTCGCACTACAGCCAAAAATTGTTATTCTTTCATCTTGAGCCAATCTCCACATAGCCCCCCAATCAGGATAGTTTGGATTGCCGTCGTATAATACTACAGTCGCCCCTGCAGATAGAGAGCTTATCAGCCAATTCCACATCATCCAGCTTGGAGTTGTTATATACATGATTCTGTCTTTGCGTTTTAAATCGGTATGAAGTATCAACTCCTTCAGGTGATTAATCAAGATACCGCCTGCCCCTTGAACCATGCACTTTGGCTTGCCAGTTGTTCCAGAGGAAAACATGATATATACAGGATGTTCAAAAGGGAAATGTTCAAACTGAATTTCAGGCTGTATATCATTAGATAGAAAATCGTTATAAAGAATAGAATTGGGTATATTACTAATATCGGGTTTTTCTTCAATATAAGGGATTACGATAATCTTTTTTAGAGAAGGTATTCCACTGACGATTTTCTCAACATTAGTCAAGATATTAAAGATCTTACCTTTATAGGAATACCCGTCAACTGTGAATAAGATTTTTGGCTCAATTTGACCAAAACGGTCAAGAACAGAAGCAGGACCAAGCTCAGCTCCACAGGAAGACCAAATAGCTCCTATGCTTGCAGAGGCAAGCATGGCAATGACAGTTTCCATGAGGTTGGGCATATATGCAGCAATGCGGTCTCCAGGCACAACCCCTGATTTACTGAGTGGGTTAGCGAGCCTCGCTACAGAATAGTATAGTTCAGAATAGGTAGCTGTAGCTGATTTCCCGGTCTCTCCTCTGAATATTAAGGCTACATTGTTATCTCTAAACTTAAGAAGGTTCTCAACAAAATTGAGTCTCGCACCTACAAACCACCTTGCACCGGGAAACCTGCTTAGGTCGTCTACTACTGTGTCATATCTTGATGCCCTTACATCAGCGAATTCCCACATAGCTTCCCAGAAATCCTGTATATTTTCTACTGACCATCTGTAAAGCTCATCATAGGAGCGGATTTTAAGGCTGTGCCTTTTATTGACAAGGTTGATGAAGCGGCTTATGTTTGTCTTTCTTATATTTTCTTCGGAAGGTACCCAGAGTGGTTTTCTCATGTATATGGGAAATTATAAAAACTACCACGGATTTATCACGGATAAACACGGACAAGACAAATCCTTTTATTATTTCATTGTTTCTCTGTGTTTATCCGTGTCCCTCTGTGGTTTTATTAGGTTTTGGTTCATATTTTAAAAGTTTGTAAAGCTCCTCCCGAGTTTGCATCCTGTCAATAAACCCCTTCTGAGTACCCGTTTTCTTTAACTCTGTCAATGCCTCTTCAATTGCCTTCATGGCTACCCTGAAAGCGGTCAGAGGGAAGATGACAATGGAGTAACCCATATCTTCAAACTCTCTAACAGACATATAGGGGGTTTTACCGAACTCTGTCATATTGGCCATCAGCGGAGTCTTTACCTCTTTTGCAAATATCTCAAACTCCCTTTTTGACTCCAGTGCCTCGGGGAAGATTACATCTGCACCTGCCTTTATATATCGGTTTGCCCTTTCTATTGCATCCTCAAGACTATTAATTGCCCTTGAATCTGTCCTTATTATAATCATAAAATCTGGATTCTCTCTGGCATCACAGGCAGTCCTTATTTTTTCTTCCATATCTTGAGCAGGAATTACCTTTTTTCCCGGAAGGTGGCCACATCTCTTGGGAAACTCCTGGTCTTCTATGTGGATACCTGCAACTCCAGCACTCTCAAAAGCCCTCACTGTCCTTGCTACATTCGGTAAATCCCCAAAACCTGTATCTGCATCTGCTATGGCAGGAATATTTACCGTATTTGCGATATACCCTGACTGCTGAACCATCTCTGTCATGGTTAATAAACCGATGTCCGGGACACCTGCCATACCATTGGACAACCCCGCACCTGAGATATAAACTGCACCAAAACCGGTTTTTTCTATAAGTAAGGCTACAGCAGCGTTAAATGCCCCCGGCGCCACCACTATACCCTTTTTGAGGAGCTGTCTGAAAATGGCAGGCTTTGAATATGTATCCATTATTGTTTACTTACAGTAATGCTGTCCATTATTTCCCTTACATCCTTTATATACTCCAGATTCAAAAGCTTATCAAGGATTATATCTATCTGCCCTGTAGGTAAGATATTAGCAGCCATTGTCTTGAACTTAGTCTCCACCTCTTTATCTGTCATTGGATTCTTTGGATGCCCCTTTGGATAGTTAATCTTTTTTGAAAACCGCCTTCTATCCTTTGTAATAATCTCAATTAGATTTGGCATTGCCTCTGGATATTGTCTGTTTAGCTCTGCATCACGGGTAATCCTGACCTTTTGCATCAACCTATGTAATATCGGGTCTTTTATCCTTCCTAAAGAAAACTGGTTTAATTCTACCTTCCCATCTTTCAGTGCAACTGCTACACAATAAGGGAGGCTGTGGTCAGCAGTCTCCCTTGTCTTTGGATTCCACTTTTCTGCCCCTGAGCCTATAATTTCATAACAGGCATCAAATGTCCTGACCTCTATGGATTCAATTGTATCTATATCACCTATCTCACTTTTAAGCTTAAGGGCTGCCTCAATGGCACTCTGGCTGTGATATTCGGCAGGATAAAATTTTATATAGGTATCAAGAATTTTGAAGTGGCTCTCCTTACCTCCGAAATCCCCAAGTTCAAAATACCCTGATACTAATTTCATAAAACCCTTTTCACCTTCAAATATGGGTGATGGACCTGTCATTCCATGTTTTGCCAGTATGGCGGCAAATACTGCATTTCTGGCTGTATTGGCAAAGGCACACCCCTTCCACATAGATAATTCTCCGGTGCGGGTCTGCCTCAGTGCAATGTTTGCCACACCTGAAAGTCCAAGGGTATGAACAGTTTGCTCCATATTCAAATCCATCAATTTTGCAGCCACAAGTCCGCTTGAAAATGCACCGTATGTTACATGGTCCCAGCCTTTTGCTCTTAAAGATGCAGCATCGCACAATCTGCACTGAATCTCATAACCAATGACAATGGCGGCAATCAAATCCCTCCCACCTTTTCTTTCAGCTTCAGCAATTGATAGAGCAGTAGAGATATTATCACTCGGATGTGCAGGCTCCTTTGCGAGATAGGTATCATTATAATCAAGATAGCGTATCATCGTGCCATTGGCAAAGGCAGATAGATCAGGGGAGGTCTTCTTTTTGGTCCCGAAGATGGAAGCACTATAGGTGCTTTCTACAGGTCTTGCCACCTCCATTGCTATCCTGACAGGTTCGCTGTTATAAGCACCTAAGGCACACCCCAGGGAATCTATAACACGCCTCTTTACCTCGTGGATAACATCTTCAGGGAGGTCTTCATAGTGTAAGGAATTAGTATATATGGCAAGTCTTTCAGCTAATGTTTGCATAAAAAACAAAAACCTAATGAAACCACAGATGGACACAGATTAACACAGATAAAAACTTTTTTTCTTTATTCTATCAGTGTTTATCTGTGTTTACCTGTGGTTAATTTTATAATTTCCTTGTACATTAAAATACCCCTTATGATTTCAACTCCTTGACAAACCCTACAATCTCATCCAACTCCGTCCCGGGACTAAATACCTCTTTTACACCCATCTCTTTTAATTTAGGGATATCTTCATCAGGGATAATTCCCCCTCCAAAGGTAGGGATATTTGCCCCTCTCTCCTTCATCAGTTCAAAGACCCTTTGAAATATGAGATTATGTGCCCCTGTCATAGAGCTGATACCTATGACATCAACCTTCTCATTTATAGCAGTATTCACAATATCTTCAGGGGTTTTGTGTAGTCCTATATAAACTACCTCAATCCCCTCATTTGTCAGGGCATCCCTTATAACCTTCACTCCCCTGTCATGACCATCAAGCCCGACCTTTGCCAATAAGACCTTCATAGAATTTATGAATAACTCCCAGTAATCCTCTACAATCCTTGTAAATTAGGTACAGTCGTGGTGAATGATGGCATTTATACCCTCAGCAGATTTGAAGTAAAATTCTGCGGGATGTCAATTTCAACAAATTTTTTTACGAGAAAAGGCACATTACCAAAGTGCTCATAACCTTGCCGGATGGCATCAAATTTTGTATCAAATATATCGACTATTTGGTCATCCTTGACAAGTGCAAATTTCCCATTGGCTTTACCAATGAGCTCACTTTTATGAGTATTGAATGTTTGAAGTTCTTTAGTTAGTAATTCACCCATATTATGACCTCCTTTGATTTCCTTGTGATTGAATTATATAACAAAAAAATGATTTGTGCATCATTTTTAAAAGGAAGATAAAATCTGAAATCCGAAATCATAAAAAACTCTGCAAAAAAACTTGACAGCCTATAGGATAGGGGGTATGCTATATTTATGATTTGTAACTTTTTGCTGCCAATAACTTCAAAAAATTGTTATGTATCAATCGCAATAATAATTTTAAAACCTTACCCTCCATGCAGGGTAATTAAAAAAGGAGGCAAATATGTCATTGATATTGGCTGAAAATATTCAAAAAGATTATCAGACAGGCGATATTTGTATTAAAGCGTTAAAGAATATTAATTTTGAGATCAAGCCTTCGTCCTTCGTGTCCTTTGTAGGTCCTTCGGGCAGTGGAAAGACCACACTTTTGAACCTTATCGGATGTCTTGACAAACCAACATCCGGGAAGTTAAATGTTGCGGGGACTGATGTTGTTTCCCTTAATCGCAAACAGAGCGCATTGTTCAGGGGTAAGACCATTGGATTTATTTTCCAGGATTTTAACCTTATCCCTATTTTAACTGTTTATGAAAATATTGAATATCCGCTTCTGATGGTTGAAGTTATACCTCCTGATGATAGAAAAAAGAGAGTTAATGAGTTGTTAGAAGCTGTTGGTATGGTTGAGCAGAAGGGTAAATATCCCGACCAGATTTCAGGGGGACAAAAGCAGAGAGTAGCAGTAGCAAGAGCTCTGGTCACAAACCCGAAACTTGTTCTTGCGGATGAGCCGACAGCCAATTTAGACCATAAGACTGCTTATATGGTAATAGGGCTTATGAAAAAGATGAGGGATGAATTTAAGACGACATTTATATTTTCTACCCATGATCAGAAAATTGTCGGTGAGGTTGATGTATTATACACGCTCGAAGATGGAGAATTGAAAAGCGTGGAAGTTAAAAGAGGAGGGAAAAAGAATGCGTAATCTTTTTAAAATTGCTGTTAGAAATCTAATGAGATACAAAAGAAGAACATCGTTAACCGTTTCATTGATAAGCATTGGCGTGGTCTTTGTTCTTGTGTTTATTTCAGTATCAGGTTCATTCAAAAATATGATGATAGGACAAATAACCGATTCCCTTGTCGGCCATATACAAGTTCACAGAAAAGGATATTTGGCGGCTATAGAAAACATGCCCCTTGATCTGAACTTGAAATTTTCAGAATTCAAACAGTTAGAAAATACTCTCAGTAAACAATCGGAAATAGAGGCGTACTCTCCAAGAATAAAATTGGGCGGCATGTTAAGTAATTTTGTAGCGACAAGCAACATCAGCTTAATCGCAGTTTATCCTGACATGGAATTCAAGACATTGCCTCTTCTTCCGTCAAAAATAATAAACGGCGCAAAAAAATTTAACAGAGGTGAAATCATTATTCCAGAACTTCTTGCCACAGGTATGAATGTTAAAGTTGGAGATGTGGTGGTGGTTGTTGCGACAAATAATGACGGTTCGGTCAATGGAAAGCAATTTAAGGTCGCAGGTATTGTAGAAAGGTTGTTCGGGCCATCCGGCAGAAACGGATATATGCATATCGAAGACGCGGCGGAACTTCTCAGAATGGAGGAAATAGAAGTGAATGAAGTCGCGATAAGGCTGAAAAATTTTGACATGCTGAATCCAATGAATCAAAAGCTTGAAAAATTGCTTTCAGAGGAATTGAGCCCGCAAGGTAAACAACTCTTCGAGGTACATACATGGGAAAAACTTACTCCTTTCTCTACTATTGCTCGAATGATCGATGTTATGACATTCTTTATTAAGCTTATGCTTACAGCCATAGTTCTGATAAGTATAATGAATGTTATGATCATGGCGGTATACGAAAGGATACGTGAGATTGGTACCATAGCCGCGATAGGCACTTTGCCGGGGAAGATACTTTCCATGTTTATCATAGAAGGTTTATGCCTTGGTGTTGCAGGAGTTGCGATTGGAAATATTATGGGAATGCTTATTATCTTTATTATTAATTCATTGCGATTTACTTTTAATTTTGGAATGGTGACGGGGCTGCTTCTTTCGGCAAAGATTCATCCGGCAGACCTTTTGTCCATATCCATAACTGTAATAATCGTCTCGATAATAGCCAGCCTCGAGCCAGCCTTCAAGGCTTCAAAAATGGAACCGATTAAGGCGTTGAGACATATATAGGAGATATACATAATGAAGACTATAATTTTTTTTATTACATTGATGCTGACAGCCCCAGTGTCCGCGATTGATAATACACAGCTTTTAAAAGAGATTGACAGGAATCTTCAACCTGAATCTTATGAATCCTACAGAAAGCTCATTAATATTGAACCTGACGGCATCAAAAAAGAGTATACTCTATTTTTAGTAAAAAAAGGCGTGGACAAAGTTGTGGCTCTCTTTCTATCCCCTGCCAGTGAAAACGGCAGAAGCATGCTGAGACTCGGGGATAATATGTGGCTTTA
>Ga0209343_10000197_pt1 | contig 82828 bp, 101 predicted proteins | sample RifCSPlowO2_02_FD_184026 | JGI IMG/M metagenome (GOLD analysis project Ga0209343, IMG submission 184026) | Groundwater microbial communities from Rifle, Colorado - Rifle CSP2_plank lowO2_0.2 (SPAdes) (version 2) | ecosystem: Environmental > Aquatic > Deep subsurface > Groundwater | place...
GTGAGCACGAGCGCCGAAGATGCTCAACGCAAAAATTTTTCTATTGAAGGAATTCTTGCAGACTGCAAACCCTTTGTTTCAGAAGAGAGATTCGCTGAATTAGAAGCACATATCAGAAGTATCTATAAATAAGTTTTTAAATTTCTTTAGTATTATTCTTTCTGTCTTGGTGCGCACTTTGAAAAAGTGTTTGGAGTGCCTTGGCTACAGCTCCTGTACTAGGCTCAGAAATGAGTATGAAATACAGTTGTGACAACAAGTAGATATCCATCGAACGTATGAAACAGCAGTGCATAGGCAGTACAAGAGCTATAGAGCGCGCCCTTTGGTGCTGGATAATAATAGCCTCAATAGCAACAACAACTTCAATAACAATAGGCGGGTTCCCGGAATAACCAAGGCTCTACCAAGACTATACATGAAAACATATAAACATCTCTATGAAGAATTGTATTCTTATGAAAATCTGGAGTATGCATACCAAAGGGCAAGAAAAGGAAGAACTCAAAAATCATATGTTCTTGAATTTGAAAAAAATATAAAAAAGAATCTTCTTGAGTTACAAAGAGATCTACAATTTCATTCTTATAGGCCAAAACCTCTAGTTTCCTTTTTGATTAAAGATCCTAAAGTAAGAATAATCAGCAAATCCCATTTCAGAGATAGAATTGTGCATCATGGCATTTGTAGGATTATAGAACCTCTTTTCGAAAAAAGTTTTATCTATGATTCTTATGCAAATAGGCTTGGAAAAGGAACATCTAAAGCTCTAGAAAGATTCGAATGTTTTAAAAGAAAAGTATCAAAAAATAATACCCTGTCTTCTTATGTTCTAAAAGCAGATATTAAGAAATATTTTGAGACTATGAATCCAGAAATACTTTTGTCTTTAGTAAAAACAAAAATAAAAGATGAAAAAGTGCTTTTCTTGATAAAAACAATTCTTAAGAATTATAGTACAGGCCCAGGCAAGGGAATGCCTTTAGAAAATCTTACTTCTCAATTTTTTGCGAATGTATATTTACATGAATTAGATCTTTTTGTAAAGCACACTTTAAAAGTAAAATATTACTTGCGTTATGTTGATGATTTTATCATTCTCAAAAATGATCCTAGAACCTTAGAAAAATATAAACTTCAAATACAAGCCTTCCTAAAAGAAAAATTAAGTCTTACTCTTCATCCAGAAAAATCTAAAATCCTTTATCTAAAACAAGGTATCCCTATCTTAGGTTTTCGTATCTTCCCGCACCATAAACTTCTCAGAAGAGGAAATATGCAAAGAAGAATAAAAGAGCTAAAAAAACAAAAAGAACTCTATAAAGAAAGCTTCATAAGCTATGATGAAATCTACAATAGTTTTCAAGGTTGGAACGTTTTTGCAAGACAGGCAAATACCTTCAAAATAAGAAGCAAGCTCCATCAACAATTCGAAAAAGATTACCCAAAAGAAGTTGCTACTGTAGAAGTAAACAGGCTGCTCAACCGGAAACACTCTCATTGACTTTAAAAGAAGGCCCACCAGTTTTAAAATTCATAATATTCTCTTCATCTTCACTAATAGTTTCTCCATTCTCTGCATTTACTTTCAAATTATAGACTTTAAACTCTGGAGTAAGAATAGTAATATTCCATACAACAACACCATCAATCACTTGAAGGATAATAATAGATTTTTCAGAGTTCACAGAAACTTTTTCTAAAGCCTCAAGATAATGAATCTTTACTTTTTCTAATGGTAATTTCTCTAGTTTTTTCTGTTTTTTTTGGAAAATTTCATCTTTTTGGCTTTCTAATTTTCCATTTTGTTTAAAATACGTAATCATTTTATGTTCTTTAGGAGAATAATAATCAATACGCCACTCTTTATTCATAAGAAAACAAGAAACCAAATATGCTCCAGGAACTTTTCCTATTTCTTTGATTAATGCCTGTACATCTTCTAACATTTTGTATTGATTTCATCAAGCACTCTATGGACAAAACTCTGTGTTGAGATCTGCTCGACTTTGCCCTCTCTATTTCTCACTGCTAAGCTATTTTTCTCCTCTTCCTGATCACCAATAGTGACCATATAATTGGCTCTTTCAAGTATAGCACTTCGTACTTTCTTTCCAATACTTTCATTTCGTAGATCAAGTTCAGCACGAATACCTTTTTCTTTCATTTCTTTGAAGAGTTTTTCTGCAAAGGCAGTATTTTTTTCATTCACAGTCATGAGTTTCACTTGTACTGGACTGAGCCAGAGAGGAAATTTTCCTTTATAGAGTTCAATCAAAAAAGCAACGAATCGTTCATGTGTACTCAATGGAGCTCTATGGATGACAAACACTTCATTGTTTTGTTTTCCATATGCATCATCATAATGCAATTCAAATCGTTTCTTCGCTGCAAAATCTAACTGTACAGTAGACATAGTCTCTTCTTTGCCAAAGACATTCTTAAACTGTACATCAATTTTGGGTCCATAGAAAGCAGCTTCATCTTTCACTTCAACATATTTCAATTGCAGTCGTTGTAACACACTTCGTAAAACTTCTTCTGCATGATCCCAATTTTCAGGTTCATCAATATATTTTTCTGTATGTGACTTATCTCCTAAAGAAAGTCTAAACCAGTAACTATGAAAGCCAAATGTAGTAAAATAAGATTGAATCATTTTCAAAACATCTTCAATTTCTAGCTCAATTTGTTCTTTTGTACAATAAATATGTGCATCATTCATAGAAAGCATGCGTACCCTTTGCAAACCAGCAAGTGTTCCAGATAATTCATTTCGATAGACAATACCATATTCTGCAATACGCAAAGGAAGTTCTCTATAACTTCGTACCTTTTTTCCATAAATCAAATGATGAAAGGGACAATTCATTGACTTAAGATAATATTCTCCATCATCCATCTTCATAGAAGGATACATCCCATCTGCATAGTAGGGTAAATGCCCTGATCGCATAAATAATTCTTTTTTAGCTAAGTGAGGAGTAGAAACGCGTACATATCCTGCCCTTGCCTCAGTTTCAAGAGCAAACTTCTCTACTTCACTCTTAATGATTTCTCCTTTAGGCAACCATACAGGCAAACCTTTTCCAATAAGATCAAAAAGTGCAAAGAGTTCCATCTCTTCTCCAATTTTTCGATGGTTATACTTTTCTGCATCTTCTAATTCTTGTAATCGTTGTTTTAGTTCTTCCTCAGTTTCATAGGCAAGCCCATAAATTCTTTGCAATTGGATATTTTTTGCATCTCCTTTCCAGTATGCACCAGAGGCTTTTGTTAACTGAACATGTTTCAATTCTTTGGTATTTTCAACATGCGGTCCACGGCAAAGGTCTATAAAAGTACCTTGCCCATAAAATGTAGGCTTTTCTCCTTTCGCTTTCAACTCATCATACAATTCTTTTTTTAAAGATTCATGAGCAAGAAATTTCTTCTCTTCATCAGCTTTCAATTCAATTTTATTAATAGGCTGTGCAGCACTCACAAGTTCTTTCATCTTTTTGGAAATTTTTTTTAAATCTTCAGGAGTAAAAGGCTCTTTTCTAAGAAAATCATAATAAAATCCATCTTCAATCACTGGACCAATGCCCATGTGCACATCAGGAAAAAGGTGTTTTACTGCTTGTGCGAGAAGATGTGCACTGCTATGGCGAATACGGTGCAACTTTCCATCCTGTTTTTCAGTATCATCCATAGAGAGAAGAAATTCCTCCTATCCTTTTAAAACTTTCTCTGCCTATACAATCATTTCAAGAAGAAGTTTTACTGCAAGATGCGCAGTTTTTTGATCAGAATCATATTTAGGTGTGAGTTCCATGATATCAAATCCTACAACATCCCTTTCTTTCATAATCCTTTTCATAAGAAACAAAACTTGGTTAAAATCTAACCCTCCAGGGACTGGGGTAGAAACTCCTGGAGCAAGAGATGGATCAAAAACATCTAGGTCTAAAGAAATATACACTTTTTTCCCCTTTGTTTTATGCGCAATCTGTTTCCAAACCCAGTGAAGGTCATGTACATAAAAGTCTTGTGGGGAAATAACCTGTAAACTCTTTTTTTTCAAGGTGTCCAGCTCTTCAACCTCTGATTCTCGTGTTCCAATTAGAATGCTTTTTTTGTAATCAATGGGGGCATCATTGAGGACAGATCCATAATATCTTTTTTCAGAAAAAACAATATCTGGATGCGCATCAAAGTAAACAACAGCAATATGAGGGAAACAAGAAAGGACTTCTGTTGTAATAGAATGATCCCCTCCAAGAATAATTATTTTTTTTCCATGAAGTGTTGGGATAAGTTGAGATACTTTTTTCTTTGGAATATTTCCATAATCATATATTTTTTTTTGAATTTTTCCAGAGCTGACTTGTGCAAGGGAATAGTTTCCATTCCTTTTGAATACACATCGTTCGGCTGCAACGTTTCGTATTGCATCAGGCCCTTTTTTTGCACCTTTTCGAGAAGAATGACTTCCAGATTCATCAGGAACTCCTATCAAAACAAATTCAGCTCTTTTCAAATCAGAGTTGGCATAGACAAATTTCATAAGTCTTGAAGAGGCAAATAACTTTATAATCCTTTCCGAAATCTTTTTAATCTCCATTCTCTTCATGGAGTACATGTTTAATCCAGCATTTCATTTGAAAAAAACAAGAAACTCAAAAAATTTTATTGTTCTCTTATTCTTTGCAATTATTGTAGGCTTTGGTGTGAGCCTTTTTCCCTTTGCCTCTTCTGGTTTCTCTCAAGATGTGGTTCCTTTACAAAGCGGCTTTTTTTTCTTTGCAGCTTTTTTCCTTCTTATCGTAGTGGTAACCCTATATCTTTGGTGGAGAAAAAAGACAAAAGAAAAGCTTGCATTCAGAAAAACTTTTTAAACTCCAAGCCCTATGAATAAAACATGACTTCATTTATGAAATCTCATGATGGCTTAGAAATCCATTATGTGTATAAACCTGTAAAGTCTTCCAAACCAGTTATCCTCTTCCTGCATGGCTTAGGGGCAAACTATAGTGGATGGAAGAATACAATAGCCTCTGCAAAAAAGAGAGGCTATAGTACATTAGCAATTGACCTCCGTGGGCATGGTCTCTCTTCTACTCCAGAGCAATATGAATATTATGCTTTAGAACATTTTGCAAAGGATATAAAGAATATTCTTACACAATTAGAAATTAAGAAATTTATTTTAGTAGGGCATAGTTTTGGAGGCTCTGTTGCTATTGTTTACTGTACAAAATATATTGATGCTTCTTTGCAAAAAATGATCCTTATAGAGTCAACGCATAAATATCCTTATAAAAAATATCATGAACTGAATGTAAATCCTTTTTTTTGTTTTTTATTAAGAAGGCTTGTTCAATGGAATATCCTAAACAACAAATCATTTCCAAAAATCCCCGAACTGGATTTAACAAACTTATACAAAGAAAATGTTTTTTTCCAAATTTATGATGAAATATATCATACCTCTTTTAAAGTAATCTTTCAATGTTTAGATGCAGCAAAAAAGTTTTCTAACCAAGAAGATAAAAAAATAGTCTCTTCTCTCCAAAATATAAAATTTCCAACATTACTTATTTCAGGAGCAGAAGATAATATTGTGGATAAGAGATATTCCTATGAACTCAAAAAACTCATCCCCCATGCAAAATTAAGAGTTTTTGAGAAAGCAAATCATCAGTTTCTTCTAGAAGAGAATTCAATACTAAACAAAGAACTATTTTCTTTTCTTGCAGAGAAAAACTAACGGAGGATATATTGGTTTTTAATTTTCCCATCCTGATTTTTAAACATTTTTTCTTGATCAAATGCATAAAGAAAGACGTGTGGTTCTAAACATTTCTGGTTTGCTTTATGATTATGGTAATATTCTGAATATTCTAAATTTTTCTTTAAAAGGACATCTAAAATTGCTTTTTCCAAAACAGTTTTGATCTTCGTATTTTTTTCTACACCTTTTTTAAGTTCAACATAGACATGAAAGTTTGCATTTTGCCTTGTATCAATATGAGAAGCAAGCATAAACCTGTTGACTTTCGTTCCAACAGGAGAGTTTTGTATTGCAATGCCTATTTGCTCTGGATAAATATTATTCCCTCCAATAGATATAGTCCCATCCACTCTCCCAACTACAAAAAGAAAAGGAAGCTTCAGCGTTTTATTCTTCTGAAGAAATGCCTTGAGTTTATTTTTTTCATGTCCTTCAACAATCCGAAGAAGAGACTCATAGGAAATGCTTCCTCCACGATCATGGAGATTATATTTTATTTTAGGAGAATACACTGAAGGATCTAAAAGAGTAATAGTAAAATCCTTTTTTGGAGTATTTTCAATATAATGCATGAGTGGATTATATTGGAAGAGAATAGGATTTTCATGCACTCCAAAAAGCTCTTTATTGAGCTCTGGATTGGTATAACTAAGTTCTCTAATAAATTCTGAAAAAGGGGTTTCAAATCCTATGCCTATATCAATATCAGATGCTCCATAAGAAGAAATAATAATTGCCTTTTGATTTCCTAGTTTCTTTCGAATATATCTCTTCCATTCCAGAGAATTAGATTCTCCTCCAGTAAGCACATCAATAGTGTAATCCTTCCATCGAATATCTTTCCTATCAAAAAGAATTTTTAAAAAAGGAGGATATCCCGCAATAAGGTATGTATGTTTTGATCCTAACTGTTTGAGACTGCGAATAATATTATCAATATCTGCAGTAGTATTCTTAACAAGGGTATAATGTTGAATAATCTCACAAAATTTTAATCCAGTTGCCCAGGGTCCAGAAGACCATGCACTTAACACAATATAATTCTTTTTCTGTGCTTCATAACTATAAAAAAACTCAAACTTTGCAACTTTAAAGAGTAAATCTTCTTCATCAATTGCTCGTATCCAGTTTGTTGCTTTTCCGCTAGATCCAGAAGATTCTTCAATATTTCCTAAGCTTGGAAAATTCCCTTCAAGACATCGGTCTTCATAGCTATATTTTTGTACATAATTTTTTTTATCTGTTTCTGGAACGTTTTTTACATCTGAGAATACTCTTCCATGAATATATTTTTTATATGCAGGAACATGCCGAAGAGCATAATAATGCATTGCAAGTGCTTTTTTTCGAGAAAGTGCCTCTAAAAGACTGGGAGGAATATGCTCTAAAGTTAACCGAGTTATATCATAACTTTTGAGAAACTGTTTTTCTAAAAGACCCAACCAGGGGACAACATCAAACCTCTTTTTTCGCATACTTTTCTTTTAAAAGACAATAATTCTTATAAAGCTTTCGTGAATATTTTTTTGTAACTTTCCCTAAGTGAGAAAGCCTTATAAATATGAGAAAGTCTGCAAAAATATCAAAATCGTGAGGTAAAAAAATGCTAAATCCAACAACAATTATAGAACGAGTTTGGGGTGTGGGAACAGGAAGAAGAGGAGAATTTAGAAAAATAGTCCCAGAAGGGGATATTATTTTATGTGTCTCAGATGATCAAAAAGGAATCCTAGAAAGTCTTGCAGAAGCAGCAAAGATCTATAATGGAAGGAATCATATGAAAGAAGGAGGAGTACACCCTTATTTTTATATTGTAGGATATGCAGATGTTGCTCACACAAATACCATTTATACAAATGTGCAAGAAGTACTATCTATGAATGAAGCAGAATGGGATGCAGAGACATATAAAGAAACAAGGATGGCGCCAAATACATTTAAGCCACAATTTTCTAGGGCAGGAATATTAGAAAAACTTGTGCTTGCAGATCATAGCGCAGGTCCCAAACCAGGAAGTAGAATATACCATGTGCAGGATTTAAACATGTCTGTAGGAGCAAAACCTGGAGAGACAGTTGTGCCTGGAAAAGCAATGATTCAACAATTTGACCAAACGAATGAAGAAAGACCGGGTATGTTTCCAAATGTTGTTTTTATTTGGAGCACATTGTCTGCAGGAAAAAGAGCATTCTCCCTGCAAATGGATGAAGTTGCAAATGCAAGATATATCAATATTTTACCAGTGCCAAAACGCCCAGTAGAAGGAAGTTATGGACTGGGTTTCTTAGAAGATGTAACAAAAGCACTTACAGGAGATGCAGAATTTCCTGTAATAAATGCAAGAACCTATGCAGGACAAAGAATAGCAGGTCTAAACTATAATCCATAATTATTTTTTTTAATTATTTTTTATCATTTCTCTTGGGAATAAAATAGTTTGTCGTAAATGTCTTGAAGAATAATCTCCTTCAACAATATATGTTGCATTAAGCATACGAAGCGTTTCTACAATGAGACTTTGTCCACTACCACGCTGAGCACTTCGTGCTGCATCCCCTTTTGTAGAGAATCCTGCACCAGGAGCGCGCATTTTTTGAATAACCATATCTACTTGTTCAGGGTTTTTCCATGCTGCAGAATTTTCAATACTAGTGCTAATGCTTTCTCTCTGCTCTTCTGCAAAAATATGCAAATATCCTCCAACATTTTCTGCAGCTGCTTCAAGAGAATTAAGTGCAAGGTTTTCAATAAGGAGTTGGAATCGCGTTTGGTGTGTATGAAAAATAATCTCTTCAGGAATCTGAATATCTTTGCGAACAGTTTTTCCAAGAATAGCAAATTTTTCTACTGTTCTTGCCCATAATGCATGGTAGGGAATATCAACAACAGTTTTTCCTTTTTCCATAAGCATAACTGCTCGAACGTCTTTTTCTAAATTCTCACAATCTTCTTTTATTCTATCCACTCGTTTCATTTCTCTTTCTAAACTTTGTGACTCATAAATATATCCTTTATTTTGTAAAATTTCAAGAAGAGAATATCCTAATGTCGCTATAACGAGTGGTCCCTTTTTGTCTGGATCTTGCATTAAAGTTTTATATAAAATTTCATAGGATGGCTGTTCATAGCTTGCAAGCGTTTCATTAAGATTGGGAAGAAGAGAAGAATCTTGTCTAAAGATATTTTGTGAAAAATCTTCAAACCATTCTAAAAACTCTGAAAATGTTTTAAGACCAACAACATTAATCTTATGTGCAACATCATGAAGCTCTAAACGAAAAAGACCCCTTGCTTCTGCATCTTCTTGTAATTGTTCATAAGCATCAGCAGTTCTTTTGCTCAGTTCTTCCTTGAGCTCAACAACACTTGTTTCTGCTTTGCTCCTTCTTTGTGCTTCTGCATCAGCAAGGAGGGCTGCATGTGCAACTGCTTCTTTACTTTCAAAAGCTCGTGTTCGCAAGTCAGAAAAGAAAAGCCATATGTTTTGTCGCAATCCTTTTTTTGCTTCCCATTGTAATGTATAGAGATTTGTTGGCGCTGGAGTATGTCCTCCAAAAATCATTCCTTCACGAATAAAAGGCAAACCTTCAGCACTAAGATCCTGTGTAATCTCTGTAACAAGAAGCTCTTCTAAGCGAACCTTTTGTCCACTTCCTGCTTGTTGCAAAGCACCTATATAATACCCATCCTGTGTTCTCCATAGAGGAGAAGGAATTCCTAAAAATGCAAGATCACTTTGTTGGTACGCTAGTGCTTTAGCAAATAAATTTCCTTGAGTATAAAAATTTCCTTGTTCATCTTTTTCCCAAGAAAAGTCTTTATTATACATGCGAAGAAATTGATCCAGAGGTATGGAAAGCATTTTCAATTCTGCTTGGATTACATCTAATCGAAATAAAGGTGCAATGCCTTTGTAATATCCCATTCCTCCAAAAATTTGTTCAGGATAAAAAAGATCTGTAGGCCCTTCAACAGTTTGCTGGATACTAGCTCCTGAAGAATGAAGATTATGCACTTTAATCCGAGAGTCATCATTGAGCATAGCACTCAAATATGCAGAAGCCTCGACAACAGCAGGCGCACTCCCGAGAACTTTTGCAAGCGTTCGTACGGGACTATTTGTTGCAAGTCCTATGGTGCTATAAATAGGATAGAGAAGTTCTGGGTTATGTTCTCCCATTTGTTCATAAAAAGAATGAATTAAAGAAAGATATTCTCCATGAGAACCTCTTTTCATATGTAACCAAGCATCACGTGTTTTTCCAGAGTTCTGATAAAAGGATTCTTTTTTTTCTGAAGAAAAAGTACTATCTACAAAATCAATAACAACTTTATACGCATCATTGGTAAGGGCAGGGCTACTGTGATCGAATGGCATTACTTTTTAGGGGTAATAGCTAATATATAAAGATTATCATAGGAAAAAATCTGTCTCTAAAATCCAGTGAATGAAGATTTTTTTTCTTTTGTGGAAAATAGAAAATATATTCTAAAAACCCAGAAAGATTTATATAGAGGAGAGGCTATCATATGCCTAGTATGAAAAGAGGCGTGTTTGTAGTAATATTATTAATTGTATTCTTACTCCCAGCAGTTTCAGCAACAATAAGCCTAACAGGACCATCAGAAGTACAATATAACATTGGTGAACAAATTGAAATTTCTGGGTATATTCAAGAAACAGAAGACCTTTCTGGTCAATTACAATTATCCTTGCTTTGTTCTTCAAAAACATATAAACTTCAGGCAACAAATATTGATATCTCTGCTGGAGAAAGAGTTTTATTCTCACAATTAAACATACCAACACTTACTGCAAGTTCTTCTATGCAAGGGATGTGTAGAATAAAAGGAGACATTCTTGTAAATAATGCAGTAACTGAAACTGCAAGTTCTTCTTCATTTCAAATCACAAATGATTTAGAAGGTTCATTTACTCTAGATCAATCACAAGCCCAATTAGGAGATACCATTACTTTAGCAGGTTCTATAACTGATCTTGATGGAAAACCTTTAGAAGGCACGGCAGAAATTTATTTTGTCTATAAAGAAGATGAATACCTTATGGATTTTGTCACAGTCCAGAATGGAGCTTTTAGCTATAGTCATACCTTTGTAGCAAATTCTGCGGGATCATACAAAGTAAATATTATTGCACGAGATAGCTTAGGAAACGAAGAAGATTTCAATAACATAGAAAGTTTTACAATCTTAGATGATCTCCAAGTAAATATCGATACAAATGCACAAGTCTTTTCTCCAGGAGATGTAATCAATGTCTTTGGAGATGTGAAAACAGTTTTACAGGACTATGTTTCTACAGCAACGGTGGAAATATCCTTGGATGAATCCACACAAAGCACTTCATTAGCTGATAGCAAATTTACACAAGATATTTTTATTCCAGCAACAATAAAATCTGGGCAGCATACTATTACTATAGAAGTGGAAGATAATTATGGAAACGCAGGTGTTTCTTCTCTCAGCATTGAAGTAGAAGCAAAAGCAACAAGCATAGAAAATAGTATCAGTGCAACAGTACTCAATCCAAAAGAAGAACTCACTGTAGGTGTAAGTCTTTATGATCAAGCAGGTGATCTTATGGAAGATTATGTATATTTAGAAGTATATGATTCTACAAATAAACGTATTACAGAAACGCAAATTGCTTCTGAAGAAAGTATAACCTATATTATTCCTCAATTTGCTCCACCAGGAGAATGGATGCTAAAGAGCTATTACTTAAATGAAGAGACACAAGAAGAGCAAGTAACAGCATCAAATAGCCTTACGATAAATGAAATACAAGAATTAGACATTCAATTACATAATAATCTTCTGTACATTACAAACATGGGAAATGTAAAGTATACAGATGATGTAGAAATTAATGTAGAAGGAGTAGATCAGAATTATCTTATTAGTAGAACAAAAAATCTTGGAGTAAATGAAACAATTATTATTGATTTAGAAAAAGAACTTCCTTCTGGAACCTACACTGTTTCTCTCCCTACAGGATTTAATACTGCGGAACCAACTCCCCTCACTATTGAGAATGGAAAACAAATAGTCGCTTTATCATGGCCCTATGCCATTGTAGCAGCACTTTTTGTTGTCGCTTTAGCCTATCTTGTCTATGGAAGAATTCGTACAAAGAAAAAAGGAAAAGAAAAAGAACTTTCTCCAGCAGAAAGACCAGCACAAAAAACAAAAGCACCACAAAAAATTCGTCTCTATGATCCAAAAAGAGAACCAGCAAAAGGGAAGAAAGTAAGCCTAACTTTTGAAGATAAACAACATAGTCTAGAAGATTTCAAGCAAAGGACCTTGGAAGAAATAAAAAGAACAGAAGAGAAAATACAAAAAGATTCAAGAAGAGCACATTCTTTCTCAGAAGGAAAACTAGGCTATGTCACAGGAAGAAATGATCCAGTAGAAAAGCCAAAAGTTACAGAAAAGCCTTCAACATTTAGTTTGTTTGATGATTAAAATAATATCTTTATCTTCTTCAATCATTTCTACAGAAGAAAAATTTTTCTTAAAAGAAGAGATAATAGTTTTACATTTTGCACTTTTTTTTAAAATGCTCAAAACCATAAGGGAAGCTTTCATTCGTTTAAGTTCTGGTATAACTTTTTGAATATCTGTATGGTGCAATGCAGTAAGAGAAACAATAGTGTCAAAAGAACCTGCTTTGAAAGGGAGTTTTTCTGCCTTTCCTAAAACTTTCATCCCTTTTGCATGTTTCAACATTTCAAAACAAGGGTCTAAGGAAACAACGTGAGGAAAGTGCTTTGCAACAATACCTGTTCCAGCACCAATATCTAATATTCTACCTTTGAGAAGGTGAGCAATAAGAACTAGTTTTTTTTCTTGTTCCTTACCATAGAGTTCATCATATCCTTTTGCAAGAGATCTATACATACAAAAGAAAAATCCTTTTATTCTTTTAAAGCTTCTGTGTGGAAAATATATTGTGTACCAATAGTCCATATTTTTCCAGTAAATAATGCTTCTAATTGTTTCCAAGCATCAATTTTTCGTTGTATACCTTCTCTTTTTAGAGCAAGATCCCTTTTGAAAAGTGAATGATCCTCTTTTTGAATAGAACATAAATGTTGAAGCTCTCCCTGTAATTCATAGGAATCAAACAGGTCTTCCGCTGAGGTGGACATAGTTCTTTCTGAGCAATCAAGCAGGTGTCCTCCAGCACTTTGTATTAGAAGAGAGACATCTTCCTTCGTATAACGAGATTCTGCAGTAAGAAGAATTTGTAAATTTGGAAGTTCTAGTTCTGTAGTAAGCTTTTCTTGTCTCTGTAAAAATTTTTCATAAGGCTCACCATCAATATTTTGATTTTCCCAATTTTCTACACTAAAAGTAAATATTCCTTTATGAGGAAGATAAGAATAGATGCTGGAAAGAGTCCTGAAAGGTTTTTTTAAAGTAACAAAGACGCCATGGGCAAGGATAAGGGGAATGGGTGGAGAGGAACACACAAAATCTTCTATAGTCCCATGAAAAATATCTAAATTATTTGCTCTAATATGTTTCCTAAGAACGCGTAACATTGCTATAGAAGGGTCTATTGCATAAACATGTTTTACTTTGGGCAAAAGTTCCTGTGTTAAGTACCCTGTACCACACCCTAAATCTATAACACGACTTTCTGGATCAAGATCTAAAGAAGCAACAAGATCCTTGCATAAAGAAGACCAATAGCCTTTATTTTCCAGCCCATAACATTCTGCATACCACTGTTTTTGATAAAGATCAGCATCACAGATGGAATATTTTTTCTGCCTCATAAGAAAAAAAGAAAAGAAGCCATTTATATATTTTACGAATAGCTTTTTAAGAGAGAAATAGATTATTTCAAAGATGAAAAAGAATATTTTTCCTATTCTAGCCATCTTTTTTCTATGGGCTATCTCTTATTTTTTTATGAATCAACTTGTTGATGGAAAAGACTATTATAATTTCCAAATAGTTTTAGATACACTTTTCCCCTTTCTTCCATTCTTTGTCATTTTTTATCTTTCTGCATATGCTCTTATGTTTTATCCCTTATTTGAAGGAGAAAAGTGGGAGCCATTTGCTTTAGGAATGCTTTCTATTTTATTTCTCACCAATATTATTTTTTTCCTTTTTCCTGGAAATATGATACGACCAAGCGTAACAAATACAGATATATGGGCAACAATACTCTCTTGGATCTATACTTTTGATAAACCACACAATCTCTTTCCAAGCACACATATTTCCTTGTCTTTTATGAGTACACTTATTCTTCATAAAAAAGCAGCGTATATTTGGTTTATTCTAATAGCATTTTCCACTTTGTTTGTCAAACAGCATTATATCCTGGATATTCTTGGAGGCCTTGTTGTGGGAGGAATTGGCTATCTCATATATAAAATAGCAAAGGAAAAAACCTTAAAAACAAAAGAGGTACTAGAAAGAGCATGAATATATACTTAGATAATGCAGCGACAACAAAAATAGATGAAAAAGTTCTCTCTTTGCTCAATAAAAGCTTGAGAGAAGATTGGGGAAATCCTTCATCTCTATATAAAAAAGGAAAAGAAGCAAAAGAAAAAATAGAAAATGCAAGAAAGGTAATAGCAAAGACCTTGAATGCAAAACCAAAAGAAATTATTTTTACTTCAGGAGCAACAGAATCAAATACTCTTGCAATAAGAGGGATTCTAGGAGTCTCAAGAAAAAAAGAGATACTTATTTCTGCAATGGAACATGCATCTATAAAAAATCTTTGCCATGAACTACAAAAAGAAAAATATATTGTGCATAAAATTCCTGTAAACAAAAAAGGAGAAATAAATATCAAAGTATTGAAAGAAAAATTAACAAAGAATATAGCTTTAGTATCAATGATACATGCAAATAATGAAACTGGAGGTATTCAGGATATTCAAAAGATTGCAGATCTTTGTGCACAGAAAAATATTCCTTTTCACACAGATGCAGTACAATCCTATAAAAAAATTCCATTAGATCTAGAAAAGATGAAATGTACAGCACTGAGTATTTCTGCACACAAGATTCACGGCCCAAAAGCCATAGCAGCACTCTATCTTAGAGAAGGAACAAAGATAAAAGCACTTTTCTACGGTGGCAAACAAGAGCAAGCTCTTAGACCAGGCACAGAAAATATACCCTATATACTCGCATTTGCAGCAGCAGCACAACTTCCCTATCCAAGCAAACAGATAAAACACAAAAAAGAATATCTCCTAAAAAGAATACAAGAGATTCCAGATATAAAAGTAAACACACCACAAAAAAGCATACCAAGTATTCTTAATGTATCAATAAGAGGAATAGATGCAGAAATACTGGTAAAGCATTTAAGCCATAAAGGAATATGCATCTCAACAGGTTCTGCATGTACTTCAGGGGCTATAGAAGCCTCTCATGTACTCAAAGCAATGCAGCTCTCAGAAGAGGAAGCACGCGCAAGCATCCGCATTTCTTTAAGTAAATACACAACAAAGAAAGAAATAGATGAAACAATAAAGCATTTAAAGTCTATAGCCCATATAATAAGAAAACTATGATCCTTACAAAAAAAGAAATTCTTCAGGAAATAAAAAAGAAGAACATTTGTATTTCTCCATTTCAAAAGAAAAATATAGGCCCTGCTTCTCTTGATGTGACATTAGCAGATGAATTTAGAGTTTTTCCTACATCAAAAAGGATAACTCTCACAGAAACAACAGACGCAGAAAAAATAACCAAGAAGAAAAAACAAAAGCAGATTGTTTTACAACCAGGAGATTTTATTCTTGCAAAAACACAAGAAAAGATAACATTAGCAACAAATATTTGTGCTTTCCTCTCAGGAAGGTCTCGTTTTGCTCGTTTAGGCCTTCTTATTGATGTAACAGCATTTTTTATTAATCCTGGTGTTTCAAATCATCAAGTATTTGAGATAAAAAATATTTCTCATAATGAGATTGTCTTAACAAAAGGCCTAAGAGTAGCCCAGCTTATCTTTATACGTACAAATGGTAAAGCAAAATATAATGGGAAATTTAAAAATCAATAATATTTCTCCGAAAATATAACCTAGATTTTTTAAAGCTCCCGCAAATCTTTCGGATTTTTTGCCTAAAGCTTTTTTAAGATGTTTTCTTTAGAATATTTTGTGCTATAGTTGCCCTACCAGGTAAGAGATCTCAAAACCATGAATACCAGAAGAATAGGACAGAGGCAGTTAAGTCTTCAAAGACTTATCTGCTAAGATTCAACTATAGCATCCTAAGAGAGAAAGCTTTCTTTTAGCGAAAGCTCTAGAAACAAGCATAATCCTTAAGGGATTTTGCTCAGCAATGGCAGTGAAGGAATTCTCTGCCGCTGAATGCGAGTATATAGCGAGAGCTATAGGAGGCAAAAATGAAAAGAATTTTTGTAGTAACAATGCTATTGTTGGTATTTTTTCCACTAGTAACAGCAAATCTATACCTTACAGAAATAATGTACGCTCCGACACAGGTAAGTGATAGTGAAGGAGAATGGATTGAGATGTATAATGATGGAGAGAATACAGTAGATCTTAATACATGGATGATTGATGGAAAAGCTATTGGAAATAGAAGTATTGCAACAAAAGAATACCTTGTCATCGCAAGAGAGCTTCTTGATAGCACAGATAATGACACGGAGAGTTTTGAATCCTATTGGGGGAATAATAATGGCATCTGGGATGAAAATTTCTCCGCAATAGAACTTATCCTCAGTTTAAAAGAAGAAGATACCATTGTTTTAACAAATAATCTAAATGAAGATAAAGTAAGCTATAACAAATCCCTTGGTGCAAATAAAAATGGAAAGACTTTAGAAAGAGTTTCTCTCACGGAATGGCAAGAAGGTTTTCTAGACGGAACACCAGGCTTTGGAAATTTCTCAACAAGTAAAAATAATGGTGATAGTATTTCTGTCTTTGTAGAAATCCTAAATAATATACCTGAGATTCTTGCAATAAATCTCACTGATGATGCAGACCAAGAAGGAATACAAATATATCCTTTACTAAATGGGGAGAAGATTGTTTTTGTAGAAGTTTTAATCAATGAAAGCGATGGATTTCAAAACCTAGAACAGGTTTCTTTCTCTGTGTTGAATCAAACAAAAAATCTCAGCTTCAAAGAAAATAGTACAACAACACTTGCGCGTTTTCAAGGCAACTTTACTTTGACAAACACCATTCAGGCAGGCAACTATCTTTTAGAAGTCTCTGCAAAAGATACAGAAAACCAAACAACAAAAAACATATCTTTCAGCTATGAAGGAATTATTTCTACAGAGCTCAATCTAAGCACTTTTGAAATGTCTTTGCATAGTGGAGATGCAGCACTTCGTTCTGTACAAGTTCTCAATAAAGGAAATATTGCTATTGATACAGAGGTATCTATGCAGGAACTTACTTCTGAACAAGGGGAAATATTCAATAATAAAATTGAAGTTTTCCAAGACGTCTGGTTACCTTTGGCAAACCCAGTCTTCCTAGATTTAAATGTCGCACCACAGAATGCTGGAGAGATACAATTTAGAATTCAAGCTCCACAGCAAGCAAAATCTGGGAGGTATAAAGGAAAAATTACCATTACTTCTGTGGAGAGTAAAAATGAATAAACAACTGCTAGAGGATTTGCATTTTATTCTTGATGAGGTAGAAGCAAAAATAGGAAATAAGATTGAGAAAATCCTTGTAGAAATGTATTGGCAAATAGGTTATTGTTTAAGAGAATATTCAAAAGAAGAAATTACAGTTATTATAAAAGAATTATCTATTCTTTTGAATGTAGAAGAGAAAATTCTGTTGGACTCGTATTATTTCTACAAAGAATATCCCCTAAAGAAAAAGATAGGGAGGATAGGAGCATGATAAAATGGGTTTTATTTTTTATTTTATTTTTTCCCTTCGTATCTGCGATTGCAGTAACCCCGACAAATCTAGACCTAACTGGCGGCTCAGAAGGAAAAGTATACATTTACAATACTTTAGAAACAGAAGTAAATATACAAGTTGATGGAGCCTACAGAGAAAACTTTACTTTAGCACCAGAAGAAAAGAAGATTCTCGCTATTTATCTGCAAGGAGAACGTCCTGGTACATACGAAGGAAAACTCATTATTAAAGAAATATACGAAAATGGTTTTATCAATGCCATAGAAATTCCAATAGAATATAGCGGTTCTTTTTCACCAACAAAAAAGGAAATGTCTTATACATTCTTATCAGGAGGAGTTCTTGTTATGGTTATGCTTATCTTAGTTTTATACATTTGGAAAAGAAGAAAGAAGGTAAAATAATGTACCAGGCATTTAGAACAGAAAGATATGAAAAAGAATATGGTAAATTAGATTATCTAGATCAAGGGAGAATAATAAAATTTGAACAAAAATTAAAAAAAGACCATGATTCAAGTAAGCCTTTAGGATACACCTTCTTTCGAGAGAAAAAATGTAATGATAAGAGGCTTTTATTTTTAATCTATGAAGAATATAAAACCATTTTTTTCGTAGCAATAACCAACAAAAAGATTCAACAAATGGACATAAATGGCCTTCTAGAGAATTTAGATAATTTTAAAGAAGAAATAAAAAGAAAACTTATATTTTTTTAATTCTTCCATGACAAATATCTTCAAAACTAGCTTTTAATTGGACTAGAAGAGAATCATCTTCTTCATGGGTATGCATTTTCTTTTTCATTGTAGTAACTGTTTTCATAGAGTCATATAGCTCTTTCAGGCTTATAAAACTATGCTCTAAAATCCGGAAATTTTTCAAAAGCTTTAAATAGCGTATCAGCTTTTTTCCGAGCTATGGTTGACTTCAAAACAATTCAAGAGAAATGGCAGAAAAAATGGAAGCAAGAGAAAATATTTGAAGCAGAAATTGACCAGAAAAAAGAAAAATTTTTTATTAACACACCTTATCCATACATCTCAGGCTCATTGCATGTAGGCCATGCACGTGCAGTAACAGAAGTAGATGTCTATTCACGTTTTCAGCGTATGTGCGGAAAGAATGTTCTTTTTCCAATGGCGTTTCATATTTCTGGAACGCCTGTTTTAGGAATTAGTTTAGGAATAAAAGCTGGTGATGAAAAAAAAATCGCACAGTATGCTGAATATGTAAGCGCATATGTTTCTGATGAAAAAGAAATTGTGAGGATTGTAAAAAGTTTTGAAGACCCTTGGAAGATTGTAGAGTTTTTTATACCTAAAATGAAAGATGAATATTCTGCTCTTGGTCTTGGCATCGATTGGCGAAGATCTTTTACTTCTGGTGATGTGGAGCACCAAAAACTTGTGGAGTGGCAGTTCCATAAATACAAAGAGAAAGGCTACTTAGTACAAGGAAAATATCCAGTTCTCTATAGTAAAACTTTAGCAAATGCAGTAGGTGAGGATGATATTATTGATGGGGATATAAACCCTGTAGAAAAAAAAGAATTTACCATACTTAAATTTCCCTATGGGGATGCTTTTGTAGTTATTGGAACACTTCGTCCTGATACAATATTTGGACAAACAAATCTTTGGGTGAACCCAGATACAATGTATGTAAAAGTAAAAGTGAATGGTGAAAAATGGATTCTTTCTAAACCTGCAGCAGATAAGCTCTCTTATCAAGATAAGAAAATAGAAATTCTTCAAGAGATCCCAGGAAGAGATCTTATTGGAAAATATTGTAAATCACTCGTAAAAAATACAGAGCTTCCTATCCTCCCATTTAAGGGATGTAAAGAAAATATTGCAACAGGTATAGTTTTTTCTGTTCCAGCTTCTGCTCCATATGACTATTTGGCACTAAAAGAACTACAGGAATCTCCGCAGCTCTGTCAAAAATATGGGCTTGATCATGCAAAGATCAAGGCAATACAAAGCATCCCTATTATTGAATCGGAGGGTTTCTCTGGAGAGTCAGCAAAAGAAATCTGCTCGAGAATGAAAATTACAAGTGTCCAGCAGGAAAAACGTATTGAAGAAGCAACGAAGGAAGTCTATCGAGTAGAATTTTATACAGGAAAACTTTTGAAAAATTGTGGGAAGTATGCAGGAAAATCTGTACAACAAGCGCAGCAACTCATTGTTAAAGATTTCAAGAAAGAAAATAAAGCAGATATCTTTTATGAAGTTTCTCGTCCTGCACAATCTCGTGATGGAGGAGAAGTTATTGTTGCAGTTATGGATAATCAATGGTTCCTTGACTTTAATGCGAAAGGCTGGAAGAAGGACGCTTCGCAATGTTTGAAAAGTATGGATATCCTTCCTGACAAATATCGAAAACAATTTGAAGATGTTTTTGTATGGTTAGACAAACGCCCTTGTGCACGTCTTCGAGGCATTGGAACACAACTTCCTTTTGACAAAAAGTGGGTCATAGAGTCTCTTTCTGATTCTACTTTATACATGTCTTTGTATACAATTCATGATAAAATAAAACAATATAAAATCTCTGAAGAACAATTGACACCAGAATTTTTTGACTATATCTTCTTGGGGAAAGGAAAAGGAAATGATCTCAGTAAAGAAATAAAAATAAAAGAAGCAGAACTTAAGGATATGAAAGACAGTTTTGAGTATTGGTATCCTTTTGATCAAAGGCATACATTTCAACCACACTTAGCAAACCATCTCTCTTTTATGATTTTTGCACATGTAGCATGTTTTCCAAAAGAAAAATGGCCTAAAAAAATCTCTTTCCATGGCCTCATTATTTCTGAAGGCATGAAAATGTCCAAATCGAAAGGAAACGTAGTGACCTTAATGGACTTAAATAAAAAATCCGGTGCAGACGCATTCCGTGCATTCCTTTGTAATTCAACCTCTGTTGATGGAACGATGAACTGGCAGTCTTCAGAAGTGGAGAAAACAAAAAAACAAGTAGAACATATTTTTGCTTTAATGCAAGAGTTTGCAAAGAATAAAAAAGAAGGTCTTATTCCGAATAAAGCATTTATTTCAAAGATAGAAAATGCTGTACAGCGTGCAACAAAAAGTATGGAAGAGATGAATCTTCGAGGGTATAGTAATATTGTCCTTTTTGAAATACTTCATGCATATCAACAAGCTCTGAAACAAGGTAAAGATATTCCAGCAATCAATAAGTACCTTTTTGATCGTTGGGTACCCATGCTTGCTCCTCTCTGCCCACACTATGCAGAAGAGCTTTGGTCTCTTGGTAAAGGAAAGGGATTCGTCTCTCTAGCGTCTTGGCCAGAATATGATGCAAAAAAGATAGACGAGAAAGCAGAATTTATTGAAGAGACGATAGAGAACATTGTTTTAGATATACAAGAAATTCAAAAATTACTGAAAAAAGAAAAAGTAGACAAAGTAAAAATCATAATCGCACCGGAATGGAAATATACCATCATGAAAAACTTCAAGAAACTTCTTGTAAAAGAACATGATGTAAGTATATTAATAAAATCCTTAGTGGACAAAGAGCATGCAAAATATATAAGCTCTTTAATTCCAACTTTAGTCAGAAATCCAGCAAAGATTCCTTTAGTTGTACTGACACAGAAAGAAGAGAAAGCAGTCTTTGATCAGTATAAAGATATTCTTGAGAAAAAGCTTTCTTGTAGAGTAGAAATAGAACTTGCAGAGAAGAGTAAAGAGCAAAAAGCTGCAAATGCATTGCCAAGTAAGCCAGCATTGGTTGTATCTTAACAGAGACTATTGCTAAAAGGTAGATTTATAAAGGATATTTTTTTCTATTTGAAGCAAAATGAGTCAAGATTTAATGATAGGTGAAGAAGAGTATGGGATTTTTGAAAGAGATAACATAGTTGCTACTTTACGAGCATGTGAAAATGCTGGCTACAGTCCTTTGTTTATGCCTGAGTTTGCACAGCTGAGAATCGCTTATCCAGGATTGTTCAAAGACTTTGGTCGAACAATGAGCATTCGAGCAACTGGGAAAACATCTGCCGGTTCTGCTCTAGAAATCTATGCACATGTTCCTAGTGATTGGTCACAAAGACAATATATTTCTGATGCGATTTCTGAAGAGAAATTAATAGCCCATGCTTTACCTTTAACACAAGAATCTTTTGATGCTTTGGAAAAAAGAAATGGCGAGACAAAAGATGGAATACGATTAGTTACCGTTATGGATCATGCACAAGCACAAAAATGGAAGTTTGGAGAACAAAGTATTGATGAAGCTCTAGAAAACCCTCATGTACAAGCTTTTCTTGGTGGAGGAGAGCAAGCAGAAGCTTATCTTGAAGTACATCAAAAAGTGCATGGAAATAAAATTTATGTTTGGCATTCTAATGATTTAGGCAATGTTCCTGTAGCGCGCCCTTTGGTGCTGTTCAGTGGTTACCTCTATAGCTACTTCAGCTTCTTTAACGGTAGGCGGGTTCCCGGGGTACGTCGTGCGAGCGTGAGCGAGCTTGGAGCGCATGCAGTGCGCAACGAAAACATCTACATAAGAAGTTATAAAACACTTCTCGCAAATCCTGAACAAGCATATGTAGCTTTAGATGATGCAGTTGCTTCTGGATTAAGAGAAATTCTTTCAAAATATGATTCTAGAAAATAAAGAAAGCTATATAAGACTCATTTTTTTCCTTTAATCTATGGGAATGGAAGAAGTAGAGCGTATTAAAACATTATTTAAAGAGTGTGGGATAGAACCTACATATCTAGAACATGAACCAGTTCTGACAAGTGAAGATGCTGCAAAAACCCGTGGTTTTGAACTTAAACAAGGCATTAAAGCAATCGTTCTGACAAATGGAAATAATGAATGGCTTATTGTTGATGTCCCAGCAGATAAGAAAGTAAACATAAAAGCAGTCGCAGAAAAAAAGTCTTGGTCAAAAGGAAAAACACGTATGGCAACACCTGAAGAAGTGTTGGAGAAAACAGGCTGTCAGATAGGTGCAGTCCCTCCTTTTGGGCATAAAGAGTCTATTCCTATCTTTGTAGATGAAGCTATTTTTGAAAATCAAGAAAGTGCATTCAACATTGGTTTACGTACACACTCAGTAAAAATAAAAACAGAACTAATGAGAAAGGTATTTCAAGAAAAGAATGCAACGTTTGGAATCTTTTCTAGTTAGTTCATGATAGAAATATTTAAGAACGCAATAAAATATTTTCTAAAGAATGAATGCCTATATTTATCAAGTAAATGTAAAGCCTCAAAGAGAAGGTGAAAGGGGTCTCCCAAAACATGCAGTAGAATCTGCAAGAGTTACACCTCATGGCATTATAGGCGATTTTAATCGATATAGACAAGAAAAGCTTCATGGTAGTCTCAGTCGAGCACTTCTAATTATGCCCTTAGAGATGATAGAAACATTCAACCAGGAAGGATGGCCTGTACAAGCTGGAGATATTGGAGAAAATATTACCACTAAAGGAGTTGCATACTCTGATTTTGTTATAGGTGCAAGATATCAACTTGGTGAGATAGAAGTAGAAATCTCAGAAAGAGCAACACCTTGTGGAAATTTAAAACTTCTTCCGTATATAGGCACGTCAAAATGGCAAGAGTTTAGAAGAGTAATGACAGAAAGAAGAGGGTACTATGCAAAAGTTCTAAAAGAAGGGCAAATACAAAAAAATGATTTAGTAAGTAGGATCTTTTAATAGACTTTCAATAATTTTCTCAGTCCTAAACTAAAGAGAATAGAGGCTAAGATATAAATCCAAATCCAGCTTAAACCAAAGAGTACATCAGGACTTCCTATGCCTAGATAGTATTGTCGAATCCACTCAAAAATAATCAGGATGGGGATAAAAGTAATAAGAGTAGGCTTCAAACTTTGGAAAAGATATTTCATATTTTTTTCCATTGCTTTCTTTTGCACTTCCATCATCTTTTCAGGATTATCTTTAAGCATTTTCATTTCTTTTTGTAGCTCTTTCATGTCATCTTTTAACTCTTTCATCAACTTTTGATCAGTCAAAAATTTATACAAAAGTGTCATAACTAAAGTAATGAGAAGACTCAGAAAAAGAAGATTCCAGGGATTAGGAATACTCATCAGTGGCCCAAGAGTTGGATTCAATACAGGATTTAAAAAATCAATAAAACTCATAGAAAGAAAAGAAATATTTGAACTATTTAAGACTTACGACTTCGTCATTATTTTTGCAAGTGCTGGATGCATATCCATCATGTGCTGATTTGCAATCTCTTCATAGAGTTTATAGATAATCATAACAGCAAGAAGAATTCCTGTTCCCTGTGTAAGCGCCCCCATAAGGTCTGCACTTGCAGCAAGGATTCCTACAGCTGCTCCACCCATAACAGTTAATGGGAAAATATACCTATCAAGAATTGCTTCGAGAACTCTTTGATCTCTTCGGAAACCTGGAATTTGCAACCCAGAGTTAAGCATATTTCGTGCTTGTGCACTTGCATCCATTCCAGAAGTTTGCACCCAAAAGATTCCAAAGATAATTGCTCCTCCCACCATGAAAAGCAAATAGACTAATGCTTGTGCAAGATGACTAAAAGTAAGACTTCCTGTAATAATTGCTTGTACAAGATTTTGTGGAGTAATCCAAAGAACAAATCCAGAAACGGGACTTGAACCAGAATAGGTTCCTAACAAAGGATGTCCCCATTTTTCTAAAAGTCGTGCCCAGAGTTGTACATTTGCAAGCAATGCTGCAATAAGAATAACGGGAATGTTAGAAGTATAAAGGAAATTGAGCGGCCATCGAATACCATGTCCTCGAATTCTTCCAAAGGATAAAGGAATTTCTACCTTCATTGCCTGTACATAGACAACAACAAAGAAAATAAGAATGGTTGCTAGGATAGAAGAGAGTGCAAGTATTGCGCCTGTAGGATTTTGATTTGCAAGAGAGGAAATAAAGACCCAAACTTTTCCTACAGCATCTTGGCTTGTACCAAATGCAAATGTTCCTGCTGTAGTTAATGGGCTAAATGCTCGAATCATAATTTCGGATGCAACTCCTGCTGCAATAAAGAGAGATATACCCGAGCCAAATCCCCATTTACTAATGATCTCATCCATAAACATAATAAGTATTCCACCAACAATAAGTTGCCCAATAAGAATAAATTCCATTGTTCGAAATTGTGAAGGATCAAGAAGTGCAGATGGTGCTAATCCCCCCATGAAAACATAAATTCCTGCTTCAAAGATAATAAAGAAGATAGAGAGTAATTTTTGCACGCCTTGGAATCGTTTTTTTCCTTCTACACTACTTAAATCAAATTTAACTAAACCAGACCCATTCAAAAGTTGAAGAACAATAGAGGAAGTAACAAGTGGTCCAATACCAAGAGAAATAATAGAACCAAAACTTGCTCCAAGAATAATAGAAAGGAATTCAAACTGTGCGAGAGAGTTTTCTCCTAAGCCATATAAAGGAATTAAACCTAAGAGAAAAAATGCGACAAGAGTAATCATTGTCCACTGTAACTTTTCTTTAAATCCTAATTTCTTTTGCAGAGGGCTTTGAACCTCAGGCAAATTCATTAAAACAGTGTTCAGGAAGGACATGTGTGCATACAACTCTATTCTTTACTATTTTCTACTACTATAGATCCACCAGCATTTTTAACCTTTTCTATACATTGTTTAGATGCTCGTTTTACAGTAATTTTTATAGCTGTATGAAGCTCTCCTGTTGACAGAAGTTTTCCATAGCCATATTTTTTCAAATTAATTTCTCCTTTAAGAGAATGTTTTGCAATAAGAACATTAAGATCACGAATATTAATTGCAGTATATGGTTTTGATGCTGGAACAATAAATCCTCTCTTTCCAAAGTAATCATTTCCATAAAGATTAATGATCGTTGGCTTCTTGGTGTCTGCTCTTTTTCCAGTACCTGCCATTCCTTTTCCTCCACGAGATCCTTTTCCTCTGTGCTTTTTCTTACTACCCCAACCATGGGATTTATAGCCTCGGAATCCTTTATTTTTCTTTTTTGGAGTACTTCGTTTCATGTTTAGATCATCCTTTTGATAAGTTCATTAATTTTATCTTTTCTATATCCTAAAGATCCACCCATACTAAATGGTTTTTTAATTCCACATCTTTCAAATCCTTTATTCGGAGGACTAAGTCTAAAATAAGGTTTCAATCCAGGAATATCTTTGAGTTTTTTCTTCTGCCCAAAAAACTCTTCAATAAAAGTTTTTGCATCCATTTTGAGATGTTCTTTTAAGTATGTATCAGTAAGAGCTTTATTTCCAGCAACTCGTGCTCTCTTAGTAAAAAGAAGAGTAAATGTTTCTTTATCAATTTCTCCCCAAGTAATATAATCTTTTGCACGATGGATCATTCCAAGATATACAGGATTATTAGGAACAATGACACAACCATTTTGTTTGTAAAGACGCATCATATCAAGAGTATCATTTACTTTACCATTAACTCCTGTTCTTCCTCGAATCCGTATGATTGCAATATTATTCATTCCTTCCTCCAACAATACCTAATTTTTGGATATGTCTTTCTTTAGTTTTTACTTTACTAAGTTGTTTGAGTGCATCAAAGCATGCATACATGACATTGAGTTTTGTTCGTGTTTGTCCTCGTGCTTTTCCATAAACATCTTTAATTCCAGCAAAGCGAAGAATTTTCTGTGCTTCTCTTTCAGTACAAAGCTTTGTTCCCTTTGGAGCAGGCATAAGTTTGAAGAGTGCTGAACTGCATTTTCCATCAACAGTAAAAGGAATGGAATGTGCTTGTCCGCAACCGCATTCCCACGATCCACACCCTCTTTTAATCTTAATAATGTTTAGTTTTGCCATTCGCGTTGCTTTTTCTCGTGCAGGAACAGTTTCTTTTGCTTTTCCAAAACCAATTCCTACATATCCGTTTCCATCTCCGCAAACAGCAAGAGTAGCAAAAGAAGGTTTATTTCCTTCCTTAGTCTTTTTCTGTGTTTGTCTCCAGATACTTCTCTTTCCACCACCAAACTTTCCTTTGGATTGTCCAACTTCAAGGAGATCAACTTGTAATCCTGGAAGTAACATATCAACAATTTGTGGTTCTAAAAGAGGAAGTCCTCTATCTAGGATATAATCAATAGTACTAATATCTCCATTCTTAACTTTTTTACCCAGTTCTGTTTTAGGCTTCCAACTATCTCTATCAAAACCCTTATCTTTAGAGATGCCACTTTCTGAACTATCTTCTTTATAATTTCGTTTTTTCTTTATCATTTATTTCACCTTTTGGATATTAGCCTTAACAGCACTAAATTGTTTGCTGATTTCTTCTGAAATATGCTTTCCGAGTATTCTATCTTCATGTGGGAAGATTTTTGCGTCATGAGGAATTTTCATTCCGGAATCAATAAGCCCTTTCAAAACACTAAAAGCGATGGTTCCTTGTCGAGTAAGGTATAATCCTTGATCTAAAATAGCGTCTTGGATTTTTTTCCCTTGTGCTTTCATACCAAAAAGATATCCAACAAGATATCCTGCTGGGGTATTTCTTCCATATCCTTTCCAGCCATATTCTTTGAGATCTTTACTTGTTACAGTAAAAAGTGTTTTATCTCCATCTGGATGATACTCTACAGCTTGTACAGTAATGTTCTTCAAAGATTTTCGAACAACAATTCGCAAAGCATTTGATTTAAGGAGTTCTAATCTTTTTCTATAATTAGTTTTTCCTTGGAGTTTTCTCCTGAATGGTAAAAATCTTTTTGTTTTCATTTTTTGGTATTTTTTTCCTGAAAGAGCTTGTGCTCAGTTAAATAGAGTTTAATATGCCTCTTATTTCTGAAATATCCTCCTTTTATTTTAGAGTAAAGATTTCTATACGTAGGAATGCTTACCAAACCTTTAAGTTTGAGTTCTTTAAGGAAAGTTCTCTGTCCACGAACAAGGTTCATCCATGCTGTTTTTTTAGTAAGTCGTGAGCTTTTCTTTCCTTTTCTTGTTCCCTGCCCTTTTTGTCTTCCCTTTCTTCTTTGGGTAAGTCTCTTTCGTGCGCGAACACGAGAGTGCCCTAGTTCAGGCCTTCTTTGAATAATTCTTTTTCTGATAAGTGTGCGAACATCTCCTTTAGTGATAGCTTCTTTAATCTCAGTCATGTGCTCAGTATCAAACCATACTTTGCTTTTTCCAACACCAAGCATTTCTGCGCTAATTCTTTTTTGATTGCCGAGTCTCATTGTTTTTTCTCCAAGATCTTAATTTTGTCGCTTTTTTCTCCCTTTTTTGTTTCTTCTTGTGCTTCTGTAGCAGCAGGAGTTTCTTTCTTTTCACTTTCCTTGGTTTTTTTCAAAGATTCTTCTTTCACTTTTTTAATTTGGTCTTCTTTTTGTTTTTTAGTATTTTTTCTGGTAGTAAAGTCTGCTTCTACTTTTTGCATGAAAGCGGAAACATCCTTGATTTGTGAAACAGGATATTTTTTTTCTGCACAAATTTTCAGCAGAGACATTTTATTTCGTAAACCTATTCTTCCAAAAACAATAATTTGTGTTTTGGGATCAAATCCCTGTAAATCTTTGGAATTCTGAACATGAACTTCTTTCAATCCTTGTCGAGTAAGACCTCGAACAGCTTTTGGAGATGCAAAACCTGGAGAAGGCGATCTTCGTCTTCCTTTCAAATGCATTCTCATTTTAGAGTGCATTCCTTTAGCCTTTCTCCATGTTTTCTTCAAACTTTTATTTCGAGTAGCATCTTGTCTTAAGAAACGAGGTTTCTTGAGTTTCGTTGCTCTTCTTTGTTGGAGTAATCGTGCTTCTACCATGTTTATCCTCTACTCTTTTTTGTAATCCAAAGTCCATCTTGGAATATTCTTCTATCTTTATTTGTAATTCTAGTACACTGCTCAAAGTTTGCTGCAGTTTGTCCAGCAATTTCTTTGTCAGGGGAATGAATAGTAATGACATCACCATCAATTTTTACTTCTGTATTTTCCAAAATATCTGCCTTTCTTGGAACTTTTTCTCCGAGGAAATTCTTTACAACAAGTTTTTTTCCTTCAATAGTAACAGACATTGGGAAGTGACTGGAACAAACTTTTAATTGGTACTCATAAGGCTCCTCAACACCTTTAATCATATTGGCAATGTGGGATTTGAAAGTATTGATAATTTTCTTTTCTCGTTTAGTAAATCTTTTAGGCTCAATAATAATCTTATTATCTTTCTTACTAAGTTTTACAGTAGGATAGGAGAGTTTTTTCTTGACTTCTAATGTATTCTTCTTTACAGTAACAATTTCATCTACATGAACTTCAATTCCTGCAGGGATAGTAATTTCTTTCCGAAGTCTTCTTTCTTCTATCATCTTAGTAAACAAATGCTAATAATCTGCCTCCGAGGTTTTGTTCTTTTGCTTGATCCTGAGTCATAATTCCCTTTGAAGTAGAGAGGATAATAATTCCAAAATCCTTGGAAGGAAGGAATCTTTTCTCAAACTTATCATATTCTTTTACTGTTGCTGCAAATCGTGGTTTAATTGCACCACATTTATTGACACCACCAATAAGGTTAATTTCAATAAAGCCACCTTTGCCATCATCAATAATCGTATAAGCACCAATGTAATGATTATCTTTCATAATTTCAAGCACTGCCTTTGTGATTTTTGAAACAGGTTTCACTATAACATTTGCCTTTCCTACTTTCTCTGCATTGAGTATATTGCTCAACGCTGCTGCCAAAGTGTCATTCATTGCCATTTTAGTAATATTTCCTGAATCCTAATTTTCTTGCATTTTCTCTAAAACATTGCCTACAAACATCAAGTCCATATTTTTGTATATGCGCACCCAGTCTTCCACAGATTTTGCAGGGTTTTGCATTAATTCCAAATTTTCTTGGTTTTGGAGCATTATGTTTAAGGAATTTTTTTAGTTTGACAGGCTTATTTTTAAGCTGTTTAAAAACCTTCTTGTAATTGCCTGCAGTCATTCTTCTGCCTCCTCTCTTTCAATAACAGTTATTTTCAAAGTATTTCTTGCAAATGCAATTGCATCTTGTTTTGAAATTGCATGTCTTTTAGGAATCTTTCTTTTTTCTAGGGATCTCCTTTTGATTCTAAATCCCTTTCTTTGAAGGCTTACTGCAACTTCAAATCCACGAATTCCCACTTCTGGAATGTAATTCAATGTTGGAACATCAAGATATTCTTTAATTCCAAAGGAAAAATTGCCATGTATATCAAAAGATCTTGCTTGAAGTCTGTTATCTTTTGCTTGGAGCAAAGTTTTCAAAACTTCTTTAGCTTTTTCTCCTCGAAGAGTAACTTTGGCACCAATAACTAAGTTTGGTCGTAGTCCCCAAGTTGGAATTCTTTTTTGAGTAAGTGTTTCAGATGGTTTTAAACCAGATATTTTTTGAAGAAGGATTTTTCCTTTCTCTAATTCTGGACCAGGCTTACCAGTACCAACATTCAAAGTAACTTTTTCAATTCCAATTTCTTTCATAATATTCATGATTATGCCTCAAGTGTTTTTATTTTTCCAATAGCAAAAGCATATCTTTTTGCAGTTTCAAAACTCCCTTCAGGAGTTTTTACAACAATAGTATTCACCTTTGTATCATCAAGAGTTCCTACAACTCCTCGTTTTGTTCCACCTATAAGATAAATTCTTGCACCTCTTTTCAAAGAGACATGGTCTTTAATGCTTCCATCTTTTAAAGAAACAAAAAGTGTATCTCCTGTTTTATAGCTGGCTACTTTATCTAAAATAATATTAGTCCCATCCGAGTTATTCAATTGAATTTTCTTTCCGGAAATAATTGTTTTATTTTTAATCTGAACAATTCGTACATCTTTTTCATCATCTCCTAAAGGAGAGAGTTTGAATTTTCCTTTAATATCATAAAAAACTCTATAGTCTTGGTTTAGACTAGGAATACTAATGACATCCATAAGCCCAACAGCATAGCCAAGGTCTTTTCGAACTTTTCCATTTACAAAGATTTTTCCTTCGTTGAGAATCTTCTTTGTTTCTCTTCTAATTCGTGCAAATTTTAAAAGATCAGTAATAACAAGGGAAAGTGGAATAGATTCTCTTAAATTGTGTGCGCCTGCATGTGGACGAGTAATAAATTTAATACCTTTTCTTTTTACACCCCAGCTTACTGGTGCTGTCAATCGTGATAAATGATTTTTAACCATTATTTTTTCTCCTGAGTTTTCTTATTTTCAATTTTTGCTTTTCTTATTTTGTCTGTTAAATCCAATTCTGTAATCATAAGGTTGGAAGGGTCAAGTGGAATCAAAACTTTGCTTCCATCTTTTTTGCTAAGTTCAATACCTTCAATATAGATTTTTTGGCTTTTAATCAAAATCCTACTAACTTTTCCTGTTTTTTTCTTGTGTTGCCCTCGAAGGATTTTTACTTTGTCTCCTTTTCGAAGAGTAAAGCTTCGAGTAGTGTATTTCTTTCGAAGTTCTGGACTAAGATGTGCTGCCAAAAAAGTATGTTGCACATGCAGAGGAGCATTATATCTATATTTTCTCTGCTTGCTTGGACGTTTACTTGCATTCCAATGTTTTGACCATTTGAGTTTCATTTTTTATACCACAATACTTGATACTTTTGAAATACCAGGCCATCTTTCAGCAGCTTCTTTTGCAATAGCCCCTTTAAAGATTGTTCCTTTTGGATTTCCTTTATCGTCTTTTAATACAATAACTGCATTATCTTCAAATTTAATACGAGTTCCATTCGGCCTCTTAAATTCCTTTTTCTGTCGAACAACAATTGCAGAGACAACTTGTTTTCTCATCTCAGGTTTTCCTTTGATAACAGATGCTTTGACAAGATCACCAACACCTGCAGATGCAAGTCTTCTTCGAACAGTTTTATGCCCTTTGACGCTAATGATCTTAACTATTTTTGCTCCAGAGTTATCACAAGTAGGAACTTCAGCTCCAATAGGAAGAGCTCGTACTTTGAATCCGCTAATTGCTTTCATTTATGCACCTTCACGACAATGAATTTTTTTGTTTTGCTGATAGGTCTTGTTTCAACAATAGTAACTGTATCACCAATTTCTGCTTCAATACATTGAGGATTATGGGCTTTAACACGTGATCTACTCTTAGAGTATCTCTCAAATTTTGAAAGATAGGCAATTCTTAACCATTCTACATTAACAGTCTTATGAGGACTTTTTTTGATAACTTTTCCTTCAAAGACTCTCCCATGTAATTTAGTATCGCCATGGAAAGGGCAATGTGTATCACTACAGCTCTTGCTAGGTGAAACGAATCCCATTCCAACATCTTTCTTCGCTTGTTTTTTCATTTTTTGATCCTATCTTCTGGCCTTCCGACCAAAATATCTCCTTTGATTATTATTTCTTGATTGTTGATTTTTGTTTTGAAACTTGCACCTTTTTTCAGCACGTTCTTCTCACCAATTTTTGTTTGAATAACGAAAGTATTTTTTGTCTCATCGACAATTTCGCCTTCAATGCCAATCAAGCTTTTGTTGTTTGCATCAACCACCACAACGTCAAGGCCAATAAGTTCATGCCTGGCGATGTTTGTTGGTGATCTCATTTTTTGTAAGTATATGCTTCGTTAGTGACTGTGATGGAGCTTGCGGAAAAACCTTCTTCGATAACATATCTTTTTGCTTTCTCAAGATGATCTCCCTGAAGTTCAATATTTTTGTCTTTTGTTGTCCCACCGCAAGCAAGTTTTGATTTAAGCTTTTTTGCCAATTCTTTGATATTAATTGTTTTGTCATCAATGCCTGAAATAACGGTAATGAGTTTTCCAAATCTTCGCTTGACAAGCCTAATCTCAATTTTCTGCTCTTCTTTTGCGATAGTTTCGCAAACACAGAGTTCTTGAGGAAGGCCACATTTAGAGCAAATCTCACGCATGGGTTTTTTTCTTCTCCTCCTTAGTAGCTTCATTCATAATAGTCATAATCCGTGCAACAGTTTTTTTTACATTCTTTACATTTCCTGGATTTTCGGGAACTGTCCCTGCTGCAATTTGAGCATTTATTTTAATAAGATCTTTTTTTAGTTCAAGTAACTTATTTTCCTGTTCTTGCTTATTCATTTTTCGAATATCCTTATTCTTGATCTTCATTTTTAGCCTGTTCATCCTTTGTTTTTTTTATTGTTTTTTTCTTCACGGTTTTCTTTTTTGTTTTAACTTTTTCTTCTTCTTTCTCAATATTTTCTTCTTCTGTTTCACTTGTTTTGACTTCTTCAACGTGAATAGTCATTTTTGCTTGATCAATGAGAGTAAGTTTATCTGGTAAGATAGTATGAGGAGGTAAGATACGCACTTTAATTCCAATGCTTCCTGATTTTAAGTTTGCAGTAGCCAGCCCATATGCAACCTTGGACATAGAAACATCTCCTGATTTTTTCAAATATCCTGCATAAAACTTCCAAGTCTTTGCTCGTGCTCCTGGAAGTCCTCTTCCACCAATAGCAATTTCTGCTCCCATTGCACCAGCATCAATAATTCTTTGTAAAGTTTTATATCCAACTGATTTAAATCTTTTAGGACCAAATCTTTCTAAAGTTGTAACAATTTGTTCTGCCATAGTTTGGGCATCAATATTAGGATTGGAAATTTCTGCAACTTCAATTTGAGGGTTCTCCATTTTAAATTTTGTTTTGAAGACTTTTGTGAGATCTCGAATATTTTCTCCACCCTTTCCAACAATCAGTCCAGGTCGTGCAGTATAAATAATAATTCTTTCTCCTAATGGAGTTCTTTTTATTTCAAATGAACTGTATTTTCCAGGCCCTAATTCTTTGTAAAGATATTCGTTGACTAAATACTCTCGCATTTTCTCACTAACAAATTTTCGCTCAATCATTTGGTTTTTTTCTCCTTTGGTTCACTTTTCTTTTCTACTTTTTTCTTTTTCTCTTTTTCTTTAAGTACTATTTCAATATGAGTTCTTTTTGCATGTCTTCCACGTTGTCGACCTGCCTTCATTTGTGTATTTCCTTTGTTTGCAACAATATGAGAGACATAAAGACTATCAATGTCAAGCCCTTTATTTTGTGCATTCATTTCTGCAGACTTCAATAAGAGCAATACTTCCTTTGCAACTTTTGCAGGAAATCGCCCTGGTCCCATTGGTCCTCTCTTGTGGCCAAGATCCATATGATATCTTTTGAATGGAACAGCAACTTTCAATGCAATAACATCTTCCATTTTTTTCTTCGCATCAGCAAGATTTTTTCCTCGAAGAAAACCTGCAACTTCAACAGCAAACTTTCTAGAGATACCTATATTATTTCCTCTTGCAGATGCAATATGTTGTGTGTCTTCCATTTTTATTTCACAGATGCAGCAGAGCTAGACTTTGTTGCACCAATTCCTGGTGCGGAGTGTGAGACTCTGTTTCTTGTAAGTGTAAATTCTCCTAAATAATGCCCAAGCATATCTGGCAATACCTCAATTTGAGTGTATCCTTTTCCTGTATGTACATGAACCATAAGGCCAACCATTTCTGGGATAATAATCATATCTCGGCAATGTGTTTTAATAGGCTTCTTATATTTTCCTTCTTTTACTTTTTTTATTTTTATGAGTAATCTTTTTTGCATTTCAGTAAATCCTCTTTCAAGGCTTCTTCTTTGTCGTGAGGGAATAAGTTTTGCAAACTCTTTTATATCCATAGCTTTAAGCTCTTCTACTGTTTTTCCTCGATAAGTAAATTCTTTACGTGCCATTTATCGTTTTCTCCCACTTCTTCGTGCTCTAATTAATCCTACATTTCTTCCAGCTGGAGCCCAACGAGGAGGAGTCTTAGGTTTCCCTGCATGTCTTCCTCTTCCAGATCCAAATGGATGATCTACAGCATTCATAGCAACTCCTGAAGTTTGTGGATAGAGTTTGTTTCTTGCTCTCATAGCATGCATTCTCTTTCCTGCCTTCAAGAAAGGTTTTTCAATCCTTCCATCTCCAGCAATGATTCCAATAGTTGCTCGGCATTCTCCAGTGAATGTCTTTTGTTTTCGTGAAGGTAATTTGACAATAATTCCATTTTCAACTTTTCCAACTACTCGTGCAAAAACACCTGCAGTTCGTACAAGTTTTCCTCCATCTCCAGGTCTACATTCTAAATTATAAATTGCAGTTCCTTCAGGGATATTTTTCAAAGGAAGAACATTTCCTGTTTGTACAGGAGCACTTGCACCAGAAGCAACAATATCTCCAACCCTAACATTCAAAGGTGCAGAAATAAGGACAACTTCTTTTGTATCATATTTTATTTCTGCCAAAGGAGCCATATGCCCTGGGCAATCAATAAGATCTTGGATAGTTCCATACACAACAGAGTTTCTTTCAGTATCATCATAAGCTCTATAGCTAATTTTTCCATAGTATCGATGACTTGGAGCTCTATAAGTAGATGTTCCTCTTCCTCGACGTTGTGTAATAAGCCTCTTTCCCATGTTAGAGTAATCCTAGCTGAGTTGCTACATCAATAGCTGGTGTTTCAGCTGAAAGTTTTAAATATGCTTTTTTCTTCCCAGAAGGGAGGATACATGTATTGATTTTGGTTATTTTGATTTTGAATAATTCCTCTGCAGCTTTTTTGATTTCAATTTTGCTTGCTCTTCTATCAACGACAAAAACAAGTTTGTTTTCATTCTGCATAAGCTTTACATTCTTCTCAGTAGTTAAAGGATGTTTCAGTATTGCGAATGTTTCTATACTCATTTCTTAGTCTCCTTTTTTGTTTGAGTATAAAATAATGCTTCTTTTTCCATAATTTCCAATGCTTTGTCAGACCAAAGAGTCAATCGCCCTGCATCTGTTCCTGGTGCAAGCAATTCTGCATTCAAATCTTTCACTGTGCATACATCGATACCTTGAAGGTTTCTTGCTGCAGTAATAAGAGCACATTTTTTGGAAACAACAAGAAGAGGCCCTTTTTTCTTTCTATAGGGTCTTCCTCTATTTTTTCCTTTTCCAGCCCTAATCTTTTTTATAGCAATTCGATCTAATTCTTTTTCAAGTCCTGCTTTTGTAAGGAAATCATGGATATCTTTTGCTTTTTTAAGATCTTCAATTGTATTCTCAACAACAAATGATTCTGTAGTGTGTCCTCGTCTTTTGACAAGTGCTGCATTCATTGTTGCAGCAATAGCGCTTCGAATTGCCTTTCTTCGCTCTTGAACATTTATTTTAAGATCCCAAATTTTTGCTGCTTTAGGCGGGTGGGAAACTCTTCCACCAACTGTGTTTGGTGCAACTGCTCCCACATAATGAAAATTCATTCCCTTTCGAGAAAGTACTTTTCTTGGAGTTCTTGATTGCCCTCGACCATAAGTAGTTTTGTAATGCTTTCTTCTTTTTGTAATAAAAGCAGATTGTCGTAGTCCAGCTCCTTCTTTTGTTCCATATGCTTGAATATTATGAGATTGTTGTGCGAGTACAGCCTTCTTGATAAGATCTGGTCTAAATTCTTCAGAAAATTGCCGGGGTAAAGTAACTTCCTTTCCTTTTTTCCCATCCATTCCTACAATTGATGTTTTCATCGTTGTTTGGACTCCACACTAATATAACTAATTGGTTTTGTATGCAATTTCTTTTTCACACGAATTGCTTCTGAAAGTGCAATAGGTCTTTTTGTCGCTCCTGCAACAGATCCTTTTACAAGAAGATAATCACTCTTCACAAAACCATAGCGGACAAATCCACCTTTAGGATTAATATCTGTAGGATTCGTTCCTATTTTGAGGGTAGTTTTATTATACTCTGTTCGTAAATGATATCCCCATTTTCCACATTGTGCAACACTGTAAAGTACTTTATTTGGATGCCAGGATCCAAGTGTTCCTACTTTTCTTCGTGCTTTTTCTGCTTTATGTTGCAATGGTTTGACACCGAATTTTTTCACAACACCGGAAAATCCTTTTCCTTTTGTAACAGAGTGAATATCAACATATTGTGTTTCTTTGAAAACATCAGAAACTTTAATTTCTTTATCTAGAAGGCTTTGTGCAAATGCAGATTTTTCTTGGAGATCTTTTCCACCGACAGAAAACTCAAGCATATCTGGTTTCTTTTTTCCTAAGCCTGTAAGTTTAGGCTGTGTATAAACACTAACTTTAATAGCATCAAAATGTTCAGGAACTTTATTATCTTTTTTAGACCCTCGAATCTTCCTGCCTAATTCTTTATCCCACTTCTTAGAGAATAGTTCAGAAATAAGTTTTAAATCACCATCTTCATTTTGTGCATAATAACGAACAGAATAAATTTTTAATGGTGGGCATTCAATCACGGTAACCGGAGTAAAAATATCCATATTTTTTCTATGAGAATTAGGATTTGTTTCTTTCTGAATCATATGAGTCATTCCTACTTTGTAGCCTAAGAAACCTAGAACTTTTTTATCTTTAGAATCAACTTTGCTTCGAACACGTGGAGCGTGCTTACTACTTCGAGCATGCGGCCAAAATTGTAAACTTCCTCTCCTAGGATGATGTTTTTTTCCCATACGATTTTTTCGTATCTATTTTTGACTTGTCTTCGCAGACAGCAGGTTTAGAGACGTCGAACCTGCACTCGCCTTTTTGAGAAGCAGAACCTCAGTTCTGTGTTCGACAGTTTTGCTGTGAACAATCTCTTATAGAGTAGTATTAAATGCAACCTTCCGATATGCATCTTAATTCAATGCAGAAAAATGAGGCTCCTTATAAAGGTTTCGTAAACCTATATTCTAGAGACTATAGGATATCTTTTTTCAGAGGATAATCTTTATAAAATAGAGAAACTAAAAAAAGAAAGAAAATGAATGTACGAAAGACGATTTTACCCGCAGCAGCAATGGAAAAGCTTTTGAAAAAAGCTGGTGCTGAGAGAGTTGCAGATGATGCAAAAGAACGTTTAATTGAAGTTCTCGAGGCAAAAGCGGAAGAAATTGGGCAAAAAGCAATTCGCTTGGCAAATCATGCAGGAAGAAAAACAATAAAAGCTTCTGATATTCGAGAAGCAGTAAAGTAACTAAAAGTTTTTCACAAAACATTCTCTCTCTTTAGAAAGAGTATAACCTCCAATAATCTCAATAACTTTATCACTATTGAGAACTTTGCATAATTCATAAGAGCTTTAAGCTCTTGACACTTCAGCTTTGCTGAGGTGGTATTATGAGTGGTTCTTTCAAACAATTTGGTATAAAACTGGCATATGAACAATTAGAAAAAAGGGGTGATAAACTTCAGATCTTTGATGGTCTTATTGATTGGTCTCGCTTTCAAACGTTATTTTTTCGTCGTGGAGGCAAAGGCAGACCTTCTTATAATCCTATTATGATGTTTAAAGTGCTGATTCTTCAGCACTTGTACGGTATTGCTGATGAAGAAGTAGAGTATCAGATTGTCGATCGCATTTCTTTTCAAAGATTTCTTGGGTTTCCTGAGAATATTCCAGATCATACCACCATCTGGAGATTCAGAGAGTATCTCTCTGAAAATAATTTACATGATGTTCTTTGGAATGAATTGAATCGCCAAATTCAAGATAAAGGTATACAATATTCCAAAGGGGTTATTCAGGACGCAAGTTTTATCACTGCAAATCCAGGAAAAACAAATACCAGGATAAAATAGATCGTGGGCGTGGACAATCCACAACGAGAAATGAAGATGGAACATGGACACAGAAAAATGGAAAAAATTACTTTGGGTATAAGTTCCATAATAAAGTAGAGTTAGGCAATGGATTTATTTCAGACTTTGCTGTAACAACAGCAAAGGTTCATGATAATCAAATCGACCTTGCAAAGGAAGATGAAATTGTCTATCGAGATAAGGGATATTTTGGTGCAAAAACTCAGGCAAAAGGAAATGCAACAATGGATAGAGGAGTGAGAGGAAGAAAACTAAACATTAGAGAGAGTCTTAGAAATAAAAGAATAGCAAGGATTCGTTGCGTAGGAGAAAGACCATTTGCAGTGATCAAGAATGTCCTCAATGGAGGACATACTCACTATACAGAGTTGCATAGAGTATTTACACAGCAATTCATGAATTGCTTTGTGTATAATTTGATCCAGCTAAAAAGAATTATCTGAACTAGCGTGAGCTATAAAAAATTATGAGAAAAAAAGAGTTTTGCAAAGAGAAAACGGAACAAAAAAGAGAAAGAGAATAATTTTGAGAGATAAATCTCTCAAAATTTAGAATTAATCACTTTTGCAAAGTTCTCTACAGTTGAAGCAAAATAAGGGTCTTTCGTATCATAAGAGTAAATATCATTATCAACAAGATCCCAAAGCTCTCGAAGATCTCTTGAAGAAATTCTAGTCCTTCCTTCTACAGCCATCTCAAAAGAGTCACTAAAAAGATATTCCCTAAATTCACTAAATCTTCCAAGGCATTTGATTTTAGTTCTAACCATACCTCTTTTGAGTAGAGATCATTTTATAAATATTTTGTTTTAGTTATTACTAAGGGATGACTATTTTAGGCCTGGAAATCCTGTAAAATCAGAGAATTCACCTGTTTCAGAAAGATCCTTATATTCAGGTTTAATTTTTTTATCCTTATACCCTTGAGGAACTTTGACCTCAACATATTCATTGCTGGGTTTTTCATATCTTTTTTTCACATTTTTATAGAAGGAAACAGTGAGAGCCTCAAAGAAAGAAACAATAATAACATAAACTGCTTTACAAATCTTTTTTATCGTTTCAAAAAAAGTCATCTTTCACCTCTACAGCTTATATTCTTTAACAAGCTTCTTCCCATCTAGGTGAATCTCCCTTATTAATTTTCCTCTTCGGATGGCATGCAAACGTGCTGTAACAAAGTCTTTTTCATACTCCTTGGGGATTTCTAAATCAGTAATATCAAAACTATGTGCGATAAGAACTTTTGTAAAACCCTTTGGCACATCAAAAGCAAAATCTTCAACAATACTCATATCTTTTGTTTTAAATTTACAAAAATCTGCTTTAGGTAATTCTTCACTTTCTTTATTTGTTGCCTTTGCGGATTTAGGATTCTTTACTTTTGTCTTCAATTCTCCCTCATCTGTTTTAAAAGATAATAATACTAATGCAGAAGTAAATTTAGTAAGAAGATCTTGAACCTGTTTTTTTGTCAGCTCAGCATCAATAAGAAATGTCTTCACACCAGCAAACTGTTTCATCCCAGAAAAAGGAACACCTGCTTCACTTTCAGTAAGTTTTTGTGTAGTAATAACTCCCCCAGTAACATGCGTTTTTCCTTGAATCGTTTCTGCCAATTGATATGCAAATTCACCTGAGAACTCAAAGCCTGTAGAAATACTTGATAATTTTTTTCCTTTAATAATCTGAACAACAGCTTTTTGTTCATACAATCCTTTTCCATAACGAGTAAATTGTCTTTGCACCCATTCGTCTCTTTTTCCATCTACAATTTTTCGGATAAAATTCATAGAAAAAAATAAAATTTCCTGATATATAAATGTAACTTAGAAAGAGAGCCTTTTCAATTCAATGGAAATAGCATTTTCATTCACTCTGATGTAACTCGGGCAAAGAACATAAGGATAGCTTTTCTCTTGGCAGTATTGAAGAACTTTTGGATCAAACTTCACAACAACATTTAAACCTCTTTTATCTCTATGAAGTATTTCAAAGTCTTTAAGGTCTTGTTTTACTTTTTTTTGTAAAACAAGGAGTTTCTTTATTTTATTTTTTTTTAATGCTTCACCTATCTCTTGATAAAATTGAGGGTGAATTTTTGTAATAGACATAGCCTCTTTTGCCACATCAAAAAACTCTTTATGATTCATAGAAATCCAGCCCCCATATCCACATTCTACTGGTTTCCACTTTCCAAAACTTCCTACAATGATATCAGAATATCCTCCATTACAAAGTTTCCTATCTCCTATTGCTCCAGATGCATCCTCAATAACAAGACAGCCAGCTTTCTTGCAAATAGTGCTGATCTTTCGTAAGGCTTGTTCAGCGAAGTATCCTGCAAAAGAAGAAAAAATAAATGCAGATGCATATTTTGCTTTCTTTTTCAAATCTTTTAAATCAATAACTCCATAGTCTGTTTTTACTTCAACAATATTTAAATCAAAAAATTGAGGATAGCCTTTGTAGGAAAACCATCCTCCTTGATCAGGAATAAGAATATCTTGTTTTGGATTTATTTTTTTCGCAATATGCAAAGCAAGGAAAATCGCAGAATTACCTCTATCAGTAAAATGCACATATTCATGGCGGCAGAGTTTTTTCATTTTTTCATCAAATTTTCTACTCAATGTTTCTACATCTTCCATAAAACAAAAAGAAGAGCTTCACTTTAAAAAGCTATCTTAGAGCATAGGAATCCTTTTGAATCTGAAAAGAGATACAAAAAGGATGGAATATGGCATAATAACAAAACTTCTCATGACAAAAGGGGTAGACAATGTAGAAATACCAGAAAGTATTAGAAAAAAAACTTGTATAGAAGCAGGGACAGTGATGTTTAAAAAAGGCATGTATGAAGAAGCTGCAAAAACTTTTGCGAAAGCAAACTTGAAACAAGAGCTTTTAGCTTCTGGGGATTGGTTATCCCAGCAAGGTCGTTTTTCAGATGCTGCATATTTCTATAAATTTTCTCAGGATACAAAAAGAATGGAAGCCTGTGCACACGCATGCATGAATCAAGGTGCTTCACAACAGGCAAAAATACTTTTTGAAATCTTAGGGAATAAAAACATGCTTCTCTTTCTTCAAGATAATTTTGGCGTCTAGAAAGCTATTTAAAACAGCTAATATTCTTTAAAGGAGATGATTAAAGAAAAAAGACTTATCACTGCGGCTCTTCCTTATACAAATAATGTCCCACATTTAGGAAATATGGTTGGTTCTCATTATCCTGCAGATGTATTTGCAAGGTATTGCCGTTTAGCTGGTTATGATACGGTTTTTATTGGGGGAACAGATGAGCATGGAACAGCAAGTGAGATAGCAGCACAACAAAAAGGGGTGACTCCGCAAGAGCTTTGTGATTTCTTTTACAAAATTCATAAAGAAATTTATGATTGGTTTGAAATAAGTTATGATAATTTTTCAAGGAGCAGTAAAAAAATTCATCACGAAACAAGTAATGAATTTCTAAAAGTTGTCTACAAAAATGGATATATCATTGAAAAAAAGGTAAAACTCCCTTATTGTCTCTCTTGTAAAAGAGAACTTGCAGATAGGTATATTGAGGGAACCTGCCCAAAATGTAGCTATGAAAATGCTCGAGGTGATCAATGTGAAAATTGTGGAACACTTTTGGATCCAGAAAAACTACTTAAAGCAAGATGTAAAGTTTGTAGTTCAACAAAAATAGAGTTTAAAGAAATCCAGCATTTATTTTTAGACTTAGAAAAACTATCTTCAAAGATAGAGAAATGGTTAGAAAAAAATAAACAATTACGTCCGCAAGTCAAAAATTTAGCTTTAGCATGGATTCGCGATGGTCTAAAACCAAGATGTATCACAAGAAATTTGAAATGGGGTATCCAAGTTCCAATAAAAGGATATGAACAATTTGTGTGGTATGTTTGGGCAGAAGCTCCAATAGGATATATCTCAAGTACAAAAGAATGGAATAAAACAAAATGGAAACAATACTGGTTAGATCCCAAAGCAAAAATATATCATTTTGTAGGTAAAGATAATATTCCTTTTCACACAATTTTTTTCCCAGGATTACTACTTGCTCATAAAGAGTTCAATCTCCCATATAATGTTGTAGGTGTGCAATATCTTAATTATGAAAGAGGGAAATTTTCTAAAAGTAGCAATAGAGGAGTTTTCTGTGAAAACCTTCCCAAAGCAGATCTTTCACCAGAATATTGGAGATATTATATGGCATATCTTATACCAGAAACAAAAGATACAGAATTTCTCTGGTCAGATTTCCAAGAAAGAATTAATAATGAACTTGTTGCAAATCTAGGAAATTTTATTAATCGGACTATTACTTTTACAAATAAAAATTTTGAAAGCCAAGTCCCAACACCAAAGCTCAAGATAAAAGACAAAAAATTCTTAAGAGAAATTGAAAAACAAACAAAAAATATTCTATCCATGTATGAAAAAGTAGAACTACGTATGGCTATGGATGAAATAATGAAGCTTTCAACAATGGGAAATAAATATTTTCAAGAAAATGAGCCTTGGAAAAATTCTGAACGTGCACCTACAGTAACGTATCTCTGCTTAAATCTTTCAAAAACATTAGCATTATTAGTGCAGCCCTACCTTCCTACAAGTTCTAAGAAAATTCTAGCAATGTTAAATAATAAAGAAATCAATTTTAAAATGCTTTCAAAGCAAACTCTCAGGCCAAAACAAAGAATAAACACAGCAGAGTTACTTTTTACAAAAATAGAAAATAAGAAGATTGAAGAGTTAAAAGAGAAAACGTCAAAGATTACAGATTATTTTAAAAAAGAGGAGAAAAAAACCATGCCAACAGCAACAGAAACATCAATCCCATTTTCAGAATGGGAAAAACTGAAATTCAAAATAGGAACTATCTTAAAAGTAGAGCCTCATCCAAATGCAGATCGCCTCTATGTTCTTCAAGTTGATCTTGGAACAGAAAAAAGACAAATTGTAGCAGGTATAAAGCAACACTATAAAGCAGAAGAACTTCTCGGAAAACAAATTGTAGTGTTTACCAATCTGCAACCAGCTATGATCCGTGGTATCGAAAGCCATGGCATGCTTCTTGCTGCTGATTCAGAAGGAAAAAGTATTCTTCTTAGCCCAGAGAAACCAGCAAAGCCAGGTTCTCGCATAGGCTAAGCTTTTTAAACCCTTATTTTATTTTTCTTGCCTTCATGGAACTACAAATTGGAACAGTATCAGCAATAACATTAGCAAAAGAATATGCTACTCCTTTGTATGTCTATGACAAGCAAATTATTCTCAAAAGAATTCAGGAGTTAAAAGATGCTTTTCCAAATGCGCATATTTGTTATGCAATAAAAGCAAATCCTAATCACTCTATTCTCAAGCTCATTGCACAGCAAGGCCTTGGTGTAGATTGTTCCAATCGTTTTGAACTTGAACTTGCGGAGAAAGCTGGTTTTGATTTAAAAAAATCTGTATTCACTTCAACAAATCCTTCTAATGAAGATTTGAAAAAAGCACTCAGTACTGGTGTGCTCATGAACATAGATCATATTTCTATTTGGAGAAGAATGCAAAAAATAGCTTTGCCAAAAAAAATATCCTTCCGTATTAATCCAGGTTTCGGCAAAGGAAAATTTCCAGAGATTGATGTTGGAGGAAAGGATTCCAAATTTGGAATGTCTGAGGAGCTTGCAACAGAATGTTATAGACTTGCAAAAGAGTCAGGAATTAAAAATTTTGGTATTCACATGATGACAGGCTCTTGTATTTTGGACGAGGCCTATTTTGAAAAACTCGTACAAACAATAGAGATGATTGCAGAAAATATTGAAAATAAAGTAGGAATAAAATTTGATTGGATAGATATAGGCGGAGGGATTGGTGTTCCCTATGAGCCTTTTGAAAAGCCTTTAAATCTTAAAAATATGGGAGAAAGAATAAAATTTATAAAAAAATCAAATGCAGTTCTAGTATTAGAACCAGGAAGATATATTGTTGCAGAATCAGGAACTTTGTTAACAACAGTTACAACAGTCAAGGATTATTTTATTGGTGTTGATGCAGGAATGACAACCTTAATTAGACCCATGCTTTATGGTGCATATCATCCTATTGTACTCGCAAACGACACATCACTTCCAGAAACAGAAAAACTTACGGTAGTTGGTCCTATTTGTGAAGGTACAGATTGTTTTGCAAAAGATCGCCCATTGCCAAAAATAAAAGAAGGAGATATTCTTGCAATTCAAATCGCAGGTGCATATGGATTTATTATGGGCTCTCAGTATAATGGCCAGCCAAGGCCTGCAGAAGTTTTAGTTTCAAATGGATTTCATACAATCATACGAAGAAGAGAAACGACAGAGGATCTTATAAGAAATGAAACAAATTAAAGTATTCAAAGCTGGTGGCACTTCCACAGGTACAGCTCAAGGCTATGAATTACTAGAAAGAGAAATAAGAAAAGAAATAAATGGTGGATATAAAATAATTTTAGTAGTTTCTGCTCCGGATCAAAATAAAGATCCTAAAGATGAGTTTAGAGTAACACCCCTTTTGAGAAGAAAAGCAGCTGGGGAAGATACTTTAGAAAAAGTAATTCAAATTTATGAGGATATTGCTGTCCCTTTAGGTTTTCATTGTAAGAGGGATTTTTTTGATGAAGCTATTGCAACAGCAAAGAGAGCTGATGATATTGTTTATTTAGGTGAGCATGTACAGGCATGGCAATTTAATCGTTACCTCACAACAAAAGGCTTATTATCTCGTTGGATAGATGCACGTGAAGTACTCCTCACAGATTCTAATTTTGGAAATGGAAAAGTGATTAGAGTAAACACAGAAATTTTATCTGGAGAAGAACAAGTCTATGTAGTAGGTGGTTTTTATGGCAAAGATGAAAGGGAAAATACAGTTATTCTTTCCAAAGGAGGATCTGATCTCACTGCAGATGTACTTGCTGCAGCAGTGGGAGCAGTATCAAATACAAACCTCAAGGAAGTAGAAGGAATTTTTGCAACAGATCCCAATTTTGTTCCTCAAGCAAGAATTATAAAATCATTAACCTACAGAGAACTTCGAGAACTTTCTTATGCAGGAAATACTGTTTTACAGGAAGAAGCAATGTCTGCATCAAAGAAAGCAGGAGTGCCTATTATTGTTCGTTCTTTGTTAACTCCGCACAATCCTGGGACAAAAATAGTTAGAGAAAGGGATACAACAGATCATCCTATTGTAGGCATTGCAGCAAAGAGTAATTTTACTATTTATACTCTCAAAAGAGAAAAAGATCCTCTCTACTTTAAAGAGCTCTTCAGAGTATTTGCAGACAAAAGAATATCTATTGATATGGTTGGGACAGAAAATGGTTTAGTAACTATTGCAGTTGCACAAGAAGAAATGAAAAATCTTTCTCCTATAGAAGATTTAGAAGAAATTATCTCAAGAAAATTTAATGTACGCCAGGTTCATTCAAACCAAGCGCTTATTTCTGTAGTAGGAGAAGGTATACAAGATCCTTATACATTAAGAGAAAGAATATGTTCTATTTTAGGAAGGGATATTTCTGCGAGTTATGGTCCTATTTTAGGCGGAACAAATACAGATACAACAACATTTTATATTGAAAAGTTTGGGATGAATAGTGAAAAAGGTTTTATTATGAAAGTTGCAGATTATTTTGCAGAAACACAAGTTCCTATAACTGGAGTCTCTACAACAATAGATTCTCTTTCTATAGGAACAAATACAATAACAACAAAGAAGGATATACAGGATGTATGTACATATCTTAATGGGCAAATAGCTGTTGACACAATTACAGTTACAAGAAATGGTCTTTTGTTATATGGCCCAAGAAAAGTTCCAAGTAATATTACTGTAGCAATCGATCAAGGTGAAAAAAAAGAGTGCTTAGTAGAGAAGGCAGTAAAACAATTATATCTTGAGTTTTTTTAAAAATTAGTTTTTTTATAGTAAAAATTCTGAGAAGGAATGGGCCCGCTGCGATTTGAACGCAGGACCTCTCGATACCTGACTTTGTTATCAGTCGAGTGCTCCAGCCAGGCTGAGCTACGGGCCCGTATATGAGTTTTGGAATTTTTGAAGCTTTATAAAACTTTTTGAAAAAATGAAAAAGAAAAATAACGGCCTAGGTCGGGCTCGAACCGACGACCGATACCGCAAAACTGCCAAGGCAAATTTTGTCGCGGTGTCTAGTTCAGCAGTATATCGCTGTGATTAACAGCCGCCTGAGCTTAAGAAACAAAAATGCTTCTAATGTGCTCCACCACTGAGCTACTAGGCCTTATTTTCCAAAAAGCAGGAAGCACTTTAAATACGTTTCTGTTCCCAAATTCATCCTTTTTTATATCTCGAAAGCGACAAATAGAGAAACCTAAAATTTATATACCTGAATATAAACCCACGAATACAAAAATGACAAATACAATCTTATTAGGAGAAGCAAGGGTTTTATTAGAACAAGGAAAATCACCTCTTGAAGTAAAAAAGATGCTTTTACATCATCCCAACTCTAGGCAAGATCAAATTGATAAAACTGTAGAAGAAGCATTGCATTTATGTGAACAAGCAGGAACACTTCCTCCTAAAAAACCACAAAAAATTGTAGTGCCAGTAAAGCGAGGAGTAGCACCCTCAGAAGTTACAACTGAAGAACCTAAAAAAATAATACCTGCTACACCCGTAATAGTAAGAGAAGATACCACAGGAAATGGGTATATAACGAGTGCATCTTCTTTAGGAAGAGATGATGGAACAACAACATTTGAAGAAATAGATAAAGGAAAAGAAAAGAAAAAGAGAGATTTCTTTACTCCACTCTTGTATGGCTTTGGAGCCATAGGTTTAGGCGCTATAATCTATACATCATTTTCTTCCTTTTCCAGACCTAACTCAGAACCAGAAAGACCTCTACAAACAATCCAATCTTTACCATCGCCTTTAGAAATAAAACTAAAAGAAGAAGAAAAAATAATACCAGTTGTAAACGAAGAAAAACAAATCCTCAAATATGATGGAACAACAGTAACGATTGATCCTATCCCTGGTTATGGCCTGACAACATATGCTGCACTTCTTGCAGAGCAAGATATCAAAGATATTGCTGCGCTTTCTTGGGACGAACAAAAAGAACTTTTAAAAAAACAAAGGACAAAATTAGCAAAAGCATCAAAAGCAGATCTCCGAGAAATACTTGCAATAACAACACAAATCACAGAAGCAAATCCAAGAGATGTCTATAAAAAAGCACTGACTTTGGAAGGCTTAAAAGATGCAACAAAAAATATTATCTATATGCATGTGCCTTTAAAATTATCTTATACTGCCCAAGAAAAAGTTTCAACAAGAGCATCAGAAAGGACTTTTCCTATTTTAGAAGAAAAAATATTTGTATATAATGAAAGAGAAAGTGAAACTCTTTTAGATGATAAACTTGCAATTAATTTTACGCTGCCTGGTATAGGTGTTTCCCAATATGTAACTGCCTTAGTAGAAGAAGGCTGGACGCAAGAAACAATATATGAACTTGCACAATGGGATGCAAAAAAACAAAAACAAAGAGTAAAAAAAGCACATACAAGACATATACAAAGTATAGGCCAAAATGCAATGGACCCAATCCTAGAAATAACAAAAGACATAATTCAAGATCCTATGAATAGTTCTGAAGTCCATAAAATTGATGTGACAGAAAAAGGCCTAAAAAATCCAAAAAGAAATGTTGTATATCTTACTACTTTTCTATTGCTTGATCCTGCAAAGGAGGATATAATCCAAAATTCTTTAGAAGAAATGCTAAGAAATTCCTACGAACAAACAAATATTCCAGACTTAGGAGCTTTGTTACAAGATTATTTTGACTTGAGAGCTATAGAAAGAGATATTCCTATTGTAGAAAATCCTGAACTCATGTCTGAGCTCACTAAGAATATTGCACGCCAATATAATACTTCACAAGCTGAAGGCATTTCAGAAAATCTGCTCAGCAAGGATTTCTCTCGAGAGAATCGTTTGGAGTTAGCAAGGGATTTGTATAGAGAGGCAGCAGACAGAAGGCAAAGAGATAGGTATATGACTGTAGAAGATATTCTTGATTTTGTAAATGAAGGCCTAGATGAAAGAATCACTGCAAGAGGTATTCGTGAGGCTGCACAAGAAACACGTACAGGTCTTTTACAAAAGCAAAGAAAAGATCGAATGCAAGAGATCTATGGAAAATTCTTAGAAAGAGACCTTCATCAGTCAAAGAAAGACTTCTATGGAACCATCGGAAAAGAGTATGATATTTCCCCAAGCACAGTCTATAAAGATATAAGAAAAGCTGAGGGAGGGGAAAAAACGAGAATTGTGTATGATGCTAAAGAAGATTTTAAAATACTTTCTCCAAGCACAGTCTATTTACAAAATATACGAAAAGCAGAGGAAATGGAAAAACCAAAACTTGTGTATGATTCTCGTGAAGATTTTAAACTAATATATAATCTCCCCAAAGAAAAAGAAAATTAATCTAGAAATTCTTTGTTCTTGATTTTTTGAGGTAAATATTCTTCTGAAATAAAACTAATCCCTCTTGCACTTAAAGCCTGAATTTCTACTTTTGCTTTAAATTCTTTCATCATTTTAAACTGTCTTTGCCATTCTTTATTATCTTTAAACCAATCATATGCCGCTACTTGTTTGATACGTGCATAGTCTTTTTCATCAAGAGTAATAAAATGCTTTTTGAGATCATATTTTTCAATATCATCCATAGTGATACCTACATATTTTACTCCTGGGATAGTTAATCTCTCTGAAGCATGCGCAAGTGCAATAGAACCATATTTGATAACAGAATAAATATATGCTCCATAAATATCTCCATCACAAAGAACATAGATAGGTAAATGATGTTCTTCATATAATCTTTGTAATAATCTTCTGATTCCTCTGGTAGTTTGGCCCTGTGACGCAATAATAATTGCATCATTCTTCAACCAATATTTATCTTCATTGAGACGCTCCCAAACAGCAGCTTTCTCCATGTAAAGAACATATTTTGCATCAACGTTTTTAAATGTAATTTCTTCAACATTAGAAGGAATAGCCCATCCACCGCTTCCAAGCTTACTCCAGTCAATAGTATCGCCTTTGTCTACAATAATAACCTTCCCTGCAATGCTTCCATTTTTATTCGCATTAACATGCATTTGTTCTCGAGAAAGACTGGTCATAACTTCAAGATCTTCAATCGCTTTATCTGACTCCGTTTGATCATCAACAAGATTTACTTTTGTTCCTGGAATAGTTTTTTTTACCATGTAAAAAACATCTCGCAGACTAGAGTGTTTTCCACTCTCAAGCAGTTTGTCTTTGATAACAGAAGCAACCTCTATAGTTTGTAGGAATTTTTTTGAATGTGCAACATTAAAGAAACTTCTTGTTCCAGTTTTATTTCCTAGTTTGAGAGTCTTAGATTTTTGATCATAAACAATATTACTCAGATTTCGTAGAGGAAACACAATCTCTGGGTTCTTTCCTTTTTTAATCTGGTGAACAATTTTTGATCCAAGATCCTTCAATACTTTTTTTTGTTCTTCTTTACTCATTGTCTATTTCCTTTTGCTTTTCACCATAAGCAACATTTTCTCCAATAATTTCTGTTTTTTCTGCTTCTTTGACTTCAACAAGTAGCCCTTTTAATTCTTTCTTCAATATTTTCAGTAATTCTTCCTCAATATCACTCTTTTTTTCTCCAGTAAGTATTGCAAGTGATGCAGCTAATTCTGGGATATATTTTTCAAATAAACCTATTCGCTCTTGCTGTTCTCGTGCCCTAATATTTTTTCGAATATACAATGCAAGTTTTCTTCCTGTATCTTGTAATGCAAGACGCACTTCTTTAATAATATCTGGATAGGAGGCAACAGCTTCTTTGCTTTCTGAAGTAAAAGGCACCCATACAGAAGCAATATGCACAGAGATAACGAGTGGCCCTGCTGGGAGAGTTCCTTTTGATTGGGAAATTCCATAATTTTTCCATGCGGTTTGAATGATAGACCTTGTAAGAGCACATGCTCCAGGCTGATGCTGTAATGGAACTTTGTTTGCATAACGAATAACTCGCGCTAATTCATCTTTAGGTAAATCTCCTCCAAAGGCTATAGCACATTCTATTTGAAATGGGAAACCTCTATAAACAACAGGGGATCGTGTAACTGCGGCATAGAATTCAGCAGTAATTTCTTTCTTCAAACCCTTCAAAAGTTGTTCTTCACCAATAGGAGAAAGACAATCTGTTGGGGGAGCCATGATTTTTGTTTGTTTAATAGCATTGAATATTTTTTCAACTTCCTCTCGTGCGATTGCATGTGGTTTTGTTCGCTCTTCGATTCCTGCTTTTTCACAAATCTCTTTTGCAACACTCGCGCTTACCCGGCAGAAATCCTGTTGGAGAAAGCCTTGCACACTTGATGCCTTGCTTTCTTTCAGCATACGCATAAGCGTTCCAAGCTCTACTCCATATGGATGAGGCTGAATTTCTTTTGTTTCTTTTGGAATTTCCTGGCTTGCTCGTGCAAATTCTATTGCTTCAGCTCCAGGTGCTTTGTAAATAATGCTTGCTTCTGGGTTTGCAATTGCGGTTAACTGGAGAAATTCATCAACACTCAATTTCCCTTGTTGATATTTCCCTTCTAATTCAATTTGTAATTTCGTACCATGATCTTTATTTTCCCACTCTCTTTCTTCATCTTTCATAATTTCTGGTTCATTTGTTTTTGTATTGAGATGAAGTTCATAGTAGTGCGCTTTCGCTTTAGGATCAATTTTAGAAATAATTTTAATAGGTTTTCCAGTCGTTAACTGACCATATAAAGCCGCTGCAGAAATTCCAATACCTTGGGCACCGCGTGATTGCCTCAATCTATGAAATTTACTCCCATACAATAATTTTGCAAAAATATTTGGAATCTGCTGTCGTACAATTCCAGGGCCATTATCCTCTACAGTTACTTTATATTTATCGGTACTTATTTCATCAATAATGACTCTGACTTCAGGAAGTACTTTCATTTCTCCACATGCATCTAAGGCATTATCAACTGCTTCTCGTACTGTAGTAAGCAAAGCTTTTCGTGGATTATCAAAGCCCAGTAAATGCCTATTCTTCGTGAAAAACTCAGAAATAGAGATAGATTGTTGCTTTTCAGCCAGTACTTCTGCAGTGATCCTTTCCTTTTTTCCAGTACTTCCTAGTAATGTCGTCTGTGCCAATTTGTAGTCTGGAGAAAAAAGCCCTTAATAAATGTTTCGTAACTACTTATGTTTGTAATGCCCTCTTTTCTCAACTTTTTCTAATCTTCGAAGAATCATCTCAACATCTTTATTTTCTTTTGTATATCCCTCTAAAAGATAATGAAAGCATTCTTCTGCATGGAGATAATGTTTACTTTCTAAAGCTTTTTTTATAATATGCAAGTCAACAGCTTTGTCCTCGATTTTTGTAGACACAAAACCTAATCCAAAATCAATAAAATAGACTTTATCATGAACAATAATATTTGAAGTAGTCAAATCTCCATGAATAATACTAGCATTATGCAATTTCGCAATTTTTTTCCCTACCCTTGTAAAAATATTTTTTCTATTTACAGAACCAATAACATCTCGTAGTTTTTTTCCTTCAATAAATTCCATTTGGATAGTCATTTCTTTATCTGAATGGGTAATAACTTTAGGAACAGGAATATGTTCTGCAGCTTTCTGTAAAAGTTTGACTTCTTTTCGTGTGTTTGTTTTTCGAATAACAGCATCAAGAGCCTCATGTCTATAATTTTTTTTCACTCTCTCTTTAATAACAGTGCCATCCTCAAAGAAAACTTTTGCTTCTGCTCCCTCTTGAAGAAACTTCATCTTCCAAACCCTTTAGGCATTTTTCCTTTAAGCTTTTTCATCATTTTTTCAGGATCTTCTGTCCCTTTAACCATTTTCATCATTTTTTTTGTTTGCTTATATTGTTTAAGAAGCTCTCTGATTTCAGCAACGGTAGTTCCAGAGCCTTTTGCAATTCTATCAATTCTTTCCCGAGAAATAATTTCTGGATCTTCAAGTTCTTCCTTTGTACAAGATTGCATAATAATCTTCCACTTTTTCAACTTCTCTTCTTGCCCTTCGAGCATTTCTTTAGGAATTTTCGCTCCTCCAAAACCCGGAATCATTTCTACAAGTTTTGATAGAGAACCCATTTTACCCATTGCCTGTACTTGTTCATACAAATCCAGAAAATTAAAATCTCCTTTGAGCATTTTTTTCCCAAGATCTTCTGCTTCTTTTTCACTCATTGCTTCTTGTGCTTTTTCAAGCAATGCTTCAATATCCCCCATGCCTAAGAGACGACCAACAAATCCTTTAGGGTTAAATACTTCAATATCATCAGCTTTCTCTCCAGTTCCAATAAACTTCACAGGTGCTTGAGTCACAGCACATGCACTCAGTGCTCCTCCTCCTTTTGCAGTTCCATCGAGTTTTGTAATGAACACACCTGTTACGCCGCATGCACTATGGAAACTCTCTGCTTGTTTCTGTGCAGCTTGTCCAATATCTCCAGAGATAACAAGAAGTTTCTCATCAGCTTGAATGTATTTATTTAGAGAAGAAAGTTCCTCAACCAAATCCTCAGAAAGCGAATCTCTTCCTGCTGTATCAATAAGGAGAATATCATAGTCCTTGTAATTTTTTTCAAATTCTTTATAGATCTTCAGTGCATTCTTTTCTTTTTCATTGATATAACAAGGAATATTGAGTTTATCAGAAAGTTGTTTGAGTTGTTCTGGTGCAGCTGGTCGATGTACATCTAAACCAATGGTGGCAATTTTAAATCCTCTTTTCTGGTAGTATTTTGCGATTTTACTAATAGAAGTACTTTTTCCACTACCATATAAACCAACCATCATAATTTTAAATGGTTTCTTAGTTTTATCAATAATAATTTCACTTTTTTCTCCACCTAGAAATTTGGTGAGTTCTTCGTATACTATAGTCACCAAATATTCCCTCTGAGAAATACCAGCAGGTACTTTTTCATCAAGTGCCCGTTTCTTAATAGAGTTAGAAAGCGCAAAGACGAGTTTCACATTCACATCTGCTTGCAAAAGTGCTCTTTGGATGTCCTTTACAAGCTCATGTACAAGCTTTTCATCAACAAAAATGCTTTTTGCTATCTTAGCTAATGTATCCTTTAATGAGCTTCCTAATTTGTCTAAAACCATAGAAAAAAGGAGTTTCAGAACATATATAAATCTTGTTAGTTTATAAAAAATCAAAATGATTTCACAAAAGATCCCAAAAATCATAGAAGATGTAGGCTTTGATTTTGATTGGATTGAAGAAAAAGTGTGGAAATTACAATATCTTATAGAAGAAATAAATTTAGAAGAGTTAGCGTGGCATTTTGATATCCCTTTTTGGAATAAACCTCGTAGCTTTTATGATTTAAAACCAAGAGAGGTCATAGAAAATCATTCAAAATACAAAGAAGAATATGAAAGAACAATGCAAGCAGATCTTTCTCATCCTATAGATATTATGAAGAATAAAGGAAGATGGCTTATTCTAGATGGTTTACATAGATTAGTAAAACTAAAAATCCAAGGAAAAGAAAAAATAAGAGTAAGAAAAATTCCAAGAAAGGAAATAAAAAATATTTGTTAAAAAACTATTATTCTGCTTCTTTAATGAGCTGTATTCCTGTAACAAGTCCCCAGATCCAAACGAGGATGACAATAGGGATACCTATCAAAAAGAAAGACAGTGCAATACCTATAATAAGGAGAATAAGTTGAAATAATCCTTCTGATTTTCTTCCTGCAATAATCGTGCCTAATCCTGGTATCAATAATACATTAATCAGGAGTGCTGCAATTGCAAGCCCTTGACTCACTTTCTTTTTTGTTTTTTTCTTTGTAACCATAATAAAATAGAGGGATGGTGAATTAATAAATGTTTCTAAAAAAATAAAAAAAAATTAAAGATTTATTTTTTCAGCAAGATCTGTTAAAATAAGAAATTTCTTTTTCTCTCCAGAAAGTGCTGCAATAAATGCCATGACCCACAAAACGAGAAGCCCTATTCCGCCAATAACATAGATAAACCAGCCTACAGCAGGGATTCTTCCAATGAGGCTAAGGATAAGCCATGCAACGAAAATAATAAGTCCATGCTTCGCATAGTACATTGCATATTGATCATCTTTCTTTGTAAGTAAGACAATAATAAATCCTATGACACTAAGAAATACTCCAAGAAATGCCCATGTTTTGCTGTCATCATTACTTGTTTTTTTTATAACCATAAAATCACCTCTTAAATATATAAGAACGAAAGAACTATTTAAATATTTCTTTTAAGAAAGAAGGTTTTTAATAATTTCTTGTTTATTAAAAGGCTTTAAGTCTTCAAGTGACTGACCAACCCCTAGGTAATAAATGGGTTTTTTCGTAACATAAGCAACAGAAAGTGCAGTCCCACCTTTTTCATCAATATCTGCTTTGCTCAAAATAACTCCATCAATATTAACAACACTATCAAAATCTTTAATTTGCTCAATGCAATCATTTCCTGTAATCATTTCTCCAATATAAATTTTAAGGTCCGGTTTCACAACACGAATAATTTTTTTCATTTCATCCATAAGGTTTGTATTGGAATGCTGTCTTCCAGCAGTATCAATAAGGACAACATCAATTCCCTTCTGTTGTGCATACTTAGCTCCATCAAAGGCAACTGCTGCAGGGTCAGAACCATAATCGTGCTTGATAACTTTCACGCCAACTCTATTTCCTTGTTCTTCCAATTGTTGTATAGACGCAGCTCGAAAGGTGTCCGCGGCGACAAGTACTGAGCTCACATTGTTCTTTTTTAAGAGATGGGCTACTTTGGAAATAGTTGTAGTTTTTCCACTTCCATTCACACCAATGAACACAATCACATACGGCTTTTCTTTCTTTTTCTTCACTTTTTCAAGAAGATCAAAGCTTTCAAAATCCAGAACCTCATCAATACTTTCTTTCAAGCTATCAACAATAGTTTTCTCTACTTCTCCTCGTTTGAGAGGAACATCAACAAGTTTTGATTTCAAGTCTTGTTTAATTTTCTCAATAACTTCAAATGCAACATTATTTTCTAAAAGTTCTACTTCAAGATCCCAGAATAATTCTTCAAATTGTGATGCAGAAATTTTCTTTGTAGTTACAGCTTCACTTACTTTTGCAAAGAATCCTTTTTTCTCTTCTTCTTTAACATCCTTTTTTTTAGGTGCAGCTTTCTTTTCTTCTTTAGGAATAGGCGTATTTTCTGCAACTTTTTGTTCTTTTTTCTTCTCTGCAGTTTTTTTTTCTTCTCTAACAATCTTTTTCTCTTCAAGAATTTCTTGTGCTTCTTCTTGAATGCTCTCTGAAAGTTTTTCTTCCTCTTTTGTTTCCACTATCTCGGCTTCTTTATCAAATCTATCTGTAATGCTAGAAATAGCGCTTTTTACCTTATCTTTGAGGAAACCAAACATCTTTTTTCCTTCAATGGTTGACCATATAAATAGTTTTGTGTAAAATAGATACTCCTTATAAGGAACAACAATAGAAAAGTTTATAAGGCTGGAAGAAGCATAAAAATAGTCTTAAATATCTAGGAAAAGGCTGGAATAAAAATGAGAACTCCTCTAACAAGAAGAAATGTATTGTTTGGGCTTGGTGCGTTAACTGTTGGAGTAGCTGCAGCAAAATATCTTTCTAAAGATGCACTGTCTCCGCTTCTTTCTCAAGATCTTCATTCTTTAAAATCTTCTTCTAATGCACGTGTTGTTTGGCATCCTAGTTATGGTATGCCTTGGTATTCGAATGGAGAGAAGTTTATTTTCGAAATGCTTGTACCTATGACTATAGGGGCACATCCTGTAAATATCCTGCGTTATGCAGCACTTTCAGATGAGCTTCTCCAACAAGGAATAATAACTAAACAAGATGTTGAACTTCTTCGTTTAATTGATCCAGCCATTTTAGGTGAGTTTCATACCCAAAAATATCTTCAGAAAGTAAAAAGGCTTGCAGAAAATCCTGCTTTAAGTCTAATAAATAGAGATAATCCAATAAATAAAGGTCTCTATGATTTTTATCTTGCTGCAACGGAAGGTACGTATATTGCTGCTAAAATAGCTTTAGAAAAGGGTAATGCTTTAAATTTAAGTGGCGGTTTTCATCATGCATTCAAAGATCATGAAGCCGGTTTTTGTTTTTTTAATGATGTTGCTGGAGCAATCATTCGTTTGAGAAAACAAAATGTAGTAAACAAAGTCCTCATTGTTGATCTTGATGTGCATCATGGAAATGGAAATGCCAGTTATTTTCAAGAGGATACAAATACTTGTATTTTTGATATGTACCAAGGAGATATTTATCCTTCAGAAAAGATTCCTGTAGAACACCAAATTGTTCTTGAAGCAGGAGAAACAGATAGAGGATATCTAAGCAAATTAGAATCATTAAGTGATGTAGTCTCTTCTTTTAGGCCAGACATGGCTTTTTACTTAGCGGGTGCAGATCCCTTTGAAGGGGACAAACTAGGTGGTCTTGATCTTACGAAAAAAGGCTTGCGATGCAGAGATGATTTTGTTCTAAGGCTTTTTCAGGAAAGAAACATTCCTGTTGCTGTAACACTTGCAGGTGGGTATAGTGATTTAGAAGATCTCGTGGACATTAACCGAGGAACAGTAGAAAGCGTTTTAGCTACCTAAAGAGCTTACTTTTTTTCTTCTTCCTTTCCACTCTTCCTAAAATTGTTTCTATTTGTAGGAATAAAACCGTAAAAACATATCTAACCATAAACACCTTGTTATATGACCATGATCTTCAGTTGATGAAGAAGCTTTGTAAAACTGCAAAAGATTCTGGTATAAATGCTGTTATTGCAAGTGATATTGCAACAATTACATATGCAAGGTCAATAGGCATTGAAGTTCACATCTCTACGCAGGTGAATATTAGCAATATAGAGTCTCTTAAGTTTTATTCTCAATTTGCAGATGTAATAGTTCTTGCAAGAGAATTAACATTGCAACAAATAAAACACATAGCTCTTTTGATAAAAAAAGAAAATATTTGTGGCCCAAGTGGAAACCAAATAAAACTAGAAATATTTGTTCATGGGGCATTATGTGTCGCAATTTCAGGAATTTGCCATATGAGCCTGTCTATCTATAATGCTTCAGCAAATCGAGGTGCTTGTTTACAGAATTGTAGAAGAGAGTATCGTGTTATAGATGAAGAAACTGGTGATGAGTTAAAAATAGATAATAAATATATTATGTCACCAAAAGACTTGTGTACAATTTCTTTTTTAGATCAACTTCTTGATGCAGGAGTATCTGTTCTAAAAATAGAAGGAAGAGGAAAAGCTCCAGAATATGTATATGAAACAGTAAAAGCGTATAGAGAAGCAACAGATGCTTATTGTAAAAATGAATATACTCCAGAAAAAATATATTTATGGGAAAAACAATTAGAAACTGTGTATAATAGGGGTTTTTGGAAAGGCGGATATTATTTGGGGAAAAAATTAGGCGAATGGAGTGGAGCCTATGGTTCACAAGCAACAAAAGAAAAAATCTATGTGGGAAAAGTAAAAAATTATTATGCTAAATCTCAGATTGTTGCAGCAAATCTCGAAGCAAATGACTTGAAAATAAATGATGAGATAATAATTACTGGAAAGACAACAGGTTTAGTAAAAGAAAAAGTTCATGATTTAGCAGAAGATGAAAAAAAAGTTATCCTTGGAAGGAGAGGTTCCTTAGTTACTTTTCCAAGTAAAGAAAAAGTAAGGCAGAATGATAAAATTTATATTTTAAGGGGTAAAAATGTCTAAAATAATCCAATATAGATCAAAATGCATTGGATGTAATTCTTGTGTAGAACATGCACCAAATACTTGGGAAATTTCTGAAGATGGCAAGTCTACGTTGAAAAATGCTGAAAAGAAAGGAGGGATCTATCGAAAAGAAATTGATGAAAGTTCCTTGGAAGAAAATAAAAAAGCTGCAGCAGATTGTCCTATGCATATAATCCAAATTCTTCCTTAAATATCGAGTGCTTCAAGTACAGTAGTTGCATATGCACCCTTTTCTAAATAAAAAGAAATAACTTGTTTCTTTTTTCCAGGATGCAACTCATCATCTTCAAAAGAGAGTGTTTTAAAATTCTCTACTTGAACAACTCTATTTCGTTCCCCTCCCTCAACACCGATCTCTGGAATACTTCTGAGAATAAAATCTTCTTTAGAAATCCCCTTCTCTTTCAAAATAGTATCATACTCTTTTCCCTCAGTTAAATAACCTATAATAGGAATAATTTTCTTCTTGCTCTTTTCGGCAAGTGTATTCCAAAGTTCACTTTGATATGCATGTAAATAAAACTTCAATCGTTCTTTTCCTGATTTTTTTAGCGCTCCAACATAATCATTCTGCACTACCTCAAGTTCCAATTCCTTACAGGCTTCTTTGAATTGTTTTTTGACCAGCATCTTCCCGATGATTGCATTCTTCTCACTCAATCTTTGCTCTCCAAAATAATTAATAATTTCTTTCACAGGAGCAATTTTCTTCTCAAGATCTCGTAAGGTAAGAATGAATGCATTGCCTTTCAAGCTCCCAAGAAAGATTCTTTGCTTTCCAGTACCTAAATATTCAAATTTTACATCCTTCAAGGTAAAATTAATTTTTTTCTGTACAGAAATATATTGAGAAGTAACTGCAATTCTATCCTTTAACCCTGCATATCCTACATCTTTCACATGTAATCGTTGAGAAATTTCTTTGACTACATCCAGTGTATTCCAATTTTTCTTTGTAACAAAATAATAATAGTAAGATCCATCTTCTACTTTAAGCTCAAGCACTTCTTTGACAATAAAATCTTCCGGTAATTCTTTGATTTTCATATTTCTACCGTATACACAAAATAATCATCCCAAGGATTTTCTAGTTTCATCATTTTTTCTTTACTAAGCTTCTCAAAATACTTTCGAAATGGCCGCATAGAATTCCCATGTGCAGAGATCGCAACATTTCCCTTATGCTTATTCATAAATTTCAACAAGTCTTTAATAAAAGCTTCTACTCGCTTCTCTACATCTTTGACACTTTCTCCCCTAGGAGGTTTAATATCATAAGACCTATGCCAAGTATCATATTGCTTTTGTCCATATTCTTTAATAACTGTTTTATGAAATCTTCCTTGTAAAGTACCATAATCTCTCTCTATCATGCGGTCATCAGTAAGAATCTTTTGGCATTCTGGGTGATAGCGAAGAACAAATTGTAAAGTCTCTTTGGAACGAGAAAGGCGAGTTTCAAAGGCATAATCAATTTTTACTTTCTTAAGTTTTTGGGCAATCTTCTGTGCATCCTTCTTCCCTTGTGATGTAAGATGAGAGTTAATATCTCCAGTAAATCTTCCTGATTTATTGTAATATGTTTGTCCATGCCTAAAAAGATAGATTTTATAATGCATAGATTTCTAAATGCCTAAAAACTTTAAAAAACTATCCCTAACACAGAAATTCATTTAAACAAAATCTGTATCTTTCTTTTCATGCCTGAAGTCATTATTACCTATGAAAATTTATATGAGATCCTACGTAGGGAGAAGTATCGAACAGAACTTCAAAAGATTGATGAGACATTTTATCAAGATGTAATAAAATATTTACAGGAAAAGACTGCAATTCTTGAATCACAATCAAGGAAAGAGAGTATTTTTGCTTCAACAGAAGTAGAAAAAACACAAACACAGCTGAAAAATGTCTTAAAGATCCTAAAGGAATTATATGAGAAAAGGGAGAATAAAATTATCCAGTTTGCTCTTTTTTGTTCCAGAAGTAACAATGCCCAAGACACTTCAACAATGCTTCCTGAGGAGTTTGACTTGTATTCCCAATTAAAAGAGACTTTAGATAATTATAGGCTAGGAATTCTGAATAATATCCTCCAAAACAAATTGCCATCTTTATCACTTTCTAACCCGAAAGATTTAAAAGGAGAGGAGAAAACTGATAGCCTGTCAATCCAGGTACTGAAAGATATACCCGAGTTTGTTGGCCCTGATTTAAGTGTCTACGGACCATTTAAAGTAGGGGAAAAACAACAAATACCTACAATGATTGCACAAATGCTCATTGATACAGAGCAAGCAAAAAATGAAACTTCCTAAAAAAATCAGGCATTATTGTCCAAGGTGTAAAAAGCATACTGATATGACTGTATCAGAAGCAAAGAAGAGGACAAGAAGTACCTCCCATCCTATGTCTCGTGGGTCTAATAGCCGAATGAGGGGTCGTGGTCTGCGCAGAGGATACGGGAACTATAACAAATATTCAAAACCTGCTATCTCTAAGTTTAAGAGAACAGGGGCAAAAATCTCTAAAAAAACAGATCTTCGATTCAAGTGTAATGTTTGTAATAAAACTCTTGTACAAAGTGCAGGAATAAGAACAAAAAAATTGGAGTTAGTATAAAATGATTCAAGAACCTCGAGGAAAATTTGTAAAAATTCGATGTAAATGTAAGAATGAACAAGTCGTTTTTGGTAAAGCAGCAACAGAAATTCATTGTTTGGTTTGTGGCGAACTGCTTGGGAAACCAAGAGGCGGAAAAACAGACTTTGTTATTCATCCTTTAGAAATTCTAAAGTAAACCTTTTTAAACACCTATTTTCTTTTCTAAAAGATGTTTTACAAGAAAAAAGGCCTTCCAGAAGAAAATAGCATTGTACTTTGTACGGTCAAAAAAATTCTCTTTCATTCTATCTTTGTTGAATTAGATGAGTATGAACATCAAGAAGGGATGATTCACATTTCTGAGATTGCTCCAGGAAGAATTAGAAACATTCGTGATTATGTCATAGAAGGAAAAAAACTCGTTGTCCAAGTTTTGCGGGTAGACAAAGAACGAAGGCAGGTCGATCTCTCCCTGAGAAGAGTCCCATTATCTTTACGAAATAAAAAGAATGAAGAATACAAACAAGAAATTAAATCAGAAAAGCTTCTAGAATATATAGGAAAAGAACTAAAAATAGATCTCAAGGGGATGTATCTAAAAATGGGTCACAAGTTAATAGATCACTTTGGTCTTCTAGGTATTGCATTTAATGATATTTCTGCATATGGTATAGAAGCGATAAAAGAATTAAATTTTCCACAAAAAGAAGCAGAGCTTCTTGTTCGTATTGTCCAAGAAAAAATTAAACCTGTAGAGGTTGTGGTAAATACAACGTTGATCTTACAAAGTTTCTCTGAAAAAGGTGTAGAGGATATAAAAACTGTTTTGGAAGAAGCAGAAAAATATGCCAAGAAAAAAGAAATTAAAGTTAATATTGTCTATATCTCTGCTCCAAAATATCGTATAGAAGTTACTTCAGCAGAATATAAAATTGCTGAAGAAGAATTAGAAGAAGTAAATAAAGTTATTTTTGATGAAATGAAAAAAAGAAAAGGGATTGTAGAGCTTGTAAAGAAAAAATGACTCCTTCTATTTTATACTGCTCAGTTTGTAAAAAATATACTTTAAAAGAAATGTGTTCTTGTGGGCAAAAGACTACAACAACAAAACCAGCAAAGTTTTCTGTAGATGACAAATGGGGAAAATACCGCCGAGAATATAAACGAGAACATAAAGAATAGTTTTTTTGCCCTCGTTAATATTTTGAAAAATGCCAAAAGCTTATAAACAATTCCTGCTTATTCACAAAAATGAACGGAAAATTCGAATTAGAGTATCATTCTAAACCAACACTAAAAACACCTATTCTTATTGAGGGTCTTCCAGGTATAGGAAATGTAGGAAAAATAGCTATGGACTTTCTTGTAGAAAATGTTCATGCAAAAAAGATAATGAGTATTCACTCCCACTATTTTCCTCATTCAGTCTTTATTAACGAAAAAAATCTTATTGATATTCCTATCTTAAATATTTATCATGCAAGCATAAACAAACAGGATTTTCTTTTTCTTGCAGGCGATGTACAGCCAATTGACGAACCTTCTTGTTATGAATTCTGTGAATTGATTATAGATATCCTTGCACAGCACAAAGGAAAAGAGCTCATAACTCTAGGCGGCATTGGTTTGCAAAAAATTCCAAAGAAGCCAAAAGTCTTTATTACAGGAACAAACAAATCCTATGTAAAAACGTTTCCACACGCAAGCGATAAAATTTATGGTGTTGTAGGTCCTATTATTGGTGTCACAGGAGTTTTATTAGGTGTCGCACAGCGAAAGAAAATACCTGCTGTAGCATTGCTTGCACAAACCTTTGCACATCCTGCATATCTTGGTATCAAAGGTGCAAAAGAAACGTTAAATGTTCTTAACGCAAAGTTTGAAATGAAATTAGACCTTGCAAAGCTTTCTGAAGAAATTGATGAAATAGAAAGAGAAATTCTTTCCAGAAGTAAAAGTGTAAGTGGTGGCGAAGCTACTGGGCAAAAGCCTTCTGAACCTAACTACTTCGGATAAGATAGAAAATAAAAATATTTGGTTTTAGTGTTGTATATTCATTTTAGAAAGAAAAAGCTTTTCTGTTATTATTTCACATACACTTTCAAATTATCAATCTCAAAATCTGCTGTTGGTTCAAGAGTAATCGTATTTGCCCCATCATCAATATACGTGCTGATTTTCTTTTCATAGCTATCACTTTCTGTGTCAAAATTGAAGGAATATTCTTGTACAAGGATACTTCCTGATTTTTCTGATATTGCATCAGCAAAGCTCATTTTCAAATAAACATCTTTCTCACCAGCAATAATCTCATTATAGAGATCTGAATCAAGATCAAAAGTAAAACTGGGATAATCTTTTTTCTTAGATTTAATAGAAACATCAAGTTCTTCTATATTATAGTCTCCTTCAGTTACTTCAAATTTCAAAGTATTGCTTGTTTGTAAATAGTCTTCATCAAGACTTAGTTCTCTTTCATTCAAGTAATTACAAAATATTCTATCGCTAAAAACTTCTCTGTTATTCAAAGAGATAGTGAGAATGCCATTTTCATCAGCATTGCAAGTAATAAAATAATTAAGGATTGCATTGTTCACTTCTGAAGGATCTTCTAGAGAAAATGTTCGAGTAGCGCTTGTATCAGAAACAGTATAATCTTGTAGGAGTTGTACATCTTGGAGCAAATAATAATTTGGAGAAAAGATATTCCATGCAAGGTTTGTAGAAAGTTTTAATTCATTGTCTTCTGCTCGTAGAGCATCAAGAGGAAGTTCTAAAGGCAATTCATTAGTTGTCAATTTTCCTTCATAAACTATTTCATCATTAAGTGTAACAGTCATTTTCCCTTTAGACTCAGAAATAAGAAATAAAACCTGCAAACCTTCAAGAGTTTCTAAGTTTTCTATATCAAAAGTAATGCTTTTGTAATTATTTTGGAGGATATTCCGTGAAACAGAAAGAGAAGATGCAAGAGATTTGCTTGTAGATTCTGTTGTAGAATATAAACGAAGAGGCTCTAAAGATCTGCTTTGTGTGGTGCTTTTTGTAGAACTAACCTTTCCTGGAGATTCAGAAAGAAGTGTTGTTCCAGAGCTCCCATCACTGCTTCCATCAACCGTGCTTTCTCCCAAGAGTTCTGCTCTATCCTCTTGTGGGAGTAATATAATATAACCTACCATTGCAACAGCAATCAAGAAGATCAAAACGGAAACTTCAACAGCGGATTGTGCTCTTTTCCCTCTCATATAGTTTAGGGATAAATTTAAGAATATATAAACTTTTTCAATTTACAGAATGAAAATCATATTCCAAGATTTGCAGAAAGGAGAGCTAAAGATAGAGATTACAACACTTGATGATCTTTGGTATCTTTCTCACTGTATAGAAATAAATGACCAAGTCCAAGGAAGAACCCTAAGAAAGATAAAATTAGGTGATGATTCTGACAAGAATGTTAAAATCATAAAAAAACCTGTTACTTTGAAAATAAATGTAGAAAGAGTTGAATTCCAAAAGTTTTCTAATAATCTTCGTATTTCTGGAAAAATTACAGAAGCTCCTGAAGATATTCCTCATGCTTCTTATCATACTATAGAAGTAGAAGAAGGAACGGTAATTAAAATCATAAAAAAATCTTGGCCAAAATATCTTCTCCAAAAAATAAAAGATGCATGTGAAGATAAAGGCTCAAAAATTCTTATTGTTGCTTTAGAAAGAGACGAGGTAACCTACGCTCTTCTTACTTCTTCAGGCTATAAAATTCTTGCAGATTTAGAAGGAGAGGTAGGGAAAAAAGGGTATGCTGACATTCAAGAAAAAGAATTCTATACAGAAGTCGCAAAACATCTTGATGAGTATGTACAAAGATATAGCATTGAACATATTATTATAGCAAGTCCTGCTTTTTGGAAAGAAGATCTTTTTCAAATTATAAAAAAGAAATATAGCACCCTAACAAAGAAAATTACTCTAGCAACATGTAATACAACTGGAAAAAATGCTATAGAAGAAGTTTTGAAAAGAGATGAGGTAAAAACAGTCCTAAAAGATGACCGAACAACCCAAGAAACAGCCTTAATAGAAGAACTTTTGGAAGGCATTGCAAAAAATTCTCTTGTGGCATATGGGGAAAAAGAAGTAAAAGAATCTTCCGAGGCCCATGCAATAAAAATACTTCTTATTAGCGATCTTTATATACAAGAACAGCGAGAAGCAGGAAAATATCTTTTCTTAGATACTATGATGCGTGAAGTAGAAAGAAGTAATGGTGAGGTGCACATTATTTCTTCAGAACATGATGCAGGAAAAAAATTATATGGCCTGGGAGGCATAGGAGCAATTTTACGATATAATCTAAAATAAGAGTTTTTTCCCAAACTTCAAAAGTCGAGGTTCAGCAACAAGTAAATCAAGAATAAACTTTGTAGGATAATCCCTGCTTTTTGTTTCAAGAACCTGTTTAAGTTTTTCTTGGCTAAAAAGTGCAACAAGTTCATTATAGTTCTTTTCAGAAAATCTATCCATTGCTTTTCGAATAAGGAGACTAAGATACAAATCCTTCCCTACTTCCCTTCGACAGTTTTTTTGGTAGTGCTTAATATCTCTGCTTAGTACTTCTGCAGCTTTCATACCATGGACAATGCCTCCATAAGAAGTTGCTTTCACTTGCGTTGCAGCATCACCAATAAGATACACAAAATCTTTTTGTAAAGTTTGTTTTGGATTATAGATTGGAATTGCACCTGGTTCTTTGCTAAGAATCTTGGCACCTGGGCATCTCTTGTCGATAAGCTTTTGCAGATAGAGATCTGGTTGATCATAAGAAACAATGCCTACACGCGCAACACTTTCATTTTCTGGTACAAGCCATCCAAATAATCCAATGCCTAACCAGAATTCAACAAGTTTTGGTTCACAATCAACTTCAACAGTAAACTGATTTCCTGTGACAAATTTTCGATCACACCACATATTATTTGATTTTGCCACTCGAGAAAATGGCCCATCTGCTCCAACAAGAATATCTGTTTGGATAAATTCTTCTCCTATTTTCATTTTCTTGCCTTGATTTTCATGAAACCTTTTTCCAAGGTGGTATTCTGCTCCTACTTTTCTTGCCATGTCTGCTAGGTGCGAATCAAACTTTGTTCTATTGACGATAAAGTCTTCTTTTGCAAATCGAACATGAAGAGAGTTTCCATTAGGAGAATAAATTTTTGCTTGATTAATTTTGTTGGTTAAGAAACTTTTTTTAAGCGGAATAATTTTTTCAAGCTCTGGAGTAATGATGCCTGTACATTGAATAGGAGCTCCAATGACTTTGTGATCTTCATACACATGCACAGTATGATTTTTTTTTGCAAGAAGGTATGCAAGATAGTTTCCCGACGGTCCAGCACCAATAATAGATATCATATTTTTTTGTTCAATTGTCAATTTATTAAGTTTACTAAGCTCTTTTTACTCCAAATTTCAAACAAAAATATTTTTTAAAAATTTTTTTAAGCAAAAGTGAAGAATATATGAAAAAGAAAAGTATATAAATGAAGTATACATATAGAATTACTATAAAGAATTATATTCAAAAAAGAGGTGAATTAAATGGCAGCAAAGAAAAAAGCTAAAAAAAGAAGATAAGTCGTAAATATCGACAAAGATTTTTCTTTTTCTCTTTTTTTTCAAAAACTTTTTAAATACTTTTTAACATTCATTTTGTATGGTTTTAGAAATAATTTTTTTCATACTTTCATTAAGTATCTTACTTCTTGCTTCTATTTTTGATCTAAAAACGAGGGAAGTTCCTGATTATCTTAGCTATGGCTTTCTTATTTCTGTACTTGGAATAAGCCTCTTGTATAGTATTTATACTAGAAATATTTTTTTCTTCTTGTACAGTTGTGCTGGGGGGATTATTATTTTTAGTTTGAGTTATGTTCTATATAGAGCAAAACAAATGGGCGGAGCAGATGCAAAAATTTTAACAGCTCTTGGGGCAATATTTGCCAATTACTCTCTAGGGAATATACCTTTACTGTTCATTTTCCTCCTATTCCTTGTAGGCATTGGATCTCTCTATACTTTTTCTTGGGGAACAGTTTTATACCTAAAGAGTTGGAAAAGAGCAAATAAAAAAGCAAAAGATATACTGAGAGAAAAAAAGAGTATACGACTCGCATTAGTTCTTTTTGTTCTTCTGCTTCTCATTGTAACTCTTTTCATATCTAATGAGAATATAAAAACTCTTTTAGCAGTTATAGCCCTGCTCAGTGTATCAACGTTTTATCTTTTTATTTTCATTCAAGTTGTTGAAAGTATCCATTTTATTGTAAGAATACCTCTAGAAAAAATAACTGAGGGTGATTGGTTGGCAAAAGAAGTAAAAGTAAATGGGAAATGTATTTGTTCTACAAAAGCACCATGCCTAGACAAAAAACAAATAGAGGCAATAAAAAAAGCAAAAGTTGATTTTGTATTTATCAAAGTAGGAATACCTTTCGTTCCAGCAATAACATGTGCAGCAATAGCAACATTTATCTTTATATTCTAAGGAATTCTTGAAAAATCTTCTCGTACAGATTGCATTTCTTTCTTCTGAGTAATTTTAGCTTTTTCTTTAGGTATTTTTGATTGGATAGACCCTGCAATCTTTTCCATTTCAGTATCATCTATCTTTTCTGCATCCCAGCCAATAACAACTTTATCTTTTGTAAATCGTGGAATAATATTAATAAGAACATGTGGAGCAGTTTGTCCTGCAGCTGGACCGTTTGCAACAAGAATATTTGTCCCTTGCGCTTGCATTGCATCAAAAACAGCTGTGGAAAGTTTATTTGCAACAGTAAACATATGCGCTACCAAAACTTCTGGAACGGTACTAAGCATTTTATGATGTTCTTTGGGAAAAAGAAGTGTATGCCCTTTGTTTGCAGGTCGAATATCTAAAATTCCCATGAGTGTCTCATCCTCATACACTTTTTTTACAGGAATCTCTCCTTTTGCCATCAAACAAAAAGGACATTGTTGTTTCCCAGTGAGTTGTTCACGTTCTTCAGGATCTAGACTTTGTATAATTTCTTGAAACTTCTTTTGTTGTTCTTCAGGAGACAGTCCTTGGAGTTCTTCTTTAATCTCTTCAATTCGTTCTAGGCTAAGCATAAGAAAGAAAAACTATTAAAAGATTAAAAGCCTTTCGCTACTGATGCAGATAAGTTTCTTTGAAGAATTCCCAACAAAAGAGAATCTTGCAAAAATAAAATATATCTCTTTTCCAACAAAACTCTACATTGCAGCACATTCTTTAGAAGAATTTCAAAAAATAAAAATTCCTTCAAAGAAAGTAAAAGAAAAAATCTATTGGCCGATACTAAAAAGAGAAGAAGGCTATTGGTTTTCTCCATTTTCCAAGACGCAAGCAATAGAGAGGATTTTAAGTGAAATAGAACATAAGAATATATCTGTTATGATTGATAGTGAGTTGCCCACACATCCAAATCCTTATCTTTATCTCACACAATTTCCTTTCTTTTTTTATAATCGAAAAAAAATGCGGAATTTCATTGCTTCCCATCCTAAAGTCTATACAGCAGAGTATTTTCCTTCCTCAAGATTTTTTGAATCTCTTTTTCAATTTTTAGGTCTAAGCTTTACAACTAAAAATCACTGTCCTATAAAAATGATTTATAGCTCATGTCATGATTTTGGAGAAGATTTCATTCGAACAGAAATAAAACAAGCTAAAAATATCTATAGGAAACGTTTGCGTATTGCTCTAGGTACACTCACGCATGGCATCAAAGGAGATGAACCTGCAATTTCTACGAAAATGCTAGAGAGGGATCTCAACATTTGTAATTCTTTGAATATAGAAGAGGTAATTTTATTTAGACTGGGTGGTATGAATAAAAAATTTCAAGAAATAATAGAAAAGTTTTAACCTAATGTTCGTCTAAAATCCACAACCTGTGCATTGGTGACACCATCAATTCCAGAGAGTGCTTCTTCAATTGCATCTGTCCCTAGTTTTTCATCCATAACAAATTGAACATTGAGTTTATGTAAGCCAAAAGCAATAGGTGTTTTTGTGACACGAATCTCTCCAACTTCCCCGCAGACTTCAAGAACAACGTCTCGCACTCTTCCTTCTAATGAGCCTAGATCTACTTCTGCAGAGTCAGGCATGATATCCACACCAACAAGCGCTTTTGCCATTTTAGTTTGGTCCTTCAAAACCACATTGTGGGCAAGTATATCGTGTTCCAAGTTCTCGAGAATGAAAACTTCTGCTAATGTCTGCTTGTGCACATTTAGGGCACTTAAAAATAACAGAGCCTTTATTATTAGAAAGCTCTTCTTTGCTTGAAAGACATTGTATTGCTTTTTCCATAATCTGAAAAGAACTGAAAAGCTATATAAAGCTTTGGGATTTTCTTCAAGCCTAAGCCTCTCTCGTATAGCTTGGATAGTACAGAGCCCCGCGAATAATAAGTGGTCAGGCTCTGACCTGGGTTCGAATCCCAGGAGAGGCATTTTTTATTTAGGGAATTTCCCTGTTTATAAGAATCTAAAAAAAGAAAAAAATTATTTTGCATCAATAATCCCTTTCTCAGAAATTCGAAAGATTGCTTCTCCATCAGCAAGGTAAGGACTATCCACAAGTTTTGCAACTCTCGTATCCCCCTTTCCTTTTCGCAGGTAAATACGTGCCATGAATTGGTCCCTACTATGCTCCCACTAATAGGAGCAGAGGGATCTCCAAGGAAGGTATCTGGTTTGGACATCAATTGGTTCGTCACGTACACACCAAAATTAAAACTATCTGCAATGGGAATATTGCTAACTAATATGGAGAAATAACTTTAAGCCCTTTAATCTTTTGAAAATCTTTAATGTTTTTGGTTATAAGTACAGAGCTCTCTTGTAATGCTGTTGCAGCAATAATTGCATCAGGAATTTCCATTTTGTATTCTCGGCTGAGATCTCCAGCCTGTGCAGCTAGAGGATTATCAACATTGATTTTTTCCCATTGTTCTAGAAATTGCAAAAGAAGTTCTCTCTTTTCAGGAATAGAATTAATACTCCCAGCAAAAAGCTCGCTTTCTGTGATTGCAGAGAAACAGATTTCCTCATTAGAAAGAGAAGAAAAGAATTGTATTGCAGGAGCATATCCTCTAAGATGATCAATAAAAATATTTGTATCTAGTATGATCTTTTTTTCCATCCTTTTCTCACATCTTTTTGATATTCTATTCCTGTTTTTTCAAGACCTTTCCAAAGTCCTGCAGTTTCTTGGATAAGGTTTTTACTTACCTTTTTTATCTGAATAATATCCTCTTGAACAACAAAGAGTACTTTATCTCCTCGTTTGAAGTTTTTCATTTCTCTCACATCCTTTGGTAAAGTCAACTGATAGTTCCTGGTGATTATAGATATACCCATAGTAATAATTACTAGGCTATCCTCCTATTTAAACTTTATGGAAGAAAAGAAAAAAATTATTTTGCATCTATAATCCCCTTCTCAGAGATCCTAAAGATTGCCTCTCCATCTGCAAGGTATGGACTGTCTACCAGTTTTGCAACTCTCGTATCTCCTTTTCCTTTTCGCAGGTAAATACGTGTTTGGCTATTGTGTGTAAGAAAGCCATTTGCAAAGTAGTTCTCATTTCCTGGTACCGAGAAGTCAAAGAACAATTGTCCTGGACAACTCTTTACAGAAATCTTTCGTATCTTTTCAAAGCGAATTTCTCCTCCAAGTAAAGAAATGAGGAAGTTAAGTTCCTTACTCTGTTTTTCTACTTTGATAAGTTCCTCAACGGCTTTCTGAAGCTCTCGCATCCCAACATATTCATACGATGCTGTTCGAGGTTTCATAAGTGTTGAAGGATAGATTCCAAAACTTTCTATAAGCATCCACAAATCTTTTCTTTTTATAGGGCTCATCATCTGCGTATAGCTTTTCTTACAAGCTTGTTTAATCTCTTGAAGCCTTCTGTGTTTATCACTTGCACTCATGCCAATACGTTCAACATACTTGAGAACAGATTCTCCATCCCCTATAGTCAGATGAAAGATAGGATTTCCCATATGTACCTGTCTCCGTAGATTTGCTCGTATTCCAACTCTATTCAAGAGAAGTTGTACAAGTCGAATAGTATAACTATCCCTTTGACTTACACTTACTTTGCAGCTATCTTTATCAACAGACCCATCAGCATCAAAGAATCCTTTCAAAAATGCACAAACGTGGCTTTGTGGAGATTTACTCACAAGAGAGATCATTTCTGAATCTACTTTTCGAAAGAGTTGCATAATTTCTGTAGAGTTGACATCTAAAATAAAACAATTCTTTTTCGTCTCTTTTCGAATATGCCCTTCTTTACCAAATACTTTGATAAATAAAGCATTGTAGACTTCAAGGACATCTCTTCTCTCATCTTTAAATCGCAGGTTTCGTTCTTCAAAGTTCCCATCACCAATGAAATATCCAAAGAGTTGTGCAAGCTCCACACTCAACTGAGTAGGCATCTGCATTTTTTGGTGTTTACCAGAATAGTAAGGCCATGTATGATCCCTAAGTTGTTCAGACACACCTAATGCAATAAGTCTTTCAACATTCTCTGCATTTGTCGGAGAGTTTTGATGCAATACTCTTCGAAGTTGCCGTGGAGTAATAGTTAGCTGTGCACAAAGTTCTCCTCTATTTCCAAGCATACCTACTTCGATAAGTTCTGTAGCATTTTCATCAAAAGTAACCATCTCACGAATTTTAATCTCTGGAAGTGTTTGAACGCTCCCTTCAATCTGCAGAGCAAGCCCTTGTGCAAGGTATTCTCCTTCTTGCAAATCTTTTGCTTCACATTCAACAATGCCAAAATTCTCCACTTTAAAGAATCTATGCCCAGGAGAACATGTGATACGATTCAGTGTCTTGATAATATACTCTTTATCTATATCATTTCGTACAACAATCTTTCCAATTTTTGAAGGAACACTCTGCATCCCATTTGTAAAATTTACAGAGCATACTCTTTCCTTGTCAAAAATTTCAAACATAGGAACAATATCTCCATCATGCATCTGTATGAGGCTATCTTCAGTTAAACAGTTGTGCCCCACAATGTTCCCACCAATTGCTGCAGTCGGATCTCCAAAGAAAGTGTCTGGCTTTGACATGACTTGGTTGGTGACATAGACACAAAGATTTTTGGTATCAGCAAGTTTCATAAGTGCATGCATATGTTTGTTAATCTTTTGCTGTCTATCCGCAAGAGTTCCTCGTCCGCAATTATGCACAACAACACTAGAGAGCGCATAGGAGCTATCTTCTTCAACTTCAAGATTATATACTGGTCCTTTATACTCTGTTTCCTTGGTTTCTCGTATGGGAAGGAAAGCATAATCTCCTTCAAACCAACCATGGTTATAACTTTGTTTTCTTTTTTGTGTTAGGGGGTGTTCTTCAAGTCTCATCTGTTCAGAAAAGGAAGAGAGCTGTTTTCCAAATGCTTCAATAACATATTTTTGTTTTTTTCTTCCACTTGTATCAATTCTCATGCAAGGAATAATTCTCATCCGCAAAAGAATCTGTTTAATTTGTTCCGCAAGAAGCTTTGAAGTCGTATCAAAACGATATCCCCATGCGCTTGTTGTTCCATCTCCACTCCAATGCCCTTTGATAATCTCTCTCTGTTTTTCAACAGGAAGGTTGAGTACCCATAGAGGCATTTTTTTATTTGGTGCAAGTTTCCCAAAAAGATTTCCAAAAGCCTCAGCAAGAACTTTGTGGGAGAACACAATCCTATACGCATTCTCTTCAATATGTTCTTTATTTGCAGATATGCCAAAGACTTTCTTCATGAGCCTTTCTACATCCTGAATATATTCTTTTTCTTTCACATGGAAGGTAAAAATCACTTGGTGGTCGTTCACATGTCCTTCTGCAATGTAATATCCAAAAAGCCTCAAAGACTCCTCAGTAATAGGGACGTGAACATCAAGTGTAAGAGGATCCAAGCTTTTTTGTTTGCCATTGACCCATTGAGAAATGGTAGACATGGGAATCTGATGCTTTTTACTCAGTTCCATCATTTTTCCTTTGCTGGTGTCTTGTGCATATTCTTTTAAGATAGTTTCATAAACGTCTTGCCCATGGAAAAAATCTTTTACTTGTATTTTTCCTTCTGAAACAGGAAAAGGACTTGTCGTATAATCTGTCAGCAAAAAAAAGTCCTGATCTTTTGTTTCTGTTAAAACAGGATATGCAAGGTAGTCTCCTTTCTCTAAAGTACCTGCCATAATCCAATCTGGTCCATAACCTTCAAAAAGTTTATAGTGATTCTTCCCAGGGAATACTTTACTATAGTTCGAGCTGTCTTTCATTGTATATGTACTTTGATTTTTATACCAAGTGTTTCGTATACGTTTCACAGCAAGCACACTATGGTCTGGAGTCAAAGTAAAGGCTGGGAGATATGCTGGTCGAATACGAACAATTTTTCCCTCATACTCTTGTTTTTGTGTGCTCAAAATGTTTGTAAATCTTCCTTTATGAGTTAGCACTTTTTCTCCTTCTGCATACTCAGTAATATTTTTAATCTTGGGGTTTCCTATAACATCCATATTTGGAGTCACGCAAAACTCACTTCTGAAATGTGTCATAAGCGAATCAACAATCACCAATTTGACTTTCAAACCTTCCTTAGTAATCAGATCCTCAATTTTCTCTGCGCACATCATCTGGTGATCAGAATTAAATGCACGAACCACTTTGATATTCTTGAGAATAGTCATAGGATCCCAGTTATTATGTTCGCAAATTTCTTTAATCCTCTCTGGTCTGAAGGTATTTTCTGAATCTATCCAGATACTAAAACATTGAGGCTCTCCTTGCTCATTGATATCCAGAGCATTAATTGCCAATTGATGTGCAAGCGCACTTTTTCCTGAGCCAAACTGCCCATAGCATTCAGTAATCCCTCCAGACTCAAAGCCCCCATTCAGCATCGTATCAAATGATTTAGAACCAGTAGAAATACGAATAATCTCTGCTCTTTTTTTAAGGAGCTCATCACCAGACATAAATCCCATATCCAGATTATTTCGTGCTATATTAATCATCTTCCGCGCAACAGCTTCTCCCACTCCCGCAGTCTCCACAAGTTCTCCTGGACTTGCAACCGCAATCGCCATGAGTGTTTGGTATCCAGCTTCTCTTAGTTTTTCTGCAGTTGCTGCACCTACTCCAGGTAAATCCTCAATATTCATCTCCTTTATTTTTGCCATGTTCTTCTCCCTCCAACAACAAATGTTCTTGTACTTTTCTCAAAAGAACGCATACGCGCTCTACGTCTTGTTTTCTCAGATGCAACTTTTGTTCGCGGAAGCTTCCTGTTTGATCTCTCCATACTTTTCTCAAGCTAATGGTTTGATACCCCACAATGCCTCCCTCCTCTAAATCCTTCTCATTTTCCCAAATAGTCGCCTCAAAATTTCCTGACTTCACCGATTTTAAGAGTTTAGACATTTTTCCTCCTGTACAGATTGAATCCATGGCTCTTTAAAAGGTCTGCGCGCACCCCTTGCCCATTTGTCATTTTGTCCATATGCTCAAATTCAGCAGAGAGACAAGCTATAAACAGACTTTGTGTTTGTCCAAACACCTATTCCATGGAAGCTGTAGGAAAATACATAAGTGTAGGATTTTAATAAATATCTAGCTTCTAAAAGAGTATTTTATGTAGGATACTTGTTATTCATATCTCAAGATCGATAAATAGGAAGGGATCATATGCGAAACCCCTTTTCTTATTCTTTGTATTTCTTGAAGGATTTCCTCTGCTTCTACATCAGAAAGGATTTTCTCCCCATTCAGTATCTCTTCCCAAATGCCTTCACAATTTTGTGTGAGCTTTTCTTTTTTTATTTTCTTGCTCATCTTCATCTCTTACTCCTCTATAATCATCTTCAAAATATAAAACTTTGCCAAAAAAATCCGGAAGATTTCCGGAAAAACCGGAAGATTTTCGCTTTTTCCTCGTGAAGTTTTTTTAAGACAATTCTCTTTAAGAGAGCTATGAGACTATATTATTTTGATACTTGTATTTGGTTGGATTTGTTTGAGGACAGGGAAAAATTCTCTTCTTATAAATGATTTACTTCAAAAAATAGTAGAAGATTCAGACATGATCCTCTATTCAGATATTATTTTTGAAGAATTAAAAGCGCAGGGATATGACTACAAGGAGATTGTAATGCTCTTGTATCCTTTGAAAAAAATCTTCCTATATAAGAATGCAACAGTAAAGCAGATAGGGAAAGCAAAAGACCTTGCAGAAAAAAGGAATCCTCTAAAAAATAGAGATTATGGGTCTGATAAAATGAACAAAGAAAGAGAAGCTGAAATGATACAACTTGTTCTCGCTCGTTTAATGAGTATGCCAGATAATATTCAGATGCATATAGGGAATAACGATCAAGCAGTGGACAAAGAACAATTAATTGAACATGTAAAAAAACAAGATGATATAGGCAAAATGTTTTTTCATCTACAAATGGAATATATTAAAGCAACAATAAGAGGCTTTACAGATGCCCAATAAAATGGTTCTTCTCACAAGACTAGAACATGATCTCGTTGTCTCCTATCTCTCTGTATAGAATAAGGATCTTATTGTTCTTGCACAAGCAGAAAATTGTCTGGTAAAGGATTTGAGGGGAAATTCCTAAATTCCTCTGTTTTTAGGAACGATGATTGAAACTTTTTCAGGGTATATAAATTATAAATTTGTGGTGTTGTTTTTCCTATGGAGCCTTAAGTAATATTCTTTATGGTTGATCAAGATAGAAGTTGACAGTAACAGAGAAAGGAAAAATTTAAATACTCTTGTTATATATATTTATATAATATGGAACAAACAACAATTTTACATAGCCCTACATTAGAATCCGTTTTGATGGTAGAAAGGACTATAGAAAAATATAGTCAAGAGTGTGGGAAATATCAATTATGGAAAAAATTGCCTAAGAAAATGATGTACCAAACATTTCAGGTTATATTAGATTACTTAGAAGATTCTGGAAAGATTATGATTGACAATGATGGTTGTATTATTTGGACATATAACCCAAAAAGAATAAAGAAACTAATGAAAGAAGGACTAGTTTTCAAATGAATGACAAACAAATGTATGTTGCATTTATTACTCCTCAGCTCAAAGAAGAGTTTGATTCTCTCAAAGAAGGGAAGTTTGAAGATAAGAAATTATATGAATTTATTGATAGAGCAAGCGAGGACATAAAGAAAGATCCCACCTGCGGGGCAAAAATAAAGAAACAACTATGGCCGAAAGAATATATCAAGCAGTATGGCATAACAAACCTGTGGAAGTATGATTTACCCAATGCCTGGCGCCTTATTTATACTATTGAAAGCGACGAAGTCAAGATTATGGGTATTGTTCTTGAGTGGTTTACACACAAAGAGTATGAAAAAAGATTTAATTATTGACTATATGTGATTTTTCCTTTTCATAGTATTCCTTCTACATCTATTCATCAAATGTGAGCTTTCCTAATGAGAGAATCTTTCGCAAAACGATATAAAAAGCAGATTCTTCAACCACAATAATGTTAAGATTTCTTTTTATTTATCCCACTAGTAAGTAACAAACTAAACAAAAGGCATATAAAGCACAGAATACGCAAAAATCTTCTCAGAAAAGAGGAAACATCATGAAAAAGAAACTCACCATCATCATTCCCGCGTTAAATGAAGAGAAAGCAATAGGAAAGGTTATAGATGAGATTCCCAAAAAAGAATTGAAATGTTTAGGTTTAGAAACAGAAATTCTTGTAGTTGATAATGGGAGTACAGATAGCACAAGAAAAATTGCTTTGGGAAAAGGTGCAAGAGTAATTATCCAACCAGTATGTGGGTATGGGAATGCCTATAAGGCTGGTTTTGCAAATGCCTCTGGGGACATTATTGCAACTTGTGATGCAGATATGACTTATCCTGTGAAGGACATTCCTAAATTTGTTATAGAAGTAATGAATGGGACTGATTTTATTACCACAAATAGATTTGCAAGTATGGATGCAAAGGCGATGCCAAGAAGAAATAACTTTGGGAATAAAGTCTTGACCTTCACAACAAACACACTTTTTGGCCTAAAATTGCAAGATTCCCAATCTGGAATGTGGATCTTTAAGAAAAGAATATTGAAAAAATTAAATCTTAAATCTGGTGGTATGTCATTTTCTCAGGAAATAAAAATAGAAGCTTTTAGAAAAACTCCTAAAAGTAAAGAAGTACCAATTCACTATAGAGAAAGAGTAGGAGAAGTAAAACTCAAAGCTGTAAAAGATGGATTGAGAAATTTAGGACATCTTTTCAAGAAAAGGGTTTCTAAATAAGATGAAGATTGCTTTTATCTATGATGTCATTTATCCTTATGTCAAAGGTGGTGTAGAAAAAAGAAATTATGAATTGGCAAAAGAGCTCACCAAAAGAGGACACGAAGTACATATTTTTGGTATGAATTATTGGAGAGGAAAAGATATCATCAAAAAAGAAGGTATATGGTATCATGGAGTATGTAAGCCGCAAAAATTATACAAAGAGAGTAATGGAAAACGTTCCATAAAAGAACCTATACATTTCTCTTTAAAATTATTTAAGCCTTTGATAAAAGAAAAGTTTGATATTATTGATTGTTCAAATATCCCCTATTTTCCCGCACTCACAACAAGACTTGTGACTTTATTGAAGGGAGAAAAAATGTATATTACTTGGCATGAAGTGTGGGGAAATTATTGGTTTGAATATCTAGGTTGGAAAGGTTTTTTTGGCTATACTATTGAGTTTCTAACACAATTTTTAACAAAAAACAATATTGCAGTTTCTGAAAGAACAAAAAAAAGACTTCTCTTTAAAGAGAAATGTACTTTGATTACGAATGGTGTAAATATTTTTGATATTGAGAATTCAAAAAGAGCCAAAAAGTTTTTTGATGTTTTATTTGTAGGAAGGCTTGTAAATCATAAAAATGTTGATTTATTAATTAGTGCTGTTGGAGAAAAATATAGTCTTGGGATCATTGGGGATGGCCCTGAAAGAATAAATTTAGAAAAGCAATGCTTAGGAAGAAAAAATATCCATTTTCTTGGCTCCTTAGAAAAGCAAGAAGAAGTGTACGGTTATATGAAGAATACAAAAGTATTAGCTATCCCATCAACAAGAGAAGGCTTTGGTATTGTTGCAATAGAAGCAAATGCTACTGGAACCCCTATAGTCACTGTTGAGGGGAAAGACAATGCAATTGTTGATTTGATATCTTCTTATAAAAATGGTATTGTTTGTAAGTTAGATCAAGAAGAATTGAAGAAAGCTTTAGAGTTATCTTTTAAAAAACATTCATCTATGAGAAAATATTCTAAAATCTATGCAAAAAGATTTTCATGGAATCATTTAGGAACTGAATTGGAGAAAGTGTATGGATACGAATAAAAATAGCTATAGAAAACAAAGTTTTAAAAATTATATTACTATCATTATCATAGTGATTCTCTTAATGGGCTTTATGTTAAGAATCATTCCATTCCTTCAAGGGTATACTCTCCTTATTGGTGGTGATGCGAAAAGAGATCTCGTTCAAACCTTGTATATTCTGCAGAATGGGGCAATTGACTGGAAGGATAGTTATGGTGCATTTCCAGTATTACATCTTTTAGTTGCAACGGCATCAATAATTTTTAGTTTGGATCCTGAGCTAGTAAGCTCTTTCTTGCCTCAGTTAGTAACAGTTTTAGGCTTAGTATTTTTCTATTTTTTATTAAGAGAATATTTTGATCTAAAGATTTCCCTTCTGGGATTATTTTTTGCTGCAGTTTTTGGGCCAACAATCTGGTGGAGTGCACAAGGGGTTAGAGAAACGATAGGTCTTGCGCTTTTACCTCTACAAATGTATTTTCTATCAAAATCTTTAAAAGAGAATAAAGTATTACATTTCATCTGTTTATATATCGTGACCATAGTGTTAATATTTACTCATCATTGGGCAACATTTATAGTTATCATTACCACAGGCATTTTTATCCTTTATTTATATAAAAGGAATGTAAAAGCGTGGGCGTATTTTTTCAGTATGCTTATCTTATCTTGTCTTTGGTGGCTTATAGTTATGCCTTTTTTATTTCATCTTTTTGAAAAAGCATTACTTATAGCATCAACAAACCCTTTTCTTATTTTTATTCTGCTTGTCATTGTAAGTATCCTTTTTTTATTTATTTTTGAAAAAATAAAAATACCTTCACAGACCTATTTTTCTCGTGTAATAGAATCCATCACTACAGATTCACTCATTTTTGTATTATTCTACACTTCAATATTTTGTATAGCTGTGGTTCTTCTCACCTTTGCAAGTACATTTCTCGTCTTTGAGTATCCTATTCAAGAATACTTATCCATATTTGCTCTTTTTTATCTTTCAGGTATAGGGGTAATACTTAGTTTGATAAAGATGGAAAAAAGGGGATATGTTTTTATTTTTAGTTCCATCGCATTATTTGGAATAATAATATCTGGTTTCTTTATAGGAGGAAATTACGTAGTTTTTGATCCATTAAGGGTGATAGAGTTTTTGCCATTCTACCTTGCACCTTTCGCAGCGGGAGGAGTAGTCTATTTTTATACAAGATTCCTTTATGAAAGAGTAAATTTGTTGATAGGCTTATTATGTATATTAGCAATTTTTGGTCTTCTTATTTATCCTCCTATTTTTCTTATGCAGGAACATTTGAATAGTGAAAACATTTTTTTTGATATACGAGATTATATCAAGTATACACCTCCAGAAGGAATAGCTGCCTTAGACTGGGCAGAAAATAGAGGAATATATCTTTATTCTCAAAATTATGAACATACAAGAGAAATGGATATACTTTTCTTTAACATAGAACCTCTCAGTGAAGGGTATCTTAGTTCTGTGTATGATAACATTATTATGGATTCTAAAAGCAAGATACAAATAACAGATATTTCTTACTGGGCATATGATGCAAGTGTTCTTATAGGAAAAAACAAAGTGTATTCTAATGATTGGGGAGATATTTATGTCTAAAAAAACTATGATCCTTGGAGGTTATGGGATTGGGAATAGTGGTGATGAAGCAATTCTAGCAGGAATACTCATCGATCTCAACTTAAACAGAGAAACAACAACAGTAATAGCCCAAGATTCAGAACAAATACAATTTCTGCATGAATGTAAGGGAGTGCATGTTGCAAGTTTATCTTTTATAAAAGAGTTCATTCTTTCAAAAAGAATAATTATTGGTGGAGGGACAATATTCAGAAAAAATATGAGAATAAGGGCAAAACTTATCCCTTTATTTGCTCTTGCAGCAAAGATATTGCGAAAAGAAGTCCAATTTTATTCTTTAGGTATTGATAGAGACACGGACTCATTTGTAAGAGCATTACTTATTCCAGCTATGAACTGGGCTGATTGTGTAAGTGTCAGAGATAAAGATTCAAAAGAAGTATTAATGTCCTGGCGGGTAAAAAAAGTTTCAATAGTTCCTGATCCAGCAATAGCTCTAAAACCAGAAGAGCCGTCAGATGAAATAAAAAACTTAATAGGGCTGAATTCTTATAAAAGTATAATTGCACTATCCCTTCGTAATGTTCCGTCTTCTTCAAAAAAAACAAGTGAGCTTTTAAAAACTATTGCAGAGACATTAAATCTAATCCATAATAAGCATCCATCAATTCAATATATATTCTTCCCTTTTTGTAAACATAAAACTATTTTGGAAGAAAATGATTCCCTTATAGGGGAGCAGCTCGGCTCTTTATTAAATAAAAAGGTGCAATATAAGACTTTAGAGAAGGAGCTCAAACCTTCTGAGCTCAAATGGCTTGTATCACAAATGGATGGTCTTATAGCAATGCGTCTCCATGCAATGATATTTTCTGTATCCACAAATACTCCTCTTATAAGTATTTCTTATTCTCAGAAATGTAATTCTTTCTTAGAAGAAAACAATAAAAGTTTTTATCTTTTAGATAATGTAACTGTTCCATGGCTTGTGAAGGATCTAGAAAAAGTTTTAAAGAATAAATAGAAACTAATAATGATATTTGCAAAGAGCCAACTAAAAGAAATTCCTAGAAGTCCATATTTTATAAAAAGAAAAGTAAAAAAAAGACTTAAGAAGAAAAGTCCAAAGGAAATAAGTGCAACAGTTTTAGCTTCTCCCTTGACATTAAGCTCTGATGAAAAAAGGCTTATATAAGAGAAAAACAAGCTAGAAAGTAAAAGGATGAGTAAGGGTAAGAATCCTTCTATGGCATAATCTGCTCCAAAAAGACTGAGTATCCATTTACTTAGAAAAAGAAGAGGGATAAGCCCTAAGAGTAGGAGAGAATAATTAAATTTTAAAACTTTATAAAAATGAAATTCTCCTGGAGAATGAGTTTGCTCTGTGAGAAAAATCTTCCCCAAACTTTGAGGGATAAGGAACAAAAGAGAAGCAATCATCCAAGGGATATAAAAATATGCTGCTGAAGCTGGTGCAAGAAAGCTAAGTATGATCGCAGGAAATAATAACCCAGGAAGTAGTAAAAAAAGATTAGAGAGATGGTTCCAAAGACTAAAACTTAAGATCTTTTTTATAGAGTCAAAGTTAAAGACCCATTTTAAAGATATTCCAGAGAAAAAAAGGCTAGGTATTAAAACTAAAACTAAACTAAGGTACCAAGAAAAGAATATCCCCCAAAACCCAAAAGCCAAAAGGAGAAATAAGGCAAATATTTTAAAGAGACTCCAGAGGGAGTTTCTTAGAACTACAGATGCACTTTTCCTGGAAGAAATAAATAAAGCTTCATTTATAAGAAAGATAGTTCCAGCTACACTCGCAATGATAATGCCTATAGTATTCCAAATTCCTATGCCCATTAGAAAGGATAAGAAAGGAAAGAATGAGCTGAGAGACAAGAAAAGTATCGTTAAAAGAAAGGCAACCAAAGAAGAAAGAAGAATAGCAGTGGTAACAGCATTCTGTTTTTTTTGACTTTTAGAAATATACCCTATCAGGGATATATTAAAACCAAGAACAGAAAAATTTGTAATAATACTCACCAAGGAAATGAGCGTAGAAGCTGTACCCACTTGTTCTGGGCTATAGATTCTTGCTGCAAAAGTCCAATATAGGAATCCTAATAATGCCATTATAGCATAACCAAAAACTAATAAAATCGAATTTTTATAAAAGGGATGTGAATAATTTTGTAAAAACTGAGACCTTTTTTTCATCTGAAAATACCCCTCTAGATCTATAAAATGGACCATAAACTATTTAAATGTAGTGGGGGCAATTCCTTCTATGCTTGAAGAAAAGGTTATCAAAGCTTTATTTTGGAGTTCGCTTTTTGTTATTATAGCTATTTTTGTTCTTATATTTATTACAAGCAATAAATCTTCATATACTGAACTGTACTTTGAAGACCCACAAAATTTACCTTCTCTTCTGAATATTGGACAAGAACAAAATTTTAGCTTTTCCTTAGTCAATCATAAAGGGAAAACGTCTTATTACTCCTATAATGTATATATAATATACGATGGAAAGGAAGAAACAAGGCAAATTATAGATACAGAGGTTATTACTCTGGACTCAGAAGAAGGCCAAACTTTTGTGGAAACCTTTATTTCTTTAGAGGGTTATAGCTCAGCAGAAGTCCTTGTAGAGGCTGATAATAAGAAGATCTTTTTCTTTTTAAAATAGTTTTTTCCTTTATGAGGCTTGTCCGGAATTAAAAAGGAATAATTAAAAGCCTCGTCTTCTTTGTTTTAGGTTATGACACAAAAAACACTTTCTGACGAGACTTTTAGACACATATTACACGAACAAATAATTAAACTTTGC
>Ga0209343_10000202_pt1 | contig 82068 bp, 81 predicted proteins | sample RifCSPlowO2_02_FD_184026 | JGI IMG/M metagenome (GOLD analysis project Ga0209343, IMG submission 184026) | Groundwater microbial communities from Rifle, Colorado - Rifle CSP2_plank lowO2_0.2 (SPAdes) (version 2) | ecosystem: Environmental > Aquatic > Deep subsurface > Groundwater | place...
GTTTAAATTCCTTACAACAGTTGAGATTTATGATCCTGAGAGGGATAACTGGGAGACAGGACCTGACATGCTTATGCCGCATGACTATCCCGGAGTTGCTGTATCAGGCAGGCATATTTATATAATGGGTGGTCATCATCCTGATGCAACAGAGGGGGGGCCTTCAAAAGACCCCGGGTTTAGTTTCTGTGAGGTGTTAGATGTCAGCAAAGGTAGATGGGCTGAGATTGCCTCTTTGCCTGTTCCCAGGTTTGCCCTCAAAGGGGCTGTGCTTGATGAGAAGATAATCGTTACCGGCGGAGTAGCATTTACAGGGAAGAGTCTTAAGGAGTATGACCTTATTGATATATACAATCCTTCAGGAAATGTCTGGGAAAAGGAAGAGGGTTTATCCCTCCCGTGGCCTGCTGCCGGACATGGTGTGTGCATACATAAAGGATGTCTGTATATCTTCGGAGGATACAGCACAGAGGGGATCAATGCGAGGGCTGCACGTTATAATCCTTTGTCAAAGTTATGGATCCCCCTTCCTCCTATAGACAAGCCGCGTGCTGCAATGGGTGTTGTATCTATTTCAGACAGAGAGATTTATCTTATTGGCGGGTGGGAGGTTGATGGGAGGACAGTTATGGATACTGTAATTTCCTATGTATAAACGCATACTATCCCAATGACAGATATTGAAAAGGTAAATATCCTTGTGAAAGAGGGAGAGGGGCTCACTGTTGAATTTAAAGAGCATTTTACGCCCCGGATTGATGAAGACATTGTCGCGTTCTCCAATACCAGGGGCGGGGTTATTCTCCTGGGTGTAAGAGATGAACAGACTGTAGGTGGAGAGACGCTGACCAGTGATATGAAGGCCAGGATCAATTCTGTTGCAAGAAACTGTAATCCTCCAGTTCAGGTAAAAATAAAGCAGATTCAGGATGTCGTCTTAATTGAGGTGCCGCAGGGTGAGGAGAAACCCTATGGCTGTGGTTCAGGCTATTTCCGGAGGCTTGCCGGTGTCCTCTTTTTTGCAAAAGATCCCCGCCGGTTGATTATCCAGGCACAGATGACATTGATTGCATTCAAAGGATTGGGTTGTCGTTGCTGTCAACGTTGGGTTAACCATGCTTCATTGGTAAATCGACAAGCGGATTAATGCGGAAATCCTGAAAAGACAGAGGGCTAAATACGTATAAGAGATTATTGCTACGCTGTCGCAAGAATTAATAAAAGCATATTGGATGCATGTTGGAAACTGTATACCGAGACTTCTATGAGTTGCATGAAAAAGGGGGATTAAAATGCTTACCAAAATTAAAGTTAAAAATTTCAAGAAGCTTGATAATATTGATGTTGAACTCGGTAAAACTGTTGTCTTAATAGGACCAAACAACAGCGGTAAAACCTCTGCATTACAGGCCCTTGCCTTATGGGACATCGGGCTTAGACAATGGAATGCAAAAAGGGAAGGAAAAGCCTCGCCTGAAAAACGACCGGGTGTGGCTATAAACCGACTTGAACTAATTTCCATTCCTGTACCAAATCTTAATCTCTTATGGTCAGACTTGCATACAAGAACAAGAGATATGGCACAAAAACGCACAAAAAACATTCGCATCGATGTAGTAGTTGAAGGCGTAACAAATGATAAAAACTGGTCTTGCGGAATTGAATTTGACTATAGCGGTGAAGAATCATGTATTTGCAGGCCAATACGCAAGGTAGGATTTGAGGAAAAACCTGTAAAAGAAGCAAAGTTTACAGAAATTCCTGATGAAGCAAATGAAGTAAGAATAGCTTATCTCCCGCCTATGTCCGGTCTGGCCGCAGTGGAACCAAAATTAGAGCCTGGAAGACTCAATGTTCTATTAGGCGAAGGACAAACTGCACAGGTGCTGCGAAATTTATGTTTTCAGATCTATGAAAAATCAAATTTAAATCCGGATTGGCAGGAATTGACCGACCATCTTAAGAAGCTTTTTGGCATTGAACTTCTTCCGCCTCAATATATTAAAGAACGAGGTGAGATAAAGATGTCTTACAAAGAGCAAAGCGGGAAGCAATTTGATCTCTCTTCATCAGGACGGGGTCTTCAGCAAACACTGCTTTTGCTTGCACATCTCTATGCAAACCCTAACACAGTGCTACTGCTTGATGAACCTGATGCACACCTTGAAGTACTCCGCCAGAGGCAAACCTATCAATTGATTACTGATATAGCAGAAAAACAAGGCTCTCAGATTATTGCAGCCAGTCATTCGGAAATTGTGCTTAATGAAGCCGCTGACCGTGATGTGGTTATCGCCTTTGTTGGCAAACCTCATAGGATTGATGACAGGGGAAGTCAGGTTCTAAAGTCTCTTAAAGAAATCGGATTTGACCATTACTATTTGGCAGAGGAAACAGGGTGGGTATTGTACCTTGAAGGTTCAACCGACCTTGCAATTTTAAAGGCATTTGCGGAGATTTTAGAGCATGAAGAAGCAATAGATGCCCTTGCCAGACCTTTTGCTCATTATGTTCAAAACCAGCCAAATGATGCAAAAAAGCATTTCTGGGGCTTAAAATATGCCAAACATGATCTGGTCGGAATTGCGATTTTTGACCGTCTTGACAGGCCATTACCTGACGATATGGGTATTGAATGCTTAGACTGGAAAAAGAAGGAACTGGAAAATTACCTTTGTATGGAAGAAGTGCTTTTAGCGTATGCAAAACATGATTTACCGGATGACCTTTTTGGAAATGCAGAAGCAGTCAATCGAGTTAATGCTATGAAGGAATCCATTGCAGAAGTAGGTTCGGCATTAAAAACACTGAAAAAACTTGATTTGTGGTCTCCAGATGTCAAGGCAACCGATGAGTTTCTCGACCCATTATTTGATAAATACTTTGAGAAATTAGGGCTTCCGAATCTTATAAAGAAATCAGATTATCATATCCTTGCCCATCTGGTTCCAAAAGACAAAATTAACTCTGAAATTGCTGAAAAACTTGCTGCTATTGTGGAGATAGCTAAAAAAGCAAAGCCAAGGAGAGACTAATATGGTATATAAGAATAAATACCCAATATGCTGCCACTATATGATTTCTTTAGTTATTAAATGTTATTCTTATATCTGAAAATTAGAGGAGGTGCATGATGTATCTTTCCGAAGATATTAAAAAAGAGTTGGACTATTTCAAACGCCTGCATGAACACTATTCTATTCAGGCAGGGGAAAAACAGGTCTCTGTAAAAGCAGCCGATGAAAAAATATTGTATATTCTCATGAGCGCTTCTTACGCTATGGATATATTTGAAGAAGGCTTTTTTGAAAATTTTGTACTCACAGATAAGGCGCTGACAAACAAGCAAGAACTTCTACTGGATGCTTACGCCTTTATTGAAACGGATACAGTCAGCGAAAAACATTTACATCTTTTCCAGTATAAGTTGTTTGAAACGGAAAACAACGGTGCATCTCCGGTTGACCCTCTGTGAAGTGAAGAATTTCGCTTCAACAATGAATGATTTATTTGTGCATCCTGAACTAAGAACAGGCTCTGAGTTAAACAATCCTGTTTTCAAGGAAATAGACGCCAGGGTATCAGACTTCGTTGAAGCAAGGAGAGGAAGAAAGGTTAAAGTGAAATGCCACTTTATCACGAATGCTTATGGAATCAGCAAGACTAATGAAAAGACTTTCGCTGACTTATTCGGAAAATTTGAATATGACAAGCAGAATCATGGATTTGATGTGCAGGTTTATGGCAATAAGGAAATATCTGAACTGGTAACTGACGGCAAGATAAAAGTTGATAAAGAAATAATTGAGGTGCTTCTGGATGCACAGCAATACTCATACAGGCTGGAAGACAACAGCCAAAAAGAAGGAGTTGGTCTGCCCGGGAAGGTATTAATAGGTATTTGCAATGTAAACGAACTTATCCGGCTTCAGAACAAATATCATCACAATCAGCTTTATTCGGAGAATATCAGGCTATATTTAGGAGACAGGGCTGCAGTAAATAAGGATATTATACAGACAATCATTTCAAATGAAAGCCAATGGTTTCCTTATATGAACAATGGTATCAGTATGATATGTGATCGAATGGACATAGGTACTGTAAATCAAAAAAAAGGCACTTTGCCGGTTGAATTAACAAACCTTCAGATTATTAATGGCTGTCAGACTGTTAACGCATTGTATAGTGCAAAGTATGGAGAGGACACGAGAGATAAGTTTAAGCCATCCAATATTTTTATAAAGATTTATCAGGTTAACCCGGATCAGCAAAGATTTAAGCAAAGCGTGATCAAAGCTACTAATAACCAGAATGCAGTTAAAACTTATTCGTTGCTTGCAAACGATCCTATTCAAATTGAGATACAAAAGGTCTTAAGGAAATTGGGGTATTTGTATGACAGAAAGGGAGAGTCAAAGCAGGAAGCGGTAGAGAAAGTGGTAAGTATGGTACAGGCAGCCCTGGCTTATAGGGCTGTGTTCGAGTTTGGAGGGCAGAAACTTAGGGCAAGAATAGGTCAAAGCCGGGTATTTCAAAAAGAAGAATATGAAAGAATTTATAAGAATGATTATCTTGAAAATGCTGATGACCTGAATGATTTAAGTGTTAAATTGCTAACAAGCGCGCTGATTTTGGACAAAGTAAGAGACCTTATTAACGAACAATCAGGGCAATATTTGCAGAAACTCCCTATTATAAAGAAAAGCACATATTATTTATCAGGTTTGTACTACGCTGTATATAAGAAAAAATGCGAAGAATTCATCACCGATTGTCTTGAACTATTGAAAGAAGATAATCCTGCAAAGGTTAAACATTCTCCAGTAATCGGTAACTTCACAAATCAGATAGAACCCAATTTCGGTAACTTAGTTAGTAAATATGAAAAATTTTACAATAGCCTTACACTGGATAAAACAGATATAGATAATTTGCTTAAATCCAAAGAGTTTGGCGATAAATACGAGGAGTACGTTAAGCATCAAATAGAAAGCAATAATAAATGAAGTAGGAGTATTAAAATGGATGAGACCGGCATTTACAACACAGAACAGCGGCAAACAGTGGAAGTATGTACTAATACCTCACAACATGGTTCAGGCCAATATGAGTTTTGATTATTTGGTGAGGGCTTTTGGAATGAGCTAACAATTCATTTTTTACATTCCATGGCATTTTTTAAATTTCCTTCCGCTGCTGCAATAACAGGGATCATTCCGTCCTGGATTTTTCTGCGTCTCTATACTTAAAAGCTGTGGTGCATTTTCCCGGACATATTCCTTAAGTTTCTCAAGCACAGCATCGACCGCCATTTCCGCTGACTTGCAGCCTTCGTTATAGAATCTCTCACTCACACCTTGTTCCATTTCAATGGCAGCTTTAATCTTTGATATATCCCCGGAAGAGGCAGCGGCTGTATGTATTATGCGGCAATAGCCCCTCTCATCAGGTCTTGCATCTAAGGAGCCGAGATAGGCGCAGTGCTCTGGCCGCAAATCATTTCCACCTGTGATCGCAGGATGTATGGTACACATCTTATCTTCTGAAAGGAATTGACACCTGAAGGCGAACATGGCCCGCAAATTAATATGAAGGGAATTACCAATAACCTTTATATTCTCAATTGAGACATTATATCTTTCAGGGGATTTAAAGAGATGCCTTGGAGGATTTTCAGTAGTTATGTATCTATCGATTATCCTTTGTTCCCTTTCCCTGATCCCCTTTATAAGTTCTTCTCTAAAACTCTGCAGATGTAATAATCCATTATCTTTTTTTACTATGTAGGAGATGATCCCCCACCAGGGGTCGCAGCATTTACCCTTACAGAGATCAGTGCATATGCCTGAATAGGAAGATGTGTCTGTAGAAAGGTTATTCATGGGACATAAGATTATATCTTAGATTCTGAAACAAGTTCAGAATGACAACTTACTTTTGATTCGCATAATATCCCCTGATGTGTGCTGCGCCGTGCAAATTCCTTTTCAAGAGCAGATAGAATAACCCTCTTTGATACATCCCATTCCGGGGCAATCAGGAATTCACCTTTGAGTTCACCTGTAAGACGCTGTATAGCAACACCAGAGGGTATTCGTTCAAGGAAGTCACATACAAGCGTGATGTATTCATCCAGGGCAAGGGTTTTAATCTCACCTGCGTTATACATCTTCTCAAGCAGTGTCTTTTCTGCAACATAAAGGTGATGGATCTTAAGGCCGTCAATATCAGAGCCGGCAAGTGCATCTGCAGTCTGCATCATCATCTCATGGGTTTCACCCGGCAGTCCTAATATCACATGAACACAGATCTTCAGACCCCGTTGTTTAGCCCGCATAACTGCATCGGAGAATTGTTCATAGTTATGCCCCCTGTTTATCAGTCGCAGGGTCTCATTGTGCATACTCTGAAGGCCGATCTCTACCGAGAGATGTGTTTTATTAGAATAATCAACCAGGAGATCCAGGACATCATCAGGAAGGCAATCAGGCCTTGTCCCGATTGAAAGCCCGACTACATCTGGGAAAGACAGGGCTTCATCATATAGTTCTTTTAAAAGGCCGGCAGGGCCGTATGTGTTTGTGTATGCCTGGAAGTAGACAATAAACCTTTCTGCATTGAAGTTTTTCCTGTAGAACTCCATACCTTTTAAGATTTGTTCATGTACGGATTTTCTTTCTCCTTTGGAATTGGGACTGAAGCTCTTATTGTCACAATATATGCACCCGCCATATCCGGCTGAACCATCCCTGTTAGGGCAGGTAAATCCTGCATCAAGTGCAATCTTATAAACCTTGAAAGGAAATATGTTCTTAAGATATTCACTGTATGAGAAATAGTATTTATTCATTCATTACCTGCCGTATTTTCCCATGATAACGGCCTTCCCTATAATATGACCCTTCATATTCTTTTCGACATCATCCTTTGACGCCCTGGGGCCAGGACCAAGTGTTGGGACATCAAGGGCATAGATTGTAAAAAAATATCGGTGAGCCGGACCTTTCGGGGGGCAGGGGCCTCCATATCCTATTCGCCTGAAACTTGTGATTCCCTGTTTCGCCCCATTGGGCAGGGTTGGTTCCTTTGGGATACCTTCTGATAACCCCTTTGTATCTCCTGGAAGGTCATAGAGTACCCAATGATTGAATGTCCCCACAGGTGCATCAGGGTCATCCATGATAAGGGCAAAACTCCTTGTACCTGCAGGCGCCCCTTCCAGGGAGAGCTGAGGGGAGATATCAGCACCATCACATGAATACTGTTTTGGTATTGTGCCTCCTTCTTTAAAAGCAGTACTATTAATAGTAAAGCTCATAGGTTCACCCCCTTTTTCGGCTGATACTTCAATATTAAGATGAAGGAGCATGGTAGTAAAGATTCCTGACAATAAAGTGACAGCTAATTTATTTGAGAAATTGCCCCTCATAATCTTTGTATATTATAATCTCATGCCACATAATTATGCAATAATTTTACGCTTTTTTTACAGTGCACTGGACTCTTTACTTTTGAAAAAACTTGGGTTAACATATAACACTTAAAAAGAAAGGAGATCTTTTTATATGCATTTGTGCCCAAAATGTAAGCACATGTCAAATTGCCTGGTTCCGACAGAATTGGACTCTACAACAGAGGTCGCGTCTCTTGAAGAGGGCCTTGAAGAGTTAAGGGAAATGCAGGAAGAAGAGTCAGGTAATTCTGTTTTTATCCCCGAGGATGTTGTGTTCGAGGTTATTGTAATAGAGTGTGCGGATTTTGAGGAAGAGTCGTTCCATTGATTTAGAAAGGGACCATTGATGCAACCTGCTAAAGAGATACTCAGAGAAAAGCTGTCAAAGCGGGTCTTATCTAATAAGACTACCCGGGAGGGTATGCTTGCGTCTTTTATTGTTACTATGATGAAATATTATACCAGGAAGGGGACAAATCCATCAGAAGATGAGGTGAGGAAGACTATATACGACTATGCTGGTGAGGCATTTATTTCAATAAATGTGGACTTTGAATTTCCGAACCTTGAAGACCTGAAGCGTGTAAAGGCACTTATTGAAGAGAGGCTTGGCGCTTCTTCCCTTAAAGAGGATGCACCTGAGATATTTTCAGAACATGAGCGGATTTGTAACGTACTTTTTGGAAAGTATGAAGGCTAATATAATAATAAATTATGGATCCAATTACACATGGATTGGCAGGCGCTGTTATTGCCAGGGCTGGCTTTTCTAAGAGCCTTGATAGATGGGGTCCAATTACGGGGATTTTGGCAGCATTATCCCCTGATTCAGATTTTATTCTCAGGATATTTGGTGAAGAGATATTTTTACGTTATCACAGAGGGATAACGCATTCCTTTTTACTACTTCCAATCTTTAGTCTTTTCTGTGTCATTATCTTTCAGCGATTATTTAAATTAAAGCAATTTTATCACGTATATTTACTCTGTTTCCTTTCTATATTGAGCCATATCATATTGGATCTTATGACATCCTTTGGTACTATGGCATTTTCGCCATTTACGGATAAACGGATGGCATGGGATATTATATTTATAGTAGACCCATATTTTACAGGCATACTCCTGATACCATTCATTCTTTCATATTCTTTTAAGAAATATCAGAGGGGGATGGGGATACTGTCCCTGGTAGTTCTAATCCCATATACTTCACTTTGTATATATAATCACAGTCATTCAGTATCTCTTGCAAACAGGATAGCAGAGGAGAAGGGGATAAATCCTGAGCTGGTTGCAGCATTACCACAACCCCTATCCCCGTTTAAGTGGGTTTTGTTGATAGACTCCGGTGATAATCTTTATCAGAGCTTTATTGATATTGATTCTTACAAAGAGGGTAGACATGACTCAAAAAACATGATATGGAAGAAATGGCCTGATTCTATATGGGTTGAAAAGGCGAGGAGATTACCGGGTGTTGAATTTTACATGTGGTTTGCAAGATTCCCTGTAGGCATGGTAAAGGATCTGGCAGACGGCAATCATCTTGTGGAATTTATAGATCTAAGGTTTGATATAATGCAGGGGAGGATCCCTTTTACATACAGGGTAGAGTTCAATCAGGATGGTGCGATTATAAAGGAAAGGTTTACTACTATTAATTCGTTCCTGGACGATAATGGCAGAAGATAGTCTGATATTAACAGATGATTTTGTATTGAATGCATTCAGGATACCTAAAAATGTTCAGCCAAAGATATGGAAATGCATAATACTTTTATTGAAAAATGAGCGCCATCCTTCGCTTCAGGTAAAACAGTTAAGGACAGGCAGAAAGGGTATAATGGAATGCAGGGTAGATGAGACCTACAGGATTATATTCGAGCTATCAGAGAATGGCCCGATCAGGCTCTGGTATGTAGCGCATCATGATGAGGCATTGGAATATGGTTCCAAGATTACAGAACTTGCTCCGAAGGAGAGGCACCCTGAGGTATATCATGATAAGCTATTACACGAGATTGATTTATGATAGGATATGTCTTATGGAAAAATTTGGTCTAAGCTCATCTGATATTGCATCCCTGATCTTTTTTATCTCCTGCACATTGATTTATCATGCCTTCTATTATTACAGGGTGGCAAAACTCCCTAAGAATATATTCAAAGGTAAGATAAACATAATCAGGCGGACATGGGTTGAGAACATGCTCCAGCCCGGGAATGCTATTGTGGCAGTCCAGACACTCCGGAATATCCATATGGCCGCCTCATTCCTTGCGTCATCAAGTATTGTGTTTATAGGCAGTATAATTTATCTGATATTTACAATTGAACAGACATCCGGGATAATCACCGGTAAAGGGACAATCAGCCTCCCTGACTATCTTGTTTTTTTTAAGCTCCTGATTCTCATGATAATGTTTCTCGTATCTTTATTAAACTTCTCCCTATGCATACGCCTCCTTAACTATCTGGTTATACTGGTTGGTGCATCTCAGGATACAATTGCAGAAACCATGGGAATGAGTGCAGTTGATTATATCACGAGGATGTTTTCAATTGCCGGTATACATTACACCTTTGGGATAAGGGGATTTTACTATACCATTCCACTGATAGCGTGGTTTCTTGGAACCAAGTTTTTTATCATCTTTACCTTTTTGGTGCTTTTACTGTGCCTGAAGCTTGATTATGGGAAATGAAATCAATTAATTGACGCTGGCCATCTTTAATCTGTCCCCGTTAAAGTAGGCGAGTAACCCTTCTCTTGCAACAAAAGGGGCCTTGATCCGCCACCTGGGTTTATTAATGACAAGTGCAGCAACGGCAATTTCAGGGTCATAAAGCGGGGCCATACCTACGAACCAGCTATAATCTCCAGGAGGGTCATCACCATCAAGGGACCCTGTTTTTCCGCCTACAATGATATCTTTGAGGTATGCATCACCCCTCCTGGTATAAAATGCATGTCTTGAAGTCCCGTTTTCTACTGTCTTCAGCATCATGTATTTTAGTTTATAAGCGGTATCAGGAGTGATGCATTCATCTAACTCCTTTGCTGTAAAGGAGTATATCTCATTGCCATTATATATGACCTTTTCTATAATCCGTGGCGCTATCATCCTGCCATTGTTTGCAATTGCCGATGCAAGCATGACTCCATGTAAAGGTGATAATGTTACATCTCCAAATCCGGCTGCTGTCCTGGCAATACTGGCCTGCGTCTTATCTATATTGGCATGGCTGATATCCACAGGGAATTCAAAATCGAGTGGCTTGTTAAAACGGAATTGCTCTGCGTATCCGAGAAGATCGTTTGCATTAAGCCATTTCAAGGCTATCTTAGCAAATGCTACATTACATGATTTTCCCATTGCATCCGCAAGTGTTATCTTGTTTTTATCCCTTTTAGGATTATCTACCCAATTTCTTGGTGTTAAAGTATATAGTCCGCCGCTGTAATTTATTACAGTATCAGTATCTACCTTTCCCTTTTCCAGGGCTGCTGCTGCAGTTATCAGTTTAAATATGGAGGCAGCAGGATAGGTTGCCCTGAGGGCAAGATGTTTAGAGCTTAAACTACCCTCTGAATGTTCTACCATTGCAAGGACTCTCCCTGTTTTCGGGCTTATTGCAACAAAGACACCATAAGGGACTTTATACTTAGCAAATAGTTCTGTCATCTTATCCTGAAGCAGAGGATCGATAGTATATACTACCTGTATATTCTTTCCGAGACTGCTTACAAACTTGTCTCCTTCTTTATCTTTTAACGGAGGCAAGGCTTCGCCTTCTATCTTTATATTACCCTCATCAAATATAAGACGGATGTTATTCTCTTCTATTGTATAGCTTAACTTTTGGGTGAGATTAGATGTATCTAAGAATGGAGAACCTGCTGCAACAAATATTATGAAAGATGCAAGAAGCAGGATGAATGTAGTTTTCTTGGGCGATACTTTGAAGAAATTGTTTCTTTTCTGATATTCCCTCCATCTCTGCCATTCCTGTTTCACATGAACCTCCCTATTAAATAGTTTATTAACAAATAGTTTGTCAACCCTTCCGGATATCTAAAAGAATGCTGCATGTCTTAATGAAGCTACAAGAAACCTCTGCAGAAAAAAAATAATCAATATGGCAATCATGGGTGAAAGGTCAATCCCTATTTTCCCGGACGGTATTAGTCTGCGTATTGGATTTAAAACAGGTTCAGTTATTTTATAAAGAAACCGGACAATAGGGTTATAGGGGTCCGGATTCACCCATGATATAAGTGCCCTTCCTATAATAATGAACATATATATTCTTAGAATGATATCAATTATTTCGGCAATAGCCGACAGGAAATTAGAGAATATAAACATTTAGTCCCCTTTACCGAGTTCAGTCGCCTTTCTGGTAGCATGTTCTACTGCACTTATAAGAGCAGCCCTGATGCCTGCTTCCTCAAGCCTGTAAAGCCCTTCAATAGTGGTTCCGCCAGGGGAGGTTACCATATCCTTCAGGCTGCCTATATGCTTCCCTGTATCCAGGACCATTTTAGCAGCGCCTAATACTGTCTGTGATGCAAGTAACAATGCTGCCTTTCGTGGAAGGCCAACTCTTACACCTCCATCTGTAAGTGCCTCAATTATAGTGAATATATAAGCCGGTCCACTGCCACTCAGCCCTGTTACAGCATCGAGGTGTTTTTCATCCAGTATTATAGTCTTTCCCACCGAATTAAAAATCTTTTTTGTTGTTTCCAAATCTTTACCTTTAACTCCTGGTCCAGGCGCTATAGCTGTAGCCCCTTCCATAACTATCATGGGTGTATTTGACATTACCCTTATAACAGGCACCTTTTTACTTAACCATAAATGCATCCTGTTGATTGATATACCGGTTACAACAGATATAATGACCTTTGATTTATCTAACGAATGGGATATCTCTTCTATCAGAGATTTCATATTATCTGGTTTTACAGAGATGATTATCACATCTGACAGGGTAGCGGCCTTTGTATTATCTTTTGTTGTATCTACATCATAAGTGGATTTAATGTATTCAAGCCTCTCAGGTGATATATCAGTAACAATAATCTCAGCCTTTGTGTAGATGCCTGCCTGAAGCATCCCTTTTAAAAGGGCCTCTCCCATATTACCTGCTCCCATAATACATATCTTCCCCTTATTTTTCACCCGAAAATCCCCCCCGAACACCACGCTGTAGGGACAGACCTTTAGGTTTGTCCCTTTCCTGTTGGACAGACCTAAAGGTCTGTCCCTACGTCTACGCCCATTTTCATTGTCCTTTGTGTTAACATGTAACATGATTGTTTCATCATGTTCTTCAATTCCTTTCTCCAAAAATGGCCGTGCCGATCCTGACAAGGGTTGCACCTTCCTCGATACCGACCTCAAAGTCATTGCTCATCCCCATAGATAATTCCTTGAAGCCTGAGGTTGTTATACCAAGGCTTATTATCTCATCACGAAGCTCCCGCAGACTTCGAAAATAAGACCTTGAATATTCGGGAGTCTCTGAAAAGGGCGGGATTGTCATCATTCCATTTAGAGATATATTTTCCAATCCTGAAATGGCCTTTACTGTTTCTTTAGCTTTATCTGGTGGTATGCCAAACTTGCCTTTCTCTCCGGAGATATTAACTTCCAGGAGTATATCCTGAATAATACCTCTTTTCCCTGCCAACAGGCTGATTTCTCCGGCCAATTCGATACTATCGACAGAGTGAACAAGGTCAACTTCTCCAATCAGGTACTTGATTTTATTTTTCTGGAGATGCCCGATAAAGTGCCAGGATGTTTCCTTCTTCAGCATATCCATCTTGGGCCTTGCCTCCTGGACCCTGTTTTCTCCACATACCCGTATACCTGCCTTTATAGCCTCCCTTATCCTTTCTATCTCGACCCCCTTTGTTGCTGCTACAAGGACTATATCTTCCGGTCTTCTTCCAACGCGATTTGCAGCATTTAATATCCTTTTTCTTACTTCCTTTACTGATTCTGCTATGCTCATGTAAAAATGGATTTTTGTAAGATTGGCAAGATGCCTGTCCTATAATCACTGAACAAGCATAATCCCGCTGACCATGCGCCCTGTGCCTATACCATCCCTTCTGTAAGAAAAAAACAGTTCATTACTGCACGATGTGCATAATCCAACTGAATATATGTTTTTTGACAATATGCCTGCATCTTCTATCTGCATGATATTCAACGAAGTAAGATCAAGTTTGGCCTTGCCATATTCTGTCGGGATAAGGAACCTTTCCCACTCCGGATTTACACTCTTTAATGGTTCTATTACAGTCTCTCCGACTGCATAACAGCACGAACCAATTGCAGGCCCCATACCTGCCAATATATTATCAGGCTGGCATTTAAATATATACACCATCTGGCAGACAACCTTCGAGAGTATTCCCATTATTGTCCCTCTCCAGCCTGCGTGAACAGCAGCAATAACAGACCTGACAGGGTCGCAGAGTAGAATAGGCAGGCAGTCTGCTGTGTAGACCCCTATTCCGATATGAGACCGGTTTGTAATGATTGCATCGGATTGTCTCTGTTTCGCATCTGCTGCGAGAGAGTTTATGTCATTAACGGGGCTGTCAATAATAAGTATATTATCTCCATGGACCTGTTTTACTGTTATAAAGTTTTTTTCCATATCAAAAGGTATCCTGCTGCCTCCATATGAGTTCTTTGTTGTGAAAAAGTGCCTGATACCTGTTTGTTCCAACCCGGGTATAAACAGGTATTGAACATTATTATCAGTTGTTATCCTGCCACTGCTTATATCAAAGCAGGCCGGAGTATTCATACTTAGTTTCCTTTCTTTCTTAAAAAGGTCGGCATGTCCCAGTTATCATTATCAATACCTATAGACTCATTTTTGTAATTAACGGTTCCCCCTTTTCTTAAAAAGGGTGGTGTGTCAATGTCCATCTCCATTGAATTTGAAGAACATACAAGCTGAAGCTCTTTATCTTCCTCTATTTCCGTATTTGATGCTGAACGTGATATTTCAGGGGTCCCGTCTGAAAATCCTGTTGCGATTACAGTAACAGTTACCTTATCTTTTAAAGACTCATCTATTACACAGCCAAGTATTACATTTGCATCAGGTGATACTGACTTCTGGACTACTGACGATGCATCAGATATATCATGGAGTGACAGGCAAGGTCCTCCCGAGATATTTATTAATACACCCTTTGCACCCTCTATTGAGTTTTCCTCAAGCAGCGGGCTTGCAACAGCCCTCTGAACAGCTTCTACTGCACGCTCTTCCCCGGATGCCACTCCCATCCCCATAACTGCACGGCCCATATAACCCATAATGGTCTTTATATCAGCAAAATCTACATTAATATATCCGGGTTTTGTGATGATGTCAGAGATTCCCTGTACTGCCTGGCGTAACACATCATCAGCAAGCTTAAATGCCTCAAGTATCGGGGTTTCCTTTGCGACCATGTTTCTTACACGTTCATTTGGAATAACAATTACCGTATCTCCATACTTTTTCAAATCCTCAAGTCCACGCGCTGCATGTGCAATCCTCTTCCCCATTTCATACAAAAATGGTTTTGTTACTACAGCAACGGTCAGTGCCCCTAAACTCTTTGCAATATCGGCAATTACAGGTGCAGCCCCGGTACCTGTTCCACCACCCATACCTGCGGTTATAAATACCATGTCCGCGTCTGTGAGTATCTCTCTGATTTTGTCGGAATCTTCGAGGGCTGCGTCTCTGCCCACGTCAGGATTGGCACCTGCCCCAAGTCCTTTAGTGAGCTTTGCCCCTATCTGCAATTTTGTGGAGGCCTGGGAGAGTCCGAGTGCCTGAACATCCGTGTTTATGGCGATAAACTCTACCCCTCTCAGATTTGAGGCTATCATGTTATTTACTGCGTTACATCCACATCCGCCAACACCTATAACTTTAATCTTTGCCCCCACTTCAATCACCTCTTCTAATTCAAACATGGCCACCTCCTTTGAAAAAATTATAGATTAAAAATTAAAAAATCCTCCAAACCAGTTTCTCATCCTGTAGAATATATTTTCAAACATAGTACCATCTATTAACCGCTTGTCTTCCATCCCCTGAAGTATGGCACTGTTCAGGATACCAATACCTGTGGCATACATAGGATGTCTGAATGTGTCTGAAAGGCCTTCGATACTTAGAGGCACACCCCTTCTCACCGGCATTCCGGTTATCTTTTCAGCAACATCGGTTATACCATTAAGCGAGCTGGTACCTCCGGTAATAACAATCCCGGATGAGATCGTACTAACATGCTGCACCTTTTTTATCTCATTTAATGCGAGCCTGAAGATCTCATCAGCCCTTAATTCGATTATCTCTGCGATTGTATGTTGGGAGACCTGGTGCGGAGGTCTGCCTCCCACGCTTGCCACTTCTATAGCAGAGTTCCCATTTAACAGGGATCTCATTGCACACCCGTATTGAATCTTGATTCTTTCTGCTTCTGAGGCGGGTGTACTCAAGCCGATTGCAATATCGTTGGTCACATGGTTTCCGCCAACCGGTATTACTGCTGTATGTGCTATTGCGCCATTGGTAAATATTGCCAGGTCAGTTGTCCCCCCTCCTATATCAATCATTACCACACCAAGGTCCTTTTCATCCTGCGTTAATACTGCCTCACTCGAGGCCAATGGCTGAAGCATAATATCCATAACCTCAAGACCTGCCTTATTTATGCTCTTTACAATATTCTGGACTGAAGTGATTCCGCCTGTAATAATGTGCACCTGGACCTCAAGCCTTACTCCCGAGATTCCAAGAGGATTTTTTATGCCATTCTGACCGTCTACTATAAACTCCTGGGGGATTACATGCAGTATTTCCTTATCCGGAGGGATTGTCACAGCCCTTGCTGTCTCAATAGCCTTCTCTATGTCATTTATAGTGACCTCCTGATTTTTTATAGGAACCACACCCCGGCTGTTTATTCCACTTATGTGACTACCTGCTATGCCTGTATAGACACCTTTGATCTCAATCCCTGCGGTCTTTCCTGCCTCCCTGATTGCGTTTTTTATTGAGTCAACAGTTTCTTCGATATTGATTACAACACCCTTTTTCAAACCATGCGATGGACTCGTTCCGGTACCTAACAACTTTATCCTGTTTTCCCTGGTAATTTCTGCTGCCAGTGCGCATACCTTTGTCGTCCCGATATCAAGTGCAACAACTACGCTGTCCCTTTTTCGCATTACCACCTCCCAAAAACTAAAATCTTATGTGTCAAGAATCTTAACTATTATCTGGTTCTCAAATCTCAGATCGACTTCTTTGTAAGGGATATCCCTATCCTGGAGATTTTTTACAATATTATAAAAACGTTGAAGCTTTTCCTGATAACCTCCTCTTCCAAGCTTAATCCTGTATCCTTTAAGGTGAAGAACAATCTGCGAACGTTCACCTACTTCTATACCTGTTGTTGTTAGATCGATCCATGGGATTGAGGTCAACACCCTTTTTACTTCAATGGCGGATTTTAATCCCTCTTCCCTGCTTTTCCCGCCCGATTTAATACCTGAAATGTCAATTCCGTAAACTACAGGCAGTCTTAATAACTCCCCGCTGTTGTTACCCAGTATTACACCTTCTTCATCTGCAATATAAAGTTTGCTGTCACTGTTTACATATACAGCAGGCGTTCTCTCAAGGACATCTACCCAGATTGTCCCTGGTAATTCCCTCCTGACTGATACATCTCTAACCCATGGGTGATTCTTTATTTTATTCGCAACACCCTTCAAATTCACACTTAAAATACTCTTTCCCTGAACACCTTTCAAATAATGTGATAATTCATCCATTGAGATAAAGGTATTTCCCTTTATCTTTACATTCCTTACCGTGAAAAAACTATCCAGATTAACAGATCTGTTTAAGAAGTTATAACCCCTGTCTATAAAATAGAGTGTGGGGACTATTGAGACAATGATAATTGCAAGTTTAAGAAACCTTATAATACCTCCGTAAATCCCTTTGTTGTTCTTGATCCTGTTATTCTTTTTGTGGTATTTTTTATTGACTCTGTTATATTTAGTTAAATACATTGTATTTATCTTATAACCTTATATTTTTTTGTATAAATGCTGATGTAAGGATCATTTCTACAAGTTCATTATAACCAATACCTGCCTCTCCTGCAGCCCTCGGGAGCAGGCTTGTCTCTGTCATCCCGGGGACAGTATTAACTTCAAGTACATAAGGATGACCAGCAGGGTCAATCCTGAAATCTATACGCGATACGTAACAGCAACCCATGACCTTATGGGTCTTTAATGCAATAGCCTTTATCTCTCCTGTAACAGAGGATGAGAGCCTTGCCGGTACAATATATTCTGCTGCACCGCTCGTAGTCTTTGTTTTAAAGTCATAGAACCCTTCCTTCGGGGCAATTTCAATTAAAGGAAGCGGGGCGTTATCAAGTATACCAGCGGTAACCTCCATACCGTCTATATATTTTTCAATTATTACATCATCACCATAGCGGAGGGCCTTTTCTAATGCCGGTGAGAGGGCTTCCTTATTTGATACTATACTTACGCCTATGGTCGATCCCTCCCTGCACGGCTTGACTACAACAGGATAACCTGGAACAACGGGTTCTTCCTTTTCATCCTTTTTATACAGGATATATTCAGGTGTAGGGATGGAGTGGTATTCGAATAATCTCTTTGATAACACCTTATCCATGCAGATTGCACTTGCTGTAACACCTGATCCTGTATATGGTATACCCATAAGTTCAAGCAATCCCTGAACGCAGCCGTCCTCTCCATATCTTCCATGAAGCGCAATAAAGGCGACCTCCACGCCATTCTTATCAATCTGACAGGGGAGATCAGTCCCGGCATCAATAGTTATAACATCGTAACCTGTTTTTTTGAGAGATGCGGCAATAAGGGTGCCTGTTTTTAAAGAAATATCACGCTCGGAAGATAACCCACCCATAAGAACGCCGATCTTCTTGCTTGTAATCATGTTTATGTCCCTATTATCTTAACTTCTAATTCGAGTGTGACACCTGTCTTATTTTCTACCTTTTGTCCAATCTGTCTGATAAGAGATAACACATCTCTTGCTTTAGCACCACCATTATTTACTATAAAATTTGGATGTCTTTCTGATACGCTGGCATTTCCCATACAAGTCCCCCGCAGGCCAACAGAATCAATCAGTTGCCACGCTCTCATCCCTGTTGGATTTTTAAAAACAGAACCGGCACTCGGCTTGTCTAATGGTTGAGTATTCTTCTTCCTGATCAGATTCTCCTTAATAGTATTTCTTATCTTTTCTGTGTCGCCTTTGGTAAGTCTTAATACTGCACCCAGTACAGCAACTGCCGGTATACGTGCATATCTGTAATGAAATGAGATATCTTCTGCAGGGAGTTCTTTTATCTTCGCATTATGATCTAATATCCTTACTGAGTCGATTACCTCGCCCATCTCTTTACCATATGACCCTGCGTTCATAATTACAGCCCCTCCGAGTGAGCCGGGTATTCCTGCTGTAAACTCAAGACCTGAAATGCCTTTTTCTGTTGTATACCTGAGCAACTTTGCGAGGGCAATTCCTGCACCGGCATATAAATATACACTACGTGCGTCTTCTTTTACAGTGACAATGCTTTTAAAACAATTCCCGGCAAACTTCGAAGAAAGGGAAACAACAACACCGCGTATCCCCCTGTCACCCACAAGTATATTAGTCCCTTCTCCCAGCATGAACAGCGGGACCTTTTTTCTCCGTATGAAACTGAATATTTTTAAAAGATCATCTTCATTGCCGGGAAATACAATAGCCTCTGAAGGCCCTCCTATCCTGAAGGAGGTATGCCTGCTCATTGGTTCATCAAAGAGTATTACACCTTTGAATTCCTTAATAAAAGAACTAAGACTGTCCTGTATCCTGGTTGTCACTTATTATTTTCCTCCCAATCTTCCATATATCCCCTGCACCGAGTGTAATTACCATGTCCCCGGGCATAAGGATGTCTTTTATGTAATTATTGATTTTGGTCTTGTCAGGGATATATACTGCATTCCTGTGTCCATGTCTGCATATTGTATTATATAGTTTTTCACCGGTTACACCTTCAATAGGTTTTTCACCAGCCGGATATATATCAGTAATAAGGAGGACATCGGCGTTATCAAAGGCACCTGCAAAATCTGCTATGAGGTCGCGGGTCCTTGTATATCTGTGCGGCTGGAATATGACAACGGTCCTTTTTCCCCACCCCTCTTTTGCAGCAGAGAGGGTGGCCCTCACCTCTGTCGGGTGATGGCCATAGTCGTCGACAATAATAATATCCTCATTACTTTTCTTTTCATTTCGTTTATTTATCCTTCCTATTATCTGAAACCTCCGCTCAACACCGCTGAAATCTCCAAGTGCCCTTCGCACATCGTCTGTCTTGATATCGAGCTCTATTGCTGCTCCTATACTTGCAAGGGCATTACTGATGTTGTGTACACCCGGAATGGGCAGGTTAAACTCTCCCATATCTATTCCTTTATATAAGACCCTGAAATTGGATTTTCCATTGCTGGTACTGATGTCATATGCAGTAATATCAGCCTTTGCCCGTATGCTGTATGTCATGTATCTTTTTTCAATATAAGGAATAATACTTTTAACATTTTCATTATCAGCGCAGAGTATTGCTATGCCATAGAACGGTACCTTGTTTATAAAACTCAGGAATGTCTTTTTAATATCATCAAGACCATTGTAATAGTCCAGATGCTCGGCATCTATATTAGTCACGATTGCTATGGTAGGCGAGAGTTTCAGGAAAGAGCCGTCACTCTCATCAGCCTCTGCCACAAGGAACTCACTCTGCCCTAATTTGGCATTACTCCCAAGACTGTTCAGCTTCCCGCCTATAACAACCGTTGGATCAAGCCCTGCTGAGGCGATGATACCCGCTACCATTGATGTTGTCGTAGTCTTTCCGTGTGCCCCTGCAATAGCGATCCCGTACTTGAGGCGCATTAATTCTGCCAGCATCTCTGCCCTCTGTATTACAGGGATTGATGCCTGTCTTGCTGCTACAACCTCAACATTGTCAGGAGATACAGCGGATGAGATAACCACTACCTGTGCACCCTTGATATTGGAAGGACTATGTCCGATGGTGATATGGCCTCCTGCCTTTCTGAGCCGTTGTAATACCTCTGATTCATTTAAATCCGATCCGCTTACCCTGTATCCTAAATTGAGCAGTACCTCTGCTATTCCATTCATCCCCTGTCCACCTATGCCTACAAAATGTATATGCTGAATCTTCCTGAACACTTTATGCCTCCTTGGGGACGTTATGCGCTTTCTGTGTCTTTGTGATTTATTTTACCCCGGCCAGCGCCCTGCACATATTAACAATGTCATGTGCGGCATTTCTATTATAAATATTTGCACTCTTCCCGGACATCTTTTTTAGTATGGCACGGTTCTTAAAAAAATATTTTAATTTACCAGCCAGCTTTTCTCCGTTAAGATCACCCTCTAAAATTACCTCAACTATGCCCAGAGATGCAAGATATTCTGCATTACTCCTCTGGTGATCATGTGCGGCAAACGGGAATGGTATCAGTATGGCCGGTCTTCTGGAGGCAGTAATCTCTGCAATAGTTGTAGCGCCTGCCCTTGATATCACTATATCTGCCTTATTGTATGCCTCTTCAATGTTATATATATAAGGAGAAACCTCTGCATCAATGCCAGCCTTCCTGTACGCCTCTTTTACCCAGCTTATATCCTTTTCCCCTGTCTGGTGTATGAATCTGATATCCCCGGCTTCTGTCTTCAGGTGACCGAGCGATTCTGCAACAGCCCTGTTAATCGCATTTGCACCCTGACTGCCCCCAAAGACAAAGACTGTAAATGTCCCCCCCGGTTTATACTCATTCTGTATTATGACCTGTCTCACAGGATTACCAAAGACATTCACATCTCTCCTGAAAAACTTTTTTGAACCTTCAAATGCCACTATCACCCTGTCCACTATCCTGGATAACACCTTGTTTGCCAGACCGGGAAAGAGGTTCTGTTCTAATATTACAGTAGGAAATCTAAGCATTACTGCAGCAGACATCATGGGTACAGATGCATATCCGCCAACACCTATGACCACATCCGGTTTAAATCTCATCAGTATGGAGAATGATCTTATAAATCCACTCACTATTTTTACACCGGAGATCATCTTTGCGAAAAGGTCTTTATTTATAAACCCGCCTGATGGGATTGTCTCCAATTTATATCCCTGTTTTGGCAATATCCTGGTCTCTATCCCTTTTTCTGTTCCCACAAACAACACCTCAGATTTACTGTCCTGTTTATAAAATTCCTCAGCAACTGCTATGCCAGGATAAAGGTGTCCGCCGGTGCCTCCTCCTGCTATCAATACTCGCATTTTGCTTGACTATTAAACAATTTATATTACAGGTCAAGCATTTTGCTTGACTCTGTCAGGCTGGAAGCCTGACCTGTTAATCTGTTTTTCCCTGTCCTGTTTAATGGCAGCAGGTTACACATCTTTCGTGAAAACTTCCAGTTATAACCATTCATTTCCATCTGAGATATTACTGTTGACCGGCCGGATATTGCATATAGAATACCCACCAGGATCATATTTGTCAGAAGGGATGTTCCTCCAAAACTTAGAAAGGGGAGGGCAAGACCCTTTGTTGGAAACAGGCCTGTTACCACAAACAGGTTTACTAATATCTGTATTCCGAAGAAGAGGGAGATTCCGGTTGCTAAATATCCCTCAAATGACCCCCGGTGTCTGTTTATTATCTTGAGACATCTCCAGAGGAAGAAAATAAAAAGTATGGTTACAGAAACACTCCCGACAAACCCCAGCTCCTCACCAACTACTGCAAATATAAAGTCTGTGTGGGCCTCAGGGAGGAAAAATAGCTTTTGACGTCCTTCTCCAACACCCGTACCCAGCAGGCCTCCCTTGCCAAAGGAATAAAATGATTGAACTATCTGATACCCAACACCTGAAGGGTCCTCCCATGGATTTATAAAGGCCTTGATCCTGTTCCACCTGTACTCCATATTTTTAACAAGTAATATTGCAACCGGAAGAAAGGCCAGGCAAAGACCGGAGATATGTATAAGGCGGGCACCTCCTATAAAGAGCATAATACCTGTTCCTGCTCCAATGACAAAGGCAGCGCCAAAGTCCGGTTCCACAACAATGAGTCCGGATATCAGGCCGGCAACTACCAGAGGAGGCAGAAACCCGTGAGATAATTCTTTTATCTTCTCACCTTTCCTTATTAAATATGAGGACAGGTAAATTATTACAGATAATTTAGCGAACTCAGAAGGTTGAAAGGAGATGGGTCCGATCCTGAACCATCGTTTTGCATTGTTTATTTTAGAGCCAATGCCCGGTATTAATACAAGCACGAGTAATATGCAGGAAACAGCGATGAGCAGGAAGGAATATCTTTTCCATATATCCATATCAATACGTGATATCAGCAGCATAGCAGTGGCAGATATTACTGCCCATATAATCTGTTTCTTGAGGAAATAAAAGGAGTCTCCGTAATTTCTCATGGCCATAATTGCACTGGCACTATATATCATAATCAGGCTTAATGCTACAAGACCAAAAACCACAACCAGGAGTAATCTGTCTTTCTTAATATATTTTATTGTGTTTGCGGAAGTCTCCATACTATCTCCTTGAATATCCTTCCACGTTCTTCAAAATTTCTGAACATATCAAAACTCGCACATGCAGGGGAGAGGAGCACCACATCCCCCCTTACAGCCTCTTTACAGGCAATATGTACGGCATCTTCAAGTGAGCCTGATAGTACAGTGTCTGTCAGGTCTCCTACCGCAGCCTTTATCTTCTCTTTTGCCTCACCAATAAGGATCAATCGCTTTACCTTTTCTTTTACCAGTGGTCTAAGGGGTGTGAAGTCACTCCCTTTATCCCTTCCTCCGGCTATCAAAAGGACAGGCTCATTGAATCCCTCAACTGATCTGATTACAGCACCAACATTTGTTCCCTTTGAGTCATTAATATATTTCACACCACTTATTTCCCTTACAAATTCAAGCCTGTGTTCAAGACCGGAAAACTCTCTCAAGGTATTTGCAATATTATCCCTGCTGCACCCCCATACCAATGCTGCAGCCGATGCTGCCATTGCATTCTCCAGGTTGTGTATACCCTTTATTCTGATCTCAGAGATATTTATTATCTCACCGCTGTTTCCCTCTATAGAAGAGATCATCTTCCCATTATCAATATAAACACCATTTTTAATTAACTTTTTCCTGCTGAAGGGGATTGCCTTCCCCCTGGCCATTTTTAATGCATCTTCATACCACTGTTCATCTCCATTTATAATGGTAAAATCAGAGGTATCCTGATTCTCAAATATCCTGAACTTGGCATTAACATAGTCTTTAATATCATGATACCTGTCCAGGTGATCGGGGGAAATATTAAGGAGTATCGAGATATAAGGACTGAACTTTTCAATGGTCTCAAGCTGGAAACTGCTCACCTCAACCACAGCACAATCTGATCTTATTCCGGAAAGTATATATTCACTGAGTGGAGTTCCTAAATTTCCTCCGACAAAAACATTATCCCCTTTTGTCTTTATTATCTCTCCAATGAGGGTGGTTGTTGTGGATTTACCGTTAGAGCCTGTGATTGCTATCAGCGGGATATCGAGGTATTGACAGGCAAGTTCAAGTTCTCCAATGATCTTGATACCCTTCTCTCTCGCCTTCATTAGTGGTGATATATCACCCGGAACACCGGGGCTCAATATGATAAGGTCTGCTGAAAGAAAATTTATCGTACTATGAGTACCTGCCTCTATTTCTACGCCGAGAGATGAAAGTGCCAATGCCTCAGCCGATAGCTCCTCTAACTGCCTGTTGTCAGCAGCTGTTACTTTAGCACCGCTGCGGGTGAGAAGGCGCGAGGCTGCAATACCACTCTTACCAAGACCAACTATAAGTACCCTGTAGTTCTTAAGATTAAGCATGTTGTCTTATTACCTCAGTTTTAAAGTACTCAGAGCCACAAGCCCTAAAATAATCGCAATGATCCAGAAGCGTACAATGATCTTTGGTTCCTGCCACCCTTTAAGCTCATAATGGTGGTGTAACGGGGCCATTAAAAAGACCCTCTTTCTGTTTATCTTATAAGATAATACCTGGAATATGACAGAGACTGTCTCAACAACAAAAATTCCCCCGACTATAACAAGAAGCAGCTCATGTTTTGATATAACTGCAACTGCACCAAGCAAAGCGCCAAGGGGGAGTGATCCCACATCCCCCATGAAAACGGATGCAGGGTATGTATTAAACCATAGAAACCCGAGGCTTGCACCGAACACAGACCCGCAGAGAATAGCCAGTTCGCCTGAACCATTAATAAATGGGATAAGCAGATAATCTGCGATCTTTGCATGTCCTGAGACATATGTGATGACTGTATAAACCATTACAGCAACTATTGTTGGGCCTATTGCAAGGCCGTCCAGGCCGTCTGTCAGGTTTACTGCATTTGATGCACCTACGATTATAAATATAACGAATATAATATAGAACCATCCAAGGTCAGGGTTAAAGTTTTTAAAGAACGGCACACTTAGTTGTGTTGAATATACGGGAAGGTAGTATAGTATGCCTGCAATTATCGATGCAACGATTATCTGGAGAGAAAATTTATATCTTCCGGCTAATCCATCTGATTTCTTTTTTACAACCTTCAGGTAGTCATCAATAAAACCTATAGCTCCAAAACCAACGAGTGCTAATAAGACAAGCCAGGCATATACATTTGACAGATCTATCCATGAAAGAGTGGCGATCAACACGACCATAATAATCAGAAGACCACCCATGGTTGGGGTGCCTGCCTTTGATAAGTGATGTTTAGGGCCGTCATTCCTTACATACTGACCTATCTGATATCTCTTCAGAGACTCTATCATATACGGCCCTATTATAAGACATAAAATAAGCGCAGTCAGAACAGCATACACAGTCCTTAGGGTGATGTATCTGAAGACATTGAAGAAGGAATGATACTCATGGAGCGAATACAAAAGATAATATATCATCAGCCTAAAGTTTCCCTCAAACCCTCAACTATCCTTTCCATTTTCATTCCTCTTGACCCCTTTACCAGCAGGATATCTCCTGCATTGAGCCAGAGCCTTATCTTCTCCAGTGTCCTTGCAAAATCTTTGTACGCCATAACCTTATTCTCATCCATACCCGCACTTATTGCGCCATCAGCCACATTTTCAGCAAACTCTCCGATTGCCAATAATCCATCAATCCCTGCACCTGCGATATAAATGCCCAGGTCACGGTGGGCTGTGGTTGTGTTCTTTCCCAATTCCAACATGTCGCCTATGACTGCATATTTCCTTTTTCCTTCTTTAATAGTCTTCAGCGTATCTATTGCTGCAACCATGGACGCAGGATTTGCATTATATGTGTCATTAATTACATATATCCCGCTGATCTTTTCAATAGTACTTCTCATTTTAACCGGGGTAAATTTTTCAAGTCCATATTTTATATCTTCGATGTGGGTTCCTAATGCACATGCAGTGGCTGCAGCACACAATGCATTATAGAGATTATGCAGACCGATAACGTGCATATTAATATCCACCTCACCAAGGGGACATATGAGCCTGAATGTCATGCTGTCAATGGATTTACCATCCTGAGCAATCTCAGCGGACTCTGTGTACACATCCGCAGCACTGGACATCCCGAAGCTTATTATTCTTCCTGAGGCCTTGGCCTTGAATATATCGAAGAAGGTATCATCCCTGTTTAAAATACAGACACCATCACTTTTTATAAAATCGAGGATCTCACTTTTGGCCTCTGCAACATTTTCTATGCGTCCAAGTTTCTCAAGATGAGTCGGCCCGATATTCGTGATGACCGCTGCTGTGGGAGCAGAAATTTCGCATAGTCTCGTAAGCTCTCCCCTGTCACTGATACCCATTTCTATTAAAGCCATATTGTGTGATGATATTAGTCTAAAGAGAGTAAGTGGTACGCCAATGTGATTGTTAAGATTTCCTTCATTTTTTAACACTAAGAACTTATGGCTCATGATATACCATATCATCTCCTTTGTTGTGGTCTTACCATTGCTTCCGGTTATTCCAACAACAGGGAGGTGGAATTTATTCCTGTAGTATCTTGCCATCTCCTGGAGTGCGGTCATAGTATCCTTGACACTAAGGATAACCTTATCCTTGCTGACCTTTTCCAGAATGTAATCAGAAATCTTATGTCCTTCTTTGATAATTACACCCCGGGCACCTTTTTTAATTGCATCCTCTATATAATCATGTCCGTCAAATACATCACCCTTAATCGCTACAAATATATCTCCGTTTTTAATCGTACGCGAGTCTATTGATACGCCGGAGACTGGGGGGTCAGGTGTTCCATTTAGCAGTTGCCCGCCTGTAGATTTAACTATTTCATCAATGGTCAACATATACAATTCCTTTTGTTATCGTCAGGCAAGATGCCTGACCTATTATGATAATTTATTCCTTCTCCTCATAATGGCCTTTCTTGCCTCTTCTCTGTCATCAAAATGAAATTTTTCATTACCTATAATCTGATAACATTCATGACCCTTACCTGCTATCACAACAAGGTCACCTGTCTTAGCTATATTTATTGCCTCTTCTATAGCTGTCTTTCTGTCAGGAATCACTTTATATCCGGATGCCCTTATTTTACCACTTTTCATGGCATCTTTGATCCCTGTCAATACCCCTTCTATGATCTTTTCCGCGTTCTCTGTCCTCGGGTTATCCGATGTAACTATCACATAGTCGCTCAGCTCCATCGCAGCCTTTCCCATAAGCGGCCTTTTCCCCCTGTCCCTGTCCCCTCCGCAACCGAACAGGGTTATGATCCTCCTCTTTGTAAAACCTTGTGCTGCCTCAAGGAGCAGTCTCAGGGCATTCTCTGTGTGTGCATAGTCTACAACTATAACAAAACCCATACCACTATCTATCTTCTCGAATCTACCCGGCACTGAAATGAGTGATGATATACCTGCGGATATTTTATCAGGAGGGATATCCTGTGACAGTGCCACACCTATAGAAGCGAGTATATTATAGACATTATAAATACCAACAAGCCCGGATTTTATGTGTATATCTCCCGCCGGCGTCCTGACCCTGAATTCTATACCATCCATTTTCAGGCTGACATCCCTTCCCTGTATGTCTGCATCACTGTTGATCCCATAAGATAACACAATGCCCTTTGTCATCCCCATTAACCGTTTTCCATATGGGTCATCAATATTAATAATAACCTTTTTTTGTGAAGACATATTCCGGAAGAGAAGGGCCTTTGCCTGGAAATAGTCCTCCATATCAGTATGAAAATCCAGATGATCCTGAGTTAAGTTAGTAAAGACAGCAGTTTCAAATTCAGTTCCCAGGACCCTCTTGAGCATGAGTGCATGAGAAGATACTTCAGTGACAACGAATTTGCACCCGTTATCAACCATGCTCCTCAATAATCCCTGGAATTCCACTGCCTCCGGAGTTGTATGTTCTGCAGGAGATGTTTTATTACCATTGTAATATGATACAGTACCAATTACCCCCACTTTATTATTACACCCCTCTAAAATTGACCTGATCAAATATGTAGTTGTTGTCTTACCATTAGTTCCGGTAACACCGATTAATTTAATCTCTTTTGCCGGGTTACGGTAATAGTTTATAGCAACCTGTGCCAGGGCCATTCTGCTGTCTGTTACTTCAATAACCGGCATGGAAAGTGGTGGTGAAATATCAACAGGATTATTCTCAACAATTAGTGCCTTTGCCCCGGCCTTTACTGCATCTGTTATGAAATTATGCCCATCTGTTTTGAGCCCTTTTATGGCCACAAAAAGCGTGCCCGGCATAACATTACGTGAATTATATGTTATGTCGGTAATCTCTACACCGGTATCCCCGGTTATCCTGTTTAATTTCAGCCCTTTTATTAATTCAGTCAGCTTCATTTTTATTTCTTTGCCATGACCGGGATCTCTTTTAGTTCCTCCGGCTCAATATGCATGTATTCAAGGGCCTGTTCAGCAACATTCCTGAAAACAGGTGCAGCCACACTGCCCCCCCATGCAACCCCCTTTGGTTCATCTACTACAACAAGTATGGCGATCTCAGGGGCCTCTGCAGGTACAAACCCGACAAAGGAGCTTATAAATTTGCTTTTGGAATATCTACCGGTCTCAGGATCTATCTTCTGTGCTGTGCCTGTTTTTCCTGCAACAGTAAAACCATTTGTAGCTGCAAGTTTTCCAGTCCCATCAGGGCCTACCACATCTTTTAAGATTTCTGTCATCTTCCTGCTCGCGGCCTCAGATATAACACGTCTGATGATCTCCGGTCTTATACTTTTCACCTCTCCTGCAGAGTTTACTACACCTGATAATATGTGAGGCCTTACAAGCCAACCTCCATTGGCTATTGCAGACATGGCTGTTATCAGTTGAACAGGGGTGATCCCTATCTCCTGGCCTATAGATATGGTTATGAGCGAACGGCCTGACCATGTTGAAGGGTTTCTGAAAATCCCCCTGACCTCTCCGGGGAGGTCTATCCCAGTCTTATTTCCAAAACCAAAGAGCGTTGCATACTTATACAGTCGTTCCTGTCCCAGCTTTATACCTATCTTTGCAGTGCCCACATTGCTTGAGTGCGCTATTACATCTTTCAATGTCAGAGGCACGCCTGCCGGATGAGGGTCGTGTATTACACTACCGCCGTATACCATACTCCCGCTGCCATCGTGTACTATTTCATTTGGTGAAATCAATCCCTCTTCGAGAATACCTGAGGCTACTACGAATTTAAATGTTGAGCCAGGTTCATATACGTCAGTAATAGCCTTATTTCTCCACTCTCCTGATTTGTAATCCCCGGGTGTATTTGGATTAAACCTGGGATGCACAGACATGGCGAGTATTTCCCCTGTATAAGGATTCATAACTATACCTACTCCGCCGGCTGCATTATGTTTGTCAACTGCCATCGCAAGTTCTTTTTCCATTATATATTGAATTACCTCATCTATACTAAGTATGAGGTCTTCACCCTTTAAAGGGTCTAACAGGGTGTTTGTCAGAACAGTTTTGTGGTGGGCATCCCTTTCAAGGACAATGGACCCCTTTTTCCCCCGGAGAGACCTCTCGTAATACCTTTCAATACCCTCAATACCATGATTGTCAATATCTGTAAATCCCAGGATATGACCTATCAACTCTTTCTTGGGATAGAATCTCTTTGTCTCAGGCGAGAAGCCGATCCCTTTTAAATCCATCTCCTCAAGCCTCTTTACAATCTCAGGAGACAACCTCCTCCTGATCCATACAAACTGTTTTTTATTGTCAAGTTTATTAGTCAGGAACTTAGAATCTAAATCTACCTCTGCAGCAATCTTTTTTGCTACACCACCTGGGTCTTTAATATTATAAGGGACACCGTAGACTGAGGGCATATCCAGGTTGACTGCAAGTTCTCTCCTGAGCCTGTCATAAATTACACCCCTCACTCCTTCCACCTCAATCATCTCGCTGTACTGTTTTTCTGCCCTTGTTGCAAGGGCTTCTCCTTTAAAGACCTGTAAGTAGGCAAGTTTGCCTATTACTAAGGAAAAGCCTGTTATCATTACACCGGTCATTATTTTGAGGCGTCTCCTTTTAATCCTGTTGAATACCTCACTATTCAGATAAGGCATTAAAACCTCCGGTCAGAATATTTGACGAAGCCGTCCACTTTCGGTACTTTTTACGAAACCATCAATATTTGACAACCTTAAATGTATAAGGTGTTTCATATTCTCCTGCCTCTGCCTTTGCAAATGGAGATGTCCTGTTTCTATCATCACGTTTCTTTACCAGTACAATCTGGGTATCATCCGGCCTTTTCATATGAAGATATGATGTGGCTATCCTTTCAATACGTTCAGTGGACGTCAGGGTGGCCCTCTCAATCAGGAGGCTGTTGTGAATCTGATCCAGGTGTTTCTTCTCCTTCTTCAGATCCTCGATCTCATATCCTAATCTTATAACATTGACCCTCTGTACAACATAGAGAAGCATTACAACAAAAAATATCATGATACATCGGGATAGTATCCGCACAATAGTCCTCCCAAATAGGATTAATAAAGAAGATCTAAAACACCTTCGGGGGCATAGAGGTATGCAAATGCAAGCCTCTGCTATAGTTTTTCAGCTGCCCTCATTTTTGCGCTCCTTGCCCTTGGATTACGGGCAACCTCTGCAGGAGACGCCTGAACAGGTTTTCTCGTCAGGACTGTGACACTCTTCTTTAATCCGCATATGCATATAGGAGTTCTGGGTGGACATATGCACCCTTTCTCCAAAGTGCGGAATGTCTCTTTCACAATCCTGTCCTCAAGAGAATGAAATGATATTACACAGATGCGCCCCCCTCTATTCAAATTCCCTACTGCATCTTTAATTGCCTTATCTAAATGTTCCAATTCCTTATTTACAGCTATCCTTAGGGCCTGGAAGGTTTTTGTTGCCGGATTGATATGTCTTGTTCTATAGGTATGCGGGACAGCGGTAGAGATGATATCCGCGAGCTGCCGGGTAGTATGTATGGGCCCTTTAGTCTTTTCTCTCAGAATGGCAGATACGATCCTCCTGGCATATCGTTCTTCTCCATATACCCTGATAATATTTTCAAGTTCCTTTGCCGGGAGTTTATTAACAAGATCAGATGCTGTAGTCTTTTTCACTCTATCCATGCGCATATCGAGTGGACTATCTTCCCGGAAGCTGAATCCCCTGTCTTTAGACTCAAGCTGGATAGAGGAGAGCCCGAGATCAAAGACAAAGCCATCAACCTTACTTATCTCCAGGTCTTCAAGTATTGTCTTTATTGATTTGAAATCTCCCCGGATCAGAGTCACCCTGGCTCCAAACTCCATTAAATTTTCTGAGGCTATTTTAAGTGCCTCGTCATCCCAGTCTATCCCGATGAGCCTGTTCTCTGATGAGGATGATAAGATTCCCTTTGAATGTCCGCCTGCCCCGACAGTGCAGTCCACATAAAGACCAGGACGCTCACACTGTAATGCATTTAGAACTTCTTCTAATAAAACAGATATATGCTGAAGACTCACTTATTTTCATATCCCTAATTCTGCTATCTTCTTTGCAACGGTCCTGGGATCAACGGCAGACACAGTCTCTTCCCAGATACCCGGATTCCACAACTCAAATTTGTTATTCGGACTTCCTGTTACCATGACCTCTTTAATAAGCGATGCATAGTCTCTCAATCTTGGAGGTATAAGAATTCTACCCTGGGTGTCTATTGTGCAATCCTCTGCAGAAGAGAAGACGAGACGGATAAAGGCTTTAACATCTTCATTCATCGATGGTCCCTTCTGGACTTTTGCCTCAAGCTCTTCCCATCCCTTAGGTGTATAGACGGCAATGCATTTATCAACCAGATCATTGGTGAGTATCAATCTGCCACCATAGAATTCAAGGATTATGTCCCTGAACTTGGACGGTATACTAATACGTCCTTTAGAATCTATTGTATGAAGAAATCTCCCACGGAACATGGAAGTATTGCGTCCCCCCCCTAACCCACTGCCTGCCTTTTTATGCCTTTTTACTCCATTTCATTCCACTTTGCCCCACCGAACTCAAGTATACACATCCAAAATTCCTTGTCAAGAGGGAAAATAGAAAAAAATATAGAAAATATCAGAAGTTAGGTTAATGGAAACTGCTGTGGATAATTATACATTATATTGTGGAAAAAGGTTAGAAATATTCTATATGTAGGAGGCAATAAAGAGGGTTAATATCTTACCTCTATTAAATACACTCCATGGGAAGGGGCGATCTGACCCGCACAACGTCTGTCTTTTTTTCCAATGAGAGTTTTTATGTCTGATGGCTTAATCTTTCCCCTTCCAACATCGATTAGGGTACCTACAATATTCCTTACCATATGCTGCAGATATGACCTTGCCTCCAAGGTGAATATGATAAGAGTGCTGCCACAGGGAATGATAGATTCCGAAACAAGTTCGGCATGACATAAAGAGGGATTTACAGATGATAAGAGAAAGAGTGGGCTGATACCTTTTTTGTATGATATTGAAGTGATTTCAAGCCTGTTCAAGGTTCTAACCGGTGACCTGGCACTGCATTCAGAAGCCCTGAAGGATGAGAAGTCGTGTGTCCCGGTCATATATTCAGCGCCCTTTTTCATTAAAGTTATATCGAGGTGTTGTTTAACTTGATAGACATAATTTCTTATAAACGGCGAAATCTGATCATGATTTAATATTATATACTGATATATCTTTGACTTAGCACTATGCCGTGCATGGAACTCTTCTGCAGCATACTCAGCACTCTTGACGAGGATATCATCAGGGAGCAATGAATTAATAGCCTTTACCCATGACGTCTCTTTAAGTTTTAATGTGGTTTTGAAATTTGCTGCTTGTCCTATTGCATGGACACCTGCATCAGTGCGTCCTGCCCCGGTTACTTTAATTGGATGTTTTGTGATTTGTGTAAGGACATCTTCTATTATCCCCTGTATTGTCGGAAGGGCTGCCTGTCTCTGCCAGCCGTGATAGTTTGTTCCGTCGTATTCAAGGAGGAGTCTTATATTATATGTCATGATAAAATTACCGGGCAGAGATATTTGCTGCCTCTTTGGGATAGGCTAAAGATGAGGTGGACTGTATATACTTAATTATCCCATCAAGGATTGCTTCTGCGATTTCCTGACGGTATTTACTCTTTCCGAGTCTTTGTTCTTCCTCACGGTTGCTGATGAATGAGATCTCTGCAAGTATGCTTGGCATCCTCGCATTAACGAGAACATAGAATGGCGCCTGTTTTACTCCGAGGTTATTGATCTTATAATCCGGTTCCAGGTTTTCGATTAGATTCCCCTGCACATAATGAGCAAGTCTCAGGGACTCATCTTTCTTAGCAGTGGTAAGGAGGTCGGTCAGTATTAACTGCAGCTCGTTTAAAGATTTTTCTGTTGCACTGTTCTCACGCATTGCAGTATCCATTGCCTCTCTGTTCGTTGCCCTTCCTAACAGATATGTCTCTGCACCGCTTGCACCCTCTCTCCTGCTTGAATTGGCATGTATGGATATAAACAGATCTGCATCCTTTTTATTGGCGATTGCAGTCCTCTCCTCAAGCGGGATAAAGATATCGGTCTCCCTTGTCATTACCACATCTGCCCCGATCTTATCCTTTATAAGACGTTTCAGACGAATCCCCACATCGAGCACTATATCCTTTTCCTTCAGGCCTTTTTTACCAATTGCGCCGGGATCCTTTCCACCATGCCCGGGGTCAATAACTATTGTTGGTGTTTTGGCTGCACTTGATTTTTGAGGAGGACTATGAGGAACTTGCTTATCGGAGACCTCCTTATAAATGTCAACCACAAGCCTGTCAGGGGATGTAAGAAGGAATATCTTATAATTTGCCTTACCTGTCAGGTCAACGACTACACGAACAGTCTGTTTATCATTCTGGGCTGCCCTTACCTGTTTTACCAGGCCATTTTCTATATCAACAGACGGGATGCTGCCAACAATGAAGGTGTTTTCAAGATTTATATATAATCTGTCAGGGTCTGGCAGGTATTTATCAGTGTATGTAGTTGGATTGCTTAGATCGAGGACTATTCGTGTGTAATCAGACGCAGGCCAGTATCTGACATTATTTAAGATTATGGATGGAGTTGAAGCGGGTTCGCCAGGCACAGGACTGATGACCTGGAGTGATAATACATTTAGTGCCAGAAAGAATACTGTATGGAGCCAGCATCTCCGCATGTGTTATTATTTAACGTAAAAACATCACAATGTCAACTCATTGAAATAGAGCTTGCCCTGCAAGGGAATTAGCTAAAGCGGATTTCAGCGTCGTAATATCTCACGAGGATGGTGAGATTAGACGCTGACCTCGGAGGCGGGCAGGACGCCCGCCGAGAATGAGCGGAAGCTAATTCCCTTGCAGGGCAAGCTCTATTCAGGACATATAATGATAGTTACCCGTATACTATTTTATTTTCCTTGAATGTAATGTGTTCATATTGTAACATTAGTGCACCTTTATTCCTATGTACTCCAATTTTATAATGAGCTTTATCCCTTTATTTGTTGCCTTTGATGCTATTGGCATACTCCCTATCTACATGTCACTTACACAGGATATGGATTCCAATGTAAAAAAGAAGGTTCTCACACATTCTATAATTACTGCCACTGCCATTACTGTAATCTTTTTATTTGTTGGTAAGGGGATATTTATGATCCTCGGCATCACTATCTCGGATTTTCAAATAGCAGGTGGACTCATACTCCTGGTAATTGCGATTACAGACATAATATTCTCACATCAGATGAGCAGAAAACCTCATCCGTCTGTTGGTACCGTTCCGATTGGAACACCATTGATTGCCGGGCCGGCCTCACTAACTACGTTGATTATGCTTAATGATATCTTCGGAATATCTATGACCATTTTCTCCCTTGTTGTAAATCTTATAATAGTCTGGATAATATTTTCATTTTCCAATCGAATACTCTCCTTCCTTGGTGAGGGAGGGGCAAGGGCGACATCAAAGGTTGTGTCACTCTTTCTTGCAGCAATCGCTGTGATGATTATAAGGCGGGGGATAGAGGGGACCCTTGGAATCTATTAAATGCGATTCAAGCTTACAGTGAAGATAGTTACAGTACTATTTGTATCATTTCTTTACTGGATCTCTGCCTATTCTATCCCACAAGAGGAGGGGAGATTAGTAGGTATACCAAGTATTCCCCCTCCCTTGATGGGAGGGGGTGAGGGGGAGGGTCAGAAAGGGGAGGGTGAACAGAAGGGATTTTCGGATGAAAAAGCAAGGTATAATAATGTAGATTTCTATAAAGAAGGTCTTGTGAATCCCGGCTCAAAGGTTCCAAGCTCCCATGTCTCTTCTCTCACATGGATGGGGGATGGGAAGATTGCCTGTGTCTGGTATGGCGGAAGCAGGGAAGGGGCTATGGATGTCAAGATATATTTTTCATTATATGATGAAAACACCGGTGTATGGTCAGAGGGAAATGTAGTCGTCTCACGTGAATCGAGTTCCGATGAGCTTGGCCGTTATGTAAGGAAGGTCGGCAATCCTGTAATATTCAGTGATTCATCCGACAGGTTATGGCTTTTCTATGTCACAATCACAGTTGGCGGTTGGTCAGGGAGTTCATTAAATTATAAAATATCTTATGATCATGGAAAGACATGGACTCCTTCTAAGAAATTGGTACTGAGCCCCTTCTTTAACCTGAGTAATCTCGTCAAAAATAAGCCTATGTTACTCGATGGCGGAGGATTCCTGTTACCCATCTACCATGAGTTTATTAATAAGTATCCGGAGATGTTAATGGTGATTCCGGATGGAGATGCTGTGCAATATAAAAAATGGCGTATTGGCTTTAAAAAAGGACTGTTGCAGCCATCAATCCTTGCATTGGATGAGAAAAGGGTTGTTGCTTATTTCAGAAATGCCGGGAAAGGTAACAAAAAGTATGTTATGGAATCAATCAGTAATGATGCCGGAATGACATGGTCAGAACCTCTGCCAACAACCCTGCCAAATCCCAATTCCGGACTGGATGTAGTATCCACACCTGAAGGGAGTGTTTTGGTTGTATTAAATGACAGCTTTAAAGACCGCTCACGCCTTGCCCTGTATTTATCAAAGGATAATGACAGGGAGTGGATAAAGATTAAAGACCTGGAAGATACACCGGGTATGGAATTTTCCTATCCATCAATAATCCGTACCCCTGATAATACTTACCACATCTCATATACATATAACCGTAGCAATATAAAGCATGTCACCTTTTCAGACATATGGTTGTTAGAAAAACTAAAAAATGATTCCTGATGATTTCTTCCCATATTTATCTGCTGCACTTATTGTAGCCTCTCTTTTCTCCATAATTGCCAACAGGATATATCCAATCTTCAGATGGGCTCCCCAATACAAGTTATTATTTTTAATAGCATCATCACTACTGGCATTGATCCCCTTTGGCGGCATTAGTGCTGCCAGGATGCTCGTTTCTTTTAACTACAGTTATTCTATGGGTTTGATCATCATACTATTGGTTACTGTAATTAAAATATTTTTTAATGTATTATTATTTAGTCACCAGGATAGCCTGTATCTTTCCATATTTAATATTGTCCTTGGAATAATACTTTATACAACATCACTCGGATTTATACCTTATGACATATATTATTATGGATACAATTTCTGGCCGCTTTTCTTTATAATATTCGTGCTTATAATTATACCGGTATTTGCAGGGAGCAGGCTTCAATGGGTTTTTATCGCTTATATATTGGGGTGGAACCTGAAACTCATACCATCTCCAAACTTCTTTGATTATTTGATAGACCCATTGCTATTTTTTATCTCAACAGGAATTGTTGTGAGCCATATGATAAAATCTGCCCGAACCACTGGGATTAATGGAGGCACATAGTTGTGAGGATTATTGATAAACTGCGTAAGGATGGTGACTTTCTATTCAGGTGGAGGAGTTATTTTCCAATAATTATTATTCCAGTAATAGTGGCAAGTTATATAGATTTTTCATACCCAGACAATTCGTACTTTCTGAATCTGCTGTGGGAACTCGGCTGTTTTACAGTTTCCCTTATTGGAATTGTCATAAGGATTATTGTTAGCGGCACTGTGCCTGAGGGCACCTCCGGCCGTAACACAAAGGCGCAGAAGGCATCGACCCTGAATACATCAGGATTGTACTCTGTAGTACGGAACCCACTCTATCTTGGGAATTATTTTATAGCCCTCGGCATTTCATTGTTGCCAAGGGAATGGTACCTGCCGGTTATTATTTCGCTTGCCTTTTTTCTATATTATGAGCGGATTATAGCAAGGGAAGAGGAGTTTCTTGAGGAAAAGTTTGGAGAAAGATTCAAGGCATGGGCAGCAATGACCTCAGTAATTATCCCTCATATCAGGGGATACCGGCGTTCACAATTATTATTCAATCTAAAGACCGCATTGAGAAAGGAGTTTCACGGGATCTTTGGTGTAATAGCCACGTTTTTTTTAATGGACCTCATTGGGGTTTATTCTGTTCAGAAGATGCTGGTGTTTAATCAATTCTGGATATATTTCTTTCTGGCAGGTTTATTGTTTTATATTATAATGATGATCCTTAAGAAAAGGACAAAGATACTAAGAGTCGAAGGCAGATAAACAAAACTACCGAACACCACTCACGATTCCGTTATCTTAATGCTTCCTTTTTTATCTCAACAGGAAGTAAGAAGCTCAGGTCTATATGTTCTGATGCAGAGAGAACCTCTATCCCCACTAACTTACCCTGTGCATCTATATCAACAGTGATGTCCTCATCTACATCTTTACAAATCACCTTTTCTGCTTCACCTAATTTAAGGTAAAGTATATCGTATTTCTGGTCATAACTAATCCTCACTTTTCACCTCCCATTTCCCATAATATACTTTGGCTGTTATTACTACTATATCTTCATTTTCCATAACATATATGACCACAACCTTTTTCTGGGGATAATATTTCCCCAACCATTCCTTGCCATAATCAAAAACTATTTCTTTTCCTTTTCTTCCCTTCTTTGCCTGAACTTCAATACCTTCCTGTAAAACTCTAAGGATTTCTTCTCTTGTAGTTCCTCTCTGGATTGCCCGTTCTATTGCATGGTCAATAATTATAATATTCATTCCGCACCTTTTATTTTGAATATCTTACCATATATGTATATAACACTCAATTTGCTGGAATAATAAAATCGTTTTTGCCTGAAAAGCTTGACCTAATCGTGTGATTAGTCCATAGTACAATTACTATACAATATAACTTCAGACCCTTTAATTGCAAAATAGAAAGTCAAAGTGGTCTGGAAAAAGCAGTAGATATTTAACTGATATCCGGAATACAAGGTTTAGAGAAAATGATAATTAATGTAGAGTGTTATTCAGGATATAAGGCAAGTGAACGACCCGTATCGTTTACTATAGATGGCAAGAAATTTATGGTAGATGAGGTTATCGATCAATGGTATGGCGAAGACTACACATACTTTAAGCTCAAGGCAGATGATGGGAATATGTATATCCTGAAGTATAAGGCTGAAAAAGATCAATGGGAGATGGTCTTATTTGAGAATAGTAATAAGAGGTTATGAGGGCATAATTGTATGTCATAATAATATGACATACAATTTTTACACAATTTTTTCCTTGACTATTTATAAATAATCTGTTAAAAAAATTAGGCTTATATTATAAGACATTTCAGAGCTATACTGCATAAGTTCGTCAATTCACCTGGGTGAGGCGTTAATTTTCGTTGATTATTGCATCGTAGTTATGGTTAAAGTATGTGTATGGATTCAATATTCATTAGTTGGAAAGGGGGTGGTGCAGTAAGACCTTTGAGAATTCAACATGCGTTTTCGTTGTTTGAATCAATATAAAATTAAGTAAAAGTAAATTCACTTTATTCAAGGAGGACAAAGATGAAACGAGGATGGTTAATAGCATTAGCAACAATAATATTGGCAGGAGGCATAGTTAGTACCGGTTATGCTGAGACAAAGATTGGTGGAGAGTTGAGGGTGAGAGGAGTAACGGTTGATAATAAGGAAGCTGCTACAACACCTACAATTAAACATACAAGCGGTGGTTTTTTTGAGCAGAGGACCAGGATAAATGCAGATGCAAATGTAAATGATACTACAAAGGTGTTTATCCAGGTTCAGGACAGCAGGAAGTGGGGTAGCGAAGACCCAATGCCCACCACTGAAGTACTTCCCTCTAAAGTAGATCGAACAATAGATACTGGTGATAATGATAATGGTGGTATTGATTTAAGCCAGGGTTATGTTGAGCTCAGCAAACTTTTTGGGCTATCACCGGTGTCTGTTAAGATGGGCCGTCAGGCAATGTTCTATGGGGAACACAGACTCATCGGTTCATTAGAGTGGAGCAACAATGCAAGAAGGTTTGATGCCCTTAAATTCATCTTCAAAATAGGTGATGCCGCAGATATTGATGTATGGACAGCCAAGGTAAGGGAAGCCAATGGAGATTGGGGAGATGATGATAACTTCAACGGAATCTATACTTCCCTCAAGATGGTACGCAATCATTTCATAGATGTCTATCTCCTGCAGAAGATGGCTGACACTGATGACGTTGATACTGACGCAGATGCCAACTTCTATACCCTCGGCGGCAGGGTAAAAGGGGATATTAAAAGCATTGGCTTGGATTATGCGGGAGAACTTGCCACTCAGTTTGGGGATCATGACGCGGACGAAAACAAGGTTGCAGTTGCCTATGCAGTCCGGGTCGGGTATACGGTCTCCCAAGCATTGGGTTTAAGGGTCGGTCTTGAAGTGGATGCTGCATCAGGTGAGGAGACTCCTGCCACTGCTGATGATGATAACAATAAATTCGACAACCTCTATCCAACCAACCATTACCTCTATGGTTTTACAGATGATGTTAATTGGTCAAACATGGTTGCATCTAACCTGAACGTAAGTTTAAAGCCTATAGACAAGCTGATGCTGGCGGTCGAATACTGGAAATATTCTGTTTATGATGATGTTGTCACTGGGGAGACGGGTGATAACGGCTCAGAGATCAACGGAAAGGTCAACTATGAGCTGAGCAAAAACATCAAACTTGAGACTGCCCTTGCCGTCAGGCATGCGGGTGATAATAATGTAAAGTCTTATGGCGGCTTTGGTGACATTCCGGCCGATAAGAGCTCCACGTTCGGATACTTTATGGTCAATGTCAACTTTATGTAATTGATGACACTTAAGATCGTCCATAAAGGCGTCAGCAAAGAGATGAGCTGACGCCTTTTTTATGTCACCTATACCATCTGACACATGAAAGATTTACCTGTAACACCTTTAAGGATACTGGAGATCTGAATATATCGTAAAGTAAATCCGTGTCTCTCCATCCTCATTGAAACCTTGGGCTAACCCTACAGCAGGTGTAATTTTAATCAAATAGCCCAGGGTCATATCAAATCTGGCTTCCATACCTGCACCTGTTTTTAATTTGTTGAGATAAAATTCATTGTTATCATCCCAAACCTCTCCGAGGTCATAAAAAACAGCGGTATGCAGCCTGTCCCAGAAAAATGGCTTAGTGTTCCAACCCTTTAATATGTACCATATCGGCATCCTGTATTCCAACGTAGCTGTGGTCGCGTACTTTCCTGCAGATGATCTTGATGGGTAACCTCTCAAAGGGAATTCACTTTCCAAGATAGTGCCTCCAAGTTGAAATGCCTGCTGGGGTATTAAATCACCACTTGCGATGGCACCTCTCATCTTAAAATACAGGACACTGTGTCTTAAGTTTCCAGAAAAGGGGAGTCGCAGGTACTCTGAATAATCCGCAATATATTCTTTTGAATTCAAATCACTTCCTGAGAACATAGAATAGTGTCTATATGACAGGCTAATTCTGCGTCCCTCTTCATAGCTTATAGAGTATGGATATTTAAGGCTATTTGAGAACTCGATGTCTGTAAAGATGTAATCTCTTCTGCCCTCGGACACCTCAACACCGTGGAATCTTCCCCTGTCAAGCTCACTCAGAGCCTCTTGTTTCTGCCATTTATATCCAAGTGTGAATCTGAACTTCATCTCAAGGTAGTTTATTGGTATTGATGCACCCATCATAAGACTGCTGTTTCGCTCAAAGTAGTCGCCTTTTCCAAGGAGGTCTGAATAAAGAACTGGTTTTGATCTGGTGTGCAGCAAGAATGTGGGATAGACGTAGTCATTCAGGTAGATAGCCTCATAATAGAATTTATTGCTAGAAAGGCCTGAGCTTAATTCTACTTGATAAGTATTGTAACCAAGCACGTCCTGAGCTGCCGTGAAGACCCCACCGACAACACCATCATGATCAACCCCCATCGTTGGGAGCCAGAACCGTGGGGTAAGAGTATTTATGGCCTTATATGGCCTGGGTTCTGTCATCTCAATTTCATCTTCCTGCGCCGTAATGTCAATCTCAATATTTTTAACCCAATTGGTCTTGATAGAAGGCCCTGCCGAAGGCATCCATTCCATGGGACCGTATTCCATGACTGCAATCTTAAAACCTCTTGAGTTATAGGTTGAAAAGATGATCCCTTTTCCGTCTATAGACACGTCAGGCTGAAATACCCCACCGAGGACGTGGGTTATCTGATACCTCCTGCCATCATTAACCGAATAGGCAAAGAGATTATAGACCCCTGTCTCATCCGAGGTATAAATAATAAATTGTCCATCCCTTGACCATGTTGGATATACAATTGTAAAGCTGTCTTCTAAAAGCCGTGCATGTGTCTTTTCACTAACATTGTAGAGATATAATCCTGATTTTCCATCATTATGCCGTATTGTATACACTATGGATGTACCGTCAGGGGACCATCTTGGACCAGATAATCGCATAAGTTTAAAATCAGTAAGAACCTCTATCTTCTTACCATCCTTTTCTAAATTGCCTTCCAGATCCAACAACGCAAGATTCTGGTTCCCATTTTTAGTTATGACGATCGAAAATCTCTTGCCGTCAGGTGATAAGTCGGGATCTTTTACGCGGAGTCCTTTTGTGAGTCTGTCAATTTTTCTCCCTTTTATATCGTATGAGTAAAGATCCTGATAGATGTTAAAGCCCCTAACAATTTCTGCCTGGCAGAAATAGATTTTACTTGAGTCAGTGGCCCAGGTGATGGTACTGTCTGAAGGGAGCCTTCTTGTGGCTACCTTTGTATTTGAACCATCTATGCCGGATAACATTATTACATCATGATTGTGCGGCTCGTGCCTATTGTAAGCAAGAAGGTTACCATTAGGTGAATATCTGGGATTTGTAAGGATCTCACCACTTATATCAAGGGTCTTGAAGGGTGTAAAAGGCAACTTTTCTAATTCTTTTATTCCCCCCCCCTCTTCCTTTCGCAGATCCTCTATCATCTCATAATAAAGCGAGACATAGTTCTTTCCCCGGAATAGCCTTGCCGGAACCGAATTCAGAAAATAAGGGAACCTTCCGGAATGCATAATGTTAAGCCTTCTGAGAGACTCCTTGCCGTATTTATCAGCGATGTACTTGTGAAGGCTCAGACCGAATATATATGGCATATACCCGTTAGGCCAGTCAGGGACATCCCCGTTTATCCTGTCCACCGTTGGGATGTTATCCTCTTTAACAGCCATACGGTATATCATATCAACGTATGTACTCCTTCCCCTGCCAATACCAGTGTATTCTGTCTCTGCCCACGTTGCAATTCCTTCGAGCCACCACGGAGGCAGGAATACGTTTGGCGGTCCTGTGACTATGAACAATATGAGAGATAGCAGGTCATTACCTGGAATGGGTTTCCCAAAGATCTTTCTCATAACCTTTGAGTATCCTCTTGATGGATCTATTGTGAGTATGTGGGCATATTCATGGACTATGATCACCTTAAGCCAGTCCTCGTACTCTCCTATCGTCATTTCTATTGATGGAGGGACGACATGGACATAGATAGTATTATAAGGGAGCACAGTGGTGTAGGCATTAGCAAAATCCGAATTGTCTATCAAAACAATCTGGGTTTTTTCACTGGGAATCCACCCGAACTCTTCTGTCAGGGCTTTGTGTGTGATCTCTGCTATTTTTGCAACCTTTTTAGCTACATCGATAAGGTCCTGATGGAAGTGTATAGTAAAGTGGTCTGTCTCGATGGTGGAGAATTTAAAAGAGGTACCAACCTGGGCGGCATTAGTAAGAACAGAACTGAGGCAAAGTACAAAAATAAAAGAAAAAATTATAAGAAGTATTTTTTTCATGGCTATACTTTCATATAGCAACCTAACAGGAAACTTTTTTATAAGGAAAATAGCAGTATGAGATTTTTCCGTCAACAAAGATTTTAATATTTATTAGTGAATAAAATTATTTAAAATCTTGTCGGGGCATTATCTGTGGTTTGTATATCCCTTGATTATTAAGCGGTACTATGTTAAAAAGTCTCATTAAGTAACATTTTTCTGATAAAGACATTAAGGAAGGATATGCTTATACTTAACGGACATACCCTTAAATTACACAATCTTTGGCAAGCTGTATACCATGGGGATAAATGTATCATAAATCCGGATTCAAGGGTTTTGATGAAGAAGAGCAGGGATCTTGTGGAGCGTCTCGCGAGCGAACCCAGGGCTATTTACGGTATTAATACTGGTTTTGGTCCTCTCAGCGATACGCGGATTTCTGAAGACAAATTGGAGCAACATCAGCTTAATCTACTACATCATCTTTCAGTTGGGCAGGGGGAGCTTTATACATCCATTGAAACAAAGGCTATTATGATTGCCAGGGCAAATGCCTTAGTTCGTGGGTATTCAGGAATCCGGGAAGAAGTAGTGGAATTGTTGTTAAATGCCCTTAACCAAAATGTATTACCCGAGATTCCCAGTGAAGGGTCTGTCGGTGCCAGCGGTGACCTGGTGCCGTTGGCCCACATGAGCCGTCTATTGGTTGGATTAGGGTATGCACGGGTTGATGGCAGGCGGCTTCCAGCGAAGAGTGCCCTTGAAGAAAAAGGCCTGTCTCCTGTTACGTTAAAATGTAAGGAAGGCCTTGCCCTTGTAAATGGAACATCTGTTATGACTGGCCTAATGGCATTGGCCACTGTAGAGTCAGCGTGTATATTAAGCTGGATGGAATTTCTTACCTCCTGTCTTTTCCAGATACTTTATGGTGAACCTGAAGTGTTATGTGAACAGATTCATCGGGCTCGTGGGCACAGAGGACAGTTTGCAGTAGCTGGAATGATTACTGAATATCTCCTCTCTCATCCGGATTATGCTAAAGAGATAAAAGAACATCATTGGGGAACTCATCGGAAACCTGTTGCCCCGGGGGTAGAGATTCAGGACCCATATTCATTGAGGTGTTCACCCCAGATATTAGGTGCCTTTCAGGATGCCTATTGGCACGTGGAGCAGGTTGTAACAAGAGAATTGAATGCATCCACTGACAACCCCCTTGTTTTTCCTGATACTCAAACCGTTATACACGGCGGGAATTTTTACGGACAGCATGTTTCTATGGTAAGCGATTATCTGAGGATAGGTCTTGTCAAACTGGCTTTATTGTCCGAAAGACAAACGGAACGTCTTATGAATTGGCGTTATAATATTGGACTTCCTCCACTTTTATCAGGCGACACACCAGGATTGAACTCCGGCATGGCCGGCTGTCAGTTGTTAGCCACTTCGCTTGCTGCGGAAGCAAGGATATTGGCCACACCAGCCTCAGTACAGACTATTCCTACTAATGCCAATAATCAGGATATCGTCAGTATGGGAACAATATCAGCCAATATGACGAGAAAGGTGCTGCAGCTCCTTTGGAAGCTCCTTGCCATTGAATCCATAGCCCTTGTTCAGGCGGCTGATCTAAGGGACAACCGTAATGTTATGGGGAGGGATTACCTGACTTTTTATCAGCTGATTAGAGAAGTTTCACAGCCATTGAAAGAAGATCGTCCGTTATATGAAGATATTGAGCGGGTTTCAAGATTGCTGCAGTCTGAAGATGCACAGAAAACCTGTCTCAGGGGTCGTCCGCCGAACCCACTGAAGCCTTGAAAAATGGAGCAATGCAGCGAGAGCCGCCTGATACGCTCGTTCGACTTATTCTATGTATATATCCAGGATACAAAGATGGGCAGTTCTACAGGTATACCTGTTGTTGTACCTCTTCCTATCATCTCTGTTGGTTACCACGGGATGTTATACCAACAAGGTTCCTATAAAAACCATTTATTATAAACATCAGGGGGAGGGGAAAAACTATCTTCTCGTATTTCTGCATGGAAGGGGAGGCAGCGCAAGAGATTTCGGGGAGAATGGGTTCATTCAGGAGATAAGAAAAAAAGGGTTGTTAGTCGACATGGTCTCTGTTGAAGCACATATGGGATATTATGGGGACCGCAGTATAGTTATTCGTTTAAAGGAAGATGTCATCGATCCGGCTAAGGCCGAGGGTTATGAACATATATGGTTGGTCGGGGTCTCGATGGGTGGATTTGGGGCATTGTTATATACCATGGCATACCCTGAGGACGTAGATGGCATGTTATTACTATCCCCTTATTTAGGGGATCCCCCGGTAATTAAAGAAATTTCTGAGTCAGGCGGGGTGTTAAAATGGAATCCGAAGGAAATTGATAAAACCGACTGGCAGAGAGAACTTTGGAGATGGCTTCAAACCTATACATCAAAACCACAAAACATTTCTAAATTATATCTGGCATACGGACTGGATGACATGTTTTATCCTGCGAATAGTTTATTAGCTGAAGTCCTTCCCGGAAAATATGTGCTTACAGTGAAAGGAAGCCACAACTGGTCTACATGGATGGCCCTCTGGTCAGAGTTTATAAAAAAGGCGGATTTTCCAAAAGATGAGTAGGTAGTTAAGGAATTGAAAGATAATTTCATATGATTGTTTTAATGGGTATTGGGATTGTGGTGGCGATATTTTTATGGGGCACTCTGTGGCACAACAGCTCCATCCTGTTCGAAACGTTATACAGGGGTGACCGATCAAAGAAATGGGTGGCATTGACATTTGATGATGGCCCACACCCTATTTTTACACCTCAGGTACTCGATATTCTCCGGATATTTAATGCCAGGGCGACATTTTTTTGTGTAGGTCGCCTTGCCGAGATGTACCCGGATATTATTGAGCGTATTCACAGAGAAGGACACCTCGTAGCCAACCATTCTTATGATCACTCATGGCTTATGTATATATGGACCCCTTCAAGGGTTAAATCCTCGATTATAAATACTGGTAAGATATTGAAAAAGATAACAGGTGTTTTCCCAAGATTCTATAGGCCTCCGGTTGGGATTAAAACTCCTCCCCAGATATTGACTATATGGCGAACGGGTCTCAAGTTTGTTGGATGGACCATCTGGTCACTGGATGGAGGACAACGGACTCTCAATAGGGAAAAGACCCGAAGTATGATTGCCAAAGCGAGAAACGGGGATATCCTCCTGTTGCATGATGGGAAACTTAACGTAAATGGGGCTTTAATTCAAAATGAGGCCCAGGGTCGTGCTATAGCAGAATGTCTGCCAATTCTCATAAAAGGATTACAGGCTCAGGGATTTGAACTTGTTCCACTCAATACATTGTTCGGTTTACAGGGTAGCATAGAAACTCCGGTTGAGGTCCTGGAGATAACCCCTGCAGCAAACCTGCGCCACCTTTTTAAAAGCGTATCACATACCTTATTAAACGAACATGTCAGCCCCTTTAAGTTATCACTTGCACTGATTCTCGGTATTATTATAGGATGCAGTCCCTTCTTCGGACTTCACGCACTGATAGGTCTCATAGCTGCTGCCAGGCTCCGGCTCAATAAGCTGATCACAATAATCGGCACCAATATCTCCAATCCTCTGACAGGCCCTATTGTGATCATGGCCAACATCAAGGTTGGGTGGCGCATCCTGTATGGTTCCTGGTTGACCATTGGGGTAGATGATTTAGGCACCCAATCAATATGGCATCTTGGCAACCGTTTTTTGGTGAGTTGGCTTGTGGGTTTTCCTCTTGTCGGGGCCGTAACAGGTATGGCAGTCATAAGCCTTTTTTATCCGTTTTTATGGATTTGGCAATCGAAAAGGGCTATCAAGTAATATCAAGTAAAGGCTTGACAAATCTAACGCACATGATAAAATTCAAGCGTTTTAATAAAGGAGGGTCGTAGTTATGAGATATGCAAAGTATTTATTTGTGACGCTGCTTCTCTGTTCAGCCGTAACTATACATGCAAAAGAGATAAAGGAAAAGCGGGTTGTTGCAGCAGTCGATGCGGATGGGGTTCAAAGGGTGAAAATCCTGGGTGGTGACTATTTCTTTGATCCGAATTATATCGTGGTCAAGATGAATATACCGGTTGAGCTGATAGTGAATAAGGAGTCTGGTATTGTACCTCACAACATTCTAATCAAGGCCCCTGAAGCTGGTATCGATTTTGACGAGAATATGCGCACAAAACCAAAGGTTATAAAATTTACACCAACAAAGGCAGGGAAATACGATCTTATCTGTAATAAAAGATTCCTCTTCTTCAAGGACCATAGAGCAAAAGGGATGGAAGGCGTATTCGAAGTAATTGAATAAATCCAGATATTAACCTGCTGCCCCAATATGATTAGCAAACATATCCTATCATATCTTAGATATTCTCACGGATTATACAATATACTTATTGCATTCCTGTTTTTCTACCAGGGGTGGCTTGGTTTTACAATAAGAAGGCAAAGAAATGGAGGCAAACCCGCATCTAAAATAGCAGCAAAAAGACATTACAAATTTGGTCCAGGTGTGTCTATCATGGCAATATTAGGATTATTTGCCGGGGTCATCCTTGTATTGATAGATAAAAAAAATGTGTTTGAATATCCGCTGCATCTTTTTGTGGGACTTACTATAGCCTTTTTTATTCTTATCTCATACAGGATTTCAAAAAGGATTAAAGGAAAGAATTCACCTATGAGGACCCCCCATTTCATAGTCGGGGTAAGTATCCTTTCCCTCTATCTAATCGAATTAATTCTTGGACTGGGGATACTCTTTTAGATATATCCAGGAAGTCATGAAATTTCATGAAATCGCAAATCTTACTAATCCGTATTTTATAAAAATCATTAACAGATAAATATCCCTTCCGAGGCGCAATATTTGAGCGAATCCTGATAAATTCGTTATATTGACATATATATCCCTTTTCTATATAATTTCACCCTAAAAGGGTAAGATTATGGATTCTAATTCTTGTCAATCTGATAAAGAAAATAACTATAAAATAGCTTTGATAACTGGTGCCAGCAGGGGGCTTGGAGCAGCTATTGCTATCTGCCTTGCTAAAGCAGGATATGACATTTGGGCGAATTATCTCAGCAATCATGAGGCTGCAAGACGGGTGCAAGCGGAGATTAAAGATCTCGGTAGAGAATGTGTCCTCCTTCCGTTTGATGTCTGTGATGAAACGGGTTTAAATGAAGTATTGGAGCCGATGTTGGCGGAGGCTGTACCGAATGTCCTCGTGAATAATGCAGGACAGAATAAAGACACCCTTATGATGTGGATGACGCGTCAGGAGTGGCAGAGCATTACAGATGTAAACCTCCTCGGATTTTTTCTTGTTACAAAGGCAGTGCTGGTCGGGATGTTGAAACGGCGTTCAGGACGAATTATCAATATTGCTTCAACAGCCGGCCAAAGCGGACTACCTGGGCAGGTGAATTATTCGGCTGCAAAGGCTGGTTTAATCGGAGCCACAAAATCATTGGCAGCAGAGGTTCGTAAAAAAGGGGTTATAGTCAATTGTGTCGCCCCGGGCTTTATTGAAACGGATATGACAAAAAGCCTCCCTGTTGATAAAATACTGCCTTCAATCCCGGCAGGCCGTTTCGGAACTCCGGAAGAGGTAGCCGCAGTGGTTGAATTCCTCTGCTCGGATATGGCAACTTATATTGTCGGCCAGGTAATATCTGTCAATGGCGGCCTGTACATGTAACTGGATATGATTATATGAGTTATATAACTTCATAAAATGAGATTTTTAGTCAGGATATTGCGTATTTGCTGAAATAACAGGAAAGTCTATCACAATCTTATGCATCAAGTGGCAATAACAGGAATTGGCATAGTATCAACACTGGGCACAGGGAAGGAAAAAGTAAAGGTATCCCTTCAGAAAGGGCGATCAGGAATAAGGATCGATCCATACCGCAAGGATATTGGATTCAGAAGCGCCCTCACCGGATATATCGATGACTTTGTTCAGCCTGATTTGGATAGAAAAAGATGTCGTACGTTAACTGACTTCGGTCTGCAGGCCTATGCAGCAGTACTTGAGGCTGTGGAAAGTGCTGGTTGGGATAAGGAGATGATTCAAAGTGAACGTATGGGCCTTATTATAGGGAATGATTCTTCCACTGTTGCAAATTTCAAACAGGTAGATATAACTCTCAAAGAAAAGAGCACGTTTGCCTTAGGTGCGGGCCTTGTTTTTCAGGCATTGAATTCCACTGTTTCTATGAATCTGAATACTATCCTCGGTAATCGTGGTGCATCATGGACAATAAGCGGTGCATGCGCTAGTGGAGGCCATGCAATAGGTCAGGCATGCGACCTGATAGCGATGGGCCGGCAGGACCGGGTAATCTGTGGAGGGGTTCAGGAGATTACATGGGAGTCGGTCTCCAGCTTCGATGCAACAAATGCATTTTCACTCCGTGAAGGCGATCCTCAAAAGGCATCCCGCCCGTTTGACAAGGGTAGGGATGGCTTAGTTCCAAGCGGGGGAGCGGCAATGGTGGCATTGGAAAGATACGATCTTGCGAAAAAAAGGGGGGCGAATATACTTGGAAAGATATTAGCCTATTCCTTCAGCTCAGATGGATCCAGACTATCGGTGCCGTCCGGCGAAGGGCTTGAGCGTTGCATGAGCGAATGTTTAAAATTGGCCAGGATAACAACTGCTGAAGTAGATTATATATGTGCCCATGCTACCTCCACCCGGATTGGTGACGCAGTGGAAGCAAAGGCAATCTGCAATGTGTTCGGAACATCCGCCCCGTGGGTTTCATCCATAAAGTCGATGACAGGTCATGAAATGTGGATGGCAGGGGCTGCCCAGGTTATCTATTCCGTCATTATGGGGGTTGAAGGATTTATAGCCCCCAATATAAATTTTGGACAACAGGAAGAAGGGGCTCCGGTTCTCAAAATAGCAGCGGAAACCATTGATGAAAGGCCAAAGATAATACTATGTAATTCAGCCGGTTTCGGGGGCACAAATTCTTGTCTTCTAATAGGAACGAGCTTATGAAATATGATTCTGTCATTATAGGATCAGGGATTACTGGCCTTACATCTGCTCTTGTTCTGGCTCAACACGGATATCGGGTCGCTATTGTTGAAAAGAATAGATCTATTGCGCCGCTGCTTCGAAGGTTTAAACGTGGAAATGTGTGGTGTGATCCAGGTTTTCACTATTCCGGCGGTTTTGAAGAATCAGGGGTCTTATCCATCCTTTTGCGTTATCTGCGCATGAGGGATGATATACGGCCGATACCTATGGTTAATGATGGATATGACATTTTGTATTTAGACGATCGGGAGATACCGATCCCCTGCGGCATGGAGCAGGTGGGGGAGACACTATGCACGTATTTTCCACGGAGCAAACAGGCCATAAATAAATATATAGAAAAAATCAGATTAATCATGGAAGCAACCCCTTTTGTTAATTTTGATATCAATTGGGACGACTTTGCCAGAAGCCCATATAACACAGAGAGTTTAGAACACTTTTTAGATTCTGTGGGTGCTGAAGAAGATCTTAAGGAACTCCTTGGCCAATACGGCCGGTTTTTGTACGGGGTATCTGCCGGGGAAGTTCCTTTATCCATTCATGCCCTGATCATGGGATCCTTTTATAAATCACCGAAAACACTGATGCACGGGGGAGACGAGATCGTTGATGCCTATGAGAAAAGGCTGCAGCAAGAAGGGGTAGACATCTTTTGCAATAATCCAGCGATAAAGATAGAGGTTGATGATAATCGCCGCCTGAAGACGATTAAAACAGGCAATGGAGAGATGCTGGAATGTGAACATTGCATTAGTACGATCCATCCATCTCTGCTGGCAGATATTTTGCCGGCTGATGCTGTGCGTCCAGCATACTTGTCGAGGTTGAGAGGGCTTGAAAATACCAATCCTCCCTTTGCAGTATATCTTGAGGTTGATAATGTCCCGGAGAAGATAGCCTATTCTAATTTATACAAATTAAGCCGGTTAACTGAAAAATCTATAGGTGTAATGGCCTGCGATCCAATAAAATATGATAATAAAAAAAGGGGGCTTTGTATACTGCGGGAGTCCCCTGAGAACAAATTTCCTAAAGAACGGTACGGTTCGTATAAACGGACTGCTGCATATATTGAATATAAACAAAGAGAAACGAATAATCTCGTTACGCAGTTCAAGGAACTGCTTCCCGGGATAGCAGGTGGAGTTAAAGTTGTTGACAGCGCAACATCATATACATATGAAAGATATACCGGGACACCCGGCGGCTCTATGTATGGAGTAAAACAGTCGGTAAACCAGATAAAACTCAGCTCCCTTACTGCAATAAGGGGGTTTTACCTGGCAGGACAGAGCATACATTTACCCGGAATAATGGGCGGAGTTATTTCGGGATTTCTCGGGGCATCAAATATAATAGGATTAGAGACTATTTGGAATGAGGTAAGAGAGTGTCGTTAAGAAGGGTTGTCATCACCGGGATGGGTGCAATTTCACCATTTGGAATAGGCATGAAGACCATGATGGACGGTCTCTATTCAGGACAATCTGCTGTTGTCTCTCAAAAGGCAGAGTGGGAATGGCAGATAAAAGATCTGAATTGCTTGGTTGGTGCACCGGTAAAAGAATCTCTTCCTTCAAAATCAATATCGAGACAGTACAGGCGGACTATGGGGCCGACTGCTGTTATGGCACTCCTTGCTGCCCAGGAAGCTATCGTGAATGCCGGTATTTCTAATTCCTTTATTTCATCCGGAAGAACAGGTGTCAGTTTTTCTGCCTCAACAGGAAGCGCTGAATCTCTAACTCAATATTTTAAGGAATTTTTTAAAAGCTCCTCTTTAAAGAATATATCTTCTGGTTCATTTTTCCAGGTTATGAGCCATACAAGCGCTGCTAATATAGCCCATGTCTTAAATATAAAAGGCAGAGTGATTTCCCCTGATGCAGCATGTTCGTCAGCTACTCAGGCCATTGGGTTGGGGTATGAGGCCATAAAATATGGACTCCAGGATATCATGTTATGCGGAGGGTCAGATGAACTGAACGCTATCGTCTGCGGTTCATTTGACCTGCTCAATGCCACATCATGCCGCTTTAATGACAAACCAACGCAAACACCGCGGCCTTTTGATCGTGACCGGGATGGTACTGTATGTGGTGAAGGGGCGGGATGTATCATACTTGAGGCTGAAGAGTTTGCAATCAGGCGGAATATTCCAATATTAGCAGAGATAAAAGGCTTCTCAACATTGTCTGATGGGACCCATCTGGCACAATCGCACAGTGACTCAATTGTGAGGTGCATGGAAAATGCCCTTGATAGTGCAAATTTAACATCAGATGATATTGACTACATCAATGCCCATGCTACCGGCACTATCCTCGGAGATATTGCAGAAGCAGAGGCTATTAAGAAGGTCTTTGGGAGTAGGATGGTGCCTGTCAGCAGTCTTAAGGGTCATATGGGACACACCCTGGGTGCCAGCGGGGCACTGGAAGTGGCCGCATCAGTCAGGATGTTTAACGATAATATCCTGATTCCCACACTGAATCTAAAACATCCAGGGGAAGGATGTGAAGGTATTAACCATTTAATGGATATACGAAGGGGTAAAATCAGAACATTTTTAAAGAACAGTTTTGCCTTCGGGGGAATAAACTCCATACTCGTCATAGGGAGGTATAGTAATTAAAATGACCGAACAGGAAATTTCGAATCGTGTAAAAAAAATACTGATAGAGGAGTTTGAACTTAAGGAGGAGGAACTTAACGATGACACCTCTTTATATGACGAAATGGGACTGGACAGCCTGGACAGCGTTGATCTTATTGTTGCACTTGAACGTGAATTCAGCTTCAAGGTTATCAGAAATGTGGATGAAGAAAAGATACGTGCCATACGTAAACTTAAGGACATATATTGTTTTATAATCGAAAAGCAGAAAACGCTGGCCGGCCCTGAGCAGAGAGGGATCATAGACAGATAATAGAAATCATGTATAGAATTACGATGTATTTCCATAACATCCTTTATCTTTCCTATTTAATGGTGGCAACATTTTTTTATTATTTACTGGCATTTCCAATTATTATTTCTGCTTCTATGGTGTTTTATAAAGGCCGTTTAGACGATGCAATGAGATTCTCAAATCATATGTACGGGAGCTTCCTTGTCAGGATATCGTGGCCATTAATACGAATAAAATGTGTTGGAAGAGAAAATATGCTTGATAATACTCCGTACGTGGTCGTAGTAAATCATCGTTCAACAGCAGATATATTTTTTGGTCCTTTCTTTACTCCCCGCAATACTGCTGTTTTTGTCCGCTCCTGGCCTTTTAAATTATGGTTTGTAGGCTGGTTTATGAGGCAGGCAGGATACATCGATATAGAAAAAACAGACCTAAGCCTTTTTTGTGAAGGAGAAGGCCGTAACTTATACAAACGGGGGGTCTCTTTTTTGTTCTTTCCTGAGGGTCATCGCTCAAGAGATGTGAAATTACTCCCCTTTTGTTCAGGTGCATTCATTGCTGCTGTTGAATTCAATATGCCGGTTGTACCGGTTTGCATGACTGGAACTGAAAAATTCTTGTCCATGAATGACCATCTTGTAAGGCCGGCGGTTATTGATATAGATATACTCCCGGCTGTCCATCCCTCATCATTCCCGGAAGAAAGGCGGGCAGTAAAGTTAAAAAAACATGTTGAATCCTTGATAAGGGAATGTTTGAATGAATAACCGTTTGGATAACCATGCCTCTTTATTAAAAGAGTACCCGCAAAATGACTATTACAGACTGGATTTTGAATCATGCGAAGATATCCTGAAGATTCAAGACACGCTTCTGATAAAGCACCTGCATTATACAATAACACACTCTCGCTTTTACCGTGCATTGTTTGAGCGTAGTGGACTGGATATCTATTCAATTAAGGGGGTTCAAGACCTTGGAAAAATCCCTTTTACTACTAAGATGGACTTAGAGAGACATAATCATGAGTTCCTTGCTTGTGATCCTCAAGAAATTGTCGATGTATGCCTGACGTCGGCGACAACAGGAGAGTCTCCCAATATGCTTCTCCAGAGTTCCTCAGACCTGGTACGTCTTGCATATAATGAAGAAGCTGCATTCAGGATGATAGGAATAGACGCTGACCATACGTTGGTTATATGTGCTGCTATCGATCGGTGTTTTATGGCAGGGCTTGCTTATTACTTGGGTGGATTGAAAATTGGTGCAAGGATGGTCAGGGCAGGATCCGGGAGTGCGGCTCAACACTGGCATATGATAAAAACAACAGGGGCAACTGGTATTGTAGGTGTCCCATCATTAATAAGGAAGATAGGACAATATGCCCTGGAACATGGTGAAAATCCGGCTAAAATTGGCATACGCCTTATGGTTGCAATCGGGGAAGGGATCCGGGATCATAAGATGAACCTCTTGCCTGCTGCCAGACAGGTCGAAGAGATGTGGGGTGCGACTCTCTATTCAACCTATGCCTCAACCGAGATGGCGACGGCGTTCTGCGAATGCAGGGAGAGGAGGGGGGGGCATATACGCCCCGAATTAATTATCGCAGAGATCATTGATGAAAATGGTAATAAGGCAACCTCTGGTGGAACTGGGGAGGTGGTGATCACACCCCTTGGGGTTACCGGAATGCCGCTTATCAGGTTCAGGACAGGAGATATCTCTTTCCTGATCACCGAGTATTGCGGTTGCGGGCGTAGAACCCCGCGCATAGGGCCTATACTCGGTAGAAAGAATCAGATGCTGAAGTTCAAGGGCACTACCCTTTTTCCATCTGCCATACTTTCTGTGGTGGAAGGAATAGAAGGGGTGGATGGTGCGTGTATAGAAGCCAGGAAGAATGACGATGGAACGGACAATGTCATCTTATATGTATACTGCAAGAATCCTCCAGCTTTAGAGAAGGCGATTGTGGATAACCTTAGGGCCCGTATCCGTGTTGTCCCTGAAATATCATTTATCTCAGAGAAGGAGTTGAATCATAAGATATATCATCCTGAAAGGCGGAAAAAAATATCATTCATTGATTTTAGGTAATATGATATGACCTGGCGGTTTATACAAATTGTTTTAGGGTGCCTGTTATGTTTGTTGTCCGGCGCTTCAGCATATTCTCTGGAGTCTGATGCAGTATATCTTCGGGGAGGAGAATCCTGCATGGCCATTCTGGGTGGTTATGGCGCTACTCACGTGGGTATGGGTGAAACCAGAGAGTTTGTAGAGACGGCTGACCTTGTATTAAGATACGGACGCATTCTTCGTAGTGATATGGGTAGTTCCTGGTTAAGGGGACATCATGATCTGCTGATAGAGGTTCCTGTACACTTGGTTATGAGACCCATAACTTCACCTATCTTCGGGATGAATTTTCTTGCCAGCTATTTCTTATCATCATACAGAAAAGGTGAACCGTATATCCTTGCCGGGGGTGGGCCAGTATATACCGAGGCGGATATCCCTGGAGTAGGTTCCAGACTGAATGGCAATTATCAGGCAGGGATAGGTTTTCTATATAATCTAAAAAGAGGTTATAACCTTAACATGGAGTATCGGTTTCACCACATATCAAACTCCGGAACTGAGTACCCTAATGTACCATTGAACTCAAGTAAGATTTTATTGGGAATTACGTTTTTTTGATTATAAAATATGGAGAAACTATGGCTGATCTACAAAATATATTAAGGGGACCCTCATTGCCTGTCAAAGCATGGGACGTAGTTCCCCACAGGGGGACGATGCTTCTTATCGATGAACTATGTGAATGCTCATCCGAACACGCAGTCGGCAAGACATCTGTTACGTCAAAAAATCCTTTTTTAGATGCAGGAGGCAGGCTGGAAGGTGTCTGCTTTGTAGAGTTATTAGCCCAGCTTGCTGCTGCATCCAGAGGTCTTGACATCTTAAAGACGTCAGGCCCTGTCAAAGGTGGATACCTGACTGGCGTCAATGATTTCATTATTAACAAACGGGCCTCACTTGGAGATTTGCTTTATCTGCGGTTTAAAAAGACCATGGAAATGGAAACAGTCATTGTTATCGATGGCAGTATTTTCCTTCATGATGAGTGTCTGGCTTACGGAAGACTCAAGCTCCATTTAAACGAAATGATTTCGGCAGCCCCTTCGGTAAACTCAGTCAATGAAAATACGGGAGAGGGATCAAAACACCTCAATCCAGTCCATAGAAGTATAATATTTAGCGCGATACGGAAGAGCCGTTATAAACATAAAATATCCAACGAAACTGGAAGTTTATCCGGCGAATTCTGTTTCGAAACGGACTTTCCAGGGTTTGATGGTCACTTCCCTGGATTTGCTGTATTACCTGGAGTTGTCATGGTCGATATATGCATGGTATTGTGCGAGGATTTACTTCAAAGTCAGCTTGTCCTTACTGGCATTGAAATGGCAAAGTTCACAAAACCCATATTACCCGATGAGATAGTCAGAGCAGAAGTAAACGCGGTTGAAAACAACGGTATGTACAGGGTGCGTGCCAGGGTAATATCAGGGGATAAGATAGCTGCAAACTTTTTATTTTCAGCGAAAAGGGATATTAATAATTTATAAATATGAGAAGACGCAATAACCCACTCTACTTTCCCCATATCCCTGATGCTCCCCATCCTATAACAGCGCAGGTTAAACGCAAGGTGCGTTTTGAAGAGGTTGACCCCCTTGGGATCGTTTGGCACGGCCGATATCCAAGCTACATAGAGGATGGAAGGGCGGCCTTCGGCGAAAAATATGGTATTGGTTATCTGGATATGTACAGAGAAAACTTCATGGCACCTGTAGTCCAGATGCACATTGATTATCACAGCCCGCTCTCGTTTCCTGAAGAATTTACAATAACAGCCTCTCTGCATTGGGCAGAATCGGTCCGTCTGAATTTTCAGTACCTGATCACGGGACATGATGGTCGTGTGGTATCCACCGGGTATACGGTTCAGCTCCTGATGAACCTAAAAAGGGAGGTACTGCTCGCCCGTCCGGAATTTGTGGAAGACTTTTGCAGGCGATGGAAGGAAAAGCTTTTTAATGAATAAAGTTATTGTAGCAAAAACCTCAATAGTAACAGCAATGGGCAATTCATTAGAGGAGATGTGGCCGGGACTCAGTTCAGGGAGGTCTGCAATAAAGGCTATTCACCGCTTTAAGACGGATATGCTTGGGTATCATGACGGGGCTTGTGTAGATGGTCTTAGAATTAATGGAGGTGAAAATATCATCTGCGAATTGATCTCCAGGGCGCTGAATAATATTAAGCCCGTCCCCAGAGATACCCTCATAATCTGGACCGGCATCAAAGGGGATGCCCCATTTATTGAAAGCAAAGCCGAAGGGAGGGAAGGGAGGCCACCCTATCTTGCTAATCACTACAGGGAATGGGTTTGCAATTATCTTGGGATTCCAAACATCGGTATTGAGATCAATGCTGCATGTGCCTCATCCACAGTTGGTCTTGCCATTGGTGCGCAGTTGATCTCAGAAGGAAGTTATTCAAGCGTTCTTGTTTGCGCTGCTGATATAGTGAGCCGGTTCATCTTTACAGGTTTTTCTGCTTTGCGCGGCCTATCTGCAACTAAGTGCCGCCCATTTGACCGGGACAGGGATGGATTGTCCCTCGGTGACGGGGCTGCTGCAGTTCTGCTTACTAACATGGAGACGGCCGGAAGGATGGGTTATACACCACTGGCAAGACTTTCAGGTTGGGGTATAGCCAATGACGCCAATCATATAACAGGTCCTGCAAGAGATGGCCGCGGGCTGATAAACTCTATAAGATCCGCCATTACACAAGCCGGTCTTTCCCATGAGGAAGTGGATGCATACTGCGCACATGGTACAGGGACTACTTACAACGATGCCATGGAGCTTACTGCTGTTGAGGCGGTCTTTGGGTCGAGACTATTCCCGTTCTTCTCGGTAAAAGGGGCTATTGGACATACCCTTGGTGCTGCGGGGGCAATAGAAGCAGCGATTTCCATCCATGCCCTTGCAGAAAGGTGGGTGCCGCCCACCTCTGGATTAGTCAATCCGGAAGAAAGGGCAAAGGGAAGGGCATCAGATAAGGGACAACCTATTTCTGGCAACAATATATTGACTTCAAACTCCGGATTCGGTGGTTGCAATGCCGCCCTGATATTTGAGGGCGGAGTTAAAGGGGCATAGATGGATATCTGGATTACCGGGGGGGCGTGGATTACACCGAATGGATATGGCAGTATGGGTGAAGGAAAAGTTCCTGTATTAGGTTCGGGATTTCCTGTAATGCCTCCAGATAGTGATTTATTCCCACATCCGCATCCAAGGTATGGACGGTTCGATATGTATACAAAGCTTGGTTGCTCGGCTGTCGCCCTTGCAATGAAAAATGCCGGCTATAAAGAAGGTGCAGGAGATGAACCAGTCGGAATGGTAGTTTCTACCATATATGAAGTAATGGAGACGGATATTGCTTATTATCAAACCACGTTGGAGCAGGGAGGGGTTTTTTCAAGTCCTAACTTATTTTCCTACACCCTACCTGTAATTGTACTGGGTGAATGTGCTGTCCTGTTTCATCTCACGGGCCCTACCTTTTGTGTTGGCGAAAGTTCCGCCGGACCAGGGATGAGTGCCCTTCAAAACGCGGCATCCATGATTGTATGTGGGAAGACTAACAAGATGTTGGCAGGCTGGATAGACAGCCCCCCGCCAGGTTTGGCTGTTACCGAAACCAGACTATTGACAGGGGCAATATTCGTGATGCTTGACACAAGGCCGGATAACGTGCTATCTTTCCCGAAAACAATTGTATACGACAGAGGTAAATTGACGGTAAATAAGGACAGGGAGATATCCTCAATAGCTGACCTTTTTATCCACGAAGAGTAGTTGCAATATGAGAATCAAGCTTATTTACCCCAGGTGGAGAAAACTCGAAAGGCAGACTCATTTTAATCTCCCTCCCCACGGACCAGTAGTATTTGCAGCATCACTCCCTTCTTATGTAGATATTGAGTTTATCGATGAAAATGTGGATCCCCTGGACCTGGATGACAGCCCGGACATTGTGGCCCTCTCTGTTATGCTGGCAGCCCAGATACCTCGTGCATTTGAGATTGGAGACCACTATCGCAGACGGAGGATACCCGTAATAGCAGGAGGAATATCTGCATCTCTCCACAGCGAAGAGTTCGTACAACACGTAGATAGCATCTTTATTGGGGAGTCCGAAGGTCACATAGAAAAGGTACTGGAAGACTTCAGGAACGGCAGACTGGCGCCACTTTATGATTATAGCGGTGACCTTCCCAATATCGAGTGGGTAGGCCCGGCAAGGCGCGATCTCCTTAACAATGAACACTATATGTATCGCGGGATTAAGATGCTGGACCTGGTGCACGCTTCCAGGGGATGTCGTTTCAAGTGTTTTCCTTGCTGTACGCCATTCCTCGGGGGGCAGTTTTTCCGGCCCCGGCCCTTATCAAAGGTAGTCGAAGAGATAAAGTCGATTGACAATAACAGACTCTTTATCGTAGACAACTCGCTTGCCCAGAATTATCAGTGGGAGGAAGAACTTTTCAAGGCACTGATTCCTTTAAAAAAGAAGTGGGTAAGCCATCCCATTGAGGATGACGATAGGTTGCTGGACCTGGCGTATCAGGCCGGGGCCTGGTATGTTTACCAGGCCGTCTTTGATACATCTGAAGTCATTCGTAATCGGGTAAAAAGATATAAAGATCATGGTATTGGTGTGGAAGGGACTATAATTCTTGGTACAGATAACCAGGATATTGATTATATAAAGCGGCTGGTAGACTTCCTGTTAGAGATCGATCTGGATGTTGCGGAGTTTACCATCCTAACACCGTTTATGCATACCCCCATCCGGGCTAAACTGGAGAAAGAGGGTAGAATCCTCAGTAACAATTGGGCTGACTATACCTGTGACAAAGTCGTATTCCAACCTAAGAATATGACAAACACTCAGTTGCAGGATATATATTACTATGCATGGGACACCTTTTATAAAAACAGGCCTCAAGAATTGAAAATGGGAGACCTCTTCATGAAGGTGATACATAGGGAGATAGCAGACGGAACATATAAATCATCACCCAAACCAAAAGATTATGTGCGTCATACAAGGCAGAGGTAAGTCTTTACTGCCAAGGTTGATAGATTTGTCCCATATATAACTGTTAACAATGGCTAAAGTTCTTCTTATATCATCCAACATAACACAAGACCCTTATCCTGTTTACCCTCTCGGGATGTCCATGGTGGTACATGACTTAAGGTGCCGCGGACATGAAGTACTCGAATGGGATTACCTTGCAGAAGGTGGATCTTTACAAGGATTGACAGAGATCGTAAAGACCGAGTCACCTGAGGTTATAGGTATATCTATGCGAAACATAGATAACTGTAGTTACAATAATACTGTCTCCTATACCCAATTTTATCAGGATATCGTAAAGACCCTCCGTTCCTGTTCCAGGAATCCTATTGTCCTCGGCGGCCCTGGCTATTCATTGTTTTCAGAGGTACTTCTTGATAAAGTAGGGGGTGATTATGGTATAGCAGGCGAGGGGGAGGTTATCTTTGGACACCTGATTGAGGAACTGACCTCCGGCAGGATGCCTTCTAAAAGAATATTTAAAAATGAGACCCCCTTGAAAGGCGAAGAAATAGCAGTGTCTGAAAGAAACCAGAAATATGTGGAATACTACCTAATGCATGGTGGCATGATGAATATCCAGACCAAGCGGGGATGTCCATTCAGATGCGCATATTGTACTTATCCTGCCCTGGAAGGGAGGGCATACAGATGCCGTCCTTCGGCAACGGTGGCAGATGAGATTCAGATGCTCATAGAAAAATACCATGTAGATTATTACTTTATCGCAGACTCTGTTTTCAATGACCCTTCTGGACACTACCTTGAAGTTGCGGAGGATATTGTACGTCGCGGGATCCAGGTACCCTGGATGGCATATTTCAGGCCTGACCGTTTTCATTCGGAAGACATCAAACTCCTGAAGCGCTCAGGGCTTAAGGCTGTAGAATGGGGTACTGATTGTTCGACTGACCAGACATTAAAAGGTATGGAAAAGCACTTTTCCTGGACAGATGTAGAAGAAAGCAACAGACTATTTAGCTCTGCAGGCATCAGTTGTGCCCATTTTATACTCTTTGGAGGACCAGAGGAGACCGAGAAAACAGTGGAAGAAGGTCTTTCAAACATTAATCGGCTTGATAACTGCGTTGTCTTTGCCTCAACCGGCGTCAGGGTAATACCGGGTACACCAATTCACAAACGGGGGGTTATGGAAGGAATGGTTTCTTCCAGTGAGGATCTCATAGAGCCTTTTTTCTATTTTTCCAGGGAGGTAACTGTTGCCTACCTCGACAAAGCCATCAGAAGGTCCTTCAGCAATCGCATGGACAGGGTTTATCCATTTGAAAAGGATCTGGAAAAGGTGAGGGCCTTTCATAGGCTTGGATACAGGGGTCCAATCTGGGATATGTTGTTAGGCAAGAGAAACAACCGCGAGAGAAGGCGTATATATGAATAACGTCTTGTTGGTCATTCCCGCATTCAATAATCATAAGACCTTAAGGGCTGTAACAGAGAAGGCTTTAAGGACAGGGCTTAATATCCTCGTTGTAAATGATGGCAGCACCGATGGAGGCCCGGAGACACTGGATGGACTCCCGGTTTCGCGACTGGACTTTAAAGTCAACAGGGGCAAAGGTGCCGCCATCCTCTCTGCTGCAGATTGGGCAGAATCCAATGGATTTACACATATTATTACTTTAGATGCTGACGGTCAGCATAATCCCGAAGATACATCCCGGTTTGTTGATCTTATTAAGGAAAACCCCTGGACAATCATTATAGGGAACCGGCAATTTAACAACGCTGTACCGTTCTCAAGTCGTTTCGGCCGGCAATTCTCCAATATGTGGATATGGATTACCACCGGATGGAGGGTTCAGGACAGTCAAAGTGGTTTCAGGGCATATCCTGTGGCAGCCCTGCGGCAGGTTAACTGCCGGGGCCGAAGGTATGACTTTGAGGTTGAGATACTTGTCAGGGGTGTGTGGGCGGGCCTGTCGATAGTATATACGGATATTCTTGTCCACTACTCTGATGAAACAAAAAAGGCATCCCATTTTGATCCATTCCAGGACAATGTAAGAATATCCCGGGTATATACGTGGCTTGTCATACGAAACTTCCTACCCTGGCCGCATAAGGTGCTATTCAATACTGATAGTAAAGAAAGACTTTCTATACTTCATCCTGTCAGGTCTTTTAAGCTGCTTATACATGAAAGCGGATCTCCAAAGGATATGGCCTTTTCATCAATGCTCGGAATATTCATGGGGACCCTTCCCCTGATATCGTGTCATTCCATTGCGATCTTTTTTATAGCCACCAGGCTGCGGCTGAATCGACTGGTAGCACTCAGTGTCAGCAATATTTGCATGCCCCCTTTCGTCCCGGCTCTGGCCCTGTCAGTTGGTTATTTTATCAGACATGGCAGGTACTTAACAGAATTCAATATACAGACGCTGGGGTATGAGGCGCCCCAGAGGTTGTTTGAATACCTGATCGGCTCTTTAATAGTAGGGCCGGTTCTGGCGTTATTTGTAGGAATGATTGTCTATCTCCTTACCATGATATACCATAACCTCAGGTCTTCCAAAGGTAAAGATGGGCATGCGGGATAGTTTCGGAAAGGGACATAATCCATCCGCATATGGCGGAAAGATAGGTTATGGAATATTCCACCTCTTAATAAGGTTAACGGGCCCGGTACCTGCATACCTCCTGCTGGCATTTATACTTCCATATTATCTTCTGATAAGGTCCAGCGCCAGAAAGTCGACGTACTACTATCTGAGACACCGATTCCCGGATCAGGGGAGGATTAGGCGGTTCCTGACGTCAACCTGCTACATGTACCAGTTCGGGAAGGTCTTAATAGATCAGGCGGCCATGGGTATACTTGATAAGAACCGTTTCTGGGTAGAATTCCCTGGGCAGGAGAATTTATACAGTATGGCCCAGAAGAAGCGGGGCATGGTCCTGCTGACCACCCATGCCGGCAACTGGCAGACTGCAATGTCAACTATGGATAACTTAGAGACTAAGGTGAACCTCCTTTTCAATATATCAAATCATGAGGGGCGGCACTTTTTTGATCTTTCCGGACAACGCGACAGATTTCATTTTATTCCGCCATCGGGATTCCTGGGCGGAATGGTTGAGGCCACCAACGCACTTAATGCCGGGGAGGTTGTAGCTATCATGGGAGATCGGGCATGGGGGGCCAAGACAATGGAGATGGAATTTCTGGGGGGAAACGCTGCGTTTCCAATAACACCCTATTATCTTGTCGCTGTTACAGGGGCAGACCTGATAGTTTTATTGACTGTGAGAACCGGGAAATTGTCCTTTGCCATTGGAGTCAAGTACATTAGCAATGATCAGGACTGGACACAGATGCCGAGGGAAGAGGTTGTAAAAACCCTTTTGCGTCGGTATGTGGTTTATCTGGAAGAATACCTTGAAAAAAATCCCTATATGTGGTTTAACTTCTTTGATTTCTGGAGCACCAACAAAAAAGAGGATAATATAAAAAATATGGAGAAGGGGGTTAAGAATTGAGATTAGAGGATGAACTTAAATCTTTAATCATTACCGAATTAAAACTTGTAGATGTTAAGCCGGAGGACCTAAAGGACAATGATCCTCTGTTTGGCGAAGGACTGGGGTTAGATTCTCTGGACGCGGTTGAACTCGTGGTGCTTCTGCAAAAACATTACCGGATAGAAACAAAGAATCTGGAGCAGTCGAGGGAGGCATTCTCTTCGGTAAAATCCCTGGCTGATTATGTAAGGGGCAACAAGGGGAAGAAATGAAAACATCCTTTGCGTGCATTACCGGTCTCGGGTGCATCTGTGCAGCCGGTATTTCCCTTAAAGCAATAATGCCTGTGCTTTATACTGGAAAAAGAAATCCATCGGCCCCCTCAAATTTCAGAGCAGACATAGACAAGACAAGCCCGGTATTTGAAATCGCATGGAGTTTGCCAGCCGACCCTTCCGCGAACAATGCATCCAGGACATCCCTTCTGGCATTAGCCGCTGCCATGGAGGCATTGGAACATGCCCATCTCGACAATATGATCTTAAAAAAGAAACGGGTTGGGGTTGTCATTGGGACTACAGTAGGTTGCACATTAAACAATGAACCATTTTACAGGGCTTACCGGGATAAGAAGAATCCGGAGGTCAGTCCCATAAAAAGGTTTCTTATCAATAACACGGCCTTGTACGTAGCCGGATTTTATAACTGTAGCGGTCCTGCAGTAACCATAGCAAATGCCTGCTCATCAGGTACGGACGCCGTTGGATTAGCCAAGTCATGGATAGAGAATGACATCTGCGATATTGTTATTGCCGGAGGGGCGGATGAATTGTGCCGTACGACATATCTGGGTTTCACCTCCCTCCTTATTACCTCGCAGGAACCTTGCCGGCCCTTTGATAGGAACAGGAAAGGACTTAATCTTGGAGAGGGCGCCGGAATAGTCATTGTTGAAAGTAATAGGTCCGTTAAAGAAAGAGGTGTCCAGGTTATAGCGTATGTGAAGGGATATGGAAGCAGTGGAGACGCACATCACCCCACAGCCCCACACCCCGGAGGTTCAGGACTTCGCCGCGCCATAGATATAGCAATGAGAGATTCCGGATCGAAGGTTAATGAGATTGAATTTATAAATGCCCACGGTACATCTACCATGGACAATGATAAGGTGGAAGGGAAGGTAATTGCTAATATGTTTCCAAATTCTGTTCCTGTGGTATCTACCAAATCCTACACCGGACACACCCTTGGGGCAGCCGGTGGTATTGAAGCTGTATTAACGGTGCAGGCCCTCGTTGACAGACAAATACCAGCGACCGCAGGATTTGAGGAGTATGATCCGGAATGCGCAATTACACCCACAACAAAAAACACACCCATTAAAAGCGGGACAGCCATATCGAATTCTCTGGCCTTCGGGGGGAACAACTCTGTCCTGGTTATAGGAATGGAACACGCATGAGCATCTCGGTTCTGGGAATAGGTACTGTTTCTGCTCTGGGATGCGGGATAGATACGGTCAGGGAAGGTCTGGAAGGGAAGGCCAGACCAGTGATAGAGGAACACAATATCTCATTTACGGATGGTGAGGCATTGTTAAAGGTATATAAGGCGAGTATAAATGGTCTTGATCGCTATGTTGCCCGCCCGGCACTTCGTCGGATTGACCGTTTCAACCAGATGGCCCTTTTATCTTCATTCTTAGCCATAGATGACAGCGGGATAATCCCTGAAGACAGGGAGCGTATTGGTATAGTATTCGGCAGTGGGTATGGCCCGCTGCAAACTACTTTCAGCTTCCTTGATAGCCTGATCGATTTTGGGGATAGATGCGCCTCTCCTACCCTTTTTGCCAATTCAGTGCATAACTCTCTTGCATCACAGGCATCCATATTACTGAAGATCCAGGGGCCATGTTTAACTATTTCCTGTTTTGAACAGACCACCTGTTCAGTGATGTCAACTGCCATAAGCTGGCTGAGGGAAGGGATTGTAGACTATGTCCTGGCAGGGGTCGGGGATGAGTCCTGTGACGTAAGAAGCTACGCTACGCTTCTGTTGGGAGGTGGCGGCTGTTCTGAAATAAATCCCTTGTCCTTTGACGAATGCTCATATCTGTATGGAGAGGGTTTTGTGGTCTTTCTCCTGGGGGTAGGGACCACTGACAGGGGGTACTGTAACTTGATCAGTGCTGAGACCGGGGAAAATGAGGTATCCGGTGATCATGAGATATTATTTCTTGCTGCGAATGGTGATAAGGAGACAGGAAGATTTTACAGGCCGCTGATAAACAACCGGGGGAGGGTGCGTGCATATTCGCCGCTCTATGGAGGTATGCCTGTTGGGAATGGATTTGATATCGCGATTGCAGCCCTTTCATTAAAAGAAGGGGTAGTTTATCCTTTACCTCTTTTGGCACCTCTTTTGGCACCTCTCCAGGCACCTGTTCCCGGTGAGATATCATCAGGTATTACAGTAGTCCCTGAACAAATAGACAATAACACTGGTAATGCAAGGATAAGCTGTGTAGGATTTGATGGTAATGGAAATTACAGCCTCATAACCCTTGCAAAATAAATCAAATTTAAGACGGTTATAGTTATTAAATAAAAGGCAGGTAGATTTTAATGAAGAGATTACGCCATATCATGATTCTTACTGCCATATTCATTTCAATATGCAATACACCCCTTGTTCATGGGGCGGAAAAGTCCGTTGAATCGTACACGGAATTAACTGCGTCAGAACTGGATGCGTTCATTGAACGTATGACCGTTAACCTCCAGTCTGTGAAGAACCTTAAGTCAGAATTTATCCAGGAACGTCACCTTTCCATGTTCCTTGATGTTTTGAGCGCGAAAGGGTCTCTTTACTTTGAGACACCGGATAAACTCAGATGGGAACTTAAAGAACCTTATTCCTCCATCCTTATTTTCAATGGTGGTTATATTGCCAAATTCAATCTTGAAAACGGTAAATATGTCAGGATGAATCTTGGGATGGAAGATATGTTCCGGGAATCCCTGAGACAGATATTATCCATCATGCGCTGGGACTTTAAGAAGGTCCGTGAGGATTATAAAATCACCATTTTAAAGGGTGGGGACTACAACCTCGTTATGAGACCAGTTTCCACAGGTATGGCCAGGATTATCAAGTCCCTCGTCCTATCAATAGACCCAAAATCGAATTATATAACTAAGATAATTATCAATGAACCCCATGGAGACTATATAGAAATCAGGTTTTCAGGACAGGAGGAGAACCGCTCCTTTAATCAGCATCTATTCGATATAAACAATCCGCTGACGCAGCATCATTCAGAATCTACTCTAAACAAGAGCAAATGAGGAACAAATTTTTCTTAATGGTATGCATATTTCCCCTTGCTGTAATGGGCTGTATGGGCCCGAAATACTCTATACCTTTGCCGGCCAGTAATACCGAAGGGCAAAATGAAAGTATGCTGGAATTTCTGAATATTTACCCTGAAGAGTTCAAACTATCTCAGCACATCATTATGAAGGTTAAAGGCAAGGAGTATGAATTTATAGGATACTTAGTTGTGAAGGGGAAGAAAGGGTTTCGCGCACTTGCCTTTGGAGAAATGGGTGGTAAGATATTTGACTTCTTAGAATGGGATGGAAAAAGGGAGGTTGTAACTAAACCCGATGCTATGTCTTCAAGCCCGTTATTCGACGGGGTCATTGGAGATATAAGCCACCTGTATGATAGCGGGCAATTTGAAGATGCCTTTACATCTATGAATAATGGAAACATGATGATACTCGTATTGAGAAAACAGGGTAACAGGGTCGCCGAGTATAACTTCTCTAAAGGGGGTAACCTTAAGCTATCAATGGAGGCGCTTGACGGGCGGCTGGTAAGGGAGGTCAAATATGAGGACTTTAGACTTTACCCGGGATGGGCAAAACCGCTCCCATCCAGGATAACACTTATAAATCACCGATGGCATTACGAACTCAGGATTGAGCTTTTTAAAATAGACGTGGGTCCTGTTGACGAAAAAATATTTTTAAATAATAAAAAGGAATAACTGACAATGCATGGGCAACGATTGCCGGACAATTACAAGACGAGATTCTTCAGTAGTCTATTCAGGCACAAGGTCCTCGTGATTACTGGCTTCATAATAGCAGCCGGGGTGTTTATATATTCCGCAACCGGGATGAACCTGAAAGAAGATATCATGGACCTCCTGCCGAGTCATGACCCTATTGTGGAAAAATATAAGACAGTCCTTACCAGCTTCCACCGTTTTGATTATATGGTCATAGATGTAGGGCCCGAAAACGCAGACAGGACACCATCCAAGGATGAGTTGGTCAGGGCCGCAGATACCCTGGTGGAGAAGATGTCAGCATCAAACTATTTTAATGAAATACAATACAAATGGACCGCAGAAGATGTGGTAGAGGCATTCGGGATATTGCGGATGAACAGGGCAAATCTCTATACAGAAGAAGACCGCAGAGAGATGGAAGATAGACTTAAGACAGTGTCTATAAGGGAGACTTTCAGGGGTTGGCATAAACTCCTTACTGAATCCCCTGCGCCTTTTATTTCCGGGGTGTTTTATAACGACCCTCTATCCATAGACACCTTTCTAATGAAAAAACTGGAAAACTTCAAGTCAATGAGTAGCCAGGTCAACATGGAGGATGGAATAGTATTCAGCAAAGACATGAGGCATATACTAATCCTTGCCCTGCCTGTTTATCCTGGGACCGATAACATCTACGCAAAGGAATTGATAGACTTCATGGATAAGACGGTACAAGAATCCAATTCGGTATCTCCAGGTTTGATACACATCGCATATATGGGGAGTCACAGGTTTGGACTTGACAATGCTGAAATGATAAAGGGCGATATCAAGATGACACTCACTATGTCCGCTGTTGCTATTGCTGTACTTGCCCTCCTGGTATTCCGCCGTCCTTTTGTCCTCTCCCTCCTGACTATGCTTCCGGTCTTTTTTGGAGGGGCATTTGCATCATGGATGATCATGCTTATTAATCCAGGCATCTCTGCTATAGCCATAGGTTGCGGGGCAATGTTAATGGGAATTGTGGTTGACTTCGGTATACATTTCCTTTACCACGTAGATCAACTACCCCCAGGGGAGACAGGTCATGAGGCCATCATTCATATCCTGGACAAGTTGACCATACCCATTATGCTGACTGCGGCAACAACCCTCATTGCCTTTTTGACATTGGAACTCTCTGTACTCCCTGGTTATCGGCAACTGGGTCTCTTTGCTGCCTTTGGAATAGTTGGTGCAGTTGTCTTTGCACTACTTGCATTGCCGCTCTTGGTACCGAAGGGAAGGCATTCCAAAAGAGGCCCTGCGATAAATCTGGCAGGTATTTACCCCCCTTTCTTCAGGTGGGCCATGAAATATAATAAGACTCTTCTCTTAATTGTAGTAGCCTTGTCAGGTACAGCAGCTTTCGGCATTTATCGAATGGAATTCGAAGGAGATATCCAGAAGTTAAATGCGGTCTTTCCTGATACAAAAAGGGACCAGGACATTGTCATGGGGTCATTTGGCAGCATTCTGGACTCTATATCCGTAGTTGTGAGAGGAAAGGACCTGGAGGAGGCGCTGCAGTGGAACGAGAGGCTTTACTCAGAGTTGTTTATAATGCTGGACCAAGGTCAGGTGAAGGGAAACAACTCCATTTCTCTACTCTTTCCAAGTAAGGCCAAACAGGAGGAAAACAGAAAGAGATGGCAGGCGTTCTGGAGCAAAGACAGGATTGAAAGGATCAGGAAGGATGTTGAGGATGTATGCAAGGAACTTAGGATTCGACCTCAGACGATTATGAAAGTATTAATGGACCTTCCAGGTCCAATGCCGCCTATGGAGATTGAAAGATTAAGTCCCGGGTTACTCAGGACGATTGCGGCAAACCAGATATCCATGAACCACGACGGTGCCATGGTCATGACGAACCTTCAGATTTTTGACGACTATGCATACCCGTCCATCGCAAACAGGATCGAGGATTCTATATCCGGGTCCATAATAACGAATGGGAGGTATTTCGTACAACATATAGTCAGCTTGATCCACAGAGAAATGATGAGGTTGGGAGGGGTGACCCTGCTTTTTGTGGCTGCGGCAATGGGTTTTTACGCCAGGCGGGTCAGAACTTTCTTCAGGCTTATGTTCCCGTTGTTTCTGAGTCTCTTCTGGACATTCGGGATGATGGGCTGGCTTGGAATTAAGATTAATATCATGAACTCTTTGATTGTCATATTTATCTTCGGAGTAGTTGACGATTATTGTGTGTTCTTACATGAGGCATGGGAGCATGCAAACACGGGAAATGACAGCCACCTCTCCCATACAAGCGGTGCCATAACGCTCTCTGCAATAACGACCATCATAGGATTAGGTTCACTTGTCTTTGCCAGACATCCAGCCCTTCACAGTATAGGTGCTACGGCCCTTCTGGGTATAACGTTTGGGCTTGCAGCGGTTGTCCTGACCGTTCCTGTTCGGGGCCATAGGGATGTGGCGGGTTGATTTTAACTGATTTTGAAGTATAATGGGTGCTGTTGAAAAAGCAGGCGAAAGAAAAAATCTGGGTCAGAAGATTTATCATGTATAGTATTGAAATCATCTCCAGTGAAATTTGTGACTTTCTCCGCACAAACGTTCTTGCCGAAGGGGTCTCATTCGATGAGAACACCCCCCTGAGTTTGCTGGGGATAGATTCCTTTTCTATTATTGAGATGCTTCTCTTCATTGAGAGACGTTTTAATATTATTGTGCCGGAGAGTGAACTGACCCCGGATAACCTGAAATCAGTGGCTGCACTGGCACGCTGTATCCAAATCAATGTCCCGGGAGGTTGATATCCAAGCAAGTAGTAATAATATACCCGGTTATGTCAGGTTGACCGGGGGTGATTTTTTCAATCTGGCCATGGAGCTTGGGACTGCAAGCCCAACTCCCCCGGCTAATATCTGCCGACTCATCCTGCACCTCGATGGTCACCTCGATGCCAGATTACTCAGGGAAGCGGTGCGAAATACTGGCACAGAGGATTGGCTGGCAAATGCAAGGTGGTCCAGACCCATACCCTTTTTTATTCCGAGATGGAAGGTGAATGGGAGCAAAAACGGCTTTTTAATCCATGAGAACAATATAAACGAAGAAGGACCCCGAGAACTGCCTCGTTCTGTACTATCAAGGAAGGTCAGTCCTTTTAGCCCTCCAGCCTTTGCATTTGATATCATATACTACCCTTCTGGAAAATCCAGTCTCGTATTTACCTGGCATCATGCACTAATGGATGCGCGCGGGGCCGAGATGCTATTAACTTATATCGATCGATTGGGAAACGGTAAAGGGACAGGGCAGCCCATCCTCTTTGACAGGCCACCAACGCTAAAAGAGGATGTTTCTACATGGCTGAGGTTCCTCGTGAGATCGTACTTTGCAAGAAAGGCCATACATACTGCTGCAAGGTATTGCCGTGCCCCCATTGCCACAATAGAAACAACAGAGTTAAGACGAGGTAAGGATCAAGGTTACAGGATCTTTTCTTTTGACAGAGAAGAGACTGCCCTCATTGACCATGCCTGCATTCGCTCGGTGGCTAATTTCAGGATCAGCATTCACTATCTGGCAGCAACGATCAGGGCGTTAGACAAAGTCATCTACTCCAGAGGGTGCAAACCGGCGGCGTATGTTGTACCGGTGCCGCAAGATACGAGGAAACGCGGTTCTTTGGGCCCGGTCTTTGGTAATCAGATTACCTTCCTGTTCTTCAGGGCAGAGCAGGAGGATATCTCGTCCATGAACAGGCTTGTTCGTGTTCTTGTGAAACAGATGACAGACCAGATACGAGGTATGACTCCAGAGTCATTTACAACTACAATGGAGCTGTTCAGAAACCTTCCAATGGGGATATTCTCTTTACAGGCCGCAGGTCCGACGAAGGGCCAGATCGCAAGCCTCTTTTTCTCATTTCCAGGAGAGACATGCCCCGACCTTGATAATTTTCTTAATATACCTGTACTTGAGGCCCTGCATTTGCCGCCAGTATCAGTTCCCCCTGGACTGTCCATCATCTTTAACAGATACCGTGGCGGGATCTCAATTGTGCTTTCTTTTGTTGAGGGATGCCTTGACCCTGAAGAGCTTGATTTGCTGGAAGTCTCCATTCGCAAAGAACTTATGAATGAGGATTCTCATTAAAATTCATTATAATTTATATAAGAAGACACCAGTAAAATGCGATGTGTTGGTTGCAGGGGGCGGTCCTGCCGGGATCGCAGCCGCAATCGCCGCAACAAGGGCAGGTTGCCGTGTGGTTCTACTGGAAAAGTACGGTTCCCTCGGTGGGCTTGCATCAAACGGTAATGTTGGAACCATATGCGGTCTGTATCTGCCCAGCATGATAGATAATGCTCAATCCGTCTGTGGAGGGTTTGCCAGAGAATTTGCAGAGGAGATATCCATGCACTCAGGAGCGAAACCAGTGCATGCGGCTGAAGGACTATACGTGTTACCATATGACCCGTGGCATTTCCAAAGGGCGGCAGACAACCTTGTGCGCAGGGCCGCCGGCATATCAATAGTCCTCCATGGAACATTGGTATCCGTAGATGCTGGTGGTAGTAAAGTCAGGGAGGTCAGCGCCCTGGTCTGGGACAGGTGTGTATCTTTCAGGCCATCTTGCGTGGTGGACTGCACTGGGGAGGCCACTGTTTTATACATGGCAGGGGTAATAGTAGATGAGGACAGCGAGAATCAGGCGGCTGCAGTAATCTTTTCATTGGATACGTTTATGCATATGGAAGGCCGGGAGAACAGCTTAGCATTACTTCGCGATATCCATAGGGCTGTCAGGGAAAAACAGCTTACACCTCCATGCGGGGCAGTTTCTGTTGTCCCGTGTGCAGGTAAATACAACGGGTTCCGGCTTAAGGTTAATTTACCTTATGAGGCTTCTACGGACATGCATAAGTTGTCGGAACTGGAACTAAGGGCGAGGGATATTATAGACGAATTAAGTTGTTTTCTTAAGGCCAAAATTACACAAATGCCTGTTCAGGTGGGTGTCCGAAGCGGAAGACGGGCACGCGGCAGATCAATATTGACAGAAGATGATATCCTGAACTGCCGTAAATACCAGGATGGGGTTGCCTGCGGTGCCTGGCCAATAGAGGAGTGGGGTCTGGATATCCGGCCCCGTATGACATACACCCCCGAAAATGAATATTATGAGATCCCCATAGGTTGCCTTATCCCGGAGTCCATAAATAACGTGTTTGTTGCAGGCAGATGCATATCAGCGACTGCCAGGGCCATTGCATCTGCGCGAGTAATAGGGATATCCCTATGTACTGGATGGGCAGCCGGTAAGGCAGCGGCCTTTCAGGCTATGAATAGACCCCTGTCTTCTGCAGTGAAAGAGATAAGGGAGGAACAGGTAAGGGGGAGGGGGCATGGTTCATGAACATCGAAGAGATACTGGTTAAGTCAGCAGAGATATGGTCTGAAAAGATAGCAGTCATCGACAGGCATGGTGCTGTCAAATATAGCGCCTTGTTTAATGATGTGATGGACCTGAGCAGGAGGCTCAGAGAACTTGGTGTGGAACCAGGGCATGGAATAGGCATCATGGCTAAGAACAGCCGTGAATTCATAACCTCAGCATTTGCAGCCCTCCAATGCAGGGCCGTAATCCTTCCCATACATCATCAGATAAAGCATCCAGAACTCAAAGAGGTTCTTGATACTTGTGGTATCCATGCCGTTATAGACGATAAGTGCGGGATAAGGTACGGAGAAGGCCCCTTTTACGAGTTGCAAATTAATGGGGCTGATCCCCTCAGGTTTATATGGATCCACTCACATGACAGGAAAGCTATCACTGAATTTTTTAAAGACGCTGCCTATATCCGTTTCACATCAGGAACAACAGGAACATCGAAAGGGGTCGTAGTCTCACATAAAGGTATTATGGATAGAATAAATGCAGCTAACGCGGGGTTTGGGCTGTCTCATGAGGATGCTGTTCTGTGTGTCCTGCCAATGGCCTTCCACTTCCTTGTCTCAACAATGCTTTACTTAAAGGTTGGGGCTACTATAATCCTCTGCCCCGATCACCTGGCGCAGTCTATTCTAAACCAGGCTAATCAGCATTCAGCAACCTTCCTGTACGCCTCGCCCATGCACTACAAGCTTCTTACTGCTGATAGATCAGGCCTCAGGTTTAAGACACTGAATAGGGCTGTTTCGACTTCCTCATCGCTTCCGCCTGTGACATCCATAGATTTTCATAAGAAGTTTGGCATTCCTGTCAGCCAGGCTTACGGTATTATCGAATTTGGCATTCCTCTCATGAACAAAGATAACCCAATCAGGAAACCTGCCTCCGTGGGCCGCGCCCTGCCTGGTTATGAGGTCTCGATACTGGACGACACACTTGCCCCGGTACCGGGAGGTGCAGTTGGTCAGCTTGCCTTTAGAGGACCCGGGATGTTTTCGGGATATCTCAATCCTCCACGGCGTGCAGAGGAAGTCCTCTCCGATAAATGGTTCTTAAGCGGGGACCAGGCTTTAATGGATGAGGATGGGGATATCACCGTTGTCGGACGCACTAAGTCTATGATCAACGTGGCCGGGAACAAAGTCTTTTCCGAAGAGGTTGAGATGGTTGTAAACTGTCACCCGGATATCCAGATGTCCAGGGCCTCCGGGGGGCCACATCCTCAGATGGGCGAGGTAGTTCATTTGGATATAGTATTGAAAGATCCTTCCGGAGAGATTAACATAGATGCATTTATGAAATTCTGCAGAGATAGGATGAGCGGTTATAAAATACCTCATTCCGTCACGGTTGTTAAAGAGATAAACGAGACATTAAGCGGCAAGATAAGCCGGGTCGAGATATAACAGATGGGAAAGAAAAAGGGGAGAAAGATACTTTTTATACACCCCCTTGGGGTAAACTGGAGGCCGGGTGAGTCGGATATGGCCAGGGTTGCCAACATCATGCCTCCAATAGGTCTGTGCAGCTTAGCTGCATGGGTGGAAAAGCATGAACACAGGGCGTTTCTTCATGACTGCTACGCCTTCCCGACACAGGATGATATGATCATAGCCAGTATAAGGCAGGAAAACCCTGATTTTGTCGGATTTACAACCACAACATCCAGCTTCCTGGACGCAGTACGGATTGCTGAAAAAATAAAGAATGTTAATCCGGGCATCACAATCATTTTTGGTGGTGTTCACATCACTGCCCTCCGTGAGACCCTTATGGGGGACTATCCGGTTATTGACTATGGTGTGGTTGGCGAAGGAGAACTTCCGCTCTTGTCCCTTATGGAAGAGGATTATGTTTCGTTTGACGAAATACCTGGCCTGATGTACAGAAAAGGATCGGAGGTTGTGTTTACCGGGTATGGGAAGAGGAAACAACTGATGGAGATGGACAACCTCCCATTCCCTGCGTATGGAAAGTTAAAAGGCTTCCCCGGGTCATATAAGCTGCCGATCTTTAACTATCCAAAGGCCCCCAACACAACAGTGGTCTCCAGCCGGGGTTGCCCCTATAAATGTACATACTGTGATAGAACTGTCTTTCAGCAGTCCTTCAGATACAACTCTGCAGATTATATGTACGGCTTAGTCCAATACCTGAACAAGGATTATGGTGTAAGGCATATCAATTTCTACGATGACCTGTTTACGTTCCACCGTAAGAGGATCGAAGAATTCTGCAACCTCATGATTAAGGGAAGGCTGGGTGTCACATTTAATTGTGCAGCGAGGGCCGAGCATGTAGACCTCGAACTGCTGGAATTGATGAAAAAGGCAGGCTGCTGGATGATCAGTCTTGGCATAGAAACGGGTGACCCGGAACTGCTCAAGCAGCACAGGTCAAACTCTAATCTAGACATGATTCGAGAAAAGGTGGTTCTAATCAGAAAGGCAGGCATCCGCGCAAAAGGACTCTTTATGATGGGCCTCCCGGGTGAGACCGAGATGAGCATTGATAAAAGCATTCAGTATGCCCTCAGCCTTCCGCTTAATGATATGAACCTTGCAAAGTTCACCCCCTTTCCAGGCTCGCCCATTTACAAGGACATCCGGACCTTCGGCAGTTTCAAAGAAGACTGGGAGTTGATGAACTGTACAAATTTCGTTTTCATCCCGGCAGGTTTTACAGAAGAGCGGCTCGAAGAAAGATACAGGGAGTTTTACAGGAGGCACTTTGAACGTACCCATATTCTCTTTGATTATGTAACGATGCTCTGGCGCTCACCGGAAAGCTGGATGCGCTTTCTGTGGAACCTTAAAGACTTTCTTAAGATAAAGAACTCATATAAGGGGGATAAAAGATAGGCTTCATGAATGGGATATGATTAGATGATAAAAAGCTCAAGGCTGCATAAAGGGACACGCATAAATAGCGAAGAAGCGCTAAGGATTAGAGTTGTAAGTCAAGTAGTCCCTCACAAAGATTATTTTATAAAAATAACTGCGGAGTACGTTAACAGGCTCAGTCCGTACTACAGGAAAAGATATGAATATTCTTGAGCTTAAAGGCATACATAAAAGATACCATCTTGGGGAGACCGTAGTACACGCATTGCGTGGCGTGGATTTGACGATAAAGAAGGGGGAATTTGCGGCGTTGCTTGGCCCTTCAGGGAGCGGAAAAACCACCCTTCTCAACATTGCCGGCATCATAGATGAGCCGGATGATGGAGAAGTTGTGATAAACGGTAATAAAATCTCCGAACAAACGGACGAGCAGAAGGCCGAATTGAGGAATAAAACCATTGGCTATATTTTTCAGACATTTAATCTGATACCGGTGCTTTCTGCGCTGGAGAATGTGATGCTGCCGCTGCAGATCCGCAAAGGCGTCTCCGGCGTTATGGATCTGGCCAAGAGAAGGCTTAAAGAGGTAGGCTTGAGCGATTTTATGCGCCATAGGCCGGATAAGCTGTCCGGCGGACAGCGCCAGCGTGTTGCGATTGTGCGCGCACTGATGACCGATCCGCTCATAATCATTGCCGATGAACCTACAGCAAATTTAGACAGCAAGACTGCATACGAGGTTCTGGGGTTCATGAGGGATCTCAATGTGAAAGAAAAAGTGACTTTTATCTTTTCCACGCATGACCAACGCCTGATCAATATGGTCGACAGGGTGATTCGCGTGGAAGACGGCCGAATTTTATCATAAGGGGAAGCTATCATGCCGATGTTGCTGAAAATTTCAATAAGGGATATTTTTAAGAACAGCAGGCGCAGCATGATTACCATCTTGGCAATTGCGTTGGGCTTCGCGGCGATAAATCTGTTTCAGGGATATGTCAATAATACATATGCAAGGCTTATCAATGCGGCTATTCAAGGCGAGGGACTTGGGCATTTAACGGTCTACAAGAAAGGCTTTACGACAGAAGGCAAGCTTCAGCCTGAAAAATATATGTTCAGCGGGAAGGAAATAGAAAGCATATCAGGGCTTGTCAGAAAAATGCCTGAGGTTAAGCTGATAACGCCAAGACTGGATATCTCCGGCATTATATCGAACGGCAAAAGCTCGACGATATTTATCGCTCAGGGGTTGGTGCCGGAAGACGACCTGATAATAAGAGGAGATATTGTAAAGTTAAGCCCAGTGGAAGGGGAACTTCTCTCCGGTAACGAGTCTTCGGGCGCTTTAATATCTTCTGGTTTGGCAAAGATGCTCAATCTGAACCTTGGTGATAACGCTGTTTTGCTCAGCAATACTTTGGACGGCATGGCTAATGCTCTTGATATCAAAATAAGAGGGATATTTAATACAGGCAGGTCTGCGACCAATGATAAGGTCTTGCTGCTGTCATACAGGCACGCGCAGGATTTGTATGATACTATGAGCGCTGACAGGCTGGTTTTGCTTCTGAACAGCGAAAGAGATACCAACCCTGTCATGGCCCATTTAAAAGCTTCTTTGAAAGAAGCCGGCTACGAAGTGGAAATCAAGCTGTGGTATGAGCTTTCGGATTTTTATAGGCAGGTAAAAAGCATGTTCGATATGATCTTCACCTTCATTTTTTCGATAGTGTTTGTAATAGTCATCATGAGCGTGATTAACACAATGAGCATGTCAGTCATGGAGAGGACAAGAGAGATCGGAACAATGCGGGCACTGGGGTTCAAAAAAAATAGTATCAAGGCGCTCTTTTCCATAGAAGGCGCTCTGCTCGGCCTATGGGGAAGCGTGTTGGGGCTGGTTTTTTTTGCGGCCTTTTATTCCATCATTCAGGCCGCCCATGTAACCTATATACCGCCTGCCGCCTCAATCCCTGTAGCGCTTGAAATAGATGTCTTGCCGCTGTCTATGATAAAAAATTTAAGCTTTATGGCGTTTCTTTCAGCGGCAGCGGCATTCTTCCCTGCGAGAAAGGCATCCAGGATGAGGATAATCGATGCATTAGGGCATGTTTAATCCCGGTAAATAAATCCCGGTAAATAAATATGAAAAATTATATTTTGACTACGGTCTGGTTGATACTGGCGCTGCTTGTGATAGGGGAAAGTATCTGTGCGGGTGAAGCATCTGTAAAAGAGATTCTTAGGCATGCGGATAGGGCGCGTGGCAATTTAGAAGGTGTTACGTGGGATGTCAGAGTGACATCTAAGGGAAAAGACGCTGTAAACACCAAAGAGATGACGGTAAAGGCAAGAGACAATGATGTGCTTGTCAGATTCACTAACCCGTCCAAGATGAAAAACCAGATGATATTGATGAAAAACAGGATCATGTGGTTTATTCGCCCGGGGCTGAGTAAGCCCGTTTCAATATCTCCCAGACAGAAGCTGATGGGCAATGCGGCAAACGGAGATATCGCTTCTACAAACTACGTCTATGATTACGTGGCTGCACTTCAGGAAGAGGACAAGCACAACGGCGAAGATTGTTATATCCTCGACCTCAAGGCATTAAGCAAGCAAGTGACTTATGACAGGATTAAATACTGGGTTTCCAAGAGCAGTCTTACAGGCGTAAAAGCGGAATTTTATACCGTATCCGGGAAGCTCTTTAAGACGGCCGAATTGAAATACGATAATAGCCTTAGAATAGACGAGAATACGGTTATCCCCTTTGTCTCTGAGCTGATTATCAGGGACGCGATACAGAAGGATGAAGTCACCACTTTATTCTATTCGAACATAAAATCAGAGAAACTGCCAGATTCAACTTTCAACATAGATATTCTTCTTCAATGAGATTGAGAAAAAGCCTTCTATATTCAGCCGCTGCCTTAATCCTTGTAATCCAGAATCAAAATATCGTCCTGGCTGAAGAATTAAATATAGGCTATGAAAAGATGGTCTCTGAAGAGGCTGTGGACCACTTTTCTTATCTTTTCCGGACGGTTGGGTTTATTAATATGCAGTATCCCGGAGATTCGACACAAAACCCTCGGAATGGGTTTTTAAAGCTTTACAGATACTCTTATGAGATCAACCTGCGGCCAGACTTCTTCATGACCTTCCCTCACTTGAAAGGTATTCTGAAGCCGCGGTTGAACTCTTATTACAGGACTTGGGAGGATGGCGTGTTTAAGGGCGAAAGCGGCGACCGGACGGAAGGATTTATAAACGAATGGCGTCTTCAGGGCGAGCTTACGCCGTCATTTTTCCTTTCATACGGGAAGGAGAAGCTGCTATGGGGCTCATCTTTATTTGTAAACCCTTCAAACCCTTTCTTTAAAGACAACGAGAAAAAGAGCAATTCAAAGATTGAGCTTAAAGGCAAATATTTCCTCAGGCTTGTTTACATACCGAATAATGCCATGACGATCTCTCTTATCGATAACGCCAGAAAAGGCGACGACATTGACGCGAATGGAGAATTTAAACGCACCTATGCAGTGAAAATGGATGTAACTGGAAGGGATTATTTAATCGGGTTAATAGGTTCCATTAAAGAAACCGAAAGTAGCCGCTTGGGCAGCTACGGACAATGGACGCTGTCAGATCCATTGATTCTTTATTATGATGCAACGGCTGCTCGCGGGACAAACGCTTTATACCCGGAACCGAGCGTGGGGAACCCATTAGGCTACGAGTTTGTTGAGAAATATAAGGGCAAAAACAGTATATTCGCAACGGGTTTAGCCGGAGTGTCTTACACGCTGCTGGATGGGTCGACTTTTAATCTGGAATACTTGCGTAACACGCCCGGGTATAACAGCGATGAGGCGAATAGATATCTTTTACTGAGGCAAAGGGCCTCCGGCCATTTTTTTGACAATAATACGCCTTCCAGTATTTCCGCGAAGACATTGCTTGAAGCCAATGACCCCGGGTTATTATTTTTAAGAAAGAATTATGCAATGGTGCAGTATATGGAAAAAGAGATAAAAGACGTTCTGGATATTATCCTCAGATATACCCATAACTTAGACGATGATTCCGGCTCTTTGGTCTTGGTGTTGGAATGCGGCGTATCAGACAGCGCTATGCTGTTTAACATTAATAACATCAACATGGGTGGGCAAAATGCCGATTTCAGATCCATTGTCGATAAAAGCTTTATGTTCGGCGTAGAGTATACATATTAATCTTATGGGCTTTACGCAAATCAGCTCAACTGAATCTCTATGAAGTATATGGTATTGATCCGTAAGCGGTTAATTAACCCCACCCTCAGAGTCTCATGCTGAGGATGGAGTTCCTGTCAATATACTGCGGTAATAATGCCATGTAGTCCGATTCACAATCAACCAATGGCAGACGCTCAAACATATACCTGAGATACCTGTATGGCTCAAGACCGTTGGCCTTTGCCGTCTCTATCAGGCTATAGATGGCAGCACTTGCTGTGGCACCTTCCGGTGTCGCCGAGAACAACCAGTTCTTACGTCCCACTACAAATGGCCTTATCGCATTCTCAGCAAGATTATTATCAGGACGCAATAATCCGCTCTGTGTGTACCTCTCAAGACGTTCCCATTGATTTAGTGCATATGAAATGGCCTTACCAAGAAGGCCCTGCGGAGGCGTCTTCGGAGCAATATCATCAAGCCACTCCCTGAACTGCTTTAACAACGGTACAGACCTCCCCTTACGCAACTGATACCGGTCATCTAATGAAAGTCCCTTACTATCAGCATCATGCTCTATCGCATATAACTGTCCTATCCATGTTAGTGCAATATCTGCATAACCCTTCTTATTACTCCCCTTGGGTCTTGCCTTCACCACTTCGAGAAATTTACGCCGCACATGTGCCCAGCAGCCCACATGCACTATACCATCACGGCTTCCAAACACGTTATAACCACTATATCCATCTGTCTGGATATAGCCACTATACCCATCAAGATCCTTTATAAGAAACTTACCTGACCTGCTTGGGTCATACCGGAAGATAAGTGCAGGACGCCCCACATCCCCTCCACGAAACACCCACATGTATGACTTGCTTGTAGCGGGCCGGCCAGGTTCATTTAGCACCTGCACCGGTGTTTCATCCATATTGATTAATGGCCCACTCTGTATCTCCCCCCACAGTAAATCCAACAACGGCTCACACTTCTGACCCACTTGTATTACCCAGTTAGCCATTGTTGCCCTCCCTATATCCACACCAAGACGAGCAAATATCTTCTCCTGACGATATAATGGAAGGGCATCTTGATATTTTGATACTAAGATGTAGGCAAGAAGACCCTC